>Ga0307518_10000276_pt1 | contig 38814 bp, 36 predicted proteins | sample 25_EM_MG_FD_203889 | JGI IMG/M metagenome (GOLD analysis project Ga0307518, IMG submission 203889) | Populus trichocarpa ectomycorrhiza microbial communities from riparian zone in the Pacific Northwest, United States - 25_EM | ecosystem: Host-associated > Plants > Roots > Unclassified | place... | reverse complement strand
TAGCATAGCATGATCAATCTTTAATCTGTACTTTCAGCGGTAGTTCATCCTTGGTGGGGAGCATATCATAAGACATCTTACGCTTGAAATTCTTCACCTTTGGAGGTATGATCAATTGTGGAGGCTTTCCCCACCGATAAAAACTGGGCTCGACACCAATGTGCTTTGTTTATCAAATCCAGAACGGCAGCTGGTTCTCCCTCTCTACCGGGGGTCAAGGACAGATTACAGATGACGGCAACAGTTGAGATCTTAGAAGCTAAAGAGCTAATCTTTCACCACATCTAAAGGCCGGATTTGTTTGGCAAGAAAATGCTTCGATTTCCCTACCTGACTTGAACTCTCATGGTATAGAAAGATCTGAATCTCAGAGTAGGATATTGTCATTAGTATGATAAGCTGCAGAAATTAATATGATAAACTTTCTTGGGTACGTCTCTCTTGTTCTAGACAACAATTTTGTTTTCAAGAACGCAATATCTCGTTGATTGATGACAACAGAGAACTTGCTCCAATCCAAGACATCAGCAAATGGAAGATCGCGATTATTTGAAATTACAACAGGAATGCATCCATAGTGTATGGCATCACTAACCCTTGAAGTGTTCACTTCATAGCCCTCTAACATGGAGGCAATATTTTCTCCCCTTAAAGCCTTCTTCGTAAGGGAATGTTGAACTTCCATTAAATATGTCAAATTGAGTATAATTTCCCCACAGATTTATCAGCTGCTGCCGGACTTGAGAATTTCGGACGCGTCCAGCAAAGTAGACGAGTCTATAGCTGCAACAGTCGGTGTTTACATCAAGATACAGCAACTCTAAAAAGAAAAGGAAACAAAAATACATCGAAGTTTGCAAGAAGACGGAAAATAATACTCTTAAAATAAACATCTCTAGATGTAATTATTTTGGTTATGGACATGTTAGTGTCAATATGAGCTTCTAGTTCTCATTCAAAATTTATGAAAGGCATACTTCCCACACCTCACTCACTTGTTGTCATGTAATGTAAACCAATCTTAGTTACTAAGGTTTGAATCTTGATTTTATTATTGAAGCAAGCTATTCTATCAAACTAAAATATCATGCAATATCCATTTATTTGGTTGCAAATTACAATAATCAAAATTTTTAAATAAATACATAATTGATTTATTAATTTTAATTAATCACAAAATAGTTTTTCGTTTTAATATAGATGGCTTTTCGTTCATTAAAATTAAAAAAAATAAACTTAATTTCAATACTAAAAAACTAATCTGAAGATATCATGGGATTATAAAATAAAATAAAAACTAAAAAAAAGGTGAAATATAATCCTTTCAAATGAATTATTTTTAACCATAGTTATTAAACTTGGTCCAGAAGTTGACCCAAACAAAGGGTTGGATCCTGGATCAATCCAGAAATTTTTTTAAAAAAATATTTGAGGTTTTAATATCTTACATAGAAAAATTAAGAAATAATTCATGTGGATGTAGACTATATATGTTATAAATAAAGAAGTTTAAAATATTATTTCAAAAGGTTTTTTATTCGAAAAATTATTGTCTTTTCTTTTTAAATTGAAGTATTTAAACAAAAAATGTTTCTTATTCTACATTGAAAAAACACAACTTTCTTCTCGTGAATATAGTATATATATACTAATGGACTTCCAATCTCACATTAAAAAAAATAAAAAAAATTTATAATGAACTTTAATATGAGCTAATAACTAACAAGGAAAGAATGGTAGGTTTGCACATATAAGATTAGGCCAAACAAGAGGAAAACCTTCTATTCCACTCCTTAGACAACATCCACATCTTGTAAAACAAAAAAAGCACGTAGCAATCTCTCAAGAGAATTTGTTCCACCTCTTAACAAATAGATATAACAATCGGGTCTTTGTCGAGTTGTAGTGAGTTACGCGGATCCTAGATTTACTTGATAGGTTGCTCGGGTCTCAACGAGCCAATTGCAACCCTAATTTTCTTCTTTTTCTGGCCTGGTCAAAGCTCTAAATTGTCCAGATCTCAGGTTAATTTATTAGGTCGGGTCAAACCGGGTCTAATAACTATGTTTTTAACCAAATGATTTATCTGAATTTAAAAATATTCTATTTACTTAATGCCATGTTATGTCTCGGGAACTTTTCCTAAAAAAAAAATATGAAAATTTAGTTTCACAATGCAATTTTCCCTTGTGACAACTGGCAGAAACTTATAGGATATAGAATAGAGCCAAGAGAAGGAGTGTTGGGTTTTCCAATTGAGATAGTGCGAGGGATGAAAATGAATAGAGTGATGGAGAATTTAATAATAAAAAAATTTATAGTTATTTTTATTTAAAAATATATTATATAAATTTTATTAAATTAATTTTTAATATTAATATATTAAAACAATTAAAAATATAAAAAATATTTTAATATTAAAAAAATTCAAAATATTTTAAACGCCACCGCAGAAACAAGAACATCCCAAGCAAATGATCAAAGTTCAGGTAGACAGAGAAATTATTCAAGACATTTGAGATTATTGATAGATCCTTGAAATTGAAGTTTTCAACCTGTTATTATCAGAAGAAGGAAATCCCACCTCCGGCCTGCGTGCTCCGAAACAGACGATAACATATACGTAGTTGAAAACAAGGAAGGAAGTAGTTAGTTGTCTAATTCTTACAATCGGACTTAAGTTTAGTTTAGTTTAGCAGAAACAAACAGTAGTACCGTACAATAACCATTAGGAAGGGAGCTTAGCCTCTCTTTGAATTTGAATTTTGGATCAAATGGAGAGTTGCTGCATATGGAGTGCTCATCAACATCTGATTCAGTCCCACCATCGCTTCATCGGTTTTTCCAATCATAAAAATCAACTTGTTCATTTACTGGCGGCAAATGGTCCCCGTAAATGTAATACCAGAAGCAGCAGAATCTTCTGTACTTATGAAGACCCCGTCAAGAAACCACCACAACCATCACCATCTTCTTCTTCGTCGTCGTCTTCGGCAATCCAACTTTACAATCAGATTGAAAGGTTCAACCCCCAACATCTTTTTCAATGATTTTCTTGATAACCCACGAAAGAAAAAAAGTCAACTTTGTTATTTTTTTTTCAATTGGTTTTTGTAGATTACTTACGGAGACCTCAAGACAATCACAAGATTATTGGGGTGGTTCTAAAGACTGGTCTGAAGTTGAGGTGTTGTTTCTTTCACTTTCACTTTTGATCAAGTTTATGCCATGCTTGTTTTCTTGCTTTCCTTATCCTTAGTGTATCGATTTTGATGCAAAAAAGACCGAAGATAAACCATCTGTTGAGAAAGATTGGTTAATTGAAAATTGAGTTGTGAATTATTCATGGATCCTTTTTTTTTTTTTTTTTTATCTAAGTGAGTCTGGATTGAAAGAAGATAATTTGAGTACTTTAGACTCATTGGCTAACCTAGAAAGCCTTTTCATTTCTTGGACGATGCAGTCTATAAAAGTAGATGATAGTTATTCTGGAAATGCTCTTACCTTTTTTTTTTTTTTTTAATCTATCTCCTGTAAACCGTACTGCCACCTCCCACTTAATTTTATGAAATGAAAAGTGTGAGGAACTTCTTACTCCTAAATGTGGCCGTGATCAACTATAAAAAACCACCAGACTATCTTTGGTACTTCCATCCACCAATCAACAATTAGGGAGTCGAGCGGGCCCTTTTTGGGGGACAGAGGACTTGAACCCTCAGGATTTATTAAGTCAACGGATTTTACTTTTACTATTTTTAAACGCAATGAATCAGGGTGGAAGAGAAGGGTTTCCTAAGTATAGAGAAAATTTGGACTTTGGCCTTTGTGAGATTAATTGGGTTCCACCAAAAGAGTCTGAAATTTTCTCTCATGCCATCAATTGTCAATTGTGACAGAAATCTTAAAAATACTGGAAAACTAAGGTTCTGGAGGGGATTCGAGTCTAAAATTTCTTCTTGTAAAAACTCCATGTGAAGATGTTGAGATTTAGAAGCTCCAGTTACAATGTTACTTGGAACACCTTTAATCTTAAGGGATTGGTCCCCTAGTTTCTGAACTCATGATGATGTCTTGAAGCACACATCCTGACTTGGACTCTCCCTTCTAGCACCCTGCAAGTACCTGGGTGATGTCCTCCAACTATTTATCCTTGTTACTTCCTACAGCATGTAAAGACAGGAGCCTGCATAATCCAAAACTTGTCAAATTCACGAATTTATTAAATTACTTTGATAGTTCATTCCATTTTTTTTATTAGATAGTTCTGATATCATCTCAGGGATCATGGGTTCTTAAACCAAAAAGCTCAAGGCCCAAGTCAGTTGTTCATTTCATTGGTGGTATATTCGTTGGAGCAGCACCCCAGCTTACTTACCGTTTATTTCTTGAACGCTTGGCAGAAAAGTGAGTGGCTACATTTTGATACTGGTAGTATTGACCTTCAATTCCATAGTCAACAAATATGCTATTTTACTTGGCAGTCGAACTTGACAGACTTCGTGATGACTGAGGAAAATTAATGGTCATTTTTTTTCTTTTGGTGATATAGGGGTGTTTTGGTGATTGCCACACCATATGCTAGTGGATTCGACTATTTCTTCATTGCTGATGAAGTGCAGTTCAAATTTGATAGGTGTCTTCGGTTTCTTCAAGAAACCGTAAGTTGTTTATTTATTTACAATCTGGAAAATAATATTTCCTTTCGGTCTGTTGTTTCATGGAGGGGATAGAAATGTTTAGGCTAAAAGCTCTTAATTTTACAGGTACAAGATGTTCCTACTTTTGGCATAGGCCACTCTTTGGGAAGTGTCATTCACCTTTTGATTGGTATGGAATTTCTCCACATAGTTTATATTTGAGAGGGTGCAAGAAAATGATTTGATTTACAGCTGCTTATTATGTTGATTTGATTTCCTGTTTATCAGGATCACGATATGCTGTGCAAAGAAGCGGAAATATACTGATGGCATTCAATAACAAGGTACTTCACCAATTGAATGTCACATGAGGTGGGAAGAGAAATGGGATGAGCTTGAATTATTATGAACATAACTCTAATAAAGGTTCCACCCTAGAAATATGACCGCCCTACTCAAATGAGGTCATTTTGAAAGCACCCAAGGAACTGAATTAATCCTGTTTCAGCGTTTCACTTTACTGCTGCCTCAATCTTGAATTCCTTGACGTCTCTGTATATGTTCTCTTTGGCAGCATAGTGATAGGACCGAACATGTTTATTTTTGCTAGCATGCATGTTGAACAAAATTTCTGTCATTCTAAATTGTCTGCTGTTAGAAAGCCTTTTCTGAATGGTTTCGAGATTAACAAAAATTTCTTTCTTGATATCACAGGAAGCAAGTTCAGCTATCCCTTTGTTCTCACCTGTTCTTGTCCCAGTGGCCCAAAGCTTTGGACCATTTCTATCACAAATCGCATCATCACCGACCGTTCGACTTGGGGTGAGATTATATGTCAGCCGCTTTCAGAGCAATGTATTTGAATAATGCCTTTTCGAAAGCTTGCGTTTTCCATTTGCATTTTATGAACTTTTGAAGAATGCATTTAAACATCAGGATATTCATGAAACACTAGGTTAACTTTGTATTGAAATCCTGTGTTGTGTCTTTATATAACACTCTGAATCGGTCCTGTCCTCAGTATGGATTTGGCAGAGTTTTGCTTGATGTAAGGATAACAATGAGAGTTTATTGATTTGTTAGCTTTTATGATATTAATATGTCTATTCCATTAGGAGTACCAGAATGGTTCCCGGTGAATTTACATTTATGTACTATTTTACCACATGCTTCAAACTGGTTTCTTGCATTTTCTATCGCATTATGAATATGCACTTGGATTGGTATCTGAGAGGTGGATTGGTATCTGAGTGTACCTCTGCTGATGTTGTAGATGTATCGTGATCTGTTAATTTCATCTAGATTTTTGGTTTATTTATATTTTTATCCTCTTACTTCAGTTGCTAAGCATTGTTAATTCCCTTGATGAATGATTCTATCTTTTAAACCCTTCTTCACATAAAATTCCCGCAGGCAGAGATGACAATGAAGCAACTAGAGAACTTTAGCCCTCCCATTATGAAGCAAGTTTTTCCTTTGGTTGAGCAACTTCCTCCCTTATACATGGACTTGGTTAATGGAAGAGAAGATTTCAGTCCCAAACCCGAAGAAACTCGTCGCCTTGTATGTCAACCTTCAACTATCAAATGTGATAAACTTCAATTATATTGTCACAATGCATATTGTAATTATTAACCTTTTGTTGGCTGTCTATGGTAAGTAGAAGATTTATAATTTCTGCCATTTTACTGGATGGTACAGTCATGTTTTGGTGGTCTGATTTAGCATGGTGTATTTTACTTGCCATGCCTAGGGTTAGGTGTTTGGGTAATAGATTATCCTATTATAGGGTGGCTTTTCATCAACCTTCTTGTGATATTTTTGGTGCTGTACTTGCAAGGTGTGTTTGCATATTACACAATCCATGATAATAGAAACCTATCATAATCTCCTGAAATTACTGCCACCGACAGCAACTTCCTTCTGTGATTTTCAATTATTGACAACCTTTTCTCCTTTCAGATAAAATCATATTACGGCATTTCTAGAAATCTTCTGATAAAGTTCAAGGACGATGCAATCGATGAAACTTCAATGCTAGCTCAGGTGCTTAGTTCAGAAGCAGCCATTAGTTCAATGCTAGACATGTCAATTCGCATGTTGCCAGGAGATCATGGGCTTCCATTGCAGCAGGTAACTTTTGGAACTAGATATTAAGACACATAGTGTTCCTGCTTTTATATCCAACGAATGCAATTTTGTGAAGGCTAGCAGTTTATGTGATGTCTCTTTCAATCAGGTGTTCCCAGATGTCCCTCCTGCAATGGCAGATGCAGTAAACCGAGGAAGTGAGCTTTTTGCAAATCTTACCATGGGAACCCCGTGGGAGACAGTTGCCAAAGAAGTAGGCAACACACTAGGCGCAGACTCGAGCATCCTCCGTGCACGAGCATCAAAGGATGTAGACCAACTTGTGGATGTGATAATATCCTGGATGGCTTCAAATTCAGGGCCGAAATTCTAGAGGCAATGATACTTGTACCAAGTAAATCAAAGAGAGTCAACAATAGGGAAGATACTAGAAGAATCTACAGAGACGGGGCCTTCTTATGGTATTATATTGTACATTCGATATGTCTTGATGCATGACAAATCATACAAGTAAATAATTAGGAGTTAGTAGGTTTTTTTTTATATTTTTTAATATGTATGTTTAGGTTGTGTGAGAAACATGCAAGTGTCTACAAAGCCATTAGAAAAGAAAGTTGTGTATTTTAGGTCATATGACAATGTGTACTAATGTTTACAGAGGAAAATTTGATTTCCAAAAGGGCCAGAAGGAATTTAAAAGGTTGTTCTTTTCCTTTCTGTCCCTTTCTTCTTCAGTAGCATTTGACATGGATTTGTTATGCTGCACCGGGATCGTATGAAGGAGCACTATGCTTCAGGAATTAATAGTTGGTTGGCTCGAAGATTTGTTGGGAGCTCCTTAAACTAAATATGCTCATCCTATTTTCATAGAATTCTTGAACAGTGAGACCCCTGCCTCTAGTTTGCTGGTTTTACGAAGGAAGATATCGGGTTGATCAGGTGTGTTGACAAATTTGAGCTCAGTATCTCCTTTTTTAGCGCAACGCATGAAATGATGTTTTGTCTCCCTGAATTAAATGTTGAACAGAATTCTTGGATTGGATTGATAGCGCTTGTATCATCTTATTTTCTAGGAATATGCTCAAAGAATTGTCCGAAGTCATTGAATGTAGAAGGGTGTGGGAAAAAAAAGCACGGAAGCTCCATGCTGCCAGACTAACCATTTTGGTTTTCCATCTATGCATCAGTGAAAATTCAATTCAGGATCGTATTCTGCCAAATGTTATAAATTTGCTTGTTAAATATAGCATAGTTAATGTTCTTGTAGCATTGAGAATTCAGCTCTGAACTGCTGTTCACGCTACAAGAATCTTCAATTCTATCAGCACTCCAGTGCCATATTTGTAGCAGTAAAAAGCTAAGTATTACAAGAACCAGACACGTCTGTTCTTTTAAATTTTCCTGATTAATGGAGGGCAATCCCTTGGTACGAAATGCCAATAAGAATTACTATCGCCTTTGGAAATTTAAAAACTTGATGGGCATAACAAATGCGAAAGCAAAGAGTGTGGCGAATGCAACAACTGCAGCTGCAACTACTCCGAGAAGTTCATGTCTCTAAGCAGAGTAATTTCAAACAAGTTCTTCCACAGTCTCGCCCGTCTCAAGTGCTTCCTTTACGTCTCCAAACTGTGAAGCAACTAATCCATGCAAGGTCCACGCCAGTGGATTTACCCTAGCATACCATCTCCACCATGCAGGAATCCACTGTTATAGATTGAAGTACATATGTCCTTGATACTAGAATGCAGTATATATGGAGAATTGTTAGTAGGAATACTTGCATGTATTACAATTACATTACCAAAAAAAAAAACCCTAATTCAGGAGGCATCTTTACTGTAGATGTAGAGAGAAATCCACTATGGGTCTCGATCGAGTCTGGGAGAGTTGGGCTGGCGAGTTCTGCGTTGTGGCTAGGAGAGCTATGGGGCTGCCTATTTGTATATTTAATGTGCCGCTGCAAATACAAAGTGATGAGAGATACTGACCTCTCTTCATAATAATGTTCATCTATCTATCTAAACATATATTTGATGAAGTAAATTATATTTATTAAAGAAAAATCCACTCATATATGAAATTAACTTTAAATGTATTAGAGGAATTGATGGTGATTATATATGCACATGCACATGCACATGCACATGCACATGCACATGCACATGCACATGCACATGCACTCCTTAAGATGATCAAGCATGTTTTGATATGTAATTTATATCTGTAATTGTTGGATGGGAGGGATCCCTCATCCCATCATGATTCACGTACTTTAGATAAAGTTATTGCCTATCGTGTGCCCTATAATTAGGTTACAACACCTTACAGCATTTCTTCGTAAATTCTAATCTCTTTTCTTTTTTTGTATTTTACTTATTGTTTATATATGGCATACGTGATGACAAGCATATATACATGTATATAAAAGGGTTTTTTTTCACCTTTCATTCGTTTCTCTTTTTACCTTTTTTTTATGATATTTGTTTTTTTTTTTAAGATATACTCATTAAACAGTCCATTCAATTTCATAAAGAATGTGTTCAATTTAAGTAATGTGCTTGGTGATAATTTTAATTCAAATAACACATCGGTAGATTATCAAACAGCTGAAGTGATTTTAATCACAGCACAACACAGCAAACACAACAAGGACCGAACATGCTCTTAAAGAAAGATCATACATGACTGAAAAAGTGAAAGCCTACCTCTTTGTTGGTTGCTGCGAGGTAACACTTATGGAACTGTGACGGATTTTTACTCAAAACATTCTAGCTGTTCTTACTCTCCTTTGTAACAAATAGCCATTCAGGATGATACCCTCTTGGAAGATTGCTAATTTGCTATAGAAAATACAAGAATCGCCCACAGCATATTTTACAAATGCAAAGTTTAAAATACGGCTCTCTCTTCTCCAAATTTCCTTTAAGAGGTAAGGTTTCGATCATTTTGTTGAGAAAGATCTTCTAACTCATGAGCCAGCTAAAACATACTCTGTTCCACAGAAGTCCAAGCCAAACCTGAGAATACTGTAAATATACATCAGTTGTACGGGCCGGTATTACGTATAACCTGATATCTCAGAAGAGAACAATCTAGGTCATATATTAAGGTCGACCAACTTGTCTTCTATAGCATCTGCTCCTCATGATACAGATACAATCCAAGCCCAAACCGGGCACATGCTCTGCAGAAAGCTATTTCCTCTGCTGCAGCAACTGGATCTTCAATGGCAACATCACTGGATGATACCGTCCCGGATGATTCACGATGAGCCTGTGTCAGTGCATAATAGCGGTGGGTTAAGGACATAACCATAACAAAGCACGTAGCAGTTTGCATATTAGTCAGTTAAAAAGCAGAACCACAAGAAAGCGTGCACCATCAGTGCCTATATATGTCAGCATGTAATATCAATAAGTTACAGAACAGACCCGCAACAAAGTGCGCACATCTTAGAGCACATGCAGATGAGAACAACTCAGAAATGCAGAATCAACTGCTTTATTTTATTTCTTCAACAAAATGGATCTGTTTCAATTTGTACGTAATGCCACTTCCATGTTAAACTGCAATGATGAACTAACATGTGCAACCAGTTATGAACAATGGCTAGAGCAAACAGTCCCCAAGCAAGGTTACAAACTTGGAACAGATTGACACAAGTAAGAACTAAGTGTATATTGTTCACCCGCTTTATGAGTAAACAAAGGAATTGACAGACAAATCTATCATGAACACATTTCTCCAGTATTTGTATCGAAGGATATTCTAAGAATTACTCGATTTCATGATTTCATGATTTCACATTACCATACATCATTCTGTGTCACTAAGTGCATGTGAACTCTACCCATCAAAGAGACTTCACATAGGATTCTCATGTTGGTACATCAAAGATTCATATCCAAAGATACAGATCATTGGTCAATCAGACTGGTTTAGTAGTCAAGGTCGAGGCCCTTAGAGACACAGGTTTGAATTTCCACAGCCCAGAACATCGGCTTTGGCCAAAATGAAAGGGAAAAAAAGATTCACACGTTGTTCAAAGAATATTAGATAACACTTGGTAGATTCAAGAACAGTGGAGCATGACTGGACCCTTAGATTCTTACCATAGACATATAGGGGTTCTTTAACTTGGTGGGGAGTAAGAATATATAGTGCTCTTAATGAGTTCCTGAAAATCTAACTCCAAAGAGAAATCTTGTGTACGCATAATACCAAGGTCCACAAAATGTTTCAAATAAATATCATGATTACACCACCACCGTATTTCTCATCATATAGAAGGACATAAGTTCATAAGATATAAGTTGAGATTTGCACTACTTCAATGAACATATGGTGTGTATTATGGTTAGATGACCATTGAATTTAATTACCTAAAATATCCTAGAATATAATAAAAACAAAACTGGATAACAAGTTTTTCTATATCCTGAAGGGAAAAGGAGAGAGAAATTCATCAAAAAGTGAAAAATATGTGCAAGTCATTGTCTACTGGTGGTGGGATACTTAAGAGGTCACTTTTGCTATTAAAAATTTCAAGCTTTCTTTAAGTTAAGAATTTTCATCCTAAACATAATAGCTTAAAGATTTTCATGCATTACTTACACACATAGCTCATGGTCTAACACCCTTTCAAAGAGTATTCGACCATTTCAAAGGCTTAAGGCATTTCTTCTTTTACTCTCTTTCTCTTCTTCTTCACAAAACACTCATTCTCCCACCAAAACACTTTGCTTTTGCATCTCCAAAAAAGCCCCCTTGAAGAAGACAAAACTTTACCTCTTTAAATTATTAGGTAATTTCCTCTTCTCAAACTACTCCTTTGTCACAAGGTGAATTCTCACACTTTTCTACCTCACCTGCAAACAACATTCCATCCAATGTTCTTGAAATCCCTTTTGATGATAGCCCTCTTTATCCAAGATCTTTCTTTGTAAATCATAAGTCCTACGAAAGATATTATGCTCAAATGTTCTATAAGAGAAAGGTTGTTCATGGATGTCAAGTTTATCTTGATGGGTTGGGGATGTTTTCAAATGTTAAAGTGTTGATAATCCATACACAATGGAACTCATTTGTGGAAAATAAAAGTAAGAAAGTCTTTACAAAGATAGTGAGACAATTTTATGCTAATCCTGGGACTAATTCAAGAATAAATGAAAAGGTCTTTGAGGCATCAAGCATGGTGAATAAAAGGCATATAACCGTCACCTTGAAAGATGTTGCCTCTACCTAATGCTCCCTCTTCATGGGGAAGATATTTAACGAAGAAGGTCATATGGATATGAATATGACTTTTTCACCAAATAAGCAGTATGAGATACTATTGGGTAACAACAATGAAGAAATGTCTACGGGCTCTCGATCGGCCAATCTTCTGACTGTTTCGGATAGAGTCCTTTTTAAAATAGTCAATAAAGTCATTTTTCCCTATGGTAATCAAAACAATGAACTTGAGTAACTTACAAGCTAGGTTATGGCTAGCTTGAAGACTCAACAGAAAATCAATCTTCCAGTTCTTATACTCTGAAATATCCTGATCATTTCAAAATCTCCAAATTCATCTCTTATCTATGGTCATTTCCTTACAAAGTTTTTTTAGTCAACCAAGTCAATCTTCAAGGACCCTCAGTTGAAACCCTTATATATATCAACCACAGCTTCTTTCTCAAACATTTGTTTAAGTGGGATGATGTACTAATGAATTCATCTACAAAGAAACCACACCTTCATTCCTCTGCCGACTCTCTCATCTCTCAACTAAATGCTGAGTGATCTCACCTCTACAGTCCATAGCCAAAAAAGAATAAATATGGGATCTTGAAGTGGGGTCAAAAACAATTCACAGAACGGAAATAGATCAAGGAAAAAAAATTGCAGATATGTTCACCAAGATTTGTGCAGCTATTAAACTTGCCTTTCCTTATGGCATGTGTAGCTGTCAATTTTTGCAAGATTGGTTAACAGTACAATTGAAAAATTTGTTCCACCATGGTCTTGGTTTCAGGAAAGTGAACCTCTAGACATGCCAACCAGCATTGAAATAGAGAGATTTTTCCAAGAAATTTCATACTGTAAAAAAGAAATACTTAGCAGTCCTAGCAGTGCTCTATATCAGAGAATTTCTAAATTACATGAATAGCCCTTTTCTTCAGCAAATTTAGAATAAGTGAATCAATGAATGAACAGAAATATGCAAAAATAACAGCAATATAAAAAAAAGAATATGGACCGCACCTCTCCATCAGATCCTCGTATAGTGACACGGTATACCACAGTCACACTTCCATTTTCTGCAAATATAACATCACGTATTTCTCCACACCATCCTGCCAAAAAGGATTTTAATAGACTATTTGTTCACAAAAGACCAATCATGTATTCCAAGTTGTACTATCCATGACACAAGCTACTCAATTATAAACTTAAATGGCTTGAAAGGAAAACATGGATGGAAGGTTCATAGATTATTGCCCAAAAGAGCTCTCTTTTGACCAGACTTGATTGTGCGGTTCCCCTGATTCAGCTTTGACTAGCCAGCCACCATGCTAATAATATGCATAGATATCTTGCTCCCCAAAGCGTGATTATTCCACTAACAGTAATTTTGGAATGTATTTCAACTGCTCCCGGCCCTAGTTATAAAACTACAAGACGGCATTTTTCCTTAGCAAGGAGTCAATCAATGTGTCTCTTAATAGGATGGATTTAGAAATTAACAGTATATGTTTGGGAGGAAATGGAAATGGCATTTGAACTGAGCGAAAACAAGTGCAGCAGCATGCCAATTTTATTGCCAAATTACAGCATACGACATAGAAATGGATCAATGTAGAGATTAATGGCATTGTAGATAAGAAGTCAACCGCTAAAAATTAAAATAAATAAAGAGGAAAAGACAAACCAGGAGCATAGAAGCTGAGCATGCGGTTTGCGTGGAACCTACAAAATCAACCAGCAAAAATAAATCACCAGCACTCATCAAGACCATCAATCACAGCTTCATCAGTTGAATTACATTAAAAAAAGAACATAATCTATAATTAATAATAATAATAATAATGAATTTATGTACCAGGGGATAAGGGTGGAAGAGGAATTAGGAGGCTTAATGATGTTATCAGGAATCCTCTTATTGAGATCACGCAAGATCTCCGAGAGAGGCCGCGTAATACAAGAAGTGTAAGCAGAAGCCAAAGAATTATCAAGCGGGACCACATAATTGGAATTTGGCACTCCTTTCTTCTTCACTCCACCATCTCCTCCTCCTGCTCCTGCCGGACCGCTTCCACCACTACCGTTCCCACTGCTTCCAGCTATTATAGAATGCATGATCAATTTACAATTCCTAGTCCTAAAGTAATTATCACGACTATCAATCATGTTCAATCTACATGATGGAGATAAAAGAGCCGCCGGCGACGGTGATTTTGTGAGGAAGACGACGGAAGAGGAGTTGTGCACTGACATTATTTTGGTTTTTGCTTGTTTGTTGAGTGTCAGTTACGAAATTTTTGAGAGGTGCGTGCTGGATGGGAACTCCTTACTTACCCACCAACTACTGGTATTATTATTATTATTATTAGGTAGGCGTTGTTAACTTAGGTTTTTGACTTGGTCAAATTTACGACTTTGTTTGAATGGAAGGTTGTTATTACAGTTTAGCGCGATTTGTTGTCTGAACGGAGCAAGGATATCTGTGTAATTTCGGCTTGTTCTTGGGTAAGTCGTTGTTAGCATGTGGTGTATGCACGTGCTTCTTTCTTTTCCAGCTACTACACGCTTGGTGGTGGGTGGCTGTTTCCATGCTACCAATTTCTTGTCTGAAAATTCTCTCTCGCTCACACATGATTAGAGAGTGACAGTTTGACACTAACGTTGTAATTAGCTCAGGGGATTGGATTACACAAAAAAAGAATTTTCTTGTATTTCATGTCCCTTTCCTCCACTAAGAGGTCGGAAACAAGTGAACTTACGGGCTGCCATAACCAAAATACAAGAAAAGTACGCTGACCACAGCACACTCTAGCCAAGCTATAGGAGTAACATTGACATCTGAGTTGAATCTGTTGGCTCTTTTACATTGCCTTTTTGTTTTTGCTTCTGGACCTTGCTCGGTACTTTTGACCCGCGTGAAAGAGAAGAATGCTAGTCCTTTCACACCCATAATGAATAACTAGATTTGCCAACGGCATCCATGGAGGATAAGCTGTCCTCTCATAATGGGCACAAAAGTGCTCTTCACGGTCAGGCAACTATTTCCCATAGAATTCCTTGCCTATTTATTTAACTCAGAAAAGGACAGCACTTGTTGGGATGCGGCAGATTCTGCAGCTTCTAGCAAGTGCTCGCAACCCCAGATGGAAACCTACTTTCGTATTTTCCTCTGGATGAAGGGGGCTGAGAAGGAATTTCCAAGGATTTTAAATGAGGGAAAGATGTCGATCAGGAGCTCGATTTACACAAGCAGACCCATCGCACTGCAAATTAATACAGGAAGAAGTAAGACTGCAGCACAGCACTGCATATCAAGTGGCTGAGACATCAGGTTCCCGACACATCAAACCGCTATTTCCACTGATATATTGAACAAAAAGAACACTACTGGAATTAGCTCTATTTTTCATGAGCTTGCTTTCCTTTTTCTACATATCCTAGTAAATGAATCGACACAGCATACAACTTCTTGCAATCATATTAATACAGTGATCTAATTTCTTGAGATCAGATCCGAATAGAAAATGAAATGAGATTAATTGTGAGAGCAGAACAAACATAATTATAATAGTAGTAAATGAAGACAATCAAAGTCATGGTCATCATATAGGCATCTCCCATCTCAACTAAGTTTCGACTTATTAAAGACAAAGACAAACCTTAAAACATCTTTAAAGTGCACATGTATATCCATAAAAACACAACCATAGATAATGCTAATGTTCTGTGTAGATATCTGCAGTCTCATCCACTCATCAACCAAGTTGGCTCTGCTACATCTCAGACTCCAGGCCAGGCCAAAAACATATTTCATACTCCAGATAAAATGAAGCTGCATGACAAAAAGCAAGCATCATCCCCACATTAAGCTTGTTTTAACTTGGAAAATATCACAATCTCCATTATTTAAAGGGTAGAAGAAGAAGAAGAAAAGCATTAGATAAGTTGAAACTGATCATTCTTCCAAAACAAAAATCAATGTAACATTATTGGAAAGATAATGAGACTTAGTGCCATATGAGTTTAGAGATTAAGACCTTGATTATAACATTGACAGTGTTTTCTGAGCATTGGGCAAATTCAAGCACGGCGCAGCGCACGCTGGTGCAGGCTCCTTAGCCCCATTCTCCTGCACCAGCAATGGGGTGGGGTTGGCTGATTGTTATTCAGAATCATCATAAACATCTCCATCAGAAAGATCAAATGATCTCATATCAAGCTGGTAACGGAGGATACCACCAATCCCTCTGCAAAACTGGGATCCTTCTTGTGATTTGTTAGTAACAAACTCTAGAGTGCAACCAAAACGCTTGTACTCATTTGCAAACCACTCCAGCAGTGGCATTTTATCTTGAACTTCCAGTTCAGCTTTGGTTTCTGCATCCCTAAAGTTGTCCTGGTTGGTTTCCTGCTCCTTATTCAGATGTTTTATGACAATCTCACCAGTGGCAGAGTTTTTCAACTGGTACCTATTAATATCCAAACTTTCCCACACAATTAGAGTTTCAACAGCACCCATCTCCAAAGCTTTCAGAGTGTCATCAACACCAAAAACATATTTTCCTGTATCCTGACTTATCTCTTCAAAGTACTTGCCTATCAAGCGCTTCTCCTGTATAAATTTCACATTGGAAAGAATTTCCGCAGACAGTTCAATTGCCTGATTAAAACCATTTTCCCCTCCATATTTCCTGAAGAGTGAGGGAGAAAGGAGAGATCAATTCCAACTTTCAAAGTGTCAGCACTTGGAAAACATTAAAAAAAAATCTATGCAAACATCAGCACTGCATAGAACACCTAAAACTTTAACTAATTCCTACGATACCTGAAGCATTGTATCCCCAGCTTCAGCATAAAACAACTCCTGACCAGATAAATTGTTTCGGATCAATGCCGAAACAGCATATAGTGCTTTAATGGCTTCTTCTATGGAAGTAGATTTTACCATCTTTATTAGCTTAGTCAGTGCCCCAAGTTCCAAAATCTGACAGACATAATATTGCAGAATTAGCTATTGACTCATTGCTAAGAGTATCAGTTAAAAAGAAGAGAGCCATCCAACACAGAACAAGCAAATATTATTGACGAAGAGAATAAACATGAAGGATAGATTTTGTAAACTATAGAATTTATGGTAAAACATGATCCAACAAGTTCACATAAGAAAATTAGCAGACCTGTTTTTGAACAACTGGATTATTTTGATAAGCTTTTCCAAGAACCCATGCAGAAAGTCTCCTTATGTCTGGGTCAGGATGATTAAGTTCTTGGATTACTATGGCAAGACCACCAAGTTTGTTCAAATCTGACACAAAACACAGTACCAAAATTAGCCAACAATAATGCAGCCAAAACATCTAGAATCTCTCGAAACAAAACAAGTATAGGGTTTGCAATTGTTATGATCATGTGCAATTAAGTAATGCAAAAAATCTCCAGGCATATCCTACAAAACAGGGCAATCAAGGTTCAATAAATATGCTCACTAGATTATTCTGGATTATTGTAGTCTGATGCCAGCAGGGGATCAAGAGACTAGAAGAAGAGGACAAGATCCTACATGTTTCTAAAAATAACACGAACTCCTGACAGTACTAGGACAAAAAACAATTTTATATGTGCCACAATGAGACATTTTCCTGCCACTCAAAGAACTCATGGCTTGCAGAGGTGAAGTCCTTTAGAGATGCTCGTCTTAGATTCTAAAGTAACCAAACATCTATCCACCCATTGCAAACATCACAGAGCCTCCACTGGATCCAAAACATTAAGGGGGAGCAAGTAGATATCAGCTCAAGTCAGTCTGACTCAAAGTCAAACCATGGCACAACTTCGCAAGCATACATGCACACACATTTATATCTGTAACTCCAGTGATCCATTACAATCATCTCCTGGAGCTCAGTTTTGCAATTCTGCTGATAATATTGGATGCAATGGTAAAATTGAGAAATAAAAAGGAACAAAATCTCTAAGCTTGCTTATGATAATGCAATAAACTGGAATTCAAAGTCTATTGGCTCATATCCCAGAAGGAATTTATGAGAAATAGCTAGACTTGAACATACCATTTGCATTATCAAGTGGCTCAACAAGTATGAGAAGTTCCTGCAACGCACGTTGGCGATCTTCCAAAGATGAAGATGAATTGTTTAAATCATCTATCGCTATCTGCATCAACTGTGCATCGGATGGCATGTTCATCTTCTCTATCAACTCTTACATCACCAGAACGAAAAAAGAAACAAGCAATTAATAACAGCAGCAAAATTAATCAAAGCCTTGGTTACTAAAAATTATAACCTTAATTTCTAATTGACGCTTCTGTAACTCACTAGCAGACAACCTCTGAACATCTTCTGCACTTTCTTTTAATTTCGCTGGATCAGAATGCCCTAAATTTATCACAAAAACAAGCAATATATTATAACAAAACCACATAGAAAAAAATATTCAAAAAACTTGAAACGGTGTTTTAATACCAATGGTCCATCGTAACACTCCATCAAGAGAAGAAAACCCGCCGTCATGGTCGTCAACATCCGCACCCGCGGATAAATAGTCGCTGTTTCCCGGCTCAGGCTTGCTCAAGAGATCAGACTCCAGTTTTCCTTTTGACCACACTAACTCCGCTGTAGCAGAAGTTTCATTGACTCGCTCGCCACTAATCACCGTTGCAGCGGTTAAAATCACTGCCGAGGCCAACAGAAACCTTAAAACGACACGCTCCATGTTAACGAAAGATTAAACAAGGTTTTGTTTTAGTTGATGTAAAGGATTAATTGGTAATCATATTATGAAGTTGGTTTGGTTTATATGAAGTGGGTTTTGGTTCCGTCTGTGGATGCACTGTTGTGGTATCTACGGGTTTCTGGAAAAGAAGGAAAGAGAGCGGGGCCGGGTGGGTTTGAGGAAGAAGATAACGAGATTACACGTCATGTCTTCGAATCCATACCGTTAGTTGGTGATCAAGCGGTGTCTATAGACTTTGATGATGGAAGATAATGATCCACGTAGATAATTAGAACACGATAACAAATATAGTCATATTTTTCATGTCCCGCGCCTTTTTTATATATATATAGTGTTTTAAAAATATTTATTTATTTATTTATAATTAATTTTTTTATATATTTTCAGATTATTTTAATATAATAATATTAAAAATAATTTTTATAAACTAAAAAACATATTTTTTAAATATATTTTCAAACAAAAATTACTTTAAAAATAATTATTATTACAATATCAATTACATTATTTTTTCAGAGTTTTTGTTATTTTTGTCTTCACAACATCATTTTGTTACTGTGAGCAACGATATCAGATATTTTGGAAGAGGGATGAAATTGATACAAAAACGAGTAGAGGGATGTTTTAAGAATAAAATGAAGAGTACAAGGGCTCTGCAAGCATTAACCCATGATAAAGGAGGAAAAGCAGCGGAAGTATTAGGTTACAGCAGCATTGGTTGGGGTTCCCGGTTCGCTCCGTGAGGCATATAGCAAAAAATTAGTAGCAGCGCGTGATTTGCATAAATAGAATAGCTGAAAGCAGTACCAGCTAAGGGCCGTAGAGGAGAGGAGAGGAGGAGAAGAAAGGAGCAAAGAAGATATGGTGAGACTGACAGCCGACTTGATTTGGAAAAGCCCTCATTTCTTCAATGCCATCAAGGAACGCGAATTGGATCTTCGAGGTCCCCTCTTAATTTTATTTCTCTTTCAAAACCCTAACCCTAACATACACAGGCACCACGCCCATACTCTCTCTTTATGTGTCTTCTATTGCTTCCTTATTTGTTTAATGAAAATCGAACCTTGGCCTGCAGGTAACAAGATTCCTGTAATTGAAAACTTGGGTGCTACTGAGGTACTACTTCACTTCTTTTTACTTGAGCCTGAGATAAAGTCGCTTTTTCTTCATGCATATAATGCCTACCCCAAACTAAATCTGGACTGAAGTAGGTTTTGTACTCTCTGTACACTGCTAGTTAATTTCGTCAATGTTCTTGCTTTTATATATATAATTCGAGCTAATATACTTGCTGCTACTATCTCTAAACTGAAATTCAAACCTAGTAATGATCATCAGCTTAATAATATTGCACTTACAATTCAATGACTCTGGGTTTGCTTTTGCTATTATTCACCAGGACCAATTTGATACGATTGATTTGTCTGACAATGAGATTGTCAAGCTGGAAAACATGCCATATCTTAATCGGTTGGGCACTTTGATAATTAATAACAACAGAATTACCCGAATCAATCCCAACATTGGAGGTAAGTTTTTAATAATCCTTTAATTCTTTCAAGTTACGCATCCCAATGTGGACAGACCTTATGACGTGTCCTGTTTTCGTGGTTGTACTAAGTACAAGAAGTTTATGTTGCTTTGTTTTGCAGAGTACTTGCCAAAACTACACACGTTGGTTCTTACAAATAATAGGCTTGTCAATTTGGCGGAGATTGATCCTCTCTCTTCTCTTCCAAAGCTGCAGTTCCTTAGTCTTTTGGATAATACCATTACAAAAAAGCCAAATTATAGGCTGTACGTGATTCATAAACTAAAATCACTCCGGGTTCTTGATTTTAAGAAAGTCAAAGCCAAGGTGAGACTTTGCTTCATTGTTCTGCAGTTCCTTAAAGTTTTTGCATTCTTGGTGTCTTTATTTTTTTGTCATACACATTGTTTTGCTTAAGTGATGTACCTATATTTTACCCCAACAAAACTATAGTTTTAAATAAGTGCTATTGCATAGAAGATCGAAAAGTGTTCCTTCTGTCTGGTATGTTTTTTAAATATAGTTTTTTTTTATTCATGTTGAATTGCTTTGCAATCTTGCCCTTGAATTGCAGGAGAGAGCAGAAGCAGAACATTTGTTTTCATCCAAAGAGGTTGAAGAAGAGGCTAAAAGGGAATCTGTCAAGACATTCACTCCAGGTGAGATTCCAAACATTCCAGAAGTTGCAGAGGAACAACAGGCTCCTAAAGTGGTTGCCCCTACACCTGAGCAGATTATAGCAATCAAGGTACTATGCTCATTACACTTAACTGCTTGATGTCAACCCCCATCAAACTTTGGCAGGTGTGGAGGTGTTGAGTTTGTTCTAACATTATATTGAGAACCTTGGCATTATCTTCAGTGCTAAAAAATTTCCTTGCTTTTGCTCATTTATTTTGGAAGGAAAAGGGTATATTCAATTATGATGTGCTCTGGAGCATCAGGGGTGTTCACCATGTCTGTCCTTTCCAACTTTACCCTATCCAACCATGCTCGATCTTATTTTCCAATTATTTAGGAAAGGGAGTCAGCTCAGTTACTGATCATGGAATAATGGTAGCTTGGGTTATCATTTGAGGATGACTGAATACATTTTCCCTAAGCATGAACAACATACATCATTTTGTAATTTCTTTTCTTTTACTATTTCTACGAAACACCAAAATTCCAGATGGCATTCTCAATTTCAATCTGCCTTGCCCAGCTATATGTGGAAAAACATCAAATTCGCTCAATTTCAAATTGATTCTACCTTATTGACCTATTTTTGGGGTCGGGCTATGGATTTTGCTAGCAAATTCAAATAACCAACAAGTATTGAGTTGACTGAAATGTTACTCTCTAACCATTCTATCTGAATCTTTGAGCATATGCTATTGAGCACGGCATGTTGTTTTTGGTTGATATTTGATGCCCTTGTCCTTTTCTTTTAGTTATATATGAGAATTGTTAGGTAGTGTTTGGCTATTGTTTCCGGACATAAGAGACGGAGATAGTGGGGACAAAGTAGACATGTCTTCTTATACTTACTATTTTGAAAGTACAAAAATTTCCTCTAAAACTGTCCAAAGATTTTATTTTATGTTTCTATCACCGTCTCTTCAAGCAAACATGTTTATGTCTCTTATGTATCTTTCCCTTCTATCCTAGACACTGACCAAATGCAACCTTCGTTACCAAATATTCAGAGATAAAGTAGTTACCTCTTTAGCAATATCAGACAACCTATATTTTTTTATGGTTTTCTCCGGAAGAAATGAGAACTGTGGATAAGGCTGGGTTTGGCATTGAAAAGATGGATTTTTGGTGACTGTTGAGTGGCCTGATTTTGAAGAATTAGGTGAATATTACTGAAAGAAGAAAAATATGAGGGAGCAGTGGCAATTACAGCTATGGTTCCTAAGCAATCACACATTCACACCGAGGAGAGGCAATTATGCCATCTGATGGTTTCTGTAGTCTCATAATGCGATGCTATTGCCTCTGAATAAACAGATCATGGACCTTCGATTGTGATTAATCTGTGCTCCTTCAACCTCATGGAACTTGGAGTTTGGAATCTTCTATGATAAAAAAAAATTAAAAAAAATTATTCTTTTCGAGTAGGAAAATCTGAATAAAGATCACTTGTTGGACTAGCAAGACACATGAATAAAAAATGATACCTTGAACTTCTTCTGTTGTCTGTTTCCAATAGATTTTGAAATTACAGAGCTAATCCTTACTCTGAATCTCTAAGAAATCCTATAAAACAATGAACCAGCACTCAAGCAACCCAAATAACCATAGCTAACTTAATGAGGACTCGAGGAAACTCATTTATGTTTGAAATAGGCCTTAATTGAACTTAGAGCACAGCTTCCATGTCAAGTTTTCTTTTTCTTGAACATTCTTTTCTGTATTATGAAGTAGAAGCACCTTTATCGTTTCTACTGGCCATAAACTTGGATTTTGAAGCTGCATATTGCTTTACAGTGTTTTCCTTTCCTCTTAAAACATCATGCTTGTGATGAATACTGCATAGTTTGCCATCAGTTCATCTATAGATTAATTCAGGTTATCATCTGTTTCATTTGGTTGTATGATCGGTGTGCAGGCTGCCATTGTCAATTCCCAGACTCTTGAAGAGGTGGCACGACTTGAGAAGGTGCATCCTTTTGCTTACTGAAATATCTTGAATTAGAATCTGTCAATATCTCGCATTTATCTCAATACTAACATTTCATGTCCAAATTGTTATTGCATAACAGGCATTAAACTCCGGCCAGCTTCCTGCAGATCTTAAAATTTTGGATGATACTGGATCAAACAGTGTCAAAGAACAAGATGACAAAATGGCTACTGACAGTCAAAATGAGGCTGAACCAAACAATTTGGAGGAACAGAAGGATAATGAAGCCACACCTATGGAACAGGTATCATTCTACTTAAAATACTGTTCCAGAACTAATTTCTCTAAATCTCTATGCTTGCTCCGCTCCTTCTTCTCTTTTTTGCTTGTGCAATTTTCAGCACAAAGCTGTTCATAGCATCTGCTTAGCAGGCTGGATGGTTTTGGCTTTTATGTTTGGGAGGTGCTTGATTTGTTCACACTGCTCCAAGGGCTTTATTGTTCCTCCCCTTATTTGTTCATAGCATCTCCTTCCCATTTCTCTTGCACAGAATGCCAATGGCACTCAAACCCATGCTGGCATAACCCAATTCCTGGCCCTTAAAGGCACTAAAGATGGAAATTTTATTCCGCCAAGCTTTTAAGGTGTTCCACTCATTTCCGAGGTGAATTTTTTTATACAGATGCAACAGTAGAGAAATGGACTGGTCCGCCCTTCCTGGCATACTCATTAGCGTGTAAATCCTTGGGGGATAACAATAGGAAATGATTTGGATAGCAGTTAATGTGATTTCTCAGCTCATACAGTGAATCTGTCCTTCCATATCAAAAGAGAAAAATCTCTCTTGGTAGTCGTGTTAATCTGGAAGTTCAGAATCCGGATTGTATCTGTCAATTTGAATTTGTTGATAGTTGTAGATTTCATCTATGTGGATTATTCTTCCATTGGCTTACAAGTTCGTTATTGTATTTATCAAGAGTTTCGATCCTTTAAAATGCCTTCTTAGTTCTTCGTGCCTAAATAGCATGTTTTTGATCCCTTTGGTAGCATTTTTTTTTTCAAGTTATATGAAATTCTATTGTTTGCTTTTGTCCCCTCTGTTTCTCCCACGGTAACAGGTTTTGATATTAATGCAATTTCCTTTAATCACTTGGTTCTTTTAATATATTTTGTTTTTCTTCTGTCAGGAATAAGAGCTACTTCAAATCCAGTCCACAAGGAAAGGTGTTGGCATTCCTGACGAGTGCTTTGACAACAACGAAGTTATGGTTTTGTTGAGAATTTAATCAGTTTTGCAGGGATCCTCTTATGTGCAATTATTTAAGCTTCCCCCCTTTTTTCTTTCAGTCATTTCTTGCTCACGAGGCATGTATTACTGACCTTCTGGGGATGTATACAGGTTGACTGTATACAGGTTGACTGACCTTTTACTGATAGGTTAGCCCTAATTAGCTGCCATCTTTACATGTATGTCCGGTTTCTGATTTAAAACAAGATGAATATTACTTATGCTTAAAACGCACAATTCAGATGGTTATATATCAGCTCTTCTTTTGGATGATAATTATATACCCGAAACTGAATTGTTGAGAATAGAAAAATATTGCATATCTTAAGAACAGTTATGGAACATGTAGGAATTTGTACTTTACATGCCACAAGAATGACTATGAATAAAAAATGGCTACAAAAATGCGTCTATAATGGTTCATGAAAACATGATAGCGAGTGTCTTGAAGAGCCAGATCCTCACACAGGTTTGAGAGTTGCTGGATCCCTTCTCAGATGTCACGGGAGTATATGCCTCTGTACAAAAGTTGATTTGGTGGTAAGCAGAAGTGATGGATTTCTCTTGTCTGATGGGATAATTAGATATGTTATGACCATGGGAAATTAATCACATGATTGGTCAGATTCAAGTTTAATCCTTTTCAAGTCTTGGATGGAAGGTTGATACTGTATTAACGCTAATTACTTGAATCAATGTATGAAACACTGTACACACACGAAAGGGAAAACGCAAATGACTCTTTATCCCAAAGGGAGGCGCAGAGAGTGCTGGTGAGGAGGGAATACCTTGCTTCCAAGGCGAGGGAATATTTGCAGAGACTAATAAAGAGAGAGAACGGCTCTAGAGATCCTTTTTCCTATTGGAAGATGCAGGAGATATCAAAAGAAGCTAGTGCTATGATAGAAGGGTCAGACGAGGAAAGGCTCTCTAGCTCATGAACTTCAAGGTCGGAAACTGAGGTTGAAAAGGGTGTCAACGATCATATGAAAAGGATATGATTGTATTATGTTGACTGTTGATTTAGAATAACCATTGATAAAGTATCTGTTGCTGCTGCTACGACATCCGTAGCTGTAGACTTGTAGTGATAGTGATGGCACTGGTATGGCTATCAGGCACGAGCCTCTGCCTCGTCAAGAGATGGTCATGGTCGAACTGGAAGTGGCAGTGTCTTCTTTGCTCTCTCTTACTCTATTTTGAGAAGCAGAGTTCCAAGCAGCATCGACAAGTATGGGTCCCCGCTGTTGAATGCTTCCTCTGCCGGTGCTTGGAGTAGTGCCTTTCCTGGCTGGTAGGTTTATGCAGATCACTCCCTTCTACCTCTTCTTAAAATTAAAACTCTTGGCTTCACTTTGTGCTTCATTTCTATTACAATGCAATCCCGTGGTAGTTCATGATGGAACGTCACACCGCGACCTTGGCATACCAAGCTTGGTATCGTGACTCTAAAACTGTGTTTTTTAAAATTTTAATTTTTTTTATTAAATTTTTATTTTTTATTTTTTAAATTGTTTTAATATGTTAATTTCAAAAATATTTTTTAAAAAAACAAATTATTATTTTAATATATTTATAAATAAAAAATAATTTAAATCATAACCACTATTTAAATATCATTTCATTTCATGATATCAACAGAGCGCGCAAAATTTTAAGGCTCGTGTTGCTACTAATTTATTCAGGCTGTCCCACCTCCTTGTCACCTTGTGCCATGCACTTAAAAACTTTTGTGTTTCTAATTGGTACAAGCTTTTGTGCGTTATGTAGAAAATTGTTCTGCAATGCCATTGAGACTCTTCCGGCTGTGTTTCTAATTGTACATCACATGCCAACTAGTTTATATATGAAAGTATACGGTTCCATTCATCTGAACAGGGAACAGCATGCACTTCTTTACCAAGGTATAGAAAATCCAAGACCTGTGTATCTATATTTTCTAGCTGGTGTATACGACCAGATATATGAAGATTCCTAATTCTATCTGGGTTTATAATCAATTTTGATTTGTAGAAATTCTTGAACATATTATCCACATCTCCAGTAGAATCAAGGGATGGAGAAGTAGAGCAGCTGACACGATCTACGGTGCTTTTCTTCCATCCGGAAGAAATGAGTACACCAGCACCCAGGGGACTGGTTAAAACAGGGATTAGGGCTGTGAAAAGATTAGATGCGACAATGCAGGTTTACATTGCAGCAAGGCCAAATGGTGCAGCTCCTAGTTATGCTCTTATGTTTCGCTTGACTACACTATGGTTTCATCATCCACATTTGCAATTCTTTGTTGGAGAAATAATAGAGATGAAATACAAGAAACAAAAACGAGTGCACAGGAGTAGTTGATATTAGCAGCACTAAAAGCATGTTGAATCAGTTTGCGAAGCATCAACAAGAGGTTAGCATTGATTACAAACGAAAGCTCAGGAAATTTCCACAGCAAAGATGGAAGAAGCGGGTAGCATTAAGAGCAACTACACAAATAAAAGATCAGGAATTCCCGTTGGTAACTGTATTCTACAAGATAGAAGGAAATCCAACAGGTCAATTTTCAAAACTTCGATTGGGGAACGCAAAACATACATATATAATTTAATTGGGCACAAACTTGGTAAAAACCCACTTCCGACTCACTAAATCTTCTCCCTGCCAGGGAGTTTAAATTTAAACCTTCTGAGAGCCTCTTGTGCATGGTTTCCATTGGCATCGAACTGAAAGCAGACCTGCCCGATTGCACAAGTCGCCCGGGGCTTTTCCCGAAGGCATCTTTCATATGCTAGTTTGGAGCCTATTTGCTCCAGCACAGGAAAGCATCTTGTTGATGCGCAAGACAGGCATGAAAGGGATGCACTCTAGCCTGAAGATGGAAAGCATCGTTTCCTATATAATTAGCCATATACCTGTTGCACGCAATGCGTGCAGCTTCAAGAGCTTCACTTTACACATTTTCTTTGTCCCAAGAAACAAGATGTGCACAGAAGGGAAATTCATCAACACCTCTCTTTTTTCATGCCCGTACATAACTTCTGTTATTTGGATCAGGAACTCCTCTGCCATACCTTGACTTGGGGTAGGGCTTATTTTTAATCTGCCAGCACAGCGCAGGTCTTCGAACCATGGCACCTTCCTATTATCATAACAAAAACAAAACAGAAGCTTTAAACAAATGCAAAGCCAATTCCCACTCTGAGATCAAACCAAATTTCCACATTCATTGACCAAAAATACTCCCTCAGAACCGAAATTGTTTTCAACATATGCATTCAGACAAGGCTGAAACTTTTATACGAAGTTCAATCATTGGGAGTTTCACAAGACAAATCTAGTTATAATAATCCACAATGCCAACGAATACTGAGGGTTCTTGCAACGAAGACAACCTTCATAAAAATGACCTCTAGATCTTATTACCACAGAGATAGTTCCTCAACACAAAACAGTAATTAATTTTGAAACTCCTTCAAATGGCACATACAAAAACAAATTGAGCAGGCTCCCTCAGAATAAAGGCTAGTTTTCAACATGTACAGTCAGACAAGGCTGAAACTTTAATATAATGTTGAATTTCAATCATTGGGAGCTTCGTAGAAGTAAGACAACAACAGAAGTAGAACCCATTAACGATTTAAAATAAATAACAAGAAGCAAACACGAAAAAGAAAAAGAAAAATCAAGAAGGACACAAAAAATCTCTAGCGTGCATATACGGAATGGGGTTTGAAATTTGAAAGCGATACCTGCTTTTGAGTCAGGCTGCAAGGGAAGATGGTGTAAGGGCGACTCTTGTCTTCGACACCAGATAGCCCTCGTTTTATAGCTGAAGTTTCCATTCGATATGACCGCTCCAAAACCCTAATGCTACACTGGGCTGGGCTTGGATTTTGATGCTTCGTAATAGGCTTAGGCTCAGCTCTAGTTTTTTTTATCTAAAAAATTATAAATTAGTTATTGTTGCAAAATAAATTAAATAATCTTTCTACATTTCAAGATTAATCAATTCATTTTTTTACTCTTAATTATTTGATAGATATATTAAATAGAAAATAGTTATTTAAATTTTTAAATAGATCTATTAATTTTTTCATCCAATAAAATCCCACCTATTTAATCATAAATAAACAATTTACTAGAAAAGAAAAGAAAATCCTCATTAAATTAATAATTATTTGTGTAGTAGAGAGAAATAAGAGCAAGAACTGTACATTCTTAATATTAAATAATTTATATTTTTAATTTAGGAATTAAAACAATTCTAAAATATCATTAATGTCACTAGTTCGAGTTCCACAAATCTCAGGACCACTAGAAGTTTACATGGTCATTAATTTTAGGGCCGGAAAAATTAATCAAAATACGCATAAACTAGCCCGAGCATCCACGATAATAATAATGAAAAAAGAAATATCATCAATCATTGAAGATAATTTATTATCTAAAGATGAAATCAAATATTGAAGTTCATTGTTGTTCTAAGAAATTTATAGAAATCAATGAGATATCATTAAAGCAAGGGGTTTTCAATTATATTTGATATTAATTACCATGTTATTATTGATATTAGTATACAGTTTCGATTTTGCATCGACGTCTTCACTTTTTTGTTATCCAAGACGTCAAAGCAACAGGACCAGCACGGGGTAAAGCGAAGAGTTGAAATAATGGGGTTTGAGAACAAGAAGAACACCATGTCAACATGGGAAATGCGAGCGCTTCTCTCATCTAGATCACGAAACGGCGAGCAAAGTTGGCATTTTCTTTTTTCCTTCGTATCAGTTTACAGAAGATGAACACTTGGATAAATTATTTTAGAAATATGAAATATTTTCCATATAAAATATTTTTAAATAATGATGAAATGATAATATATTATTTTAGATAAATTATTTTAAATAATGATAAATTATTTTAAATATTTTAGATAAATTATTTTAAAAATATAAAATATTTTAGAAATATAAAATATTTTCGCAATACAAACACACCCTTAAAATTTAAAAATATAGACATTATTATTATTATTATCATGCATTGATTCACTATCTATATTTTGTTATGAGTGAATCAAACAAGATCATTAGATTCAGCAGAAGAGACACCGAGTAAAATCCTCAAACATACCAACTTTATTAATTGTTATAAACATTAACCTTTTATTGCAAAACGTAACTTGTTAAATCTTTATAAAAAAAAAAAAAAAGGAACAATTTTCTTGTAATCAATGAGAGAGAAAAAATAAAGTCGAGGCGAGAGAAATCTTTCCATCCACAACAAGAAACTTACCACCTCATCATCTTTAGAACTAAAAAAACATTCTGCTAAAGTCGTGTGATAAAAAATTCACACCAAAGAAAATCACCAGTTCACATCTATGAACTAAAAACATTCCACTTTAGTCATGGCATGGAGATGAATCGATGAAGCAAAAGCACCAACCCAATGGGTGGTTGTTTTTCCTTCTCGTCTGGAAAAAGAATGTGTCATCACACAAACAACAATTGACACAGGCTACCGAAGAGCTTAGAAGAAAGGCTGGGGTTGAATCGCTTGTTCAATTCATCAACAAACTAGTAAATGAATCGACACGGCATGCAACTTCTTGCAATCATATTAATACAGTGATCTAATTCATTGAGATCAGAATAGAAAATGAAACGAGATTAATGGTGAGAGAGCAGAACAAACATAATTATAATAGTTGTAAATGAAGAAAATCAAAGTCATGGTCATCTCCCATCTCAACTAAGTTTCAACTTATTAAAGACAAGGACAAACCTTAAAGCATCTTTAAAGTGCACATGTATATCCATAAAAACACAACCATAGATAATGATAATGTTCTGTGTAGATATCTGCAGTCTCATCCACTCATCAACCAAGTTGGTTCTGCTGCATCTCAGACTCCAGGCCAAGCCAAAAACATATTTCGTACTCCAGATAAAATGTAGCTGCATGACAAAAAGCAAGCATCATCCCCACATTAAGCTTGTTTTAACTTGGAAAATATCACGATCTCCTTTGTTTAAAGGGTAGAAGAAGAAGAAGAAAGCATTAGATAAGTTGAAACTGGTCATTCTTCCAAAATAAAAATCAATGTAACATTATTGGAAAGATAATGAGATTTAGTGCCATATGAGTTTAGAGATTAAGACCTTGATTAGAACTTTGACAAAGTTTTCTGAGCATTGGGCAAATTCCAGAGCGGCGCAGCGCAGCTGGTGCAGGCTCTTTAGCCCCATTCTCCTGCACCAGCAATGGGGTGGGGTTGGCTGATTGTTATTCAGAATCATCATAAACATCTCCATCAGAAAGATCATCAAATGTTCTCATATCAAGCTGGTAACGGAGGATACCACCAATCCCACCAAACCCTCTGCAGAACTGGGATCCTTCTTGTGATTTGTTAGTAACAAACTCTAGAGTGCAACCAAACCGCTTGTACTCATTTGCAAACCACTCCAGCAGTGGCATTTTATCTTGAACTTCCAGTTCAGCTTTGGTTTCTGCATCCCTAAAGTTGTCCTGGTTGGTTTCCTGCTCCTTATTCAAATGTTTTATGACAATCTCACCAGTGGCAGAGTTTTTCAACTGGTACCTATTAATATCCAAACTTTCCCACACAATTAGAGTTTCAACAGCACCCATCTCCAAAGCCTTCAGTGTGTCATCAACACCAAAAACATATTTTCCTGTATCCTGACTTATCTCTTCAAAGTACTTGCCAATCAAGCGCTTCTCCTGTATAAATTTCACATTGGAAAGGATTTCCGCTGACAGTTCAATTGCCTGATTAAAACCATTTTCCCCTCCATATGAAACATCAACCACGTTCAGAATTTTAGCCTGAAGTCGAGGATCAAACATATCGGATTGACTAAGCTCAGTCTTGAAGTCAGCTGATCCAGCAAGTATCAATCCCGAAACATTAGGCTGGCTGGTGGCAGGATTGATATAGAACTGTGTGGCTAGTTCTGCTGTCTTCCTCACATAGTTGTGGCGCTTCTCCATTCGAAGTCGAGCAAATCGAAGAGCAGATTGCCCTCCTCTCCCATGTTTCTTCGGAAGGTCAACAGTGAATTTATGCAGCACTTCTCTAGTGTTGCCACTCAGTGTCCCGAAAAGAGTCCCATTCCCATCCATGACAATAAAGCCGAACTTGTCATCAGATTCCAAGAGTTCGCTCAGAGCTTCTGTATGAAATTTGTTGTCACAGAGATAAAGAGACGCATTTATGGGCCTGAAAGGCTCAAAGTCAATTGTCACTTTCTTTTCCTTCCCATCTTCAGTCACAATTGTCCCAGTGTAAAGCACAAGCCCATTGGGAGGAACTTTGTTGTAAAGTTTGAGCCTTTGCTGAGCAGATGTAATAGCACCAAGCACAGATTGACGATTGACCCTGCTCTTAATGTTTGACGCAGTTCCAAACTCATCTCCAAGCATCTTAGTGACACGAGAAATCTGATCACGTGGAGGCATGATAAGCGAAATCATGCTTGTGCCATTACCTCGAGCAGCTTCCAGTGCTTTGATAAGCTTTTTTATTTTCCAAATCTCAATGTTCTTATCAGTCTCATGACCGTCTGACATTGTGGCGTGTTTAAGAACAGACAAATTTACCTGCAAAGATAGCATAAGAACTTCATAATTAACCACCAAGACAAACGCACGGTCTGGAGATATCAAAAGGAAACAGCAAGTACCAGCAATATAATGTCTAAAAGTCTAAGTTCTTGTGGGAAACTATTTAGAATTAGAATCCAAATGACACTTTTAGGATTCCTAAATCACTTAATTAAACAGGAATATGATATAACCTTTTTAAACTAAAATGAGAGGGGAAAAAACAGAACTAAACCCCAAACAACCGTCACTAAATACAAAATCATAAATTAAAAATATAAACAATAAAGTAATTCCAGTTTGCCTAGCACTGCTAATCAAAGTAGTCAACGAGAGAGAAACAGAATCCACACAGCGAAATTCAATTTCAAAAATAATAAACAAAGTAAAATCATGAAATTCGCTAAGAGAATATCCAGGATTATGACACGAATCACAGAATGCATCATGGAGATCAAATGAAAAAAAAATTCTAAAATTCAGAAGATAGTATCTGATACTAATATTATAATAATAATTGTTGAAATATTTTATTTTAATATTAAAGAAATGGAGGAGAGAATAGAAGATGGTGACGCACCTATCGCCTCCCGAGAAGAAGAGGTGGGTCTTTTATTATTTGTCCGCGAAGAGAATCGCAGAAAAAGATCGCACGCATTTTATATTATAGGATGCCCTAACCCTAACCCTAACCTAGCCCTAGTTAATTAACCCTGGTTCGATTAAAATACCCAATCATGGTTATAGTTAGATTGTTTATTATTATTCGGAGAACAATAAAATAAATTGCGGGCTAAAGGGACGGAATAATAGAATACAAGGGTGTGTGGCTGTGTGCTCTGTGCAGTTTCAAAAAACAATTTTTCTTTTTCAATTTTAGTTTTTTATTTTTCTCCAATAAAAAATTAAAAAACATGTTTATTTATTAAAATTTCAGAATATTTTTCTAACCCAAAAAAATGAAAAATATGTTTATGTTATTTTATTTTTCATTTGGAAAAATATAACAAAATGAAAATCATGTTCAGATAAAGTTTGTTTTCTATAATATTCTAAAATTTTAACATGTATAAATATTTTTTTGTCATTTTTTATCATTAATACGAGAAAAAAATTCCACCTTGTTAAATTTTTCATTAGAAGAATAAGCATAACAATATAATATTTTTCATTGTTAGAGTGTATATTAATAATAAATTTTTACACTCATGAACAATATTAATTAAGATACAATAAATTCTTAATGATTATAATCATTTCACAATTAATTTGAGATGATTTTTTTAACCAAATTCATTTTTTGTTGTTATTTAGATGTTTATTTTTATTAACGTGGGTATCCAGGTCAGCTTATGCGTACCTCGACTTTTCCCACGGGCCCTGAGTCAATGACCATGTAAACCTTCAGTGGTCATTTTATTAGCAATCACAGGGCTCGAACCTGAGACCACAGAAAAAGCAAACCTTTTAGTCCCAAACTTTTACCACTGAACCCCCTACTAGATGATTTTTAAATGTTTTTTTTTCACCGCATTAATACAATCCTTGTTTAGAAACTATTGTTTTTCTCTATCATGTTCTATAAATAATCAATTAGCTCTATTTTTCATTCTAATAAAATTAACTTGGAATAGCACTTGTGTTCCACTACAAGTCTTTGTCTAATCTCATGGCATAAAACAACTAATCTCATTGCTACACTTTCCTGCACGCTAATATCCCTTACAAATTATTTGGTAACGCGGTGCAAACAGTGTTTTCAAAAAATTCAATTTTTTTTTCTAAAATTTAATATGATTTGTATGTTTTGAATCGTTTTGATGTGCTGATGTCAAAAATAATTTTTAAAAAATAAAAAAAAAATCATTGGCATACATTTCGACACAAAAAGTTATTTGAAAAGCAACCGCTACCATAAAAAGTTAATCTCTCATCAAATTCTTTAACTTTAACTTATGACATAAATTTTGAAAAACATGTGGCCTCGTACAAAAACTCTCATGATATATAGTTAGATTTCTGATTAACACTTTAAGTACATGTTAATTCCCACTTTAAGTACATGTTAATTCCCACTAAGCATGGATGTTCTATTTTTTTAGCATATAAACTTTCATATTCTATCATATATAATATTATGATCAAGTTGCTATATTTTTTTTTTAGTTTAACGTGGGTGTCCGGGTCAGCTTGCGCACCTCGACTAATCCCACGGGCCCTGAAGTTAACGACCATGTAAGCCTCCAGTGGTCATCATATGAGCAATCACAGGGCTCGAACCTGAGACCACAGAGGGAGCAAACCTCTTGGTCCAAAGCTCTTACCACTGAGGCACCACCTAGATGGATCAGATAATTCATGGACAATATTATGAAAGAAGTCAAATTATATTAACTTGGCCTGAGCTCCCTCATTTTGGTCAAGGATTGAGAGAATTAAAAGTTAGGGATATGATATCTATATATGTGCATATACATACATACATACATATATGTATGTATGTGTGTCTTTTAAAAAAACTCATTGATGTAGAAAAAGATAGAGAGGTAACTTTTTGGTCTAATGCTTAATTTTTATTAAATAAATAGGGATAGTGAGATTCGAACTCGTGACCGCTTGGTTATCAAGGCTTTGATACCATGTCAAAAAATCATCTCGACCCAATAGATTAAGATGTTAGATAAAATCTCAGGATATGATTTATATTATTATCTAACATATACTTAGTTTTGATTTGATGGAAAATTTTGAAAAAAATTAGATGTTTTTCAGCTTCATGCATTATGGTGAAAAAAACAAAATCTCTATTTTCTTTTTTTCAATTTGTAAGTGTGTATCATTTGAACAGAGTTCTTTTTCCTTGTTTCTTTTTATATCTCTCTTGGAAAAATAGTGTATTACTCTGCAATTAAAACACCCAAAGTCTCTTCGGTAAGAAGGAAAATACTTGTTTCTTTATCATTATATAAAAAAAAAAACTCACGAAGGTTTTGAGTTAATTGTAACATTTATCAAAATTAATTAATTAATTCTTATAAAGGATGGATAATAATTGGATTTGATGGGCCAAAGATTAGCTTTTAGATTTAAAGATGATCATTATGTATAAGATTGCTAAGATTTTTTTAAATGTTTCTCAGCATTTGATTACACCTCTAACCTTTCTTTCTAGACGTGTTCTTATAACGTTAATAAAAATTAGTCTCTCGTGTATTAAAGTTACAAATACAAGTCATATAGAAATTTAGAGAAATTTTTTTAGTATTTTATTAAAAGTCCAAATAATAATCTCAATTTCAAAATAAAATAGATATTCTTATTTATATTAATCATAAAAAAATTTATAAAAAAAATTCATAATTAAAACTAAAATCCTTAATAGAAAAATATTTTTAATTAAAAATTACATAATTAATAGAATCCATTCATTACTAGGATTTATAAATAGTAAAATATTAATTAAATTAAAAATTTTAAGCTAAGTAGTAAAAAGAATCCAAATATATCAAGGTAAATAAAGATAATCCTGCATATTAACTTCCGAGCTTTATTTTAAAATCTTTTCGAGTTTTAATTATTATAAAATTTTAATCCTATAAAAAAATAAGGTTTTTAAAAGTTTTTATTAAACTTTTAGCTAGATTAAATGATTATTAACTATGATAAGTATTTATAATCACAGAAGCATCTTGTTGCCAAAACTTGAAAAGGTAGATCACCACCCTTGTTTTTTTTCTTATATGTTGAGAGATTATGGAAGGAAGAAAATTTATACGAGAAAATTAGTTTTTTTATACCAATTAAGAAAAATAGAGCATTTAACTTATTTTTTAAAAATTGATTTTTTTTCATTTTTTTTAAAACTATTCTAATATATCACTAAACATTTTAAAAAGTAAATGGTATGTATATTCCACCAAAGGGAAGAAGCTCTAGTTTTGATAAAAAGGTAAACTCGAGACAAAACCGAGCGACAGAAGCTGAGGTTTGGAAGAGACAAAGCACCCGGGCCAGGTAGAGCTGAGAAAATGGCATGGAGAGGACAACTTTCTAAGAACCTGAAAGAGCTTCGAATTCTTCTATGCCAATCTTCCCCTTCAAGTTCGACTACTAGGTAGACATTCGCTAACAAGAATCTTTCAAACCTCATCTTTAGACATTTCGATTTGATCGTATCCTATCATTAATGTTTTTTCTTGTACAGAACGTTTATAGAGAGGAGTTATAAGGATCTCAAAACCCTTAACCCAAAACTTCCCATCTTGATCCGTGAATGCAATGGAATAGAACCTCAGTTATGGGCTAGATATGGTATCCCACTTTTTTCTCTTTCATTGTCTTGTTTGCTGTCTCATTTCACTATTTCTTTAAATTTCTCCATAGAGCTGTTAGATTTTGCTGTTACTTCTGCTGATATTCCACATGCATTTGTTGGTATATGGTAGAATTGCCTTTATTTTGTTTTTATGTGGATTTATGACAATCTTTTGAAGTGGGATTTGTCTCTTTTCTTTTAGCTTTTGTAATGAATTAGTGGTTTTCCCATTGTATTTAGGACTTCAATTAGTTTTTAGGGCTCAGAGCTATGTTTCTTTTTGTGTATTTTGGTAATTAAACCTTGGCCTTAGATACTCTAGTTGAGCATGATTTTAGAGTTTACTGGAAGATTAAGAATTTTAGTTCTTGTCTTTTGAGATGACTCAAATCAATATAGTCATTTCAAATAACCGAAATCTACAGCGTTTAATTGGATAATAGGTTTGAAAATACCCAGATTGAACTAGAATCTTGGTCTCAGATCCCTTCTATCAAATACTCAAGTCAAATGCATCCTAAACAGCAATTCTCACGTACAGGCCCTCTCCCAATTTGATTTTTTTATCCTTTTCCTTCTAAAAATATGCGTATTATTGAGAAGCTGTGAGATATGTTATTGCCACATATTTTCTCTAGTTCACATCAATAATCTTATGGGACTGAATGTTGTATGTGCCAATGGCTAAAAGTCTTGGCAGCAGATAAATCACAGTGTACTAAATTGATTTTCCTAATTACAAGTTACACTCGTGGTTCCAAGAAATTGTTATAGGTTAAGTGGTCAAGGATGGTCATAGTGGCCATATTTTTATGGCCAACTGATAGACTTCATTTCTACTTTCCTTGAATTTGTTATATCAACCGCCTAACTTAACTTGAAACAAAATAAGTTTCAATGACAAGGCAGTAGGTTAGTGACAGCTTACCCTTTGTTCAGTGGAATAAGACGCTTCTGATGGAATATCTGAGGGGCAGATCATGCTATACAATTTGCTGTAGCTTTAAAGTTGAAAGGATTAGATTTCTTTGCAGTTACTTCTTGTCTATAGTTTCTTGTTACAGAAACAGTAAAAAAAATTCATGGGTCATTTTTTTTAATGTGGTATTTGCTGAAGCTTGTTTGGGGCTATTTCTTTAATCGCAGTCCAAATCTGAAAGCTATGGTGTTTTGGACATTAAACGTTAGGTGTTTTATTTCCACAGCTAAAAGCTATGGTGTGATTGGAGGTTCATTTGATGATAATTGCAATCTGCGAAGTTAAGACTTTGACTCATGTGACCTCTGCACTTAAAACTTTGACACAGCAAGAAAGAGAGGTGTTCCTTTAGCACAGCCTGTGCTTAACATATTTTCTGCTTTCAATTATGCTTTTTCAACACGTCCTGCAATGTGTGGATGACATATCCAACCTGTCATTTGGCTAAGAAACTCGAAAATAGGAGGTTGTTTTTTGTGTGATGGTGAATTAACACCGATGTGTCTGCAACTATGGGCATGAATTGTTGCTCCATGTTCTTTCCTTGTTCATTCACAAGTACATGCTGTACTTCATGCTGGTATACGTTTGAGTTGTGTGATTTTTTTTCCTTATGCAATCACAGGTTAGTTCTTTAGCTCTATGATTGTGATGTGGAGTTGTGCAATCTTTGATTTCTATGCAGATTTTGGTGTTGAGAGGGGCGTTCGGTTGGAAGGTTTAAGTGAGGCCCAGATCTCGAAGGCCCTAGAAGAGCTTGGGAAAGTGGGTGCATCGCTTAAGGTTTGATTTCGATGCTGTTCATCTGTATGAAATCAAATAAATTGATATTTTGGGAAGATCTATCATGCCTGCTCTCTGATGTTCTCTTTTAGGATTCTTGTTTGGGAGTTGGACATCCCTTATTCGTTGTCTTTGAGTTTGATCTCTATTATAACATGGCATTAGCATGTTTCCTTCCTGTGGAATAGCTAGCGTTGACATTCTTTCTTTTTGGTATTGATAACCAGCACAGCTTTTAGTTCTGTCCAAAGTGGACAGGACCTCGAATCTGCAATCTTAAATGGTCATTTTCCTTTTTGCCTCTTAGCATTTGTTTGGAGTATACTATGGACGGTCAACTCCAACCAAAACAGTTGGTGGCAAATGGTCTTTCCTGAAGACAATCTGTTAACATTGACATGTTCGAAGTTTGTCTTTTCCATGTTTCCATAATGATCTTCAGAAATGTGAAGTGGTTTTGTTAAAATTTCGTGGGCTGTGGATCTAACCAAATCAACCAAAATCTTTCTTTGCGACGGTTTAACGTAGTTAAATGATCGACCATGTCAGATTCTAAGAAGTAGAGGCCAAGGATGAACCAGAACCAGTTCCACTTCAAGCTAGTCCGAAACATGTTTTCTCCTTTGCAATACACATTTCACTGTTCATTGAATAATAAAAAGTAGCTTTTACCCTTAACCAAAAAACTAAAGAAACTTGCAATTGAGAATAAAATTGTTGTTCTAGGGATTCATTAGTCATTATAAATTTAATTGGAGAAAAATTGATCAGGACACCTTTCTTTTATCACGATAAAATTGACTATTTTGCTTTTAAAAATAAAAAAAGTGTTAAGCTTTCCACCGAGAGTTTTTGTCTTTTACAAAAATTGCACGGTAAAGTTACAGTCATATCCTTAGAGGAGAAAGAAAAAGTGAACATGCACGGAGGTGTTTCTTTGTCTTTTTTATTTTTTTAAACAATTAAATTATGGAATTAC
>Ga0307518_10000274_pt1 | contig 38875 bp, 22 predicted proteins | sample 25_EM_MG_FD_203889 | JGI IMG/M metagenome (GOLD analysis project Ga0307518, IMG submission 203889) | Populus trichocarpa ectomycorrhiza microbial communities from riparian zone in the Pacific Northwest, United States - 25_EM | ecosystem: Host-associated > Plants > Roots > Unclassified | place... | reverse complement strand
ATATATTCATATATATGGTGAAGCAATTAATAAGTAAAATATATTTTTATAATTTTTTTTTTTATTGAAAAGTAATATGAATACAAACGAGGATAACTAATTTTTATTATGTACTAAAAAAAAAAAACTAAAATTTAAGATTGCGATAAAACTATAAAATTTAAATTTAAATTAGATTTTTAGATTAAATAAGAAAATACTTATTAATTTTGTTATTTAATCTGTACAGTTCGTATTGTTAAGAATTGAATTTTACAATAATATATTTTATCTCGGTTATTATAGAGTCAAAAATATTTAATATTAATTCCATATAGTCTAATATGACTTATATTGATATGATATATTATTAGTGCATAAATAATATGAATTAAGTAGTAGGAATTTTAATCTTATCGACTTTTTTAAAGGTAAATATCTAAAGATACAGTAGAAAACTATACTTAATTCTCGAATAAGATTCTCATTGAGTCTTAAAGCTGAAGTAGATGAATTTGCAATAGCAGCTATAGAATTAGGTAATGTAATTAATACTATAAATAATTTAGTAATTTAAGATTATTCAAATAGTTAAGTGATTTAAGATACTTAAATTAATAAGGTAGAGAATATAACTTGTATATATATAAAAATAAGTTTGGTAGGTTTATCTTCATTAGTCTTTAAAATTTAATCCTAAGTACTTAATCTGAATCTACTCTTGAATCCTAAAATATTAATTTAACATTATCTTTATAAAATTTTATATAAAAAAAATCAAATTTAAGATATTTTATATTAATTAACAATTAATATAATCTATTTAGCTTATAATTTTATTTTATTTATATGTATGGTATGAAATTTTTGAATAATGCCTATCAAATACATAATGTTTTTCTTTGATATTAACGTATTATTACAGTTTATATAAGCGATATATTTTGTATTTACAATTAAATATGTATTTATATATTTTTTATTTTTCAAAACTATAATAACTATCACTTAAAAATATATATAAATTTTCTACTAATTTTAATTCTAAAATTAAGTTTTATTTGAATTATTCAAACTTTAACTTTTCAATCACATTTAAATATTTGTTGTTATATTTCAATTTCGAAGATTTAACTTTAACAATTACAATTTTTTTAACTGTACGAGTATGCCGTAATTTGGTAGCCGGGTGAGTCTTAGGAACTCATGTTAATTGTGACGTAAGAGTTCAAATCTCTTTACTCGTAAAAACAAAGATATGAAAACTTAAATAATAAATTTAGGTATATTAGAATATATATAGTATTAAATAGTTAAAAAATATAAATATTATTATAGAGAATATTTCTTTTTTTTTTAGCATCTTTAGCTTAATTGGTAAAGCTTTTGCCTTCGAAGCAAGTGATTATTGGTTCAAGTCCAGTAAGATGTTTTTAGTAAATAAATATAATATATTTTCTTACTTTAGAATTATTATTTATTTAAATCTATTTTTTCTACATTGTAATATAAAAACTAAAATAATATATAAAAATTCAAAATATATTATGTAAATTTAGAATTAATATTAACACTCGTGTACATTGAATTTAAAGAAAAAATAGTTAATACATTAGCTAAAACTATCTAACACAAGTATAATAATATTTAAATTTAAATATTTAATTTATATATATATATTAGAGTTAAGAAGGAATTGAACCTTTAATTTTATAAACTTTGCAGGTTTACTACAGAACCATCTGTAAACTTAACCCTTTATATAAAACTATAAAAATTTAGTATATTAATATAAACTTTATTAATTTTTATTAATAAAATAGTTTCTATTTTATTTATATTTTTATTAATTTTGTGTGTTAATTCTTAATAATTTTTAATTAAAATTATATATTAATAACCCTTAGTATAAGGAAGTATTTTATAGTAATACTTCTTTTAAATTAATTTTAATATTTATATTTTAAAAGTACAGCATTTATTACAAAATCTTTAGACTTTTGAAAAAAGTAAAATAAAAAGTTTGTAAAGGAACCCTCATTATCTCATTAAATGAATATATATAAATATATATAAAAATATTAAATACATATTCATTTGCTTAAGCAGAGATAGTTCTTAAATATAAAAATTATATAAGAGCCTTAGATATAAAAATTAAAATTAAATGCCACAATTAATTCCTTTTTATTTTATTAATCAACTATCATTTGCATTTTTAACTTTGATAGCTTTAGTTTATATTTTTTCTAAATATATTTTACCTTTATTTACATTTCAACAAGTAATAAGATTATATATTACTAAATTAAGTAATAAATCTTAAATATAAATAATTATAATTGCTATTATATTAATCTTATCCTTTTTCCTCCAATATTGGATTATTTATATAAATAATATATAAAAGGGGATATAACTTTATTACTATAAAGTGGTTAAAAAGAGTATAGTATAAACGGTTAGTATCATGATCTCCAAAATCGTTGGTAGGTGTTCGAGTCACCTTGCTCTTGAATACAATATATATTAATATTTGTACATGTTTTTATTAAATTATTATGTATAATTAATATATTAATTTATTATATTACATTTACATTTTTTGGGTGTTTAAGGGTCCTTAGTCTAATAGGTAGGGCACCTAATTGTCGATTAGGACTGTACCAGTTCGAATCTGGTAGGACTCGGTTTAATTAGGATATATAAATTAAATAAAATTATTTTTTTATATTAAATTTAAATTAATAAAATTTTGCTAAAAATTTATAATTTTCTCTTTAATAAGTCAATTTAATAAAATATTATATATAAAAATTAGAAGTAAGATTAAGAAAAATGGTGAAATAAAATTTATTACTTAACAAACAGAATATATTGAATTAATAAATAGAATAAAGAAAATAAAAGAGTAATATTATTTAAATCTTAGTATACGTCAGACACTATCACTAATCTTTATTAAATTTATACTAAAGATGTTAGCCGCAGCAAAATACATTGGAGCTGGATTAGCCTGCTCAGGTTTAATTGGAGCTGGAGCCGGAATTGGATTAATCTTCTCTGCATTAATCGCTTCTACAGCTAGAAATCCTCAATTAAGAGGACAATTATTCGGATATGCAATTTTAGGATTCGCCTTAGCCGAAGCTACAGGATTATTCTCATTAATGATTGCATTCTTATTATTATATTCATAATTTTTTTTATTTTATTTTAAAATTACATTGAGAATATAATATATTTATTTCATAAAAATATATATTATTCTATATTTTACTCCTCCTTACAAATATTAATCAATTTCTAATAATTTTTATATATAATAAAGCGAGTATAGTTAAGTTGGTATAACCTCTACCTTCCAAGTAGATGTGATCAGTTCGAGTCTGATTACTCGTAAAACCAAAAATAAAATAATTTTATTTTTATTAGAATATTAAAATTTAAATAGAATAATTCTATTTAATTCTGTTATATTTAATTCTGTTATATTTAATTTAAATAAATAATATAAATATTAAAAATTAATCTTTCTTATTTAAATAGTTTAACTATTTATTCTCTTAGTTCAATGGTAGAACTGCACTCTTCTAAAGTGCTAATTTTGGTTCGAATCCAAAAGAGAATATAAAAACAAAATGAAAATAGAAGGAAAAAAGTAAAATATCGTTACAGTGTAAGTATAAAAATTATTAATAAAAAATAAAATATATTTATAAAAAATAGTTAATAGTTTATATATGTTATATGTTTAAGTTAAATAAAATATATAAATTTATAATATAATTATATTATAAAAAATTTTAATATAAAAATAAAAATTTAACCTTTGTTAAATATCTTGATTTTATATCAATTAGTAATATTTATATTTTTAATATAAATACTTAAAATATTCTTAAAAAATATACTATATTAAATTATATTCTTAAGAATAAGATAAATAAAAATAGAAAAAAAAATGACGAGTAATTTACTTACAAGCATAATTAATATATTAATAAATTTAATAGATGTATTAGTAGTATTATTACCAATCTTATTATCAGTAGCTTTTATGACTATAATAGAAAGAAAACAATTAGCTGCTCATCAAAGAAGAGTAGGACCTCAAGTAGTAGGTTATTTTGGTATATTACAACCTTTTAGTGATGCATTAAAATTAATTTTGAAAGAAATTGTAGTACCCTCTCAATCTAATAAAGTGTTATTCTATTTAGCTCCTGTATCTACATTAATATTTAGTTTATTAGGGTGGGGAGTTATACCTTTTGGTCAAGGATTAACTTTATTTGATTATTCATTAGGTATATTTTATACTTTAGCATTATCTTCTTTAGGGGTTTATGGTATATTATTTGCTGGTTGGTCTGCTAATTCTAAATATGCTTTTTTAGGATCATTAAGATCAACAGCAGCTATGATATCGTATGAATTAATATTAAGTTCAGCAATTTTAATAATAATTTTATTAACAGGATCATTTAATTTTACAAAAATAATAGAAGCTCAACAAGCTGTGTGGTTTATAATTCCTTTATTACCTGTTTTTATTTTTTATTTTATATCTATTTTAGCTGAAACTAGTCGTACACCTTTCGATTTACAAGAAGCTGAATCCGAATTAGTAGCTGGATTCTTCACTGAACATTCCTCAGTACCTTTTGTATTCTTCTTTTTAGCTGAATATTCTTCAATAGTATTATTTAGTTGTATAACAGCTATCTTATTCTTAGGAGGATTTAATTTTCCTGAAATAATAGTAAATGGATCTATAATAAATTTACAATCAATAATATTAGGTTTAAAAACATGTGTTTTCTGTTTTATGTTCGTTTGGTTTAGAGCTACTTTACCTAGATTAAGATATGATCAATTAATTGAATTATGCTGGATTAATATCTTACCTATTGCTGTAGCATTTATAATTTTAGTGCCTAGCATCTTAGTAGCTTTTGACATAGCTCCTTACTAATATTTTTCTTTATATTTATTCTTAAATTTATTCTCCTCCTAGATTTAATTAAAAAAAAAAAAGGAATAAAAAAATTAATTAGTTTAAATTTAAGATTTAATATTATTTTTATTTTTTCCGAACATATTCAGCGTATTATTATTTAATTAGAGATTAATATATAATCTTAAAAGAAGTTAAAATGATATTTTACTTATTGATATATTTTTCTAAAATTTAAAGCCTATAATTTAATGGTAGAATAATTTCTTGATGAGGAATCTGTAGAAGTTCAAATCTTCTTGGGCTTATATAACAAAAGATGGAAATAATGAAAGTATGTATTTATTGTTACAGTGTTTATATATAAATATATTATAAGATAAAAAAAAATATATTATTTTAATTAATTTCTAAATATCTAACAAAAGATGTAATATAATTACAAGTTTTATGCTTAAGTCAGCAACAGCTGCTATTTTAATGTTAAAATTTAAGATTTAATATTAATAAAAAAATTATAAAAAAATAAAAATAATAAATTTATGAGATTACTTAAAAGTCACTCTTTATTAAGATTAATGAATTCTTATGTAGTGGATTCACCACAACCTTCAAATCTTTCCTATTTATGGAATTTCGGATCTTTACTTGCTACTTGTTTAATTATACAAATTTTAACAGGTTGTTTTTTAGCAATGCATTATCAAGCTCATGTAGATTTTGCTTTTAATAGTGTAGAACATATAATGAGAGATGTAAATAATGGATGGATAATTAGATATACTCATGCTAATGTTGCTTCTTTCTTCTTTATATTTGTTTATGGACATATAGGAAGAAATTTATACTATGGATCATATAGATCGCCTAGAGCCTTAGCTTGGTCAATAGGAGTAATAATTTTAGTTTTAATGATGGCTATAGCATTCTTAGGATATGTTTTACCATATGGTCAAATGAGCTTATGGGGTGCTACTGTGATTACTAATTTATTAAGTGCTATACCTGTATTTGGACAAGATTTAGTGGAATTAATTTGGGGTGGATTTTCAGTATCAAATGCTACATTAAATAGATTCTTTTCATTACATTATATTTTACCTTTCCTATTAACTGCTTTAGTTTTAGCTCATTTAATAGCTGTACATACACATGGATCAAATAATCCTAATGGTATCTCTTCAAATGGTGACAGATATGCTATCCATCCTTATTATATGTTTAAAGATCTTATTACAATTTTCTTATTTTTCTTAGTTTTATCTGTGCTAGTATTCTATTATCCTAATTTATTAGGTCATAGTGATAATTATATACCAGCTAATCCAATGCAAACTCCAGCTTCAATAGTTCCTGAATGGTATTTATTACCATTCTATGCTATATTGAGATCAATTCCTAATAAATTATTAGGGGTATTAGCTATGTTTGGTTCTTTATTTATTTTATTAATATTACCTATTGTAGATGTATCTAGAATAAGAGGAAATCAATTTAGACCAGCTATGAAAGTAGCTTTCTGGTTCTTTGTAGTTAATTTCTTTATTTTAATGTGGATCGGATCTCAACATCCTGATTCACCTTATTTAGAAATAGGACAAATCTCTACAGCATTTTACTTTATATGGTTCTTAATTATTATACCATTTATAGGATTAGCTGAAAATACTTTAATAGATATAGCTACTGAATCTAATTAATATTTTTCCTTAAAAATATAAATATTTAAAATTTATAATAAGGTTTAGTTTTACTTACAATTTAAATGTAATTTAAATTAATATATTTAAAATATTTTTATCCCTCCATAATAAAATTATCTAATATTAAATTAGAGTATTTTTATTTTTTTTATTTTTGTAAAAAAAAATTATTTAATTCTTTTTTATTCTCATTCATTAAAGAATAACAAAATTTATTTAATAAAAAAAAAATAATTTTATTCCTTCATAAGGTCATGTATTCATTACAAAAGTAGTCATAAACCCTCTGTATATCCCTTCCGCTAGAAAATTTATATCGGGTTAATAATAATGGAATATTTAAATCTAATGGACAATTTACATCTGCTTCTATAAAACTAAATTTAGTTTTATCTTAGATTATATTTTCAATTGTTAAGGAGTCACCTTCTATATAAATATAAATTGGATTACCAACTGGCATAGGATTATTTTTCATTATACATGAATATAGATAATTTACATCATATCTAAAAATATTTTTACCGTATGGTTTATAAACATCTACAGCTCCACCGGTATAAGCTATTTTAATAAAGTGATACATTTCTCCTTTAATAATTGCTATTTCGTTATCTTTCATAAATTTAATTCTGAAGTTAGTCATAGGTAAACTAGGAAGTGAAACACATTTACTAGCATTAACTCTAGTTTGTACGAAGTTTTCTTTAAAAATGCTTCTAAACCTTGATATAACGTTTTAACATCTTGAGTACAGTATTTAATAGTTTCTTCTCTCAGATTCCAAATTTTATTTTCAAATGTTTGACAATATTTATTATATTGTTCTTCAGATATATTATCAAAGTATTTAATATTAGGAACATTACCTTCATAATTATTGTTAATATTTATAATTAGTTAAAAATTTATAAGGAAATATTAATTTATCATCAACTTTAAATGCTTTAGCTAATTTCTTTAAAGATGAAGGTAACATTAAGTATGAATCTCTAAAATGAATGCTATATTTATCTTTATACTTTACTGTAATATCAACAAATTTACCATCTTTAATAATATAAAAAATAGAATTAGAGAAATGATAATTTATATTATTAAAATAATTTGTAAATAAATAAAACATTAAATAATAAAAAACAACAAAATTACATAAAAGAAGTAAATAAAATAAATTTTTATTATAAATTTATTAGTAAAAATTTACTTTTGTTCTTTTGTTTTAAAAGAACTATAGTACATATTATTGTACTATTCTTCAGTAGTCTACGAAAGACAATATAATGTGTTGTCTAACATATCTATATTATAGAATTCTATAATTGAATCTTTATTCATTTATAGAATAAAGTATTATAAGTAAATATAGCAATTTTAATAAATATCCATAGAAATAAAAATATTTAAGCTATTTATATTAATCATTGGAGTATTTTGACTATTTTTACTATTTTTATATTTAATACTTTAAAGTAGACTTAAAATAACTTTTATAACCGGTCCTTAAGGAATTTAAACAAAATAAAAAAAAAAATGACATCTATTGGTAACTTAAGAAGATATGATTTCCAGTATCATCCTTTTCATCTAGTAACTCAATCTCCTTGGCCTTTACTTATTAGTATTTCCTTATTTAGTTTAGTAATCGGAGCTGTGTTATATATGCATGGTTATCCTTATACTTATGTAGGAACTACTTTCAGATTAGGTTTTATAAATACAGCAGCTACAATGTACTTTTGGTTAACTGATGTAACCAATGAAGGTACATTGAATGGTGATCACACTAAAGAAGTAGTAAAAGGCCTATTAATAGGATTTTTACTTTTCCTTGTGAGTGAACTATTCGTTTTCGTTAGTGTATTCTGGGCTTATTTCCATTCTAGCTTAGTTGCAGCAATAGAAATAGGAGGAATATGGCCCCCTTTAGCAATAATAGCGTTAGATCCTTATGGTATACCGTTATTAAATACTATAGTATTACTATCCTCAGGAAGTACAGTAACTATGGCTCATCATGCTATAATTAAAGGAGATAGAAGATACTCAATTTGGGGTCTATTATTAACTATAGTTTTAGCAATCTTTTTCACAGGATTACAATATTTCGAATATGTTAATGCTCCATTCACTATTGCAGATTCAGTATTCGGTAGTGCATTCTATTGTTCAACAGGATTACATGGTTTACATGTATTAGTTGGAACTGGTATGTTGCTATCATCCTTTATCCGAATGGTAAATTATCATTTTACAGATAGTCACCACCAAGGATTAGAATCAGGTATACTATATTGGCATTTTGTTGATGTAGTTTGGCTTTTTCTATACATAGCTGTGTACTACTGGGGCGGTTTATAATAATTATATATATCTTAGATATAATAATTATACCGATATTAGATATAATAATTGTGAGTGTAATATTAAATATAGATATGTTACATCTGATAAAATTAAATAGAGAAATTCTAAAAATAAAATTAGTAATATATATTAATATTATAAAAACAAATATGGTAAAATTAGTTAATAACTTAATTAAATTAATTAGTAATATTAAAGATATTGTAATTAGAATAGGTATATATATACAAGATATAGTAGTATTTAGCTTAAATTATTTCTATAATGCTAATATATCTTATAAAATACTATTAATAGGATTATTTTTATTTTTTCATAATTTTTTAATTTCTATGATATTTATTTTTTCTACTTTATTACAATTTTTATTTGTAGTTGGTATTAATTTATTTAATTTTAATATTTTTGATCTTAATTTAGATATTTTATTTTATTTATTTAATAATTTTCAGAATATTTTTAAGAATTTTAATATATATCTCTTAAATTATTATAATTTAAATGTTAATGAAATGGAATTAGGTTTATTTGGAATAAGTTTTGACAATAATTTAATCACTAATATGTCTAGTGATATCAATATTATTGAAGATCTTACTAATTTAAGAAATAATAATATCGAAAATAATAGTACTATTGATAATAATTATAATAATGACAATAATAATATTAATAATGCCAATATCATTAATAATATAAATAATGATGATAATAATAATGTTAATAATAATAATATTAATAATAATAATATTAATGATAATAATGTTAATAATAATAATATTAATAATAATAATGTTAATAATAATAATATTAATAATAATAGTGTTAATAATAATATTAATGATATTAATGATAATAATACAAATGGTAATAATAATATTAATATAAATGAAAATAATATAAATAATAGTACTAATGAAGACAATAATAGTGAATGTGACAGTGAAGATAGGGAATCAGATAAGGATTCATTATTTAGTGCTGAAGTAAACAGTAATATTTCTAGTGCACCTACAACACCATTAAATTCACCTAATTTAAATTATAATTTTATTCTACCTAATTTTATTAACAATAATGATATTGATTTAAACCCAGTACCCGGCTTAAATAATAGCCCTACTGATCAACCATTACCCGAAAATAACTTAGATATAAATAATCTTCTAACTAATTTAAGTGATTTAGAATCTAGAATAGAAGCAGGAACAGTAGACAGATCAAGATATGATCCTTCAATATTCCCTGAAAATCCTGAAAATATTGATAATAATATCTCAGGCTCAGACATTCCAAATACCACTACAACTGATGATAATAATATAAATGAAATATATAATAATAATATTGTTAATAATTCTACTGAAACATCAAATTTTAATAATTCTAATTATGATATTTATGAAAATTCTAATTATGATATTTATGAAAATTCTGATAATGAAAACTCATCTAATAATGTTAATATTAATGCAACTAACATTGAAAATTCTACTGAGAATTCAGGAATTAATTCAAATTCTCTAAATAATAATTCACTTGAACAAGAATTTAAATCTAATCTAGATAAAGGGAAAGGTAAAGCAAAATAGGTAACTATGAGCTGATTGATTAGTTTATTCTTTTTTTTTATTTCTCCAAAATTTCCTCCCTCAATTCTATATATTATTAAAGTTAATTTATATAAAATAAACTTTTATTAAATAAAAATTATAAATTTAACAAAAAATATAAACAAAAAAATATATATTATATAAAAATTTAAATATTTATTTTATAATATAAAATTTCAAATATGTAAGATATATATTATCTTAAATATTCAATAACTAATTATTAATTATATATAAAAAATTAATAATGTTAATTTCTATTAATAATATATGTATTATTATATAATATAATATGTATAATATTTTTAATTTAAATAGGGATTAAATATAACTTTTATAACAGGTAACCTTAAGGATTTAAGGCTATAATTATACTCATGAATTTATCAATTTTATTATTTTTAATAGGTATATTAGGATTTGTATTAAATAGAAAAAATATAATTCTAATGATTATTGCTATAGAGATTATGCTTCTTGCTGTAACTTTATTAGTTTTAATAAGTTCATTTGGATTTGATGATAATATAGGTCAAACTTTTAGTATCTATATTATTTCGATAGCAGGAGCTGAATCAGTGATAGGATTAAGTATTTTAGTAGCTTTTTATAGATTAAGAGGAAATATTTCTATTAGAACATAATTTAATATGTATTTATCTATTTTAATTTTTCCTCTATTAGCTTCTTTTGTTTCTGGATTTTTAGGAAGAAAAATTGGTATAACAGGTGCTCATATTTTAACCTGTACTTGTTTGAGTATCTCTTCATTATTAGCTACAATTGCTTTTTATGAAGTAGGAATTTGCGGATCTCCAGTTAATATATATTTATTTAGTTGGATAGAATGTGAATTTATGAGTATATCATGGGAATTTTTATTTGACCAATTAACAGTATCAATGTTTATTCCTGTTTTATATATTTCAACTTTAATTCATATTTATACTACTTCTTACTTAGCTGAAGATCCACATAATCAAAGATTTTTCTCTTATTTATCTTTATTTACTTTCTTTATGTTATTACTAATATCTGGTGCTAACTATTTCGTTATGTTTATTGGTTGGGAAGGTATATTAGAATGCCTTAAATGGAATAATAATGAAACTTTAATTTATAATTTTATTTTTATTTCTAATGGTAGGATAAAATTTAATGCTAGTGAACGAATAGGACCTCATAATATAGATATTATTTCTTTAATTATAGGTTCTACTTTAGGAGATACACACTTAGAAAAAAGAGATAAGAGTAAAGGAACTCGAGTAATATTTGAACAATCAAATAGGAATGTAGAATATTTAATGTGGTATCATAAATATTTATCAATTAGAGGTTATTGTAGTACAAAAAAGCCTAAACTTAACATAAGAATAAAACAAAAAGGTAAAATATTTTATCATTATCGAATTAATAGCTATACATATTCTAGTTTTAATTGGATTCATGAAATGTTTTATAAAAAAGTTGATAATAAATATGTAAAATTTGTTCCATTAAATATTGAAGAATATTTAACACCTTTAGCTTTAGCTGTTTGGTTCATGGATGATGGTTCTAGTTTTGGTAAAGGAGCTAGAATAGCTACCAATTGTTTTACATTAGATGAAATTCTCTTTCTATGTGAAGTATTAAAAAATAAATATGGTATTAATGCTACACCTATTAAATGTGGCAAAAATAAAGGTTATATTATTTATATTGATAAAAATTCTATGAACCTTTTTTCTAGCATTATAAAACCTTATTTATTACCTTCATTAAATTATAAATTAGGTAAATAATAAATAATTATTATTTCCATAGTAAAAAAATGGTCAATTATTAAAAAATTAAAATGAAGAATAATAAGAAATTAGTTAAGCTATTTTTATATTAAGTTAAATAAGAATAGTTAATGTAAACTAATTACATTTTTTTGCTACGTTATTGAAAACGATCAAACAAACTAGCTTCGTTTATAGATCGTCGGTTACATTTTTGATCGCGATCGACTAGTACAATAACGGGTGCCTGAAATGGTGCTCAATGCATAGTCAGAATCTTTATCTTATTTTAAGATACCAAGGCATTATGTAAATCCTATCAGGTTATAAATGTACAGGAAAATAAAGAGGAAGCTATTATTTATATATATTTTTTTTATTTAAATAATTTCTTTATTTTTAAGATTTGATTGGAGTTGTTTCTTATTTATTAATTAATTATTATTTTACTAGAATTCAAGCTAATAAAGCTGCTATTTTAGCTTTAACTATGAATAGAGTAGGTGATATGGGATTAAGTATAGGATTTTTTGCTTTATTTGCTTTATTTGGATCTGTGGATTATTCTACAGTATTCAGTTTAGCTCCATTTATGAATGAAACAGCTATAACTATTATAAGTTTATTATTACTTATGGGTGCTATGGCTAAATCAGCTCAAATACCTTTACATTCATGGTTACCTGGATCTATGGAAGCACCAACACCAGTAAGTGCTTTATTACATGCAGCAACTCTAGTAACAGCAGGATTATATTTATTAGTAAGATCTTCACCAATATTAGAATATAGTCCAACTGCATTATTAGTAATAACTTTAATTGGATCTACAACAGCATTTTTTGCTGCAACATGTGGTTTAGTACAAAATGATTTAAAAAGAATAATTGCTTTTAGTACAATAAGTCAATTAGGATATATGGTAATGGCTGTAGGTTTATCACAATATAATGTAGCTTTAATGCATGTTGCTAACCATGCTTTCTTTAAAGCTTTATTATTCTTAGGTGCTGGAGCTGTAATCCATAGTTTTGCTGATGAGCAAGATATAAGAAAAATGGGTGGTTTAATAAAATTCTTACCATTTACATATACTACTATGTTAGTAGGTTCTTTATCTTTATTAGCTACACCTTGGTTAACTGGTTTCTACTCTAAAGATCTTATTATTGAATTAGCTTATGGACAATATGCTTTTTCAGGTACATATGCTTATATTTTAGGTAGTTTAACTGCTGGATTAACTGCATTTTATTCATTTAGATTAATTAGTTTAGTTTTCTTAACTGTTCCTAATGGTATTAAAAATGTTTATTTAAACTCTCATGAATCTAATCTTGCTGTAGTTATACCTTTATTAATTTTAGCTTTATTCAGTATATTCTTTGGATATTTATTCTCTGATTTATTTGTAGGAATAGGTAGTGATTTCTTTGGAAATTCTATATTTATTAATCCTAATAATATAACTATAGTTGAAGCTGAATTTAGTTTACCTTTATTAATAAAATTATTACCTTCTATATTATCTATATTAGGTGCTACTTCAGCTATATTATTATATCATGTTTACCCTGAATTTATTATAAGTTTAACTGATTCAAATTTAGGAAGACAAATTTATACATTCTTAAATGGTAAATATTTCTTTGATATTATATATAATAATTATATTATTGCTACAGGATTAATTAAAGGTATTTCTATTTCTAAAGTTTTAGATAGAGGTGTTGTTGAATTAATAGGTCCTTATGGATTAGCTTCTGCTTTAAATCACAGTGCTTTAAATATATCTAAATTAGATACAGGTGTAATAACAACATATTCAATATATATTACTTTATCTACATTAATATTATCATTTATAGCCTTCTCTACATCTAATTTAACTTTATTATCGGACTTTAGATTAGTATTCTTCTTTATTACTATAATTTTCTTAACACTTACTAATTCTAATATTAAAAATAATTAATGATTGTTCTCTAAATTATACTGATAATATTACCTCCTTACTCTTTAATTATAATTTAATTATAATTAATAATATAAATATAAATATAATATATTTTTTTTAGATAAAAAAAAAAATATTAAAAACTTAAGGTTGCGATAAAAATAAAATAAATAAAAAAAAAAAATAAATAAATAAAATAAAAATAATATGATTAGTTTATTAATACTGATACCAATAATTGGTTCATTAATGATTTTACCTCTTCAAGAAGATTTTCAAATTAATAAAAATAAAATAAAAACTATTGCTTTGACAACTTCAATTATTAATTTTATTATTTCTATAATTTTATGGTTAGAATTTGATTCAAATACAAATCAATATCAATTTGTAACTGAATTTGATTATTTACCTATAGGTCATTTAATCTTTGGAGTTGATGGTATCTCTTTATATTTTGTTTTATTAACAACATTTATAACTCCAATTGCTATACTATCTAATTATAATAATATTAATTCTAATGTTAAATATTTCTTAGTTTCTCTGTTAATTTTAGAAAGTTTACAATTAGCTTTATTCTTAATTTTAGATTTATTATTATTCTATGTTTTCTTTGAAAGTGTTTTACCATTATTCTTTATTAAAATTCTTGTGTATGGTTCAGGAGATTCTAGAGATAGATCAGCTAATCTTTTATTTTTATATACATTATTTGGATCATTATTTATGGCTTTAGCTATAGTACAATTATACAGTTATACATATACAACAGATTTCCAATTATTGTCTTTATGTGATATTAGTTTAGAGGGACAAAAATTGTTATGGTTAGCTTTCTTCTTAGCTTTCGCTATTAAAACTCCTTTATGGCCATTCACTGGTTGGCTTTATAGAGCTCATGCTGATAGTCCTTTAGCTGGTTCTATTTTACTAGCTGCTACAATATTAAAATTTGCTACTTATGGTTATATTAGAATTTTAATAAATTTCTTACCAGATGCTACAAATTATTTTGGACCTTTAGTTCAAACTATTGCTATAGTTACTTTAATTTATGCTTCTTTATCTACAATTATACAACAAGATACTAAAACTCTTATTGCTTATTCTAGTATTGCGCATATGAGTGTAGTAATTTTAGGTTTATTCTCTAATAATATTCAAGGTATAGAAGGTGGAATATTACTTGCTTTAGCACATGGATTTGTATCTCCTGCTTTATTCATTTGTGTAGGTGGTATAATTTATGATAGAACTGGAACTAGAGTAATAAAATATATAAGAGGTTTAGCAACTTATATGCCTATTTTTACTATTTTATTCTTTATATTCACATTATGTAATACAGGAATACCTTTAAGTTTAAATTTCTTAGGGGAACAATTAGCTTTAATAGGGATTTGGGAAGTTAATCCTTTAATATCTGCTTTAGGAGCTACTGGTATAGTATTATCTGCATGCTATTCTATTTTTCTTTATAATAGAATATCTTATGGAAAATATTCACCACATATGAGTAAAACTGTATTAGATATATCAAGAAGAGAATTTATTTTATTAATTACATTATTAATACCAACAATTTTATTAGGAATATTCCCTAATGTTATATTAGAATCTATTCATTTATCTGTCTCAAGTTTATTATTTAATTAAATTCTATTCTAACTTTAATTACTTTCAATGGATTAAGTTATTTTTTATCTAATTTAGACTCTATTTTTAAAATTTAATACTTTTTACCATTCCTCCTATTTATTAATATTATTCATTTTTAATTTTAATTATAAAAGAAGTTAATAATCATTAACATCAATTATTCTTTATAAAAAAAAAAAATAAAATAAAATATAAATATTATTTCTAATTTAGATTAATGATAGTTAAATTTAACTTTAATTGATATAATGTTATTTTTATTATTTAAATGGTAGAGGATGAACAGGTTCAATCGCTCCCTTTGGGTGGGAGAGCTAGCGTGTTCGAGTCGCGCCTACCATAAATTATTATTTTCATATAAGGTGCCATGGCAGAGTGGTTAATGCGAGGTACTGTTAATACTTTTTTCAGAGGTTCAATTCCTCTTGGCACCTATTCTAATTAAATTAAAATTTTTATAATATCTGTTTTATATATAAATTATATACATTTAAATATTAATATTTAAAAGAGATATAAAGTTTAAATTTTAGCGAACATGTTGAAATTTTGGTAAACAATCTCCTCTTAAGCAGGAGTGGAAGTAATTCCTTAAGAGTTCGAGTCTCTTTGTTCGTAAATCTTGTTTCAATGATAGTGTAAAAAATATATAAATACTAAAAATTAATTATATACAAAGCGATATAGTGTAATGGTTGCACAGCAGTCTCATGAACTGCTAGGTCTAGTTCAATTCTAGAATTCGCTAAATTAAAACAAAAAATTAAATTTAAATATTATTTAAGTCGAATAACAAATATAATTAATATATTATTATTAAAATATATTATATTATATTATATTATATTAAATTATGTTATATTATTTATAAATGTATAAAAATTATAATATTTATAATAATTCTAGGTCTTTTAGTGTAATGGTAGCACGGTTACCCTTCACGTAACCAGTGTCAGTTCGAATCTGATAAAGACTAATTTATATCTCAATTTTTACTTAAATAATAACAAAATATTAAAATTATTTAAGTTTAATATTTGTATTAAGGGTAATATTTAAATGAAATTTAATTTTCTTAATAGATTATAATATAAAAATAAAAATTTCAGGAATAGTTATCATTTGGAAAGTTAAGACAATTGCTAATTGTTCGGGGCAACCCTTGGGTGTTCGACTCACCTCTATTCCGCAATTAATATTAGTTTTATTAATAAAACAAATAGAGTTAATGTGTTATAAGAGTAATAGGTAGTCAATAAAATTTCGATGAATTGGTTGTTTTCCACTAATGCTAAAGAAATTGGTACTCTTTATTTAATTTTCTCTGTTTTTGCAGGAATGATAGGAACAGCTTTTTCAGTTCTTATTAGATTAGAACTTGCAGCACCTGGAGTACAATTTTTACAAGGGGATCATCAATTATTTAATGTAATCATATCGGCTCATGCATTTATTATGATTTTCTTCATGGTTATGCCTGGATTAGTAGGTGGATTTGGTAACTATTTACTACCAGTACAATGTGGTGCTCCAGATATGGCTTTTCCCAGATTAAATAATGTATCATTTTGGTTATTACCACCTTCATTAATATTATTATTATTAAGTTCTTTAGTTGAAAATGGAGCTGGTACTGGATGGACAGTTTATCCACCTTTATCAAGTATCCAATCACACTCTGGTGGTAGTGTAGATTTAGCTATTTTTAGTTTACATTTAGCTGGGGTATCGTCACTATTAGGTGCGATAAATTTCATTACTACTGTATTAAATATGAGAACAAATGGAATGGGATTACATAAATTACCATTATTTGTATGGGCTATTTTTGTAACTGCTATTTTATTATTACTTTCATTACCCGTATTAGCTGGTGCTATTACAATGTTATTAACAGATAGAAACTTTAATACTAGTTTCTATGATCCAGCTGGAGGTGGTGATCCAGTATTGTATCAACATTTGTTTTGGTTTTTCGGTCATCCAGAAGTAATCATAATGATAAGCTTCTTAATGTGGCTATATGCGGGAAACACTTCTATAAGTTTTAAATACTCAAACTTATTTATAGTCATAGTAACAAAGTTAAAACAATGAAGTCAATCCGCAGGTAATATTATTAAATTTACTCATGAAATTTATAAAGTTAAATTTTTTAGTAGAACCTCAGAGACTTTACGCCACAAATCTAAACAATCTGAAAATGTTAATGAAATTTCTATTCATGTACCAAAACATCTAAAACCACTAAGTGAATTAGAATTTGGTCATTATTTAGCCGGTTTAATAGATGGAGATGGTTATTTTTCAAATAAATTACAATTAGTTATTGCCTTTAATGAATCAGATGCTTCTTTAGCTTATTATATAAAACAAAGAATAGGATATGGTAATGTTTATAAAATAAAAAATAAAAAAGCAGTAATTTTAGTAATTTCAAATTATATCGGTTTAATAAAAGTTCTGAATTTAATAAATGGAAAAATAAGATCAGAAAATAAGCTAATTCAAATTAATAATAACATATTAACTAATTCTAAATTTCATTTAATCGAGAAATTTTATTTTAATTGTGATGAAAATTTAAATAATTATTGGTTAGCTGGATTTGCCGATGCTGATGCTAGCTTTCAAATTAAATTAATTATTATAAATAATAGAACTGAAGTTCGTTTAAATTTTCAAATTGATCAGAAAAAAGATTATTTATTAAAATTAATTAAGAAAATTTTAGGTGGAAATATAGGTTATAGACATAGTCAAGATACCTATTATTATGGATCTACTAGTTTTGGTTCAGCTAAAAAAGTAATTAATTATTTTGATCGTTTTCATTTACTTTCTTCTAAATATAATAATTATTTAAAATGAAGAAAAGCTTATATTGAAATTCAAAATAAAAATCATTTAAATGATTCTGGATTAAATAAAATAATCAATATTAAAAATAGAATGAATAGAAATAATTCAGATAATTAGATTAAGATAAAGTCCTAACAAGGACGTGAGTTCTTGAGTGATAAGATATAAATAAATTATTTTTATAATTATTTTCTTATCCAAAGTAATTGTTATATTTTAATTATTCCTGGATTTGGAATAGTTAGTCATATAGTTTCAACATTTTCTGGTAAACCAATTTTCGGATACTTAGGTATGGTATATGCTATGTTTTCTATTGGGATTTTAGGTTTCCTTGTTTGGTCTCACCATATGTTCTCAGTGGGTATGGATGTGGATACAAGAGCTTACTTTACTGCTGCTACTATGGTAATTGCAGTTCCTACAGGAATTAAAATCTTCTCTTGGGTGGCTACATTATATGGTGGTAGTTTAAGATTTACTACACCGTTGATATTTACAATAGGATTCTTAGCTTTATTCACAATTGGTGGATTAACTGGAGTTATATTATCAAATGCAGCATTAGATATAGCATTACATGATACTTACTATGTTGTAGCTCATTTCCATTATGTATTATCAATGGGTGCAGTATTTGCTTTATTCGCTGGATTTTATTACTGGACACCAAAAATTGTAGGAAGAACATACAATGAATTCTTAGGTAAAGTGCATTTCTGGACAATGTTTGTTGGGGTTAACTTAACTTTCTTTCCTCAACACTTCTTAGGATTAGCTGGTATAATAATAATATTATCTAATTATGTATTTTCAAATAGTTTTTGTTCGAATAGTTTTGATTATATCTCTGTTATTTTTATCAAACCTTTTGGTCCTCATATTTTACCTGTATATTTAAATAAAAATAAATCTTTACGTTCGTATAAACCTAAATTAGATCGTAATTTAATAGGAATAGAAAATAAAGAACGTACTATTATTTATCAATGAATAAATTTAATTAACGGAAAAATGTATGTTGGTAGTGCTTGGAGTGGTTCTCGAAGATTATTATCTTATTGGACACCTAGTGTTTTATTAAGAAATTATCCTATTTATAATAGTATAAATCATTACACACATAATAATTTCATGTTAGTTATATTAGAAGATTTAGGTAAAACTGGATCTGTAACTAAAAAATATATGCTTTCACGAGAACAATTTTATTTAGATTTATTATTTAATAATTATCCTTTGTTAAATTTAAATAATTCTCCTACAGCAGGTACTACTTTAGGTTTTAAACATAAAGATGAATTCCGTCTAAGCAGATCTGGAAATTAAAATCCTATGTATAATAAACAATTATCTCTTGAATTTAAATATATGCAGACACGAAATAAAAAAGGTATTAATAATCCTTTATTTGGAACCAAAAAATCTGCAATCACACTTGCAAAAATAACTAAGCTTGTTTATGTTTATAATGCTGAAGATATGTCTTATGTAGATATATATCCTACTGTAAAATGTAGTAAGACATTTAAAATTGGTAAAGATACTTTATCTAAATATTTAAACTCAGGACAAGCATACAAAGGTTTAATTTACTCAAGAACAAAATTACATAATAATAATTTTAATGCCTCTTTAAGTTCTTTAAAAACTTAATAGACAATCGGGTGAATTGCAAGAAAAACCCTGTAAAGGGTCAATTTGCAGCGAATATTTACTTGGTATATAGATGGTGACGCATCAGAGTAAAGAACGTTCAACGACTAACAGGTGAGTAATACCAACAATAAACCTGTACTATTTTTTATTTAATAGAAGCGCCCGATCAGTTTGACGTCATATATATTTTCAAACTGAAAGACATAGTCTGAACTTAGCCGTAAGGTTAAGAGTTTAGATATTAATAATATCTAAGATTAACACAATTGATGCCAAGAAGAATTCCAGATTATCCAGATGCATTTGCAGGATGGAATGCAGTATCTAGTTTTGGATCTATAATTTCAGTTGTTGCAACAGTATTATTTGGTTATATACTTTATGATATATTCGTAAATGGAAAGGAAGTAAATAACAATCCTTGGGCAGTACCATCTTACTTTACATCAATTTCACAATTTGAAAATGAAACTGATACAACTAATACAATAGAATGGACTTTATCTAGTCCTATCCCATTACATGCATTCAATATGCTACCTGTTCAATCTTAATCTTATTTAATTTATTGATCAAATTTTATATAAAATTTTAATTAATAAATATACCTCCATAAGTTCTTCTATTTTTATTGTAATTTTTTTTCTTATTCAAATTTATACTTTTTTTTTCAATTTAATTATTAGAAGATTTAAAAAATCAAGTAACTTAATCTATATTTATTTTTTTTTGATTAAGTATTTAACTATAACTAAGTACAGATATAAAATATAATAAATATTTTATAAAAATGTTTTTAAATAATACAACTTTATTTATAAATTCTCCATTAGAACAATTTGAAGTTACAAGTTTATTAAGTTTTAATGCTCCTTTATTTGGTTATATTAGTTTGACTTTGACTAATTTAGCATTATATGCTGGTATTATATTATCTTTAATTGTAAGTTTACATATATTAGGAAATAATGATAAAAATTTATTACCTTCAAAATGGTCTATTCTATTTGAAAGTTTTTTTGCTAGTGTAAATACTATGGTAAGAGATCAAATAGGAAGAGAAATTTATTTACCTTTTATTTATTCATTATTCTTCTTTATTTTAGTAGCTAATTTAGTAGGAAATGTTCCATATTCATTTACTATAACAACTTCAGTAATAGTATCTATTGGTTTATCATTCACTATTCTAATTGGTGTAACTATATTAGGATTATACATTCATAAACTTCATTTCTTCTCATTTTTTATACCTTCAGGTACACCTTTAGCATTAGTACCTTTATTAGTTTTAATTGAATTAATAAGTTACTTAGCTAGAGCTTTCTCATTAGGTATAAGATTATTTGCTAATGTAGTAGCTGGACATACATTATTAAAAATATTATCAACATTCTTATTTAAAATGTTCTCAGGTGGATTAATAATCTTTATATTAACATTATTACCATTTGCATTATTCTTAGCTATTACAGGATTAGAATTAGCTGTATCTTTTATTCAAGCTTATGTATTAGTACTTCTAGTATGTTCATATATTAAAGATGCTATAGAATTACACTAATTGTGAATAATTTATTATAATTTATTTTAGTTTAATATTATTACCCCTCCAACTTTAATTTTTTATTATAATTTTTATTAAGTTTTATAAATTTAGTTATCTTGCCTTTATTTTAAAAGAGAGTTATGAAATCTAAAACTGGAATTTAACTTTTTAATCTTTAGCAGAATTAAAAAAGTAAATTAGGAAAGGTTCAAGGTAATTTTAATGTAATATAAAAATTTATTTTCAAGTTATAGTAAAATATTATAATTAGAACATATTTATATATATATATTATATTAAAAATATAAATAATATTCAGAGAAATTTGAGAGTAAAACTAGGATAGTAATTTTCTATTTTTTTATTTAATATTTGTAAATTTTAAAAACTAAATTTTACAAATAAATCTAACACTTGAGTTTTGTTAAAAAATATAATAACTAAATATGTAATAGTTTCTTATTATTTAACCTTAAAATTTTTAGTTAGATCAGTAAGTAATAATTAATCTAAATTAATATATTAATTATATTAATTATAAGTATAATTATTATACCTCAGGAATCGTCTTACAGATATAATTCTAACTCAATTTAAATAAATTTTCATTTTTATACATAAATTTTTACTTCTCATTTCCTAAAATGTAATTTAAATAATTTAAATTCTTTAATAAGTAAAATCAAAATATACGAATTTTAAAGGTTTTAAGAAATTTTATTATTATTTTATGAGTCCTCATACTGAAATAGTTTAACGGTAAAACGTACCCTTCATGACGGTAAAACAAAGGTTCAATTCCTTTTTTCGGTAAACATATATAAATTAAAATTTGAAAATTGTCTAAATATTTATGTTAATTTAATTAATTTAATAATTGATAACGAGAATAAAATTAATAAAATATATTTATAGTAATAAAAGAGGTAGAATTAGTTTAATTGGTTAAAATGACGTCTTGTGGCGACGATGTTCAGAGTTCAAGTCTCCGATTTTACCCTTAACAATTTTTGTACAGTTAAGTATTAAAAGAAAATATGTATTTGTATTATAAATTAAAAATAATCAAATTAATTATTTCAACTGGATTCTAAATATAAAAATATAAAAATTTAAGTTAAAAATAGATAATAAATTATACTACAAAAAAATAAAATAAAACTAATTAACATGTAATCATAAAAGTATCGATGACAATATAGTTTTAACATCAAACAAAAATTTATATAATTTATAAGTATTTTAAAGGGGTTATTAAGGATAACTAGCAAATTTATAAAAAAGGAGGCAAATTGCCAAATGCCTACACATACTCGAAAGTTAATTTAAAAATATAAATTAATATTTATATATTTTATTAATAGGTAAAATATTTAATTTATTAATTAGAATATTTTAAAAAATTTATAAGTAGACTCACTATATGTGAGACTAGTAATTAAAGTGAGGCGATCCTAAGGGAAACCTTTTTATTATTACTTCCCGAAGTAAAACATTTCATTAGGGAAAGGAAAGGAAATCAACCGAGACTCTGAAAGTAATGGTGAGTGAAATCGGACTAGCCTAACACCTTTACATAAATAAAAACATAATTTCTAATTAAATATTAAGTAAACTCTTAAAGCTAAATTAATAAAAATTATTTGAATTTTAAGATAGAAGTGAAGTATCTGAGGTGGAATCTTAAGAGCTTCCTTTGAATAATAAAATTATGCTTAATATATTAAGTTAGAATGAATTAATTAAAAAAATATAATATTTTATTATATGTTTATTTAATTCAAAAAATGTAATTATATTTAATTATATAATACAAAATATAAGGTGAAAATTGTATGATAAAAGACCTGTATTTTTATGTAATAGTATTATTTAAAATAATTTATTTTTTTTAATAGTTAAATTTAATCTTATCTAAATTATAATTTAACAATTAAATATTATATATTTATATATAATATATTAATAAATTCTATTATCTTAGTTTCTAAGATATTTTATTAATAGGATATAATTTGAAAATAATGGTGTGTAATTAAAATATATTAATAGATTTTAATTAAATTATTAAAATTTTAATTTTTTAATTTAATATTTATTGATATAAATTATAATAATTATATTATAATAAATTACAACTTGATTCATTTAGAATTAAAGTAAACAAGTACGATGAGAGTAAACTTGTCGGAATAAAGGGGAACCATCCTCTAAGGCTAAGTATTATAAATTTAGCGATAGTGAAATAGTACCGTGAGGGAAAAGTTGAAAAGAGTGTGAGTAAGTACACTAATGTAGAAATGGAAATAAAGATACAGAATGTACATACTCAAAATAGTAAATAACGCAGTGAAATAGACTTGAATTAGTAACTCTATAAGCAGTCGAAATTTAAATAAAAATGACGGCGTACCTTTTGCATAATGGGTCAGCAAGTTAATAGGAGTAGCAAGGTTAAAAGCCTAAGCGAAAGCGACTACATCGAAATCGAAGTGGGTTAAGTTACTTCTATTAGACCCGAAGCCAGGTGATCTTTCCAAGACCAGATTTAAAGGATCGAACGGATGAATGTTGCATAATTCTCCGATGAGTTTTGGAAAGCGGTGAAATGCCAATCTGACCTGGTGATAGCTGGTTTTCTACGAAACATATTTAAGTATGACATCTACAATAAAATTTATGAAGGTACAGCACGGTAATTCCCAACAAATATTAAATTAATTTTATAGGAGTTTAGGTTGCGGGGACCTCGAAAATCTTACCAATGGAAGTGAATCTCGGAATTACATAAATTGGTGGTAGATATTCAGACTACTCATGCTAAGTTGGGTAGTCAAGACGGAAACAGCCGAGAACACAAATTAAGGTCCCGAATGATTATTAAGTGAAATAAAGGATGTGACATATTGAATGCAGCTGAAAAGTGAGCCTGGCAGTCGCTAACTTATAATGAACGTGTAATAACGTATCAGCCCTTAGATAGTTGCACCGAAGATTTAACGGGTCTAAAATAATCAACCGATATTGTGTTAATTTTAAATATAAAAAAATTTTATACTTGAAATTTAGGTAGTAGAACGTTCAGATAATTAGTAGAAAAATCTAAAATCCAAACCAACAATTAACAGTGTTTCATTGTTTATAGGAATCTGAAGTGATAATGCTGACATGAGTAACGTAAAAAGAAAGCTGAATTTAGAATTTTTATTCTAAAAAATAAACTTTCTCGCCGAATACGAAAGGGTTATTAGCTAAAGATTAATTCGACTAATGTTAATGCGGTCTCTAAGGTACAAAACCAATGTTTTGGCTGATGAGTTAAGCTTTGAAAGCCCTCAAGGAGGATATTAAATTACAAAGAATGAAGTGTATTTTACATGGAAATAAGTTTTCTTTTGTTTAAAATTTTAAGCAAATTTTACAAATTTAAACTCAAATGTTCTATTGATAAATGAATATTTATTAATTAGTAATTAATATTTTAATAGGGCCAGGAAAAATATGTTTTTGAATAACTTAATTTTATAGATAAGTAGTGTTAAATTTTTAGACCTTAGAGTGAATATTTTAAGATAATCTATCAAAAAAGAATATAATATTAATATCTAATTTACTTCAAATTAGTCATTTGATAATATAATTTCTTATTTTTTTATATTTTGTTTAACCTAAAAATAAATAAATTATTTTTATTTGGGTAAGAAATTTTTAATAATTTATTATTTTTTATTTATTAATATTTATTTTTTAGATGGTAATAGTTTATTAAATAATATTAATATATTTTTAAGCCAACCGTACCCTAAACCGACACAGGTTCGTAGGTAGAGTATACTAAGGCGTAGAGCTAAAAGTTGTAAAGGAACTCGGCAAATTATCCTCGTAAGTTCGTCAATAAGAGGAACCACTTTCTAATTTTAATAACTCCTGTTAATATTAGTTTAAAAGTGGTGGCACAAAATCGGAAGCCACGACTGTTTACTAAAAACACAGCTATCTGCAATGATGTAAATCATAGTATAGGTAGTGAGGTTTGCCCAATGCCATCAGCATAAGAGACGTAATGGGAAACTGTTAAATATCGAAAGCCTGGTTAATAGCGGTCTTAACCATGAGGATCCTAAGGTAGCAAAATAAATTGGCCATTAAATGTGGTCCGGTATCAATAATTTAACGATGGCTTCACTGTCTCTACAACTTGCTCAGTGAAATTGAATTGTGAGTGCAGATGCTCACTACTCGCAGGGGGACGGGAAGACCCTATGCAGCTTCTACTGTAGTTAGTCATCACATTAATTACCTTCATACTTAAGAATCCAGATAATAGGGAAGTCGTTTAGACAAAATATGGAAAACCTTATATCTTAAGATGGGTCCATGTTTATCTTTATATCTTAATAAATATTTATAAAGAGAGAGTTGACTAATTGGCAGTTTGACTGGGGCGGTCGTCTTTAATAGAGTAGCAAAGTACATCCAAATAGATTGTTATTATTAAAATATTTACTTTTTTTAGTAAATATTCTTACAAATTAATTATTATTGTAATTATATTTTAATTTTTAAATTAATATAATTGTTAAAAATCCTAATTATTATTATTCATTTATAAGGTATGCTAGAAATTAAATGGAGGTTAATAAACCAGTGAATAAGGTTTTGGAGAGCGCAATGGCGGTAAGCATGCTTAACTGAAAGACTTAAAAGTCGAACAGATACGTAAGTAGGGCATAGTGACCCCTCGCTATATTATGGAATAGACGGGGATCAATTGATAAAAGTTACGCTAGGGATAACAGGCTGATAGCCGGCGAGAGTACACATTGTCCCGGCTGTTTGGCACCTCGATGTCGACTTAACCTATCCTCCAGGAGCAAAATCTTGGAAGGGTTCGGCTGTTCGCCGATTAAAAGGTTACATGAGTTGGGTTTAATACGACGTGAGTCAGTATGGTCCCTATCTTCTGTGAGAACAAATAGTAAAAAGGGGGAGACCTTCTAGTACGAAAGGACCAATAGGATGTGTTTCTCTAGTGTACCAATTGTTGAAAACAAAAATATTAGAATACTTGCAAAAGTTCTAATATTAGTGAGTATGCATAGTTGGGTAGCCACAAACATATTAGATAAGAGCTGAAAGTATATCAAGCATGAATCTATCCCCTGGATACTATCAAAGATTTATCTTTGTTTCTGTCTTTAGGTTGGTTTAAATTATCGTTCCTATAATTTAAATTAATTCTTGAAACCTCTATAAATAATATATTATAATTTATAGCTTAAGAAGACAGTTTATATTTAAAATATATATTTATATATTATATATATTTTATATAGTATTTATTTATAAATATTATAGAATAATATAGCAAAGAATTTAAAAAATCTGTATAAAAAAAGAAATAGACCATTTCTTAAATAGGATGCAAATGAACTTTTTGAAAAGAATGTAGTTTAGCATTACTAATTTTTAATTAGACTTGATGTTATAGGTTGTCAAAATTTATTTTTTATTTTTATTTAGTTTTCCTAATGATAAAATTAAATTTTATAGTTTAAATTTATTTATTAATTTTAAAAAAAAGTTTTTACAAAGAAGTTAGCTAGAAGGTAAGCAATTAAATTATTTTATTTAATTATTAAATTTTATTTTTAATGTTTAAAAGGTTCAACTCCTTTACTTCTTGGATTTTATTTAATATAGTAAACAACAAAAAATTGTTATAGTCATATATAATAATTAATTAAAAATTTAAAATTTTAAATCAAAAGAATTGATTAAGATGAATCTTAGGATACCTATTATCATTTTTAACAATTAATGTTAATTATGAAAATAATTTCTTAACACTATAAGATACAAATGTAAAATATATACTATATATATTATATATTTATATTATAAATATATATAAATGTAAATGTATTTTACAAGGTATTAAACTCAAATATTAATTATCAATAATAATGATATATTAATATATAAACTAAATGTAATATAAATATTAGAAATTTTATATAATATTTTTATATTACAAAGAGTAATAATAAACTAAGAGAGACTAATATATAATATATATATAAATTTAATTAAACTATGTTAAAAAATATTTCATTATTTAATACTATTTATAATGATGCACCACAACCTTGGCAAATAGGATTTCAAGATAGTGCTGCACCTGCATTTACAGGTATTGTGGATTTACATAATACTATTTTCTTCTATTTAATCGTAATCTGTGTTGGAGTTTTCTGGGTATTAGGATCTGTTATGTATTTCTTTAATATAAAAAATTCTCCTATAGTACATAAATATCTTAACCACGGTACATTAATTGAATTAATTTGGACAATTACACCTGCTTTAATTTTAACTTTAATTGCTTTCCCTAGTTTCAGATTATTATATTTATTAGATGAAGTAACTTCACCTACAATAACAATTAAAGTTATTGGTCATCAGTGGTATTGGTCTTATGAATATAGTGATTATGTTACTGATAGTGGACAATCTGTAGAATTTGATTCATATATGATTCCTGAATCTGATTTAGAATTAGGACAATTTAGATTATTAGATGTAGATAATAAAATGATTATACCTGTAGATTGTCATATAAGATTAATTGTAACAGGTGCTGATGTAATCCATTCATTTGCTGTACCTTCTTTAGGATTAAAAATTGATGCTACACCTGGTAGATTAAATCAATCATCTATATTAGCTGAAAGAACAGGTACATTCTATGGACAATGTTCAGAAATTTGTGGAGTATGGCACGGTTTCATGCCTATAGCAGTTGAAGCAGTATCAGTACAAGATTACTTAGCTTGGATAGAATCAGTTTAATCTAATAAATAATATAAATTTTATTAAATTATATTAAATAATTTTTATATATTTATTGTTATTATGTTTATATACTATTTAATTTTTATTTATATAAAAAGATCTATATATTTTATTAATTTTATTGCTCCTCCTATTTACAATTTATATTTTTAGGGTTTAAGTTAGTTATAATAATATTAACTTATTAATATGTTCTATGATTTTGCTTATTATTTTAATTTTAATATATATAAATATTTATAATCTTTAAAAGAAGATTTACTTAAAAACATTTAATTGTTTACAACATAAGGGGAAATCTGATAATTGGTAATCAGTTGTATTTGCACTACAAATATGATAGTTCGAGTCTATCTTTCTCCAAAATTGTTTATTTTATTTTATTTTTTTAATTTAAAGCTTCGGTGGCTTAAGGGTTAAAGCGTTCGACTGAAGTTCGAGAGACAGTGGTTCAACTCCATTCCGAAGCAATATCTAATTTACAGGTAATAAGCCCGAATAGTTTAATAGGTAAAACGACTTACTTGTAATAAGTTAATAGCGGTTCGATTCCACTTTTGGGCAGAAAAATAAAAATAAATTCATATTTATATGAGTTGTAGTTTAATTAGGGAAAACACCATTTTTTGGAAGTGGTTAATATCAGTTCGAATCTGGTCAACTCAGATTGTTTTTATTTTATTTTAATTTATTTATTTATTATTATTTAATTGTATTTATATTTTATATTATATATAAATATAAATTATTAGTAAGTAATAATTAAGTTAAGGAAGCAGAACTCGAGTGGTGGAGTGTCTCCCTTTTAAGGAGAAAGTCATGGTTCGAGTCCATGTGTTTTCACACTTTTATTTAAAATATAAAACTAAAATATGAACTAAAAAATTATATTTAAAAAATATAAATATATATCTTAAATATGATTTAAAATACTTAATAATTATGTTATTTAGTTCTCTATGTTTAATAATTAAATTATTTTACAAAATATATATTATATATATATCCTAGATTAATAAGAATTATTAAATAATTAAATAAAGTAAGTTTAATTTATTTTACATTTACTAGGAATGTATTAATAATTTACTTTATTTCTATACTTAGAATTATATTCGTCCATTGACTTAATTACTAAATTTACAATATAAATGAAAAAATAACAAATAAAAATTCATAAAATTAAAAATGGACAAAATAATAAATAAATAAATAACAAATGTCAAAATCTTTAATTAATTTAGATAATAACAAATATGTATTACCTACAATACATTCAGCTTATAGAGATAAACTAACATCTGAACAAAAAAAATCTAATATAACTCCAGAACATGTTTTATCAGAATATTCTAAATTATTAGAGGATAAGGAGACAAATCAAAAAAAAGATTTAGGTAGATCAATAACAAGACTTAATAAAATAACTAAGAAAATAGAAACTTTTTCTAATAGAAACAACTCCTTAATTTTAATTAATGAGTTACAAAGATTAAAAAAAGAAGAATTATTACCACCTAATTACAATATGTTTAATCTTAATACTGAATCTAAATCTTTAGAAAATTTAACACAAAAAATAGAAATAAGCTCAAATTTAGAAAATAAATATATAGAAATTGAATTACAAAATAAAAATTTAGAAGTAAAATTTCCTTTAAATTTATTAAGTAAAAATTCAGACAATGTAAAATTTAATTATAGGGATTATTTAGAATTAATAACAAAATTTAATAGTGATTTTATTTCAAGTAAAAATATAAGTTATAATTTTAATAAGCTAAATAATAAATTATTAAAAAATATTTATACTATTTTATATACTTATTTTTTAAATATAAAATGTAGTATAAGTAAACCTAGACTGTATTTTACTAATGATTTAATTATTATAAAATTATTTTATTTTCCTGAATTTAAAATTAAGAGTTATCTAGAATCTAGCACAAAAATTATTTATAGAAGATTAATAAAATTATATAAATTATATAATTTCAAAAATTCAATTAAATTAAGATTAAGAAAAAAAAATTCTATTAATAAATTTAGATCTAAATTAGAATCAGATAGAGTTTTTTTTCAAAAAGGATTTGAATCGCTAAGAAAAGATAATAGTCTAAATTATAAATCACCATTTCTAAGTTTAAAAAAGGAAAATTTAGAAGAATTATGTGAATTATTAAGTAATTTATTGTTTAAACCTGTTCAATTAGAAATAGTTAGATTACATTATCCTTTTTATGATCCAAATATTTTAACTAATATTTTAGATAAATTAACTGATTATATTAAATTAAGATACGTATATAATAAAATTTTTAAAATAGCTCTTATTAAAAATCCTACTAAATTGGTTCAAAGAAAAAGATTTTCTATGTTACCTGGATATTTAAGTGGTATTAATATCAAATTTGCTGGAAGATTACCTACTCAAAGAATAATACCTAGAAAAACAGTTAAAAGTATAAAAATTGGAAGTATATCTAGAAATAAAGCTATATTAGTTGAAACAGCAAGATTTACCAATAAAAATAGAAGAGGATCATTTAGTATAACAATATCTACAGGATTTTCTTTAGCAAAAAAATAAAAAAGATTAAGAAAAATATACAAATTTAAATATTTGTATTAAATAATATTTATTACTTTATCTAATATTACAATGTTTATATCTCTATATTTTTTTTTTATATTTTATTCTCCTCCTTAATTTTGTTATCTTTAATAATTTAAAATTACTTAAAATTTAATTTATTAATCCTTATATGAATTATAGTTATAGATTATAGAATTTAAATTTTTGTATCTTATACTTAGTTGAACTCTTTACAGGTAATCTAATTATTATTTTTATAATAATATATTTAGATAGAGGTTCAATTCCTCTAGAGTTAAATCGCTTTATTGCGACTTTTCTGCTTTATGTTTATAATTTTAAAAATTAAACATAAAGTAACGCTAATATTAATTAGATTTATATTAAATTATTTATTTTATAATTTAAATTAAAGTTTAATATTATATTACGTTTTAAAATTTTAGATTTTTATTATTTTGCTTTATAATATTATTTAATATATTAATATACTTGATATTTATTATTATTTATATTTTTTATATAATTTTATTTAAGTAATATAAGTTATTCTTGGTAAAACCTTCTTGAATTTATATTTATATTTATATTTATATTTATATTAATATATGTACTCAAGTAAATCAAGCCTTTAGTCGAGATATTAATAATATTACGAACGTGAGTAACGTAGGCTATTCAATTACAAATTTAAAAATTATGGAAAATATTTTATTAAATGTTTTAGGTTTAGGAACAATTTTATCTAGTTTATTAGTTATCTCTTCATCAAATCCAGTTATAGCAGTGATCTTTTTAATTTCAGTATTTTTTAATGCTGCAGGATATTTAATTTTATTAGGTGTTGGGTTTATAGGTATTTCTTATATTTTATTATATGTGGGAGCGATTACTGTTTTATTCTTATTTGTAATTATGATGATTAATGTAAAATTAAGTGATATTATTGAAACAGGTTCAGAATATACTAAAAACTATCCATTAGCTTTAGCTATAGGTGTTTTATTTATATATGAAATTAACAATATATTACCTTTCTCAATAAATGATGTAGTGTCAATTTCTACTTTAGTTGATATAATTAATAATATGAATAATTCAATTTTAAATCAAGATCCTTCTTCATTAGTAAAAATATTAAATACATTTAACCCTTCAATTGCTGATACATCTATAACAAATTTCTTACAAATAGAAGCTATAGGGCATGGATTATATACATATGGTGCAGCTTTATTAATTGTATGTAGTGTAATTTTATTACTTGCAATGACTGCTCCAATCTTTTTATCTAGTAAATCTAAATTTTAGAATAATATTTTTAATTTTACTACTAAATAATTTTAAATTATATGAAAGAATATTAAATATTTATGATTTAAATTCTATAATTACTGATATAAATTATTTTGAAAATGATAAAGATATATTATATTTTACAAATTCTAAATTAAATTGTTATTCTAAATTTAAAATTAAGAAATTTAAAAATTCCAATATATACAATTTAGAAGAAAATAAAAATATAAAAAATGTAACTTTTGAGTCAATAAGAAAAACATTCATTTTTAATTTGTTTGTTATAGTTTTAACTATTCTAGTTTTAATTTGAGATTTATTTCCTAATATTTATTTTAAATTGAGAAATTATTTTATTTCTGAGTTTACATTTGAAAATTTATATAATCTATGCTAAATAACCGAATTACATTCAGATATCTTTTTTATATTTATTATATTTATATTAATTATTATATTGTTAATTATTTTTTATTTATTAAATTAATAATAATTAATTTATTATTAACTATAATTTAATATCCCTCCAATATTTATAATAATTAATATTATATTTATATTTTTAAATATACATTTTATTAAAAGAAAGTAATGTATATATAAATATATGATTATATATATGTGAATTAATGTATGGTAATTTAAAATATTTAATGATTTTTATTAGTCTATTAATATTAATAGTGGCTATTGCCACACCTTCTATTAGAATTAATTTATCTCCTAATTTATTTATACGGTTATCTGCTATTATATTTATTTACGCCGGAAGTATAGCCTGCAATACTTTTTATATTCACTCAATTGAATCAGGTTTAGGTATATATAGTGGATTATACCAAGTGACTGCAATATCACAATTAATAGATGTGTTAATTTATTTTACAGCTAGCTTAATATTAACAGCTTGGCCAATATTTAATAAATCAACTTTAGAAATTAATTATAATTCAGTTTACAAAACAAATGAAAATAAAGTACAAAATTTCAATCCATGTACTGAATATTCATTAATAGTAATGTTTAGTACATTAGGTGCTTCATTATTAATATCTTCAGCTGATTTTATATCTATGTATTTAAGTATAGAACTACAATCATTTGGAGTTTATATATTATCATCTTTATATAGAAATTCAGAATCAGCAACTTCAGCAGGATTAAAGTATTTTTTATTAGGTGGGTTATCATCTTGTTTAATTTTATTAGGTATAGCTTTAATTTATTCTTATTCAGGTTTAACAAGTTTTGAATCAATATATACTTTAATTTCAGTATTATATAGTGACTCAACTAATTATAGTTCAGTTTCTACAGGAATAATTTATGGTTTATTATTAGTTATAATAGGTTTATTATTTAAAATAGCTGCAGCACCTTTACATAATTGGGCACCAGATGTATATGATAATAGTCCAACAATAGTAACAATATGGTTAACAATTATGCCAAAAATCTCAATAATAATTTTATTATTAGAAATAGTAAATGGATTAAATTTAAATTCGACAATGTTAATAACTAATCCATTAACTAATAACATAATATATGTTTATAGTTTTTTTGAAGATAAAATATTAGAAATAAAATATTTATTTTTATTATGTGCTTTATTATCTTTAATAATAGGTACAATAGTAGGGTTATCTCAAGTAAAAATAAAAAGATTATTAGCATATAGTACAATATCTCATATCGGTTTTATATTATTAGCTTTATCTGTTAACTCTATACAATCAATTGAAGCATTAATATTCTATATTATTCAATATACTTTAACTAATTTAAATACATTTTTAATTTTATTAGCTTTAGGTTATACTATAAATAGAACAAATTCATTAAAATTTAATAATTTAATTAATAGTGATATAACTTTAATTTCTCAATTAAAAGGACAATTTTATAGTAATCCTATATTAAGTATTAGTTTAAGTATTTGTTTATTTTCTATGGCTGGAGTTCCACCATTATTAGGTTTTTTCTCTAAATACTTTGTATTATATTCTGCTATTTTTAATGGTTATTATTTAATATCAATTATAGCTATATTAGCTAGTGTAATAAGTGCTTCTTATTATTTAAAAATAATAAAAATATTATATACTGAAGATAATAAAAATTCTAATATAGAATATATAAATGAAGAATCAGTAATAAGTAATTTACATAGTTTTTTAATATCTAGTTTAACATTAATAATATTGTTATTTATATTTAAACCAACTTTAATCTTAAATAGTGTTCAATTACTATCTTTCACCTTATTTAGTTAGTATTTATGAATAATTTATTAATGTTATTTATTATTGTGCCTATATTGGCTTTAGTATTATTAGCTTTAAATGTTTTATTAGCTCCTAAAAACTCTTACGAAGCTAAAGTATCTCCTTATGAATGTGGATTCTTAGCTATTGAAGGTCAAACAAGATCTACTTTCCAAATACATTTTTATATTGTAGCTATGTTATTCTTAGTTTTCGATTTAGAAATTTTATTATTATTCCCTTTAGCTGTAACTCTTTACCAAGTAAGTACTTACGGATTTATTATAGCTTTAATTTTCTTTTTCGTATTAACTATTGGCTTTATATTAGAAATTGGATCAGGTGCTATATCTATAACTGATAGCCATAAATAATTATTAAATTTTAACTTACCTCCAAAATAAATTTTTATAATTGATATAAAAATATTTATCCTAAATTTAAACTGATAATTTAATTATCATTTTTTATTTTTATTAATTATATATTATTTATATATAATATTTTTATTTAAATAAAATAAATTATTATTTTTTTTTATATTTCCTATATTTTTATATTTTATTTTAAAAGAAGTTTATATTTAAACATTTTTAATGTGTAAAGGGCAGGTGATCCGATTGGTAATGGTGATTCTCTGTAAAAGAATTGGTCTCCGACCACAAAAGGTTCGATTCCTTTACTGCTCAACAACAAAAATTAATAAAATATAATAAAAAAGACTGTAGCATAATTGGATAATGCAGTTCGCTCATAATGGATATTATAAGGGTTCAATTCCCTTCGGTCTTAAATAGTTTAATAAAAAGGGTACTTGGTCGAGTCTGGTTTAAGGCGCTCGTCTTGAAAACGAGTACTCCACAAGAGTCGTCGGTTCAAATCCGACAGTGCCCGCAAAACAAACAAAAATAAATAAGTTATAAAAGAGATATTAAATATTGTTAAACAAATATAATAAGACAATTAATAATAATTGTTCAAATTTAAGTAAGAATTTAATTTTGGTTCCGACTGAACGTTATTCAGTAGTTTTAAGACATGCGAATCTGTTATTTCAGACAATAAAAATAAAAAATTATGAAAATATGAAATAAGGTGTAAAGGTGAGTATGGTAAATAAGATACCCTATAGTCTTCGTAAATCGGAGATATTAAACCATTAGAATAAAAGTAAATTATTCGCTTAAAAATAATTAAAAATTATTCTTGTACTATGAATAATAGTTGTTTCTAATATTAAGTAAAAATTTATTATATAATTGACTATTAAAAGCAAGATATAATTAGTAATATTAGAAATAAAGGTTTAAGTTAATAATAGCTATTATACAATAAAGGAATTTTTCTGCTATAGGATTCTATTTACTTTGATTATGATAGTTGGTAGGGTAAAGGCCTACCAAGTCTACGATCAAAAGCCAAGCTTGATAAAGCTAATGGCCACATTGGGCGTGAAATCCCCCAAGTAGTATTTTACTACCAGCAGTCAAGAATATTAGTCAATGCTCGAAAGAGTGAACTAGCTAACTGAATTCATAAATGTGCCATTTATGATAAGGTAAGAGAAAATAATGATATTATTTTACTAAATTAGTGTCGTCTAAATCTGGTGCCAGAAGACTCGGTAAGGCCAGAGACGCGAACGTTAGTCGTCATAATCAGGCGTAAAGGGTTTGTAGGCTGCTTTAAACATTAAAAATAAGCTATATTAATTTATAATAAATTAAAGCTAGAATCTAATAGAGGATAATCAGAACAATACTATATCTAGTGCTAAAATACGAATAAATATGGTAGAGTACTAAAGGTGAAAACTATTTATCTATTAAAGATTGACGCTGAGAAACGAAGGAGAGGATCGAAACAAGGATTAGATACCCTATTATCCCTCTCAGTCAACGATGAATGGTAGTTGTTAGTTTATCTAATTATTTAAATATTTAAATAATTATTGAATTATAAATTAGTAACGATGTTAACACGATAACCATTCCGCCTTGTGAGTAAGACTGCAAAGTTGAAAACAAAAAAATTAGTCGGTCTTGAAGCAAACGAAGTGAAGCATGTTATTTAATACGATAATCCGCGTAAAATCTTACCAGTTCTTGCATAATCTCTTTGAAACTTACTATTAAGAATTAGAGGAGAAAATATTTTATTTTTAAAATATTCTACAGGTGTTGCATGGCTGTCGTCAGTCCGTGTTGTGAGAAGTTTGGTTAAATCCGTGAACGGACAAAATCCCTGGTATTAATTTGAACTTAATACATAATAGTATTCACAAAATACTAGTTGGGGCTAAGACAAGTCGTTATGGCCCTCATGAACTGGGCTATAGACGTGCCACAAAAACTTTTACAAAGTGATGCGATACTATTCTTTACTAATAAAGAAATAAAGAGGAGCTAATCATTAAAGAAAGTTAAACTATTAGATATAATGGATTGTCATCTGTAACTCGGTGTCATGAAAAAGGAATTTCGAGTAATCGTTGATCATTACGCAACGGTGAAGTCTGCATTCAGGATGAACTAACCGTCTGTCACTGGGAAGGAGTTTAAATTGAAGGAAACTTGGATAAATATTAATTTATTTACATTAATTCTTCTTACAGAAGATGTCTACAATTGTAATTTATTACGATTGTTAAAATACATTATTTTTAATGTATTAGTTTATGATTAGATTACTAAATTTAGGAATGTAATTATTGCTTTTATTACATTTGTGCTTTAAGAAATAAAATAAAAAATTATTTACGGTACTAATCTAATTGAATTAAAATGTTCGAATATCTAGTTCGTTATTTTTATTAAACGATTTTGTTAAATTAATTTAATCCCTGTGAATTCATTTGAGCAACATCTCAAAAGTCATAGCAAGGTAGCCGTACTGGAAAGTGCTGCTGAATAATAAAACGAAGAGTTTAGAACCCCCCTCCAAAAACTTATTTCGTCTAATATTTTTAATTATATTATATCTTAGGTTATTTACTTAAGTTAGATTTTAAATTTTCTAAGGAAGTTAGCTGAGTGGTTTAGCAGTAAATTTACACTTTACAGACAGAGTTTCGATTACTCTACTTTCTATTTAAATAAAATTAAGATTTAATTTAGAAAAGAATAATTTATTATATTTATTCTAACAGTTTTCAGTATATAATTAATATATACTAATTTATAATTATATTTTTATAATTTTTAGAAATAAATATAAATTATTATAATTTAAATCTATAAAATAATATAAATTATTATTAAGCAATAGATTATATAATTACTGATTATTTGGAAAATAAAATTAATTATATATATTTAATTAAAATTTTTATTCAAGATTATATATGTATTGTTAATATGTATATTTATGCAAACAAAATATTATTAGAAATTAGGTGAACACAATTAAATAAAATTAAAATTTTATATAAAATAGAATTTAAATGTCATTCTATTCCTTTTTTTTAAGTATACTACTCAATAAATAGCAAATATATCATTATTTAAATTTCAAATACAAATTTTGTCTATTTTTAAATATATTCATATATATGGTGAAGCAATTAATAAGTAAAATATATTTTTATAATTTTTTTTTTTATTGAAAAGTAATATGAATACAAACGAGGATAACTAATTTTTATTATGTACTAAAAAAAAAAAAACTAAAATTTAAGATTGCGATAAAACTATAAAATTTAAATTTAAATTAGATTTTTAGATTAAATAAGAAAATACTTATTAATTTTGTTATTTAATCTGTACAGTTCGTATTGTTA
>Ga0307518_10000273_pt1 | contig 38990 bp, 25 predicted proteins | sample 25_EM_MG_FD_203889 | JGI IMG/M metagenome (GOLD analysis project Ga0307518, IMG submission 203889) | Populus trichocarpa ectomycorrhiza microbial communities from riparian zone in the Pacific Northwest, United States - 25_EM | ecosystem: Host-associated > Plants > Roots > Unclassified | place... | reverse complement strand
CAGCTGGGTTTCAATTAGATTTGCAAATTGTAACTTTGCTTCGTTCTTCTTCAGTCTTTACTCTTTAGTCTTCAGCGTTTTGGCCAAAGGCCAAAACGACGTCGTTTAATGACTAGCAATTAAAAAAAAAAATTGACCGGGTCTCACCCGGGTTTGACCGGGTGGGCCGGGTCCCGGGTCGACCGGGTTTCCCCGGGCCAACTCCCATCCAGGTTTTTGCCTCCACCCGGACCGGTCCCAGGCCCGGGTCGGCCGGGTCCCGGGTCGACCCGCCGGGCCGGTCCGGGTTTTAAAACACTGATTATCACCATCTAACCCATTCAAATGAAAGGATTCCAAAGAATTTTTTTTCTTTTATATCTTTTTCTTAGTGGTGGCTTTTTAATGTTATTAACTTACAAGGTATTCAAAGGCTTATTAATTAAATATTTATGAGTTTGAATTGGTGAGATAGTTTTTTAACATGACATCAGAGTCTTATTGATCAAGCGATTATAAGTTTAAATCTTACCGTCTCCATATTATTTTGATAAAAATCAAACAGAAAATAATATAGGTCTGTACAATTTTCAAACCCAAAAAATTAACTTCAAAGAAATATTAGAAAATTATATAAATTATATCATAAGACCTTTCTAAAAAAATCTTAAATTTTTATATTGGGATAATTATTTAATATATATAAATAAATAAAAAACAAAATCCTTATCCAACCTAATTCAAGCAAGTTGAACATCGTTGTATAACTTCATATAACAACTCAATGTCCTTGAGCTATCAAACCAGAAATATAGAATTAGAAGTATCGGAGACAGAAATAAAAAAAATTCTTGGCATTTTTCATCTTGGACTTGGATCCCATATGCTAGGTAGGACGCAGAATGTGACTTTGCCAACTTCACTTGCATCAAGAAAACTGTAAGGGTTCCCATCACGATGATGCAACTTCAGCGTAATGAAAAAGAAAAAAAACACCACCGAGAAGCGCCGGTGATAATCAAGTACGTTGAAGACAGATTCAGTGAAAGGTCAAAGAAAAAAAAAAGGAAAAGCAACACCACGAAAGAAATTTCAGCTGGGTAAAGTCTGCAATGAAGCAAGGCACAATCCTAAAATCTTCATCACGATATAGCATCTGAAATTCTGAATCTAAATCTTCATCGCATTGCCATAACATGTCCGAAGCGGTCATTTTCACAGCATGAACTATCCTAAAACAGAAGCAAATACACCATGATAGATAAAAATAGAAAAATATAACCAGCTATTCTTGAAAAATCCAACATTGCTACTGGACGAGTCGCAAAATGAGTAAGAACGGAAATTTCTCAGGCTGCAGTTTACTCTCTTCCACTGTCTTCGTCCGGGCCTGCTGCTTCACCAACATCAACAGAGAAGTTGTATTCCTGGTCACAACCAAGATACGAATCACACATGAAATAGAGAGTATACGACTTCCTTCCAGTATCTGCAGGAGCAGCAAACTCCAGCTTCACCTTTGACTTCCTCTGAAGGGAAACCCTTTTGATGGCAAGCAGCTGGTTGCTCTTGGTATCACCAACAACAAGCCACCACCCTTCTTCTTTGGCTTTAGGATACCTGGGTGAATCAACAGGTCCCACCTCTGTCCTCCCCTCTAGATCCCTTTCAAGAGTGACCAGCAAAGTGATGTCTTCTCCTGCCCTAACATTATCACCATCCATCACCTCATAAGACATATCAATGTTGGGGAATCGATTGCAAAACCTGACAATATCTAGCAACTGTGAATCTGACATCTGCAGAAGCTCCCGCCTCTCATCATCTTCCATCTCCACCAGATCAAATACCGTCTCAATACTCTTTCCAGGGTTCTCCTGACACCTCTTAGCCATGTCCTTTGTGAAGTGTGGAAGCTGTAGAAGCATGGAATCACGCTCCCACATCCCTTGCGTCACCATTTGGCTAACTTCCATTGCAAGGAGAGCAAGGCTCAACCAACCATTGCTCGAAATGACATCAACCATTGCTTGAAGCAATCTACTGCCAGAAAGGAGCACCTCTCGCTGGTCCAATGCTAGGTTCCCACCCACGGATTGCCTAGAGAAATGGGCTTGTAGCAACACATTAGCCTTCACATGTGGATCAGCGTATCTAGGATTTTCAAATGAAAACCTCTGGTGATTGATTAATCTTCGAAGCACCTCCTCCTCCCCAGGCCTTATTGGCAATTGTGCATACTCTGAGGCTGAAGAGAGGATTTCCAGAAGACCCTTCATCTTTGTTTTGGGAGTCAAAGAGGAGCTAAAACGTTCAATAGTAGTATAACTGATGTAATAGTAAGACGCTATCATGCCAAGATTCAGAGGAGAAAGGTCCATGTCCTCTTCAATAGCGACACATTTACTCCTCTCTAGGTCAGTCAATGTGTTCTCAACAAGCTCTGAAAGGTGATCAGAAAGATGCCTGTGACTAACTCCCTGGAGATTGTAGTAGTTTGGATTCTGAGTGAGCCTCCTATACGTGAAAGTCCATGTGAGATAATCAACAGCATCCTGCTTGTTCTCAATAACTCCAGCAACAACTTCAGCATTAAAATTATCATGCAAGAAATGGTGCAAATGACTTTCCACGGGAAATGCTTCATATAAGAATTTCTTGTAATATTCTTTACGAGGTGCGTGGCAAAAGATGACACACTTTCCAGAATTATCTAGAAGAGGTCGGCTAGCATGGCCCATCATCTGCAGAAGATCTGTAACAGGATAATCTGTGTGAGCATTTTCTTGCCCGTCATAGTATTGAGTACCCATCACAACCACCAAATGTGCTGACAAAGGCACTCCCCAGCACATTGAACTACTCATGACACAAACCTGAATCCACCCAGCTTCAAACAGTTGGGACACAACTTCTTGATCCAAGCTGCTCAAGCCCTCATGCAAGTAGCCAATGCCATGGTGCAAAGTGGCTCTCAACATTTCTTCCTGAATCTTTCCAATGAAAGGCTCCAATTCCTCAATGGACCTTAACAGAAAAGGTGGCTTCTCTCCACCATCCATACTTGAGTATGTCATCAGATCCACAGCAGCAAGTCGCACATGCTTTCTTGTGGGGACAAACACAATAGCGGGCTTTCCATTCTTTGCATGCTGGACAATAGAAGTATATGTCGGTTTTGTCATGGCTTGCATCCTTGCCTCAAAATTGGCTATATCTACACCTTGAATGTGTATTTCCAGGGGCACAGGACGCACACCAGGAGGAAAATTGAATAGGCCATGAGATGTAGCTCCTATCCACTCCCCAAGATCCTTTGCATTTGCAAGAGAAGATGACAAAGCCACAATCCGTATCTTGTTCTCTATCTGACTAGCAATGTATCGCATCCTAGAGACAATCACCTCTAAGACAGGACCACCTTGACCCCCAATCAAGTGAAGCTCATCAATGATAAAAAGACTAACTTGCTGCACATACTTCCGCTGCTTCCAGCGTCGTGACAAAGCATCCCATTTCTCTGGGGTGCTTATGATTATTTGACCCTTTTCGAGCAGCTTCAAGTCCGTGGCTGTTTCCCCAGTCAATTCAACAACACGCATGCCAAGACCTCTACCGAACTTTCTCTCCCAATCACGATAGCGTTCCCTGGCAATTGCTTCAAGAGGTGCAATATACACTGCACGCATGACACTCTCAGGTCCCTTTTGGTGATTCCTCAGTATGGCAAACTCTGCACAGATAGTCTTCCCACTCCCTGTTGGCGCAGCAACCAAGACATTGTCATCAGTATTATACAGAACAGTAAAGACCTGAGTTTGCACTGGATTAAAATGCTTAAAATCTTGATAAAGAGCTTCATATGATGGATTTCTCAATGCAGTCACAGGCAGCGGCTGCAAGTCCAACAACTCTGTTGGAGGCGGATATTTTTCTGGCAAGATAAGATGCCTGAAAGAGACAGGCAAAACTGTTTGTGAACCAAGCCATTTATCTGACACAACACGAATGAAATACTGAGGTGGCAATGGCTCATATATAGGAACTGTGAAATTCAGTGTGAGGTCCACAACCTGGTGCTCATCAACATACTGCTTTTTCAGCATAAAGTACTCATGATGAAGAATGTAGTCACCATCATTATCCTCCACGATAACCCAAAAAGGCTCCACATAACCATGTACATTGTCCTCCCATTGAAAGTCTGCTGTTATTGTAAGTTCAACCCTCAACACGGTGCGAGTGATGGGTTGAACATGCGCTGCAAGGTTTAGCTTTGGGAATTGGTGGATGAACTTGTACAGTGTTCTGCCCATCTTGGGAAATCGGATGAGTTCACCAATCTCCTGTGGTTTAAGGTCATAATACCTATCCCAGGACAAATCCTTCTTCTCCAACTTCATCAGAATTTCATTCGGGATCCCATGGAATTGGCGAAGGGGAGTCTGGACACTCCACATTCTCTTATTAACCATTTTACACAAGTTCAAAGCCTTCTCAGCTAACTGGGCCCATCCTCTTTTCAAGACAATCTCAAAGAGAGCTCGCATAAGACGGCCAGCACTCTACAGGTATAAAAAAAAAGGAAAAAAAATTGTATGCAAATCCAAAATCTAACTATAAAAAATAAAGAGGAAGAAGAGGAAGAAGAAGAAAGAAACTGAAACGCCAATTAGATGAACACAAACCTGAGTTATGAACACCATGTCAGATGTCAATGAAAGCCCTTCAAGCTTTAGCTGAGAAATATATGCTTGCAGCAAAACATTAATTTTGGCACTAGGCTCCTCCAGGCTTTCCTTGATTGGAATTGGAACACGGTCCAAAAGCTTCGCCAATTCCATCTTCTCATCTTGTCTAACTGTAACATATTTAAATTCTTCACTAAGTGAGAATAGACGACACAGCTCAATATCTCCCATTGTTGGCTTCAAATGCTCGTTATATGTGGATATTGTTCCATGAGTAATATAGTAGTAGCTAGCAATACGACCCAAGTCAGTCCCCTGAAAATATCCACTCTTCCTGTCATACTTGACCAAATTATTTTTGTCCAGGATAGCAGCAGCAGAATGTATCTGCAAAGAGAACAAACGTCCATTAAAACACAATTAGACTTTTTGAAAAATGATTTGGAACATAACTTTTAGCAGATTAAACAAGGTAACGTGACAGTTTATATTAAGAAACAGCATAGACATATGCCAATACATGCAATGAAAATTCACTACGAAGACAACAATAGGAGGTGGAAAGAATTGCATGACAATTATATTGGAAGACTAGACAGATGCAATTTGAACAAGGAAAGTGGGAACAGAGAAAGACAGTCACACTATAGTTTATTCAAAACAAGGACATACTTGAAACCATAACTCTTTCATGGCCATAGGAGTTATAGATAGAGGCTTAATTGTTGGTAGTGTTTCACATCATCTTTGGCGCGCGCGCGTGCGCACCGTTTCTGATTGGAAACACTATCCTCTTCCAGTCATTTTATAAGCAAGCTTATGAAATAGTGTTGGATGCGCTAATTTCTGGACCAATATACCATGACTTGATATGGTTTCTGATGGGACATGATGCCAGTAGTTTTTATGTTATAGAAATGCATATTCTCCATAACACATCTTCACATGTTCAGACAAAGTTGAGTTACTAATTATATATGATAACCTATCCCCACTCAACTATTGATGTCGTGGGCTAATGCAGTCAATCAATCCAAGCACCTAAGGTTGCATCACACAAAAATGAATGATATTCAGCATCAATCAGACATGTTTTGGGAGCAGAAACCAATGATGATGAAGACATAATGGGAACATTGAACATACGAAATACATGTGATAAAGAACAAAATTCACATGTATGGACCCTTGTGACCTAATGACAGAAGATGAAAGCCCGTAAACCAAAATCCAAATCTATCAAAACAGGAAGTATTAGCACATTAACATAGACAACAACAGTGGTTCAAGAAACTAAAGAACAATTGAAGAAAATGAGACAAACATATCAAATTTGCTCTCCACTACCCAAAGACAAAAGGCACAAAAAAGGCCAAATAAACAAACGTTACCAACACATATAACTCATGTCAACAAGAAATGGCAAATAAAGAAGCCCATTTATTATAAAAACTAGATGAAAGAGCTAGATACTTACCAGATCAGCTCTCCTCTCCTCCAATGTAATATCTCTTGTAAGAACATCTGGTGCTAGGCCATAGAGTGTTGGGTTTCGCAACATTCGTATGTACAAGTATGTATAGCCAAGCCAATGGCAAGCTTCCCTAGCATTCTGAACCGTTCCTAGAACAATTTCTGCATTCAACTGATCAGCCAGCTTGGATATGAACTGACTTTCAATGGGAAGTTGTTGATTCATTAAAGAGAGATAGTACTGCAGCTCACTATGGCCAGTTATGATAATCCCTTCCCCATAAGAATCATACTGAGGCCTTCCTGCACGACCCAACATCTGCATAACATCTAGCGGACTTAGTTCAGTCCATGCTCCTTTTTCTGGATTGTAAATCTGAGTCCCTTTGATAATCACAGTGTGAGCAGGCAAGTTAACACCCCAAGCTAGAGTTGCAGTAGAAACCAATACTTGCACGTGCCCATCAGCAAAGAGGTCCTCAACAAGTTGGCGATCACCTCTTGTCATCCCAGCATGATGAACAGCAAAACCATAGGGCAGAAGATCTTTGAGATCATTGCTTTTCACCAATTCTGTGTGAGTTTGGAGAATCTCACGACTTGCACTGTCCTCCCTCAAGAATCTACTTAGAGTATCATTAGCAAGTGCAGTATCCCTTATTGCTCGAGCTGTTTTGGCTGTTTCCTTCCTTGAGTGGACAAAGATAAGAACTTGATGCTTTCCTGCTACATCCATTACCTTCTCGTAACAGATATCATTCATCAACTGAAACCTCTGCAGTGGCTTCTTTATATTGATTCCAATATACTGTTGAGACAGAGGAACTGGCCGATAGCTATTATCAAAATGGAAGAGCCCCTTATCCAGATCAACCCTTAGAAACAATGCCACATCCTCAAAATTAGGAAGTGTAGCTGACAACCCCACCAATCGGATATGTTCCTTGGTGGTTTCAATTTGCCTAACAGTTCTGGCAACAATACTCTCAAGCACAGGTCCTCTGTTATCATGAAGAAGATGAATCTCATCAATAATCAGTAGTTTCACCAGCTGAGTATAGGTGCGATCACCAGATTTTCTGGTGATAATGTCCCACTTTTCAGGGGTTGTCACAATTATTTGAGTTTCCTCAATTTGTTGGCGGGTCAGTGATTGGTCTCCACTTAGTTCCTTCACCTGGACACCATACTCCTGAAGACGATTGGACAAATTACCCACAACTTCAGCCACAAGGGCTTTCATCGGAGCCACATAGACTATCTTATAATTGTTATTGTTGAATGAACCATCTGGATTCCTATTCAAAGCAATTTGCTGAAGTATAGTGAGGACTGCGACATTGGTTTTTCCTGCTCCAGTAGGGGCACACAGGAGTACATTATCTGCCTTGAAAAGGGCAGTCTCATAGACTTTACTCTGCACCCTGTTCAACTGTTGCATCCCTTTAAAAGCTGGTTGAGCCCAGTCTGGCATTTCCGATATCTTGACAAACCTCTCATCAGGAGGTATCGGCTTTTGCTTCAACGCTGGTACATGAACTTCTTCATAACCCTTTTTCTGATGTTTAAAGGAACCAACTGGAAGATCACACTTTTTATTAGCCATCAAAAGGCCACCCTGTTCAAAAGCAATGCTGTCCAAGTCAAGCATCTGGGGCTGGCCTTTCACCCAACCACTTTCTGCATCTCTATCAACAAGTCCCCTCCTATCCCTATCTCCATCTCCACCAGTCTCATCCTTCAGCCGGCGAGCCTCTTCTCTTATACTCTTCTCCAAGTTCTTTTGCCTCTCCTTAGCAGTTGCCCTTGTGGCGTGCAGTTGCTCCAAGATTCCTGCCAAATCAGGACCTAAACCCATCATTTCCTCCTCAATCTGCTTCCTCTCCTCCTGGTCCTTGGCCCTAGCTAAACGTGTACACCAGACAATCTTCAGCCTATTCCGCAAAAGAAACTTAATGAGGCTGAACTTATCAAACTGGAGGTGGACCAGCAACTTTGTTTCGACTTCCCGGTCATCTCCCTCAGCAAGTATCTTAAGAACTTCTTCAGCTAGCTTCTGGCACTGTTGTGGGTCAATCTGCTGTTCATAAGCTAGTGAAATCTTCCTTTGGAGCCAATAAGCATCAATATCCTGAACATTAAGGTTCAATCCCTCATTTGCCTCCCCCATTTCATCATCATCAATCCCGCCACCCATTTGCATAGCCCCAGAACCACCTGGTTCCACCACATCATCTTCCTCTTCTTCCTCCTCTGGCACCATATCCAGATCACTATCCTCTTCCTCATCTTCATTATCTTCATCAAACTCAACAGCGACACCCACACCATCATCAAGGGCATCATCGCCATTAGCAACAGAGGCCCCAGCACCATCACCCGCATCTTGGTAGTCAGTGATGAGCCTACCAATCGAAACAACCTGTTCAAACATATTGTTGGGAATAGGATTCAACAACTTCTCAATCTCCTTCCTCTTGTCCTGGGTCCTAACAGACTCATTCTTGAGAACAGCCAAAATCTCATCAGCGGCAGCACTGACAATATTAAGAGGCTGACCACCCAATTGCTGCTGAATTACACTGAGCATAGCCTCATAGGCAGCTCTAGTTTCCTTGGTCTTGGGCTGGTAAACTCCCTCCTCAGTAGAAGTGAGAACACTCTCCTCTCTAAGGCGCCGTCTCTTAGCCTGACGAGTAGGACCAGCTTCAGAAACAGCATCCCGCTCCTTCTTCTTCCTCTTAGCCTTGTTAATCTTCTCATCTAACTCAGCAGGTCTCCCTCTATAAGCACGGTCACCAAAACTTCTAGGGTCAATCCTGCCCCAGAGAGTCTCAGGTTCACCAGTAGGCTCATGAGTATCACGTGGGCGAGAATCAGTAGTAAGTACCAGACTAGAATTGGCTCTATACTCATATTGCTTGAATCGAGCGTGTGCCTCAGCACCACCACCCAGATGCGCCATTACTGAATCTCCAAATCAAACCCTAATTTCAACAAAATCAAACGGAATAGCAATAAGAAACCAAAACTCGATCAAAAAGTTAAGGATGATAGACCCTAACCAAGCAGACAACTTGTATAGTCTCGTTTACTAAACCCTAACCCTAACTAGGAGGGATGGGTAGCGTTACGCATTAAGAGAGATTAAGCCTGAGTTCAACGAAACCCTAATTAGGTATAACTGATTATAATCGAAAGTCAAAATGAAAAGGGGAAAGAAATGCTTACAGAAGCGTCTCGGCTCTTCTGATTTTCCTGGAGTCGCTGCAGCTGCTAGTTCAGTAGTGCTACACTGTGTTTTGAGATGGAGGGAGGCTGTTTCTTTCTATTAAACTGCAAAATGCAAAGACCACGGAACGGCACCGTTCTTCTGAATCCCCATGGGCTATGTCCGTGTGGGCTCTGCGGCCTTTTGCAATTTCTCCGATTTTATTTTTTAACTTGCCTATTCCTTGCATATTAATGCGACTTGATTTGAATAAGAGGGTATTTTTAAAATAATTATTTTATTTAATAAATAATAAATAAAATACAAATATTATCAAACTTGAAATTTATTTAAATCTAACTTGAAATATATATTTATATTATATAAATATATTTATAGAATATTTAGATTTTTCTTAATACTATATATATATATATATATATATATTAATGATTTTATTTTTTTATTAAATAATAAATAATAATCAAATAATAAATACTCATATAAATATCCAAAACTCGATAGATAATTTATAATAAATATCTATATTTTTTATTTTATATGTAATAAATAGAATATAGATATAAAAAAAAATATTACTCACGGATACTATTACCATCCCTAGAGATTGCATATTTATTCAATTTTAAATAAATGTATTTATTTGTCCAATAGATAATAAGTTAAGTACATATATCAAATAATATGACTAATGTATACTCGTTATCACCCTTAAAGATTGCATATTTATTCAATTTTAAATACATGTGTTTATTTGTCCAAATTTGCCACCCCTAGCAAATTTGGTGAAGTACCAAGAAATTCAAGAGAAGCTATTACTGGAGATCAAAGGGGCTGCCGGGGATGGTGATGAAAGCGTAAAAGAGGATGATTTTGCAAGAGATGTCATACCTAAAATCGTATGTTTAGGATTGCGATAGCAGTTGTAGTTCAAAGTGTTTTTCACTTAGAAATGTATCAAGATGATGTTTTTTAATTTTTAAAAAATTATTTTTAATATCAACGTATTAAAACGATCCAAAAACACTAAAAAATATTAATTTTAATTAAAAAAAATTAAAACTTTTAATAACGCAAGTTGGACGACTTTTCCAAACATGCTATTCCTAGGATAAAAAAGGCACCCACCTTCACATTTTGCCTTGCCACATGCAGTGACAGAAGATACAATGTTGAATGAATAATTTTTATGGCAGCTGATATGGGGTGGGATCCAAATGTGTGGGAGGATCCCATGGCATTCGAGCCTGAAAGGTTTCTGAATAGTAGTGGAGGGGAAGCATCTGACATAACAGGAAGTAGAGAGATTAAAAGAGTATTTGGGAATGTGGTTGCGGTTGCTTTTTAAATAACTTTTCGTGCCGAAATGCATGTTAATGATTTTTTTTATTTTTTAAAAATTATTTTTAACATTAGCATATCAAAACGATCTAAAACATACAAAACATATTAAATTTTAACAAAATAAAAAATTAAATTTTTTAAAAATGTGATTTACATCGCGTCCCAAACGGTTTAAGATGACGCCATTTGATGTGGGAAGGAGGATGTGCCCTGGCTACTGTGATGAAAGGAAGAGCACGGGACCAGATAATTTCGAGGGCAGGAGGGACTCGAAAAGAAATATGAATGCATTTTTTTTTTTATTAAGATTTTGATTGTTTTTTTATTTTAAAGGTACTTTAAAAAAATTTATTTTTTTATTTTTTTATTTTAAATTATTTTTTTTTATATAATGTGTTTTTTTAAATAAAATTTTTTTAAAAAATATTTTTAAATAAAAACACTTTAAAAAACAATTATATTTTAATTTTAAATAGTAACTCTTCTCAAATTAATTGTACCTTGCAACAACGCAATCTCATCCTACTCCTTCCACAACCTTAGAAAGAGCTGTTTTTTGAAATCCTGGGACTTCTCAGGCTCATATATTCCTTGTTAGTTACCCCTCTTCACGAAAGTTGATTTCTCCCGAGTGTCGGCTACAGATGGTTTGGATCTGGACTTCTTGACTGCTGCTGCTGCTGCTTCCTTTGGTGGGGTCTTCTCTACTGGTTTGAATCTTGACCTCCTGTGTGTTTACAGGATTATTTGCAGTGAAGAATTGTCGTTTAAAAGTAAAAATTTGTTACTGCAAGTTTGTGTAACTAATGCTTGTTTCAACCATAGTTTTGAAACCCGGCTGGTCAATTCGAGACCCAGCTAGCCCGGGGCTGGAATTAAGCCGGGTTGAAGAAAAAATAGGGAAAGAAGAAACTCGAAGTGACCCGGCAGGTTGACCCAGCAAGACCCGATCAAAAACCCGGTTGCAACCCATTGATTTTTTTTACTAAAACGACGTCGTTTTGATTTTAAAAAAAAAATTGAACCGGGCAACCCAGTGACCCAGTCAAAACCTGAAACCCGGACCTTGAACCAGGTCGGGTTTAAAAACTATAGTTTCAACAATGTTTTTTTATTGGTTGAGATAGTGAATAAAATCTTGATTAATTAAATCCAACTAAGTTTCCAATCAAACTCCATAGAGTTCGTCTAAATTAAATTAAATAGATTGATTTTATGATTCAAATATAATTTTGATGATGGGTAAAAACATGATCTATCTTTAAAGAAAACTTCAAGATGATAATTTTTTTAAAAAAAAATATTAAGACAATGACAAATTAAATTGATCTCGGTCACCCTACGACCCATGTCACGGACACCGTTGAATTTAATATTTTTTTTATTTAATTAGATGATGAAAATATATACTTGTAAAATTGAGAACTAACCTAAAAATACACAATTATTTGAAAACAGTGATAACTTTATAAAAAGAAAACAAAAATAAATCATGTAGTTTTTTTCTCAACCAATCTAATATTGAAGGATGAAATCGAAAAAAAAAATTAAACACAATTAAAGGAAAAAAAAACTTATTCGGTCAGTGGGTAAACTCGTCAAACTTGTGAATTGGGTAACCCGAGCTAGCACACCAAACCTGTGAACAAAGTTATGGACTCCAGTGGGATTATAATTTGTTTTTTTTTAATTTTTTATTTAACTATATAGTAACAAAAATAGACAAATGCAAAATTAAAAACCAACTCAATAACGAGATGTTGAAAAATAAATAATTAAAAAAAGTTAAACCTGTCAGACCTAAAAACTAGGTCAACTAGCCAAACTTGTGAACATGTTCATGTATTTTATAAATTTTAATAATATAAATTTTCTCTTAAAATAATTTTTTTTACTATATAAGAAAAAAATAGATGATAAAAAAAATTCAAGTTCAATTAAAAAAAATACTCTGCCAAACCTGTAAACCGGAATAACTTGGATTATTTTAACAAATTCGCAAACCACGCTAACCCCATGGAAAGGGAAAAAAAAAGGTAAAAAAATATAAAGTTAAATTCTCAATTATCTCAGTATTAAAATTTAAAAGATGAAATTGACAAAAAAAAATTGAAAAACAAATCATAACAAAAAATCAATAACAAAACAAAAAAGTATAACACAATAAATTAATATTGTCATTTATAATGCAATGCTTGTGGATGAACAATAGTTTTCCACATCTTTTAGTTTGGTCACCCTGCAGGCCACAACATTTTTTTCCATTAAAAAAACATTCAAGAGACGATTATGTTTTTTTTTTAAATAAGCAAGATAAATCCAAAAACTAATTAGTTTGATAAAATGATAAAAAAAAAAAACTAAAGTAGCACAAAAAAAAAAGATTTATTTTAAATATTGACCTGGGAAAAGCTGTAAAAAAAGAAAATAAGACAAAAATAATGTCAATCGCTGTTAATTTTTAAAACTTGTGATCCAGAACATCAGACCAAAGCACTATACATGAAAAAAATTGTAAAGCATAGTCCCTAGAAAATAAAATGTTAAAGAGTTAAATCGAAAAAAAATACACAAAACATAAAAAATAGCAATTAAAAAAATAAGGGATAAAATTAAAATAAAAATAAATTAAAGGGCAACAACAAATTTTCAATTTGAGAGTTAAATTGAAAAGAAAGAAAAAATTAAAAAAGAAAAAAGATCAAAAGAATGAGATCCAAAATAAAAAAAAAAGCACACATTATAAACTTGGATCAAATGGTGAAATTAGAAATAATAAAACTTTTATAAAAAATCAAGGAAAAAAATAAAAAATATGTAGAATAAAGATCAAGTTGAAAACATTAATACATGATAAATAAATTGAACATGTAGATTTTTTCAAGATATTTTTTTACACAAAAAAATTCTAAATGCAAATTGAAAAACTTATGCATGTATATAATTAAATAAATCAAGAACCATTGTGTAAATAAATTTAAGAAAAAAATCATTAATAATAAATAAAAATAAAATTGAAAAAACTAAGAAACAAATACAGATCAAGATATTTAATATCGCTATACAAGTCATTCACCTGATTGTGTTCAATGAATTTGTTTATTAAAATAAATTTGTAATAAAAATTGAGATACACATAAGTTTTTTTGAATAAAATAAAAAGAAAAAATATACTATGCAAGACTGCATATATAAAAAAAATTAAACAATTCTAATATAATTAAAAAATAATTGTTATTTTAAAAAGTTAAATAAGTAAAAAAAAAACATAGTGAAGTATAATAAAAACTAAAAAATAGTTTTTTTAAAAATATATAAAATAAGGTTTAAATTAAAAAAAATCAAAATTATATATATAAAAAAATGAGACTAGGCCAAATGCCTAACCCATGAATAAAAAGGCCGCGTCCATGCCTTTATTCATTCCAATAGCAATTTTAAAAATAAAATTTTATTAAACTTTGTTATTTATCAATTTTTTTTTATCATTATCAAATACTTTTTTACCACAACCAAGCCTATAATTGTTCTTTCTATGTTTAAAACCTAAATATTCATTTATTTAAAAATATATTAAAAGAAGTGAGATCTTACTAGAAAAAGTTAAAGGTAAGGTACTTAGGTTGAATAAATTAAAAAAGTACATGCACTAAATTTGCATTTGTACTCCGTTTATTACAACTCTCCTACACGACAAGTCGTTCTAAAATATTAAACCTCACAGCATCGCCTCAAAACCCCCCCCATTTCACCTGCACACTAAAACCCTACTACAATCCATCACCACCCCCACCACCGCAATCACCACCATCCATGGCGCAGAGACGGTGGCTCCAAACCGTAACCCGCCATGCCCTACCTCTCCTCTCCTCAAAACCGATAACCTCTCTCAAACCTCTACCTCACCTTCCAGCTCCCATTTCTCTCAAATCCATTCTCTCTCCCAAACCCCTTCAACAATTTCTATACACTGATCCCACCTTGTTCCACGCTCGCAGTTTCTCTTCAAGTTCTCGCGACGACAGCGAAAACGAAGAAGATGACGTTGAAGGAGGAGGTGAAGAAGAAGAAGATTACGATAGTGATAGCAATGAGGCGGAGGTGGATGATGTTACGGTGTCGGATATGAAGAGAGAATATTCAGCGGAAGAGATAGAAGCGGAGGCTGCCGCAATTGGGTATAAAGTGATTGGACCGCTCATGCCATCGGACCGGGTTTTAAAACATCGTGAGCCGGTTTTCGCTGTTGTTCAGGTTTATTTCATTTCATGTTTTACTGTATTTTGAACTTTTTTGAGATTATGCGGTGATATATTATATTTTTTTTGGTGCGTGTAGGTTGGTTCTCATCAATTTAAGGTGAGTAATGGAGATTGTGTTTACGTGGAGAGATTGAAGTTTTGTGAAGTAAATGATAAGGTAGAGTTGCCCATTTTTCCTGAAAGTTGAAAGCAAATTGTTTTCCTTTCATATTAAATACTTTCGGCGAACTGAATGAACGATGCTCTCATGATTGTGTCCATTGCTATTGCAGTTGATTTTGAACAAGGTTCTCATGTTAGGAACAAGTACTCAAACAATCATTGGTAGACCTATATTGCCGGATGCAGCTGTTCATGCAGTTGTTGAGGAGCATGTAAGTGTCCCTCCTCTCTTTAACACTTTCACACACACACACACATATCTCAATGCCTTTGTGAAAGTGAAAGACATCAGATGACTATGGTGGTGTGTCCACACGAAGATACAACTTTGCCCATTACTATGAAAAAATATTTCTTGTAGAAGTTATTCCCGTTGAAAAATAAGTTTAAATCTGAAAACTTGTGTTCCCATATAGCTAAATAAGACAGAGAGAATCAGGTTCTTTATGGGTAGCTTGGGTTCATGTATTTGGTGTCTTAAAGACCCAACTAACTGTACTTGGGCATGGAGGAAGGTTCTTAAGCTAAGAAGAATATCTTGGGATCTTATTGATCTAGTTGTTGGTAATGGGAGGAATGTTTGTTTGTGGTGGGATAAATGACTTATCCCATAGCTAAAGTTTACGGGTCAAGACTTATTCATGAGTCTGGCTTAGGTTTAAATTCTAAAGTGGCAGCTGTTATTGTCAATAATGAGTGGTGTTGGCCTAATGCTTGTTTGGAAGCTATGGTGGAGGTTCAAAGTGCTTGCAGTGTTGTTCATCCTTTAAGTGAAGACTTTTCAGTTCGGAATCTTACACTAGATGATAAATTCTCATCTCGGAGTGCTTGGCAGTATCTCAGGGTTAAAGGCACTAAAGTTGAGTGGTTTGATCTTGTTTGGGTCACATTTCCAGGCATGGTTTCATCACTTGGATGGCTATCCAGGATAGACTGAGTACTAAAGTGAGAGACCTAAGAGAAAACACTCTTCTCTTAGGTTTCTTCCTCTCGTGGCCATGTTAAGAGGGGGGAAAGCGAGAAAAGACAGGGAGGGAGAGCAGCATCGTATTCTTTTCACGAGAACTACACTTCTGGATCAGAAAAGCATTTGGAACAGGTTCCGTGGTCATTTTGTTGGCAGAAACAATCCAGGGGCTTCGGGGAACCCCAAAACAAAGTCTTCCGACTTGATTTATAGATGCTATAGGAAGAAATATATGCCCTGTTCTCTTTGTGGAGTTGCTGATGAAAACAGGGATCACCTATTTCTTGGCTGCTCCTTTTCATTTGTTGTCTGGAGGAATATTTGCAGCTAAGTGGTGTTGTAAGGAATATAGGTGATTGGGTTAACGGGTTGCAATGGGCAACAGCTATCCTTCAAAAGAAGTGTTTTCTTCTTCTCTCTTGAGATTAGCTTGGTGTGCTGTTATATATGGGTTCTGGAAGGAGAGTAACAATAGGGTTCATGACAATAAATGATCTTCTCCAGCTGATGTTACTGCCTGGTTGTCTATTTAGTGAAATGTAGACTGCTTCATACAAAGATTCCCCAAAAAGCTATTGCTAATGCTTAGTACTCTGCAGTTTGTATTAATTGGGGATTTTGTTAAAGCTTTGTTTGTTTCAGCTGTGGCTGATATGGTTTCTTTAATGCTTTGTAGTAGGGATTAGCTCCTGCTTTGGTTTCTTTTGATCAAAGAAAAAAGCTTTCATTTATCAGGGGAGAGAGAGAGAGAGTCCTATAGCTTAATTGGGAAATTTTTTGTCCCGAACTTGCTGACCAATATAATTACAGCACATCATATGTCCTCATTTTGTTTGTTTTCTTTTTGCTTTAAGTATGTGGTTTTTACAATCGGTGATTTGTTGATTCATGTATGAAATTTAATTACCATGTTTAATTCCTTTTTCCCTCAGGCATTAGATGCAAAGGTAATTATCTTTAAGAAAAAGAGAAGGAAGAATTACCGTCGAACGAAAGGACATCGTCAGGTATAAAAAGATCATTTTCTGAATGGTTCTAGCTTTCTCTCTCCAATTATGTGGTGTTCATTTTTCTCCACCCATGTTTTTCTGTTTTTCAGGAATTGACTAGGTTGAGAATAGCTGATATCCAAGGAATTGAGAAACCACAGCCAAAAGTTGATCCAAAGCAAAAAATGGCAGCTGTTAAGCAGCAAGAAAAGGTTGCGGTAGCTGCTTGAGAGGTATTTTTCCTTTGATTGTATGTCCACAATAATGGCTCTCTGTTATTTGGAGTTGACTTTCAATGCTATTTTACCAAGCATGATCTCCATCCTGGCTCATCCAATGTACATTTTGGATGCCATTTGAGGAAGCAAATCTTATTATCTTACCATAGGTGCCGAGGAGTTGGTACACTGGAAGTATGTTTTTTTTTCCATGGGAAACTTTTTTTTTTTTGTAATTCTTGTTAGTTTATTTGCATTTACTATCATAGCCAAGGCTTGCTAGCACACTCTTGTTCTGAATAGAGTTATTTTCAAGGATTAAATCAATTATTACTCGTTGCAGTTTAGCTTATTGGATTTATTTTCTGAAAACTTGCTCCTGCATTGTGATTTGTTTAAAATGGCATTTCTGTTCAGATGATCCACAGTATAATAATTGCTACTAATGTGAGCTTCTTCTTTTGATTGCTAGTTGATTCTGATGGGGAAAACTTGTTAATTACATACTGTGCCTGTTTTTATCTCTAGTTTAGCCATAAGGCTATAACATTGCTCTGAGACAGTTGGCTGGGATGCTATACAATGAAAAAGTTTTGTGGCTTTCAGAAGGGTGCCATGCACTTTTGTTCTTTTTTTATGCAATTTTATTTGCTTGAACTGTGATATGCCAACCTACACTTTTCCAACTTCATGTTTGTAGTTGTGAATGAAAAATTAGATGATGTTTTAGGGTGGTTGTGTGTCTGCATGTGAATGTGTATTGTGTAATTCAAAACAGTAATACTATTGATCGTTGTAGAATTAAGTTTAAAGAAGGGCTGGCAGCTGCAATGAAAAGTGTACCGAAGGTTGATAGAGTTTTGTTCTGCCATATATAGTTGAAAGTGTTTGGTACTTTCTAGGATTGTCTTTCACACTCTTTCAGACAATTTTGGAACTTTGAAAGTTGTATTTTGAGTGAATTGCTGTCATTATGGTAAAGGTATTGTTTTCCAAACTGTCAAGGGTGTGTATGGACAAAAGGAAAGAACAAATTCGTTGAAAGAAACGAAAATTATTTTCCCATTTGTTTGGATGATATAGAGGTAGCCATGAAGAGAAATGCATCATTTCTTTTACTTCCAAAAACTTATCAAGTGTTCTTGGCCTTAGTTTTATCTATTTTTCCTTGTCAATCCCTTCAATTTGCAGACATTGGTTTTCTTGATGTCCAGAAGGGAGGCCTCATTTTTGCCTCCATTTATTTCTTCCAAAGTCAGAGCAAAGAAACCAAGCTCCTTTCCTTTCTATCCTGTCTTCTTTTCTTCTGTCCATTGTTTAGAATGAACGTGAATAAACCAGACAAACAATACTCAAACACAAACTTTCTTAGATATATGGTTAGTTTTAGTTTGTAGTACTGTTCACAGGTGATCAGATTCAGTTTCTGTTCTTTCATGGTCTGACTTGTAGATTAGGATGGAAACTCTCCACTTTTGGTCTTTAAATTTATTGTCATTTTCTCCCTTTAATTGATTTTCTTTTTTGGAACCATCCCTTTTATTGATATTTCGTTGGCTTCCTAGTACTCCAGTTTCTTAATTGGTTAAGGGTCCCCACTGATCCCTCAAAGTACCGAGGCTTTAGCTGTCCATGCCAGTAACTTGCTTAGGGGTCAATGTATAGGTGAGAGCCCAATCATGCCACCATTTTAGATCTTCTGTTTCCTTCTATATTCTAAATAAATTTGAAGTCTGAAGCTTTCTTTGCCACCATAATTAGTCACCTTTCAACTGCAAACTCTATGTAAACGACTTGGAATTTTCTGAAGCATTTTGTCTCTCCCTGCTTTCCTTTTAAAAATGATTATGCTAATAGAATTGGTTGTCACATTAGTTTCTCCACTTTGTCACTCCTTCACCCCAATTATTGTAAGCTATATATTGCTACATAAATGGATTGGAATCCAGATGCAAACTGGTCGAGATTTAAACCAATCCAGATGAAAACCAGTTGAGTTTGATTGTAGAAACTGAGATCTCTTGCATTCAACTGTATTATACACTAAATTTTCTGCAGTTGCGGTGACCAGTGTTTCAATCATGAGGATTGTTTGTATTATTTTTTTTCCTGCAAGATTCGACTCTTTACTGGCTGCGGATGGAGTATGTCACTACCAATCGATCTGCAGGGCGGCCGATTGGTAATGCCATTGTCGTACTATTTCATTTCAATGGAACAATGTTGCCAAAAATTTAGTTGAAGAACATGATTTGAAATTTAAGGAATGTGTGAGAGTCTACCACGCTTGTCAATTATAGGAGATCGAATCTAACCAAGCACTAAAGCTGTGAAGAGGTCGTAGTTGGAGCTGATGCCGGCTCTTTCTCCTCCACATTCTTATAAAATTTTAGAGAAGTGGATCGTCAATCGGCTGCACATCCTGTTCAAGCAAAGTCATAGCTTACTAAATTAACATTAAAAGGTCAAACGATATTGGAAAAATACAATCAGTAAGTAATGGGAACTAAGTAGGCGTCACGCATAGCCAGGTCAAATTTTTCTAAATATATATAAAAAAAGTGTTCAAGAGACGCTATCAATTTCAAATAAGATAGCCAGTGTTTTCAAATAAGCAAGAAAAATTTGGCACCTAGATCATTGACTTGACTACATTTAGTAAATTCAATTAATTTAATAATATAATTAAAAAAAGTTTTCATAGTAAATAAAGCAAAAAAAAAATGGTAATAATTAATCATAAAAAACAACTTAATATTATACTCAGGAGGGAAAAAAAAAGAAAAACTCCTGTTAGAGTCTTATCGTTGCTGTATTATGGAAAACACCCCACTAGAAAGAGCTTATCGCGACACTTGTAATGTCATTGTGAAAGAGGCAACAAAGATCCGAAAAACAAATCACAAATCACACAAAACATTTTATATTTATATTTCATCAATTAAATTAAATTAATTTATATATGAATTTCTTTAAAATAAGCTAATCTAATTTTTAAAAAACAAATAAAGACCTAAAATAACTTGAGTTATTTTCCAAATTAGTGTAAAAAGCACATAAAAAATAATAATTGAGCTAATTTCTAATTAAATAAATAAAAAAAGATGAAACTAAAAAAATATAATTTTTTTTTAAAAAATAAACAAATCAAGATAAATATTTGAAACTTAGATTAATCTTTCAAACTCACAACTCGTGAAATTCTAAACCTGAACTTAACTAAAAAGCTCAATTTTTATCCAATTTAATATTGAAAAATAAAACTGGAAAAATATCAATTTTAAAAAATTATCAAAATAAAAAAAATAAAATAAAAAAGAATGAAATCTGATCCTATCAAACAAAAAGAGCTGAGATAATGAGCAGTCGCTACCTTCTTCCTTTCCCCTCTGCAGAATCTTTACTTTTTAACGCAGGGCATCAAATGATATCAAGAATGTCTAGAGCACAACTGTTCTCTAATCTCTGGATTCCCAGGCAGCCAGTCAGAAATATCTTTGGACTTGACTTCCTCATCTTTATGCAAAGATTCCAACCAGGAATAAACCGGCAGCCATTGATCTGGACGATGAAATCTAGCATGTGGAACATCAACCTGGTTCGTCTCGGTTACCTGATACATGAAAAATGGCAACTATTTAGCTCATAACGCATTGAGATTGAAAATGGGATAATAAAAAGTTAATCACACGGAAAAGTGACGCTCATGAAAACTAAAGATAATAACAAACAAAAAATACATAAATTTTATAAGTAAAATTGACTGCAGATGTAAATCCCAAACTCACTGGTTTATTCTTTCTCTGAAAGTAATGATAATAAAGTTTGTTTTTTTTTAGATTTATAAAATCTTAAATAGTTCAAAAACTCTACTTCAACTACAAAATAAAAAAAAATCTAAAAATATATATATAAAAAAACATAAAATTCAAAATAAGTCATGAAATCTGAAAACTATCAAAACTGCATATCTCAACAAAATTTTCAATATCTAAAGATTTAATGTTCATATAGCAATATAAAGATTCGAGCTCAATTTAACAGTTGGATAAAAAATAATGGTCTTTTTAAGTCATCATTCTAGCCTGAAAATTTAGATCTCATTTTGAATCTAGACATGTCTCATTGATTTATAAATATATCAGTTAGATCATCTACATAATTCATTTCAAATAAATTCTTATCTAGTTATGACAGATTCATATATAACTGCTTAGAATCACTCGTTATAGGTTATAAATATACACTGAGATTAGTAATGAGGTAATTTTTTTTTTTTTTTTTTGTTATCGTTTGTCAATAAGAAAATATGCAACAGGCAGAGCAATTCATCCATCTTCAAATTCGACTGTTCTTTAGGACAAATATCCTTTGGCAAAGTTTCCGAAGTTCCTCTCACCGGCAAAATTCACCTGAAAGTGAATGATCAAGGAGAATTGATACTTCGGATAGCTGTAATTTAACGTTATCCACCAAGAATTCAGGAGAATAATTATTCTCCAGATACAATAAATTATTGCGGTTTGCAGACTGCACAACTATGAATTATAAAATAGAATTTGGATTGTTGTGTAAATGATTTTATAGTGATGCTGTCACTGCTTTTAAGTTTTCTTTTGAACATTGTCAACAAGAAAATTTGGATTGGTGTGTAAATGATTTTATAGTGACCTAATTTGGATTGCTTTAGAAAATTTGGTTACAGTAATCTGCGTATCGGCAGTTTAAGATCAGTTGAGATAGGAGAAGGATTTCTAAAGTAGGAAACCCTAATCTTGAAAGGATTTTTGTTTAGAATCCTTCAAGTAGATATAAGCAACAGCCATATGCTAACAAAAATCATAGTTATTCCACAAACACCCATTTGTGATCCTGTCATAATCGCATTAATGATGGAGATAAGTTTTTGTTTTTTTAAAGAAAAGCAAGCATAGTTTAAACGAAAATAAAAGGGGAAGTCAGGTTCATCGAGCCAAAGTAATTGGTTCACAGCCATCGTGCACACAGGCCAACACATCCCTGTAGTCCCTTGATATGGTGAATGAATCGTAGACCTTTCCATCACTGCTCTTCTTGTATTCAAAGAGAAGAGATGAGTAATTAAATGCTGTAAGTTTGACAAATCCGAAGTCTGAATCTTTGTAAATACTCCAAGTGGTCTGCACTGGACCAAATTCTCCTAAATGGCTCCCTCCCCCACCAACAACAACATGGATTGTTCCGTTGACAGTGCCTGAATAATGGGATCTTTCTGTATTCACACACTGATTCTGCATTGCCATAATAAACATTACATGATCAGACTTAGCAAGCAATTACATAGACTGGGTTTAGGAGAAAGGGTTGAATGAGAATCAGGACTTGCACAAAAAGTCATGAAAGCCAAGAAAATGGTGCGATTACGTTATGAAATCAGACACAAGCACACCTGGTAAATTGGGCACGTTCTTTCATAGTTATGGACATGTCCAAAAAATGCAATGTCTACTTTATACTTTTGCCAAAGCTTCTGCAGGCTCTCCCTTCCCATTGGCTCTCCATATGAACCACTCTGCCAGTAGGAGGAGGAATAACCAAGAACACGATGAGCAGCGAATATCAACCAAGGCTGTTTTTTCCTGTCTGCTGATGCAAGGCATTTCTCGATGAATTTGTATTGTTCAGATCCTTCCCTCCAGTCATGTTCACTGTCAGCTATGCAAAAATGGAACATGCCATAATCTGTTGAATACCTGCAGAAAACAGTGCTCATCTTGATGGATAAACATATTGAATGCAGAACTGGCCAGACAAGGATTTGGATATTTTCCAAGCTAAATCTAAACATAATCACAGGCTTGTATATTTATCTACACCGAAAGATTGATAAAAGTAGCTCATGCCATTCTCTGAAATATGTAGATTTCTTTTTTCTTGAGTCCTTCAGGAATAAACAGAACATGTCGAATTTGTAAAATCTTAGTTAACTTTGGAAAGTGAATTGGCCTTCTTTATACACTACAGGTGTTTATATTCAAGTCTTCTCATAATAAATCTCTCATGATGTTTGAATAACTCTTATAACTGATTTACTTACCAGAACTTAGCTCTGTTCTCAGCGGGAACGTAAAACATGGTCTCTGCTAGAACACCACATTCACCACCTGAATCATTACCATCATAGAAGGATCCTGTCCCTGGCGAGTCTCGCTCATGGTTGCCACTATCGGAGAAAGAACCATGTTAAAGTATCTCGGAGTAGCAAAAACTTGTACCTATTAACATAATCATACATGAATTGCAACAAGCAAGCATAGCGTCCATTCAAACCTCGCAATCATATATGGAACAGTCGATGCAATGGGCTCTACTTGTGAGGTAAACTGGTCCCACTGTGAGATGTATCCATTTGCATATGTGATATCTCCTATATGAAAAACTATGTCAATGGCATTTAAGTCCTTGATTAGCTGATCTGTGGTGTTAAGGGAGCCTGGCTGGTAATTATTAAATTCATTTGAACCATCACGCTCTGCCTGAAACATAAAGAAATAAATGGTGGATGTCTTTAATTGCATGAGCTACAAACAACCTAATTTCTTCAAATCTGTATACCTAACAGTGTGTGTATGTACCACATAATTACAGAACAGTTTTTAGCTCTTGGAGCTTGTTCTGTCAACGTTGATAGCTGGTAACTAAGATTTATAAATTCCATCAATTGCAAGAACATTAGATACGGAATATAATGGAGAACCTTCTTCGATATATGTTATTATAAGTATTCAGTGATCAAAGGTTCTTTGATCTAATCGAAAGTACAAATGGTGTTGAGGAAAATTATATATATATATATATATAAATAAAAAGTAAACTAAAGCTTTTAACCAGAAGGCTATTATTATCCTGCACTATACTACTTCATAGTACCTTTCCCATGTCACCGAATATTACAACCCGCTGTAATGATTCTTGCCCTGGATATGGTGATGAATTGAAAGAATAAGACTTGCTCCAGATATATGAACCATTAACTAACTTATGACCAAGCTTGTACGAGTACCTGAATAAACAATCATCACTGAAACCATCAGAATAATTCCCATCTATGCTCCTTGTCATTGTTATAATATGATTCGTAGAACTTAAGATGCATACATGGAGTTTGGCCACAAATCTCTTAAGAAACTCGTATGGATAAAACCGGGATCACGCCAACCAACTGTTCGAGCTGGTATACCTGCAGCAATATAACAAGTATTTACCACTGTAGTTTCTATCCTGCTAATTTCCTGGAAAAAGTTATCCCGGTAAGCGGTCCAATGCAAATAGCAGAAGCATAATTCTTCCTCTAAACAAGGCTTCCTGTCACCTTGTTACAGAAGAAAGTCGAGATACTTCCTAACTTCAACATTTGCTACTGAATGAGCATAGAACATGACTAGATTTTGAAAACAACGCAGAAACAACTTAGTTTTTAGTTATTTTTCACGAGTTGATGCATTTGAAAGAGGATAATTGGGCAAGAAAAGGAAAAGAAAAGTATTTCTAACATGATGGACTATTAAGATAATTGCAAATACCATTGTAATTATTCCAAGAGGATATGGCTCATACCACACATGCTATTTTGATGAAATGTCAGAGTCCCAGCAGGTGATCGAGTTTGAGATTCTCCCTTGAGACCCCACTCAACCATAGGCACAGCTTCTTTAATGCCGTAACCACTTGTCCAGGTAACTGTCATCTGCATGATACAATAAACAAAGCTATCTTAAAATGAATTCTCAAAGCTGATATGAAGTGAGTAAAAAATGCAGCACCCAGGAAAGGCTAAAAACTGATCGATGGAATGAATTTTCAGACTCCATGGATGATTATTAATAGCACAACCTTATCTTTATCTCTGATTCATCCGTGAGAAATGTTACATCTTTGCGACTTTAGTTTACAAACTATAAATTAAAATATTTTCAAATCAATCGGTATGACCAATATATAGCGATGTCCCCAAAAGTTCTCTCTCATTATTCTCAGTAGCTTGAGCTTGTAAATAAGCCTTTGATTGTTGAAACTGCTGGTTAAAAGAAGTATGCATAGAATTTGAATGGCATAAACTTACTTCATCCCAAGACTTCCCTTGAGAGAGTCTTGGATAAAGAGGCGCCTTTGGATTTGCAAACTTTATGAAGTTAGAAACTGCCACCAGCTTTGGCTGCAATGCATAAACCAATCGGCAATCTAAAGGATTGAGCAACAAGGTTGAAGTAGTGGCACAAGAATAATGTAGAACCAAGTCAGAAATTTGATACGAAATTCAAGCCTGAAACATTGCATTTTATGTTCACATATATAAGCAATAGACTACGAAAATAGACTTGGTCGCACATTTGACAACCCGCCTGAGAATAAAGCAAATGAGAAATCTGCCCGCTGATTGATCAATTGAAATTTCAAAGATGCTTTGCCTGTCTTTGTGTATCCAGCATCAGAATCGTTGGCGAATTTGTACTGAGAAAGAGAATCACTGATCATGAGATTGCTCAAAGGTTACGCATTTACAGAATAACAGTCATGTTGCATTGAACTAAGGCAGACCTTTATTGGAGCTGAACATATATATGGCTCGTCTTGTTTGTCGTCATCAGATGAACATGTTGATGAGCTAGCAAAGTAGAATGAATTTCATTACTCTATAAGATAGAAAATTAGGGAAAAAGTTCCAGCAATAGGCAGTTCTCGACGATGACAGGATTGTGATTTGTGAGCATAATAGTTAAGAAGATTTCTGCAGAACAAGATGAACTTTTTTCCCATGTATAAAAGTAATGATATAAAAGACAACCTGTTTTTCCCACGTTTACAAGTAAATTGATGGAAAGGACTAGCAATCTACAAGAAATTGGGAATTTCTGCTCAGGGTTTTATTCAGTCTGAGCAGAGTCTATGTAGATGCTTGTCCAATATTCATTCATTCTAAACATGGAAAACAAAGCAATTAAGGGGTGGAAAGTGATTATACTTGAATTTTGCCGGAGAAAATACTGCAACCCAGTCATCCTCAGTAGGGTTGGGGCATTCAATTTCCACAGTTATCCACTGGGAACTTCCCCCCTGCACATGAATAAAAACCAGATATTGCTATTTCAAATGGTAGCGTTAGGAAACATGCCATTGTTTATATAGCAGCTATCTTAACTTTGCAGTGCCTTGCATGGTTAGCATCAAACTGCTATGGGATGGTACCATTGTGTGTAGCTCAATAAATTCTGGTAATATGAATAGCTGAGTGTTTATGATCTTTGTAGTTTCTGATGCCATGGATTATTATACACTCAGTTAAAACTCCATTTCTCATGTGTTCTATTCCAAATTTTGGAAGGTGTTTCTACAGCTCCTCAAAAAGACATGAAAGCTTTTCAATGAAATGATGGAGAAGGGACTCGTAATAAAACCAGTTCCAAGAACTGTAATCACAGGACTCCAAATTCAGAATACTTCGTCAATTTGCATTAGAATTCCAATAAACACACGTGCACACACACAAGCAATGAACAATAATGATAAAAAAAAACAGCAAAGATGCTATTCAATATTCAATGGCTTCAAGGGACATTGTAACACAAAGTTCATCAGGCGACATGTTGGCAAGAACTAAATATTACCTTGGCACCAAGAACATACGGGTATGCTGTGATAGAAGCATTGTCATGAAGAGAGTAAACAGCCTTGTGAATAGCAATCTTCGACAGTGGCTGAACTCCCATTCCATTCTTGCTGTGAGCTGCTACATCAAGACGACCCAAGTCCACACACAGGCATCCAACTAACAGTATAATCAGAATTTGAAGAGATGAGAAACTCTCCATTAGTATTATTTTCACACTGTCACTCTCTGTGACCAATGACTTCAAAATCCCTTATTTAAAAAGCACAGAAGAAGCCTTGAAGTGTGGACCATTACATGAGCCGGCCATGGATCTTTCGAGTCATTTTCTCTAGTCAACGGTTGCTGTTTGTTTCTTAATACGTTATGGTCACGGATTTCAAAGATAAGACTTTGTTATTATTAAAGATCTAAATATATATTATATTATTAGATTGGGGAGTAACTAAATTTAGTTTATCAAGGAATGTTATATATAAAAATATTTTTAATAAAACCCTAACGTGTATAGAAATTTAAATATATAAGGATATAAACTAATAATCTATAATAAATATATTTTCAACATATATATAATAAATATATATTTAAATTTACAATTAATATAACATTAAAGTCTTAGCATGCATTCTAATAATAAAATTAACTATGCTTAAATCAAAACAAGAAGAGTATTATTATTTATTTATTGAAGCAGTTTAAAATAATGAATTTTTTATTGTTGTTAAGGATGATTTTTTTAAAAAAACTTTTATTACTTCTCACTTGCGTAACTAGAATGTTTATAATATGTCTCTTATAATTTCAACAACCACGCCTTTAAATAGATGCACTTCTAAACAAGATATTTGAACCAAAAAATATAAAATTCAAAGATTTTTCAATAAAATAAACCTAAGCTTTATATTTGTGAGGAAAATCAAAGCATAAAAAAGAGAAGAAAAACATTAACAATGAGGTAAGGAGAGTGTGTAAGAATCTAAAAAATTCAAGTTAAAAACTATTCTTTCACCTCCGTTTTTATAGTGGATTTTGAAAGCTAAAAGATTGAAGAATTACTAAGAATTAATTCTTACTATTATCAACATTTTATTAATTACCATAAATCAAGAATTAAATCTAGAAAAAACAAAGGTTCTTTGAGTAGAGAACCGAAACCGGTCGGTTTGAACCGGTTTTGGTTTTTTTTTTTAAATCGGTTTGGTTATTTTTTTTTTATAAAAATCGAACCGAACCGAAAATGATCACCCTTAATAAACACTTTTAATACCTCAATAAACTTGTTATTTTTATTAACTCAAAAACACAATTAAATTGAAAAAAAATCTCTCACAACCCCAATCTACTTTTACCAACAATAAACTCAAAAACACATCAATGATACTCATCTCGTCAAGAGAAGCACATTAATATCAAATTTTTGAATTATTATTTTTTGTTCATCAAATATTGTCAGCCAACCACTTTCTTTTTTCTTCATCATTTTCGGTGACTCTTTTTTCTCTAAAACTTAATGATTAAAATGTGAACAAAATGAAGTTTTGGAGTAAAATATAAAAGTTTTAAATTTAAAAAACTAAAAAGGAAAAAAAATATAGAGGCAAAAATCTTTAAAAAGGTGCTCCATGAATAATTCCTTTTTTTTTTAAAGCAAGCATATTTGCCTTGCTATCAATTTTGGTCCATTTTCAATTTTTTGCATGGCCCTGTTGTTTCTCTCTCTTCTTACATTTGCCCGTGCATTAATATGAGAACTGCTGAGCTGTGGACCCTTTTGCACTACCATCTAGAGCCTTTGCAGGTTCGACCTCGCTCCCAACTGGCACCCAAAACAAACTCATCTCTGGCTACAGCCTTGAATCCAGGCCATTGCCTAACTGAAGGAGAATCCGAGTGAATGAGCTCTTGCAGTTGCACCATTTTACAATCAGATTTGGACACAAGTTGGGCTTTATATATTTGTGCCATGGCAAATGTAAGGGTGCCTGTTGGGAGCGAGGTCAAACCAACAGGTTCTCCATTCTCAATTGAAGATAAATTCTGCGTGAGTTTCTATCAACCAGTTTTGCAGCATGAAAAGAAGGAGTGCTTTCTTGTCTTACAGAAAATCCCGATCATGTGCCAAGCTTGAGGGCAAGTGAGCAAAGGATCTAGATGGTGGTACTTGTCTGGGCAACTCCTAAAATCAAATGGGTATTATACTGGAAACCAACTTCTACAACACGAACATTTTTCACTGATTCTATGCTCCCAAAAGCCGAGAGCACAACTTCTGGCATCAGGCTTCAATATCAAGAGCAAGTTTAAGGTCACAAACAAGTTCACAAATTTAATTCTTTCAAATAGCATTTTAAACTAAAATTCTCTTTAATGTTTATGGAGAGCAAAAGTTTCTCAAAGTCTCGCTCTTCACTTGCAATGTCTTACCATTTGTGGTCAGACAGCCAAAAATGTCATCGCACATAATGATGCTGAATAAATGGACTAAGTTGTATTCAGCAACACAAATGCACTCGTATAACTAGATTTATAGACAACATATATAGTGAAAGGGTAAGAAAGAATAGCTCTTATAAAACTTGAGACAAGTTAGGCAATCATCCATCAGGCAGTTATTTACAACAAAAAAAAATCATAATTAGTGAAAAATCATTTGCAACACCTGAGCTATTTCAGGTCTGCTTAGGAGAAATTTGATTCAAGACTTGCTTCAGTTGTTTACAGCCTGACATTTTGAAAAGTAGGGGGTAAGCTTCTTTTCCAACTCCAGCAAACTGAAATGTCATAAACAATAACTAGGAATGAAACTAAATTTTGAAAAACAAAAATGCTAGAATGCAATTAAAAAGAAACAATGATCACTTACATTTCATATTTCTGAAGAGCCTCATTTCGTTTTGCCACATACAATTCGCTATCCTTGGGTATGTTGTTCAAAGGATTGATCACTACAATAATTAAGAAATACAGTTAACAAGAATTACATTCAGTTTTGGACATCAAACTGAAAAATTCACGTGTTCAAATTTATACATGATCTGCATCAAGTGGCTTTTGGTTTTCATAGCAATAAACTTGAGGGGTTCCAATGTCTTCGCAAAAGATTATTTTTAAAAAACTTCAAAGATCATTCAGTTTTTTTATTTTGATGTTATATGAGGATCCATCTAATGAAATGCAATCATTTTATGATGGTCTAGTGCCCTCAAAGCTGTGCAAGGTGCAAAATCCTTCCATTTCCAAAATACATAAAACATAAGCTTTGAAGAAGCCGTACTTGGAACAGGTGCCAGTTCTTTCACCTCCACATTCTTCTGAAATTTTGGAGAAGTTGGATTGCCAGTCAGCTGCACGCCCTGTTCAAGCAAAGTCATAGCTTACAAAATTAGCATAAAAAGGTTAATCGATATCAGCAAATGCAATCAACAAATAGTGGCAATATCTTAAAGGTCAAAGCAAATAGAAGCAATTAAGACTCCAAAGTCTTTAATAATGGATTAGGTCTTTGCTACCCAAGACAGATATGGAGACACTTCGTTTTTTCTCAATTAAGCCTCTTTTTCTTTATTTCTCTCCACCTTACTTATCTGCTCACCCTCTTTATCTCCTCGAAGAGTCTAGATAGTTATGTATTTGGACACCAACAGATTCTTAAACAAAAATAGCAGAGATAATGAGCAGTTGTTACCTTCTTCCTTTCCCTCCTCTTCAGAATCTTTACATGGCACTTTTTAATGTAGTGCATCAAATGATATCGAGAATGTCTAGAGAACAACTGTTCTCTAATCTCTGGATTCTCAGTCAGCCAGTCAGAAATATCTTTGGACTTGACTACCTCATCTTTATCCAAAGACTCCAACCAGGAATAAACCGGCAGCCATTGATCTGTACGTTGAAATCGAGCATGCGGAACATCAACCTGATTTGTCTCGGTTATCTGATACAGGAGAAATGGCAACTATTTAGCACATAACGCATTGAGAATGAAAAGGGAAAAATACCAGTCGCACAGCAAAGCATAAATATAGACAATAAGATTAGTAAGTGAACACCCAATATCATGAATTGTAAGGCATGGGCAGGCTATGCAGTGTTTTCTTTTGACAGACTGTGTAACACTTCATAGAGCAGAGGGTTAAATTTAGGTAGGTATCTGTCTAAAGACAAAATCTTTACACTTAAAAAAGAAAAGGGTACCTGATTCTGAGTGGGAAGTCTCATATATTTTTGAATAGAAAGCAACCGATCAATGAGATCGGAGCGAGGCATTGATTGTAAATCAGAAGGTAAAGATGAGTAATTAGAATCAATCCATGTCTCCACCTCCATCGTACTCACTGCTTTCACTCCAGAAAAGGCACTCAGCCAAAGTCGAGCCATTGTTTCCCATTCTTGTGATTGATTAGGGTTTTGTTCGCTTCCTCTGTTGTTGTTGTTGTTGTTGTCTTCTCCTTCTAGGGTTTGTTCCATTGAATTCGACATTTTTGTTTTTGTTGGACTCTCGCTCCCTCTGTCCCTCACACTATGAGTTGCTTATGAATTTGTTGTTTAAACGGTGTCGTTTTATCCATAAGCTTAGAGACTTTTTGATAATGTATTTTATTATTTAGTAACTTTGCTAATTAGCTCATGATATGCTAATTGCTAATATTATAACATAGTTATAATTTTTATTTAAAAGAAAATATTTGTTCATTTCTTAATGAGTGATTGATTACAAATTTTAAGTAGATTCACTTAAAGCATTACAAAAAATATAAAAACATTAAAATTTATTTTATCTTTTCATAATTTAAATAATTTATCTATAACAATGATAGTGGTGAGAAATTAAGTATAATTTAAAAAAAAATTATTACTTTAAATAAAAAAAATATAAAATATAAAATATAAAAAATTGAGATAATTACGAGTTATAATATCTTTAAGTAACCATAACAAACACTATAAAAACAAATGTAAAAAATAATTATAGGAAGCACCTTCTTGAGATAAATTTGTAGGGTGAATTATATTCGAAAAGCCGTGACAAAAATAATTATTGGGAATGCATTATTCTACCTTAAAAGTTTGGGTTAAAAGCACGTTTAGGATAGAGGTGCAATGGGAGATTTTGAATTTTTTTTTATATTAATTTTATTATATTTTTATATCATTTTAATGTGTTAATATTAAAAATTAATTTTTTAAAATATATATATTTTTTAATATATTTTCAATTAAAAAACACTTTAAAAAACTATTGTCATCACTATTTTAAATACACTATAAGAATTGATTGGAGAAACAAAAGTTGATTTGAATATGACTTTATTGTTAAAATCTAATAAAAAAGTATAGTTGTAAAATATAACATGAGACTACACTATATTCAAGCTTATCCCAATCTTCTTTTTAAAGGATAGAAATAATATTATTTTAAAAATAAATAAATAATAATAATAATAATAATAATAATAATTAAATTTAGATCTATCAAGCCAACAAGTTAAACTGAGTTTTTATTATAGAATCAGCTGGGTTTTTCATTTTTATTTTTTTTTATAACCTAAACTGATTCAAATACCAGATCGATGTGGTCCTAGATAAGCATGGAACATAACAATGCAGATTTTACAATTATGAAAAAAGTTTGTACTATACTCGTTAATAGGTTGTGGTCGCACTCAAACTCAATTTGAACACGTTATTTTTATTTCCCAACCCAGCACAACTATTTGGGCTTATATTTTGGCCCAAGTATGGTTCAATACGAGCTTTCGATTTTCAAACCTTCTTGAAAAGAAAAATTGTGATCATTTTGATAAAAATAAAGAATAAAAAAATATATTTCAAATTAATTTTTTTAGTATTTTAAATTTTTTTGATATTAAAAATAAATTTTTAAAAAATAAAAAATATATTATTTTAATACATTTTTAAATAAAAAAAATTTTAAAAATAATCTCTACCACACTTTTAAATACCCCGAAACATGATGGCTTGGCTAAGAAATTAGTTTTCTCTGGAGGTAAAACACTTAAAAAGATTGTATATAAGAAAGAAAAAAAAGTGATGGCATGGTCCTAAACCAAATCTTATTATTGGTACCAAAGGAGAAAAGAGACTTTGAACAAAAAAAAAATATTGAGTCTTAATCCGGTTGAATTACAAAGATTTTTGCAGATGCAATGCAAGGAACATGTTTGTGGTATTCATCATTGTTAATTGAAATCTTGACTGATTAATGTTTTGGATTTTCTCATCTTCTTTCAAAACACCTCTTGAAGCAAACATTTTAGATAAAACACAAGAAAAATAAAATAATTGTTTTCAATTTGTTTTATATATCGTTCTAGTAATTACTTCAGCCACCACCATCTACAAATCCCTCCCATCATTAACAAGAGAGATGATAAGCAATTGACAAATCCCTCCCATCATTAACAAGAGAGATGATAAGCAATTGATTTGGAGGTTCCAAACCCTAAGACATGGGCAACAAATAAAAAACAAGCCATGATGCTAACTAAATAGAGATTAATTTATCTCACATTTGCAACTTATAAAAAAAATAAGGCAAAATCAGCTTAGCCCAAGACGTAAAATAAAACAAATGGTAGCACAGGTGTCACATGTTGTAGATTTGTAGATAATAAATTGATTTCTCTAACCTGCTGGCTATATGAACTGCATGCTTAAATTCAAAATGTTACAGCTACAAAGAGTTTACCTAGTCTTTTTGGCTTTGGCCATTTTCTTTTTTCTTTTCTTCATAGCCTTGGGAGTTTTAGTCTTTCGAGCTTCCCTCTTCTCCTCCTTGACCTTCTTCTTATTCTCTTTTCTCGCGGCTTTTTTATCAACAGGATCCTGTTTCTCGGTTTCTGATGATGAACCACTCCCATCTGAATCACCGGAGCCCTCTTCCTCTGAATCTGTCCCAGAGTCGGATTCACTCTCAGGAGAGTTTGAATGCCCATCCTGAATGACTGAAGACTCTTCTACTGGGTTTGCATCCACTTGCTGCCTTTCTTGTTGAGCTGCAGAAGAGTTAGAGAGAGCCTCCTTTAGTCCAGTAATAGTCTTATAGTACATGTCTCCAGTATCGTTGCCACTTGTTATCCGGTTTACATCCTCCTCGGCATGCTTGACATCATCTAATGTCTTCGGAATATATGACTACATAGAAAGCAACAAACACTCCACAAAATTAGGATCTATCCCAGATATACATGTCCATTATGATATCATGTTTCAAAGATTTTTGTATCCTCACCACATGAGGTATCCCAAATATTACAAATGTCAATCCTCCCAAGACCAAAATAAATTTCACATTTCAGTAAATTACTGAAAAAATAGTTGTATATTGGTAAATTAGAATTTGAAATTGAGATTGAATGCTTCACTTGCAAGGCCTTTTAAATTATTAAACTGGGCAAACATGATAAGAACCTGAACAAATACAGTTTTTTTTTCTTTCCTCACAAGGAAAACAAAATCACAGTTGTCTTTTTCTAAAGGAAACTAATAATAACCTGAACAAATACAGAGTCAGCAATTTCATCCTCTGCAGTCAAATCTCTTGTCAAAATTTTTTGTTGAACCTGAAAAAAGAAATAAATGGTCACAGACTCACAGCAGTGATCTCAATGATAGTCTTTAAGAAAATCAAGCACATGAAAGGAGGCAAACCTCTTCCAAGTAACTGTCAATGGATTCATCATTAATAGTTGGATCCACTATGAAGTCAAACAGCTCCCGGATAGTCATGACTGCTACACCATGTTTCTTAAAGAAATCCTGCGTGCACCAATCTTCATTAATTCACTTTCTTAAAAACAGGCAGGCACCTGTGTTTTTGCTAAAGGTAATAACAGTAAGAAACCACAACCATTCATCATGTGGATAGCACTTACAGAAACATGAAGACAATCTTCACGCAAAAAGTCAAGGGCATGAGGGTGGTCAAGATCAACTGCTTGAGAGACATCAATTATATACAAGCGACCCTACCAAACAGGAAAAATAATTTTGATCAAATATCCACAGGAACAGATGTGATCAGTTCAATATCTTCCAGAAAGCTATGCAAATTTTAATCATGTTACATAATCACACTTTCAATTGAATTTTTTTTTTAATTAATTTGTTCTTGTTTTTCTCCCGTGGTCTTAATAAAAAAAAATGCCTGGTGAAGACATGATATCTGTTCAGTGAGGAAGCAAGAGATGTTCACCTCCAAGTAAAGGATGTTGTACTCACTGAGGTCTCCATGCACTAGCTTACACTTCTGATATAAACTCCGCATGGTAATAATCATCTAGAAATACACAGCAAGCAGTTATTTCAATCACCAAAAAACAAAATAGCAAAATACAAACATTAAATCTTTTTCTTGATTCTAAATGAAGTGACAAGAAGAAGCATCTATTGTCTATGTGCCACAGCCCATATCATGGCATCCTAGGAGAAGTTTTGTTTTAGGCTCCTCCAAATTGATCCACACAAGGACCTGAAGGCTATTATAATTATCAGAAGATTTAACTTCGATTATGAAAGTTATTCAAGCACACCAGAGTGCCTATGAGATTCTTAACTAGATAAGTTTTTGCTGTTATTTCAGACTTCTACCCTATAATGATGATAATATAAAAACCCAAAAGCCTACACACCTCCATATAACCTTCACGCAACTTGTCCAAAGATAAGGCAGCATCCTTTAGACGAGGAGCGGCCCAACCAGTTTTTCCTACAACGCAGATTATCACCAAGAAAACTCTCATTACCTCCACAAAGTAGTAATATACAGGAAACAAACTTTATCCTACACAAGAGGAACTTTAGGTAAATAGTTTGATGGCTTTGATATATAAAGCAGATTATCTTTCTCCTGGCATATTGATGTGGAGATGTCTTGAAATACATGCACAAACAAACAAACACAAAAGAGCAAAGTACCTATGAATTCCATGACCAGAACATGAAGTCTCAAAAGTACGGGTGTTGGGCACCTGATTCCTGCTGCTTTTAGCCTGTGGCTCACAATGAAGTTGAAAACACATAAAATCCCAATGTAATTGGTGGAATAAATTAGATTCGAAGTGTATTTATAAGATTATTTTCTTCCTTAGCCGGATCACAGAAACAAATACTAATGGATGACCAAAAATAGGGTCTATCTTTAAAGTTTGAACCATGTATGATAGGCAAACAGATTTTGCAGCAATAAGTAACCTTGCAGTGTCATGAAAAATGTAAAGGTGAATGTTGGTCTTACCTCAAAAGATTCCTCATTTCTTTTTCAGCCCACGTCTTTACCATTTTTCTGGGATTGTGCTTGCAATATCCATGTCGGAAACGGTAGTCACCTTGTACATACCGATCTCGATCTCTATAATTGTTTAAAAGAAATAAGATAATTTATTTTTTGTCAAAGAGAAACAAATACATGTAGGTATAAGAAAGAAAAAATGCACGCAAATACACAAGGGCAATCCATAAAGCTATTTCTGGCACAACATCTACCACCACTGACAATCATTAAGGAGCTTGACTGCTATTTGAGAAAACATTTATTTAAGAGACAATAAAACAAGGAAATCAGAAGCTAAACAACAGTATCCTGATTCAAGAACATTTTCCGTGGTTTTTCTACTTCCAATTTGTTTGTATCTCACATGAACTGTTAACTGTGTAGCACCCTATTTTATATCTTTAACATCAAACGTTACAATCACTCCTTTCTTAACAACTAAATCCGCCCTGAACTTACTTAAAAACCAAGACCGAAGTTTTGTACACTTTGATTGCTAGTTCCTGACCATCAGATTTTGTTGCATGATAAACATTTGCCTGCCACGAATCAGAGACAAAAAGTTCAAACAACAACACAGAACTGGTACAAATAATATGAAACCAGTAATGCCCTTCTCTACCTCTTTTCCTGTTGAAATGCAGCCATTGATATCATTAAACACACCGCGATTCAACATTTTAAATAAAACCATACGCGTTCTAGGATCGATAGCCTGCACAACAACACACCAGATTACACACTTTCCTTGCAATAATTAAAAAAAAAAAAGTTTGAACAAATACTAGCAAATAATCATCACCTGCTCAACAGTAGCGCGATCGGCTTTCTCGGTATTTCTAGTTTTCCCAATAGCCATCTCTCTCACACTATGGCGAATGGCAGTCGTAACTGAATTCGACATTCCAACTTTCACTCTCCCTTCCCATTCCTACACGAAATCAAAATCACACGTAAAAAATAATAAAATAAAATAAAAACTAATTAAATTAATACCTCTAAAGGAGAAGCGCGGATATGATGCGAGAACTTCTGGTTGCGATTAGAGAGAGGTTGAAGAGTTGAAGAATTAGGACGCGAGTGAAGGCCGCCGTGAGCATTAGGACGGCGTGAATTGAGAGTGATCGAGCTGTCAATTGAATCGTCGTCGTTTCTGGTATCTAACCAGTCTAACGCGTCGGCAATTTCAGAGTCTGATGACCAAGAATCTTCCTCCTCGGATACTTGTTCTTCAACTTCGGGCTTGGCTTCATTTAATGATGTTAGAGGTTCTAATTGATCGATACTTCGTTGTGTATCTGACATTGCTAGGGTCGTGTACAGTTACCCAGATTGGAACAGTGAAGAAGGTGGGTTCTTCGGGTTCCTGTTATGCGGTTGTGAGCTAGGGTTTTAGCGTTTTAGGTGGAGATCCTTCCTCACAAAGGGGACCCTTACCAGTTGCCACGTAGGATACAGTTTTTTTTTTTCCCTGGTATACTATCCGCACAGCCACAAAGCAATTTTTAAAATATTTATTATAATTTTAATATAACTAAATCATTTGTATTTTAATTATGTAAAAAAACGACATAAATCCTGAAAGAAAAATATATCTTTTTAGTTAAAATTAACTTTTCAAATACATATAATTTATTAATTTGTTTTAATCATAAGAAAAAAATTAGTCATTTTGGCCCTCTATTTTATTTTTGGTTTCACGAAACGAATGAAGATGAAAAGTCTACTAATTATGTTAATTCATGAAATCAACGGATTGGATTTTGTGACATAGATTACACCCATTAAATAGGAAAATAAGGATGAAAAAATTAGAAATTAAAAATTAGGGTTAACTACAAATATAGTTCATTATCAATGTTATGTTTCACTGATAATATCCATCAATTATAACCTTAACTCTGTTTATTATAGTTTTTAAACTAACATTTTTTTTATTTGATTCTCTTATGGCCTAATTCCATAGGATAAGGTCAAAAATTGTAGTATAACGATAAAATTAAAATAAAAAGGATCATAATATTAAAATTATAATAGAAAGATAAAATTAAAATAAGGAGAGCCACGGTATAAAATACAAGGAAAATACATAGTCAATGTAAAAAAAATTAGCATCTTTTTTTGATTCAAAAGTTCATATTATTTATTTTTTAGTTTTTAGGTTTAAGAGAGGAAAAAAAAATCATTAACAACAGCCGAAAAACAAGGAAGTTGTCGGTCAGCCACATTCTAACAATTAAAATGATCAATTTAAATTTCAAATGATTGTATTCGATGAAAGAAATTCGATAATGATGATTTTTCTATAAAATGCTAAACAAATAGATCAAGGTCCATTTAATTTTTTAAAATTTTTTTGATTTTTAATTATTATTATTTTGGGATGTTTTTGTGATTTGTGAGTGGTTTATGGAGGTTTTTATAGTGTTTTGGAGACGTGTTTTAGGAGAAAATAGATGGGAAATGGATTTCTAGACCAAACTTCCTCTCTTTATATTTTTAACACCATAATTGTTTTCAAATTATGGACAATGACCCAGTAGAAAATTGAAGTTAAAGTTGGTGATGTGTTTTTGAACTAAAGAAATTAAATTAAGATGGGAAGGAGAAGGAGGTTGAGATTTAACAAAAGAAAGAAAATTGTGATATAGCGGTCTGTTTTATCTTCATAACTGGGTTTACATTTTTTTGCTCAGATAAACCTTCCGTTTCCAAACTTCGATTTTGTGGGT
>Ga0307518_10000272_pt1 | contig 39016 bp, 37 predicted proteins | sample 25_EM_MG_FD_203889 | JGI IMG/M metagenome (GOLD analysis project Ga0307518, IMG submission 203889) | Populus trichocarpa ectomycorrhiza microbial communities from riparian zone in the Pacific Northwest, United States - 25_EM | ecosystem: Host-associated > Plants > Roots > Unclassified | place... | reverse complement strand
CGCAAATGGGGATAGCAATGCAATTGGATACAATGGGTTATCAGACAGAATGGCAGATTCCGTCAGATTATGTTCATTGCTCATCCACATCTATTAAGTGCTGAAGGGCAAACCAACCCAAAGTAGTAGTGCTGGGCCATGTGCTACAAATTGGGCTTGTTGTTCTCACTGGGTCGGCACAATGGTGCAATTCACACATGGGGATGGCTATCTAAGCCAATATAACCAGGTTGCAGACATAATGGCATATTTTGTCAGATTGTGTCAATTTCTCGGATTATAACTCGAATGTATAGGCTTGTCAAAAAAAAATAGTTTCAGTGATGTCACTGAGTGAGATGCGACTTTTTTCCATATATGTATATCAGGCTTGTCTGGTCCGAAGTCCCAGACACGCAGCTCACAACCACAACCACACCCAGTCACTGACTGGGTTCACCAGCTTGGCCCTGTCATGGCCACATTCAGCAAAGTGTCGTTTAACATCGCATCTTACGCATCTTCACGCCCGACATACCCTCAATCTCTATTCAATTTCATCTTCGACTTTCACAGAAGATCTCCTGATGGCAGCGGCAATGGCGCAGGGACCAGTGCTCAATGGGAACGTGCGGTCGATCTGGGATGTGGAACAGGTGAGAAATGATACATATATACGTCCATATCATGAACGGAATTTCTAACTACAGCTGCGCTCAGGACAAGCAACTCTCGCGCTTACACCTTTCAAGCACGTTATAGGTGTTGACCCAAGCGAGAACATGGTCATATCTGCACGTGAAGCTTTGGAGGAAGGGCGGGCGCTGTCGTCCTCTCCTGACGATGGCAAGACCCAAGCGATCACCAGCGGGGTGATATCAGGGAAGACAACCACATTTCTTAGATCTTCTGCAGAGAACCTCCGATTCTTGGATAATAGCAGTGTCGATTTGGTCATCGCCGGTACGTCCTCTCTTCACAACTTGCAGATTCAGAGATCATGAGATATGATCGCTGTGGGATTCCTTTCCGAACACTAACAATTCGTCATCGTCAATCTCGTATTCTGCAGCTCAAGCATGTCATTGGTTTGACTGGTCTAAGGTATGGCCTGAGCTGGGGAGGGTACTTCGTAAAGGTGGAAGCGCAGCATTTTGGGTGCGTCCCCTTCTGTGCCCCGGCGGCGGCCAGTGCCAACCTACATGTATGCGCTCACAATCCACACCCCACATTCCTCCAGATCTACTCCGAGTTCCGCCTCCCCGCCTACCCCCACCTAACCCCTTTCATCGAGCACTACTCCGAATACACACAAGACCCGAGCACATCTGTAGGAGGGTACTGGCAACAACCAGGTCGCAGCATTCTCGCAAACCACCTCGTCGAAGTCCCCGAACCAAACAGGGAGATATTTGAGCCCTTGGAACGGGTCTATTTCACAGGTGAGCACAGTCACCATCTTTTATGTAGATTGTGGACGTATCTGCACATATGGCCCGGCACGGACCTCAGAGTAAGCGTAAGAAAATTGGAGAGTGGTAGTTCAGAGAATCGCATCATTGAAATGATACTGACTGGTTCCTTTTCTATTGTCTACGTCAATATCCTCAGGTCCCTATTTTCCTACCCTTCCCGCAGCTCACACACGTCCCATCATCATGCGCAAGAAAATGTCCTGGATTGATTTATTGGCATACCTACGCACCTGGAGCGCTCTTCATACTCTCAAGGAGCATCATCCTGAGGATTTATTGCACCCGGAAGGCCCGCTCGAGGAGCGGTTCTGGAACTCTTTGAGAAGAGGCGCAGTCCAGGGCAACATTGGTGGTCGTGCTGAGCAGGGAGGGCCCAACCGGAGTGAGGTCGGTTGCGATCGTGGTGCCCAGTGTGTTCACCAGAATGGCGCTACCGACCAAACTGTGGCGGACCCAGAATCGGAGGTGGAAGTCGAGTGGGGTGTTGCTTTGATCCTTACCAGGAAGGTGAGCGAGGAATGAGGATGGGATGTAGAATCAGTGAACGCTGTGGACGTTCGTTTGTCATCGCTCAATGATATGTCAGATCGTATAGGAGCGGTGAGTGACCCAGTGAAGCTGAGATGCGGATACCGAGGCCGGTGAGTATTATGAACCTCTTAACGTCGAAGAATCATCTTGTCATATGAGGTATGCAAGGTATGCAAGGGACATGAATAGAATTCACAGGTAAGCAATCGTGGCCGTGGTGGTTGGTCAGTCGCCACAAGGATCAGGCAGTCCTATTGGTATCACTTGCCTTGGCCGAGGTGATTTCGGTTGTCGACAATGCCATAGACAGCAGCTGGTGATCAGAATTCCTATTCTACGAGGTCAACCGAAACCAGCTTTCTGGGGTGACAACGCAGCGGACACCCTTTGTGCTGCTCCGTCGGCCCACAATTCTTTTCGGAAAGTCCCTATTCAAATCGCATGATACGTGGAGGGAACGTTGACATCCACATACTTGCAAAACATTTGTTTGCGGTGCATCTCTTCAATGTGGAGGCGCACATGAGATACATATTGTAAGGAATTAACTTGATTTAGCTACGCAACTACGACATATTTCGATCTACGAAGCACTCGAGAGGGCCCGGGCGTTGGTGAGGACGCCTCCCGCGGACCTCGGGGTGAGTTATGGTCGGTACCGGGCAACTGGTATCGATCGTCCTGCGACCGGCAAGACCCACAAAGGGCAGGGCGGACGTATGTCATCTACGACGCACCGAAGCGGCCAGGTTAGATCCCGCGCCCTGTGTCCTGAGGCATGTCCCTCTCAGTGCTTTGACTAACCTTGTATTTTAGCTTTGACATATTCTTTGTACCTTAGATACATTGTTGCTTGGACGTCGAGCCACTCCGAGGCGCTTTGACGTCAGTACTGTACTTATAGCGCCTGTAGCAGCTTCGAGCTGCAGCAATCCGATTCCCCCAGTTCCGTATTTCGCGTCCGAGCCATCAGTCTAAGCAGTCACAAGTTTCCGTCGTATCTACAGCATTCACCGTCCGAGTTCTGGATCACTTCCGTCTCTCATCCCCTCTCTCACTTCTTGTCCTCTCGAACACCCGAACCCGCACCTTCCCCTACAATATATAATCGTACGGAGAGGTGCTATCTGTTCAAGAATGCCGGTCTAGATGATCATGCCGTGTCCTTTTCTTTCTTCCACACCATAGCTTTGTACATAAGTCCGAGGACATATTGCCTTGGCAACCACTGAGACCACGCCACCTTTCTCGCATTCCATCCGAGTGACATATAAGGAGGCGGCGCTCCGCACAAAGCCTTCTCCACCACCTGCCTAGCAAACTCATCAGTAGGCATACTATCCTTGTTCGCAGCCATATTCATCCGATCGATCAGTCGCTCTTCATAGTCTTTATACATAGAATTCGGTGAAAGCTTGAACGTGCTTGCTTGGTTTTTGGAAATGTTGGATTTGACACCGCCAGGCGCGACGAGCATGACATTGATACCGAATGGTTTCAGTTCCATAGAGAGTCCCTCGGTGATGCTATGTAATGCAGCTTTGGCAGCGCAGTACAACCCATTCCAAGGTGTTGTACTAGGGGAAGGGACTGAACGTGACCACTAGAGAGGAGCAGTCGACTTACACGAGGCCAGCGATCGATCCGATGTTGATGAGGAGACCTTCTTGGCGCTTCGCCATCGAGGGGATGACGGCATTTGAGACACGCAGGGCAGCGAAGGTGTTAAGCTCGAATGCGTTCCTGACTTGCTCCATCGTCACCTCGCCAAGGGGGCCTAAGTACGAAGCCATAGCAATCAGAAGCACTGCGGGTCGATGGGTAAGGAGGTGGGAGGATCAAGACTTGCCTATTGCGAGAGCGCCAGCATTGTTGACCACAATGTCAATCTTTCCCTCGTCCGCCAGGACTTTCTGGACGACAGTTTGCACATCATCGTCCTTTGTCACGTCCATAACCATCGTACGAATGTTTTCATGTTTGAAACCTTGCATACTCTCGAGGCGTCGAGACGTGGCATAAACAGTACATCCTCGCTCTGCAAACTGCTCGCACCTGAAAAGAAACACCCGTGGATGTGAATAAGCACATAAGCAAAATTCAAGGCAAAGATGACAGACAGATGAAAGCCTATACCCCCCGTCGTACACCCAGTAATAAGGACAACTTTCGATGCTGTGGTTGTCATGACAGGAAACCGAGTGCAATTGACGAAATTCCAAACGCTGCATAATTACGTAAAATTCAAAAGTGATCAATCGCCGGGCCCTGCCATTCTCACCATCTCGGCCACCAACTTCATCTCAGATTTGACAACCTTCCAAATTCCAACGGTGCATCGTCAACTGTCTCCACGAATGTTTCATGTCTGACAACATATACACAAGCATTCCGTATCCGCACTCGTTCTGGTAAACCCACACAGATACATACGACCCGTGAAATGCATACTGCTCTTGCACAAGTACGCAACAGTGTATAGGGAAACCACTCCAGGGAGGATACTTTTTCCACAACACATTTTCAGCTGGCCAATAATGCCATATACTTCATATGAGATGGATTGGGGCAGGACCAGTCAAACTGTTCAGGTGCGTACATCGCGGACTCACCCCCACGTTAGCATGCTCACGCTCCATCGATTCGAACAGCTCAAACTTCCTCTCAGATCAATCGGCTTCTCAAAGCGACATTGCGTTGCCCAGACATATCAACTCATCGCCACCATCCCCCATCTCGGCAACCCCGCGAGGTTGACGGTGCCATTATGTGAAACACAGACACTCACTCTCGTAGCAGATTTTCTCGGCGTTCAGCCCTCCACACTCGACCTCAAGTGCACTCTCCTGCAAGATTAAAATGGTCAAGAAGGAATTGTGCACTGTGTTTCTCGATCCGCACGGAGCATCTGATAACCGTGATGATCTCGTCAAGACCCTCTACTGTTTCCCCATATCCCTTTTGTATAAAACCCAATGATGCGCGTCTGCCTGACCAGGTGAGGAGTGCGGGACTGGGACTGTTGTGGCGAAGTGTGGTGGTGGGAGTGCTGGTGCAAAGGGGAGGGGGGGAGTATGGGAAGTAGGAGTCGAGATCGGTGAGTTTGGGAAGCGGTACCGTACTTCATTGAATGCGTTGGGTGTTTCTGTACCGGAGGGGAGGAAGCAGAGAGAGGCCGTTCCATGTGCTGGGCCAGTTCAAGGTGAGTAGCACTTATCACTGAGCTCGTAACAGTATTGATTATGACGAGGCATAGGTATTCATGTCCCAGGCAGCATTCCATGCGCTGGGTGACCATCTGCGCGTAGTAGACGTTGACGAACAGAAGCGCAACCATCTCTGGGAAACCGAGGTCGAAGCCGGGGTGAGGTCGGTGACCATTATGCTCCATACCTCCGCATTCCAGGGGTAGCATTGGTGGTCGTGCTGAGAATGGGGGACACGAACGGGAGTGAGGTTGGTTGTGACTCTTGTGATGCCCAATTTGTTCACCAGAATGACGCTACCGACCAAACTGTGGCGGACCCACGATCGGAGGTGGAAGTCGAGTGGGGTGTTGTTTTGATTCTTACCAGGAAGGTGAGCAAGGAATGAGGATGGGATGCAGAATCAATGAACGCTGTGGACGTTCGTTTGTCGTGGCCCAATGATATGTCAGATCGTATGAGAGCGGTGAGTAACTTGGTGAAGCCGAAATGCGGATACAGAAACCGATGAGTGTTATGGACCAACCTCTCAACGTCGAAGAATCATCTTGTCATACGAGATACGCACGGGACACGAATAAAATTCACAGGTAAGCAATCATGGCTGTGGTGCTAGGTCAGTCGCCACAAGAATCAGGCTGGTCGGATGACGAACCCTCAGATGGAAGTGGGTGGGGTGTCGCTCCTTGCTAGGAAGGTAAGTACACGATACGAGAACGACGCCAGCTACCCACCCAAATCTTCAGAGAAACCAATCCTCTATTTATGGTGGCACGGAAAGGATACGCCTCACGAGAAGAAGTATGTTATGTATGCATTTGTACCCAGTAAGATTGTTACTGAGAGCGCACTTTTACAACTGACGAACTCTACAGTGGTTGTGAAGCAACATGATCACAGACCGCAGATTGCTGAGAGCTTGACTTGCTAAGGAAACCGACGTTGCAGGCAACCCTATTGGTATCACTTGCCTTGGCCGAGGTGATTGCGGGTTGATCAGAATTCCTACTTTACGAGGTCAACCAAAACCAAATTTCTGGGGTGGTTACATCGACAACGTAGAGGACCCTCTCTGTGCTACTCCGAATTCTTTTCGGAAAGTTCCTACTCAAATCGCATGATATGTGAAGGGATCACCGCGGCGTTGACATCAACGTACCTGCGAAATATATCTGCGATGTATCTCTTCAGTGTGGAGGACCGATCCTGCCCCCCACTCCAGTCGCGAGACGACATCATAGCCACTTGCCCTGCATACGAAGACCAACGTCAGATCCTCAAGGATGCTTCAGGAGACCTCGTCACATCGGACATCCTCGGCACCAAGGAGGGTGTAGAGGCTCTGATAACGTTCCTCCGTGCTACCAACACATTCAAAAAACACCAACCCCCCACCCCACCCGAAGTACCTCCAGCACAATTGACACTACACTGACTTCCCTTCTTTCTCTAGGATATGTTCATTACCGTATCGAATCAACCCGTTCATCACACGCAACTGGCCTATTTCTTTATAGACACGGACATATAAGACCCCCATACATGTCTTACAAATATTCGCTAAATAGTACCATAATCGCCCAAATACGTTAGCAATCTGCAGTGTGTGATCATGTTGTTTCACAACCACTGTAGAGTTCGTCAGTTGCAAAAGTGCATTCGCTTACTGGGTACAAAGCATAAATACTTCTTCTGGTGAGGCGCATCCTTCCCGTGCCACCATAAATAGAGGATTGGTTTCTCTGAAGGTTTGGGTGAGTAGTTGGAGTCATCCTTGTGTCGTGGACTCACCTTCCTAGCAAGGAGCGACACCCCACTTACTTCCATCATCCATGTGAAGGTTACCAGCCTGATTCTTGTGGCGACTGACATAGCACCGCGGCACGGCCACGATTGCTTTCCTGTGAATTTTATTCGTGCCCCGTGCATATCTCGTTTGACAAGAATCCTTCGACATTGAGAGGTTACTTGGATGCCCATAACACTCACAGGTCTCGGCACAGGGCACTCGACACTCCCATATGATCTGACATATCATTGAGCGACGACAAACGAACGTCCACAGCGTTCACTGATTCTACATCCCATCTTCATTCCTTGCTCACCTTCTTGGTAAGGATCACATCCCACTCAACTTCCACCTCCGATTCTGGGTCCGCCACAGTTTGGTTGGTAATATCATTCTGGTGAACAAACTGGGCACCACGATCGCAACCAACCTCCTCCCGTTCGTGCCCTTCTCAGCACTACCACCTATGCTACCCTGGACTGCCGAGGTATGGAGCATAAGGATCGCCGACCTCACCCCGGCTTCAACCTCGGTTTCCCAGAGACGGTTGCGCTTCTGTTCGTCGATGTCTGCTGCGCGTAGATGGTCATCCAGCTGGAATGCAGCATGGGACGTGAATACCTATGCCTCGTCATAATCATTACTGTCGCGAGCTCAATGATAAGTGCTACTCACCTTGAACTGGCCCATGACCACGTCCGTCTCAATGCCGTCCTTGCACGTGCAACGGCTTCTCTCTGCTCCCTCTCCTTCGGTACAGAAACACCTAACACATTGAATGGAGTACGGTACCGCATCCAAAACTCACCGATCTTGACTCCTGCTTCCGATACTCCCCCCCCCCCCCCTTGCACCAGCACTCCCACTGCCACACCTTGCCACAACAGCACCCAGCCTCGCACTCCTCATCTGCATCTTGACAGCGCGCCCCTCAAGCCTGGTTGGGCAGACACGCACCATACAAAAGATATACGAGACAGTAGAGGGTCTTGGCGAGATTCGTCACGGCTATCATATGCTCCGTCCGGATCGAGAAATATGGTACATAGTTCCTTCATGACCATTTAAGTCTTGTAGGAGAACGCATTCTCGAGTGCAGAGGGCTGAACACCCAGAAATTCTGCAACGAGAGCGAGAGTGTCTGTGTTTCGCTGTTTCGCACGACGGCAACGGCAACGTTGCGGTAACGGTCGATCGTGAATTCGAGGTTCCGTAATGGAGGATGGCAGAGGATGAGTTGACATGTTTGAGTAACGTGTCGCTTGGAGAGGTCAATTGTTTTGAAAGCAACTTTGAGCTGCTGGAATCGGTGTGCACCGTCTCTGACGCTTGCCTGGATGGAGTGTGAGCATGCTAACGTGGGGTGAGTCCGCGATGTACGCACCTGAACAGTATGACTGGTCCTGCCCAATCCATCTCACATGAAGTATACGGCATTGTTAGCCAGCTGAAAATGTGTGGTGGCAAAAGTAGTATTCTTCCTGGAGTAGTGTCTCTATACTCTGCATACTTGTGCAGGAGCGAATCTGTGTTTCACGGGTCGTACGTATTTTTGTGGGTTTACTAGAACGAGGGCTGATGCGGAATGCCCGTGCCCGTGCCCGTGTATATATTGCAATCAGACATTCTTGGAAACAGTACTTTGATGATGATATCGTCGGAAGGAATTTACAACGTCACTGCACTGGAAATGTGCGCTTTTTTTCGTCATCCGCGAATACCATCGTTTTAAGGAGCGCCGAAGATCCTCTTTGTCTTAGCAGCTCCGACAGGGGACCAGTCACCAATGTGAGGTATGTAGTAAACAAGGTGCCTTCCCTGCTGCGACTGCCAAGTTGTCTCCTGCAACTGACCTGCAGCAGTAGTCACTGCCCGTCCTCGTTGTCGACATGCAGGGGTAGCGGCAATGATGTTCGTCGTGCGAGACCTACAGCATTGATTGTCCTGGTGTGCGGATTGGTGGAGAAATTGCGATACATCGTAGTGCTACCACATTTCATATCAATCATAACTGCAGATGCCTATCTGGTTAGGCGAAGCACGAAGTAGAACAGAATATATATGTAGGGTAAACATGTGAAAACGAGTCCTTGCTCCTTCACCCACCTCAGATCTCAGGCCCGTTCAATGAATTCTCATTTTCCCACTGCGACGCACTTAACACCTAGTGTACGCTGATGCCAACCTGCTTGGCTCCCAGTTCGCTGTCGAGCACGGCTTAGCCCTTTATCGCTGTGGTCGTTTCGGGCCGAAAAGCCTCTGGGTTCTGCCCAAACCCTTCTCACCCTAACTCATGCACTTGGAGAATATTTTCCTCAGCCCCAATATATTGGCAACAGACACAAAATTATGATGCAGTGTACGGATGGAGAAGCGAGGATAATAGTAATTAGAGCATAAGCATTTGACTCTGGCTCACATATGCATTAGTTTGAGACATCACTCATGCAGGCCATGATTCGAATGGGAAGAAAGCCTGATAGGCTTCTCTCAAGAGTCTTGGCATAGTTGGCATTACTTGGATGGATAGTTTCTATAGTGGATGGCGGCTCGATTATTCCTCTGTTCCTTCTGCAGCCCATGTTGTGTAGGAGTATTTGAGTTGGTAGATCCAACGATCAGGAAATTGGTGAGGGAAGGATAATCCATTATAATCACCAGAGGGGGTTTGACAATATCAGATAATGGTTTATCTAGGATTATCATCCAGTGTCAACCCCCTCCAGTGGTTATAATGGATTATCTTTCCCTCACCAATTTCCTGATCTGAGTCGATCAGCAATGAGTTGACATTTCGGGCAATTTGTCGCTTTGTTACGTAATGTAGTTATCGCGCCAAATTGGCTGGTGGCGGCGGTGCTGGGGGCTGCGAAGGCGAGCGCCAGCATCTGGCCAAGCTGCGGCAGCGGAAACGCACGTTGGAAATTGGAACTTCGTCCATCTCTCCAACAGTTGCACTCGCTGAACCGTTACCTGGCCATGACAACCACAGCATCGAAAGTTGTCCTTATTACTGGATGTACGGCGGGGGGTATAGGCTTCCATCTGTCTGTCTTCTTTGCCTTGGTTTTTGCTTCTCTACTTATTCGCATCCACGGGTGTTTCTTTTCAGGTGCGAGCAGTTTGCGGAGCGAGGATGTACTGTCTATGCTACGTCTCGACGCCTCGAGAGTATGCAAGGTTTCACACATGAAAACATTCGTACGATGGTTATGGACGTGACAAAGGACGGTGATGTACAAACTGTTGTCCAGAAAGTCCTGGCGGACGAGGGAAAGATCGACATCGTAGTCAACAATGCTGGTGCTCTCGCAATAGGCAAGTCCTGGTCCTCCCACCTCTTTACCCTCGACTCGCAGGGCTTCTGATTCCTGTGGCTTCATACGTAGGCCCCGTTTGCGAGGTGACGATGGAGCAAGTCAGGAACGCATTCGAGCTTAACACCTTCGCTGCCGTGCGTGTCTCAAATGCAGCCATTCCCTCGATGGTGAAGCGCCAAGAAGGTCTCATCATCAACATCGGATCGCTCGCTGGCCTCATGTAAGTTGACTGCTCCCCTCTAGTGGTCACGTTCAGTCATATACTGCATCCTTCCCCTAGTACAACACCTTGGAATGGGCTGTACTGTGGTGCCAAAGCTGCATTACATAGCATCACCGAGGGGCTCTCTATGGAACTGAAACCATTCGGTATCAATGTCATGCTCGTCGCGCCTGGCGGTGTCAAATCCAACATTTCCAAAAACCAAGCAAGCACGTTCAAGCTTTCCCCGGATTCTATGTACAAAGACTATGAAGAACGACTGATCGAAATGATGAATATGGCCGCGAACAAGGATAGTATGCCTACTGATGAGTTTGCTAAGCAGGTGGTGGAGAAGGCTTTGTGCGGAGCGCCGCCTCCTTATATGTCGCTGGGATGGAGTGCGAGAACGGCAGCGTGGTTGCAGTGGTTGCCAAGACAGTTCGTCCTCGGATTTATGTACAAATCCATGGTGTGGAAGAAAGAGAAGGATACGGCATGATCATCTAGACTGACGTTCTTAACCAGATAACACCTCTGTACGATCATATATGTATCTCATGTGCGCCTCCACACTGAAGAGAGAGAGAGGATTCTAAATTTTTATACTGGTGCAAGCAAACAAAAAGTGCTCAGACGCGGTGCCACCAGGCTGTAAGAGAGTAAGAGCTCGGAAACTGACGTTGCAGGTAGCCCTATTGGTATCACTTGCCTTGGCCGAGGTGATTGAGGTTATCGACAATACCACAGCTGGTTGATTGCATCGGCAGCGGACCCTCTGTGCTGCTCCAAATTCTTTTCAGACAGTCCCTATTCAAATCGCTTAATATATGGAGGGATCACCGCGGCGTTGACTTAACATAAGTACTTTATCTGCAGTGTATATCTCTTCGGCGTGGAGGCACACATGAGATACATATATGATCGTACAGGGGTAGTATCTGTTCAAGAGTGCCAGTCTAGATGATCATGCCGTGTCCTTCTCTTTCTTCCACACCATAGATTTGTACACAAGTGCGAGAATATACTTTCTTGGCAACCACTGAAACCACGCCACCTTGCTCGCATTCCATCCGAGCGACATATAAGGAGGCGGCGCTCCGCACAAAGCCTTCTCCACCACCTGCCTAGCAAATTCATCAGTAGGCATACTATCCTTGCTTGCGGCCATATTCATCAGTTCAATCAGACGCTCTTCATAGTCTTTGTACATAGAATTTGGGGAAAGCTTGAACGTGCTTGCTTGGTTTTTGGAAATGTTGGATTTGACACCGCCAGGCGCGACCAGCATGACATTGATACCGAACGGTTTCAATTCCATAGAGAGCCCCTCGGTGATGCTATGTAATGCAGCCTTGGCAGCACAGTACAGCGCGTTCCAAGGTGTTGTACTAGGGGAAGGATGGGGTATATGACTGAACGTGACCACTAGAGGGGTGCAACCAACTTACATGAGGCCAGCGACCGATCCGATGTTGATGATGAGACCTTCTTGGCGTTTCACCATCGAGGGGATGACTGCATTTGAGACACGCACGGCAGCGAAGGTGTTAAGCTCGAATGCGTTCCTGACTTGTTCCATCGTCACCTCGCAAACGGGGCCTACGTACGAAGCCACGGGAATCAGAAACACTGCAAGTCGAGGGTAAGGAAGTGTGGGGGAAAGACTTGCCTATTGCGAAAGCACCAGCATTGTTGACTACGATGTCAATCTTTCCCTCACCCGCCAAGACTTTCTGGACAACAGTTTGTACATCATCGTCCTTTGTCACGTCCATAACCATTGTACGAATGTTTGAGTCATGTTTGAAACCTTCCATACTCTCGAGGCGTCGAGAGGTAGCATAGACAGTACATCCTCGCTCTGCAAACTGCTCGCACCTGAAAAGAAACACCCGTGGATGCGAATAAGCACATAAGCAAAAACCAAAGCAAGGATGACAGACAGATGGAAGCCTATACCCCCCGCCGTACATCCAGTAATAAGAACAACTTTCGATGCTGTGGTTGACATGGCCAGGAAATGGTTCAGCGAGTGCAACTGTCGGAGAGATCGACATTAAATGTTCCCATTTCCAACTTACTGCATTACGTCAAAGCGACAAGTTGCCCAAAATGTCAACTCATTGCTGATCGATCGATCTGCCAACCTCAAATATCTACACATGGCTGCAGAAGGAACAGAGGAATAATCGAGCTGCTATCACACTATAGAAACTATCTATGCAAGTAATGCCAACTATTCCAAGACTCTTGAGAGAAGCATCGGGCTTGCCTCCCATTCGAATCATGGCCCTGCGTGAGCGATGTCTCAATATGTGTGCTGGATCCAGTCAAGTGCTTACGCTCTAACTATTATCCTCGCTTCTCCATCCATACCCTGCATCGTAACTTTGTGTCTGTTGCCAACATATTGGGGCTGAGGAAAACATTTTACAAGTGTGTGAGTTAGGGCGAGAAGGGTTTGGGCGGAGCCCAGAGACTTTTCGGCCCGAAACGGCCACAACGATAAAGGGCTGAGCCGTGCTCGACAGCAAAATGGGAGCCAAGCAGGTTGAGCATCAGCGTACACTAGGTGCCAAGTGCGTCGCAGTGGGAAAAGGAGAATTCGTTGAACGGGCCAGAGATCTGAGGTGGGTGAAGAAGCAAGGACCTCGTTTTCTCATGTATACCCTACATATATATTCTGTTCTGCCTCGTGCTTCGCCTCACCAGACAAGCATCAGTTATGATTGATATGAAACAAGCTTTATATACTATGGTAGCACCACGATATATCGCAATTTCTTCACCAATCCGATCAATCTGCGCTCAGCATCGCACACCAGGGTAATCAATGCTGTAGAAATGAAGGTATGAGTTGCGCCTCTTTTCGCCTGCACGAGGTATGACGTACGAGTTATTTCTACATATCTTCATTACGTTGGCGCAGGTCTTGTAAAACCTCGTTGAAGGTATGAGTTGCGCCTCTTTTCGCCTGCACGAGGTATGACGTACGAGTTATTTCTACATATCTTCATTACGTTGGCACAGGTCTTGTAAAACCTCGTTGAAATACTTCTGGGACTTCCCATCAGGGTCCAGTAAGTAGGACTCGTCGAAGTACCATCTCCCTGTCGTATATTGGGTGTGTGGGTTGCATTTGTCAAGTGGCGTAGTGTATAACTCCCGTGAAGTCTCTGTGGGCTGCATGAAGAGCTCACCAGAGGTTTCATTGGGTTTCAGTTCTAGTGAAGGATTAGGAGAGGGAACGTAAGTTTTGTCGCGTCGCTCTGAAGCTGTCTGAGTCTCAAGAGGGAGGCGTGGGCACACAGCATAAACCCAACGCCGCCCGCGTGCCATGATTATTCCAAGATACAACAGCTTTTCATCTGCAGCAAATGCGTGCTGTGCTTGCGCACGGACCTGAGAAAACCAAAGTCGCTCCCAATCGATCATGTTGTAATCTGGTTTGATTTCGACAATCAGAACGGTGCGACCAGTGATGTAGATTTCGTGGTTGAACACCATAGGAAAGGTGGTTATGGTGGGTATTTTGTATAGCGATACAACAAAGTCGGGAATTCGGGTTGATTTCCAAATGCTATCCTGGGTGCGTTGTGGGGTCACTGGACCAGTGGTCGATGGGGTTGGTTGATTGTACGACACAGGTAGTTTTTTGGCAATGCGTTCACTCCGCCGCACATCTTCAGGAGCGTCGGTGGGCTTCCTACCAGCGGGTGTGGGGCTGGTGAGTCCTGGTAGATATCGGGGTCCAGAAAAGGAAGCAGACTCTCCAGAAGATAGGGAGGTTAAAGGGCTATCGGAGCTGGGGATGTATTTACGTCCATGATAACCTGGAGTACGAGGGATATCAGTGACGGAGACCCGTTTTGGAGTGCTTGGGAGCTCCACTCCAGCAACAGGGGAAATCGGTTGCACACTGGGTTGATGGGATGGATTCTGTGGAGTAACAGCCTGGACTTGAGTTGTTATTCCTGCAGTCATAAGGTCTGTTTCGATTGAGTGACCACTATCAAGGGTGGCAACCAGGGAATACTGCGGGATGATAGTGTATATGCGCTGACCATCACCGCCACTGCGGAAAATATAATCCCGGAGTACACGGGAGTAAGCGCCGTACCAAGGACATTCCCGTCCATCCTTTTCAGCAACACATATTTCCGTTGCAAGACAAAGATCTTCCTGGATTGGAACATGCACTAGTGGTCGCAGCCGTAGAGCTGATGCCTGTGATGAAGATCATGATGAGTAAAACAAAGGAAATAATGAAATAGTCCTCACTGGAGGCGGTGGAATCCGTTTAATGGGCATAGGTTTGACCGTCTCTTTGAGAACGAAAGGAGAACCCAGTGACGGAAGTTCGGACGTCCTTAGTCTTGGGGGTTGAGAAGACATGATCTGAGTGCGCCAATCCTCACTGGTCCATCGATGAGTACTTGAGTCCTATTTATGGTGATCAGCACATTCAGTTCCACTTCATTCCACATCCATCATGGTCTATAGACCTATTTTTCACATCTTTTGTCATCGGAGAACAATGGTGTGATAAGATCTGCTACCATTTTCGCACACCAACCACGTACATATAAATAAACAGCACCCGGGCTGTTAGACTTCAGCTGTTCGCATTCAGATTATGCAGTCTTCCCCGACCACCTCAGTGACTCAGCAACTCGCTGCCCTCAAGGTAAGTCACACATATTCATGTGTATAAACTAGTACTGAAATCAAGCAAAGGTTTCTGAGACCCACTCCAAGGCATACGAAGAGCAATGGATCGAGGTGCCACAGCTTAACCGCATCGTTCTCGCTCGTCCCCCGCGTGTTCCTGGCTTTCTGCATCTCTTTGGATACGCAGTCACGCCAGAAGAACTTTTTCAACTTTCTGTCTTCTCGTTCAAACGCGTTCACCCTGGGTATCAGTGTCTGGATCGTCTTTCCATGATCTCCAACGCGCCCGGTTACATCTCTGACTGCTTCCGCCTTCCCGTGTGCTTCCCGGCCACTGTCAAGCCTGTTGAAGGGGTAGACATTCCATCGGACTGCTACGACCCTCATGAGCCTGGTGGAGTGCGTCTGCTAGTGGTGTGGCAGGATTGTGAACCGGGACAGACTTGTCTGTATCCTTGGCATCTTCGCGCGTTCGAGAAGAAGATTGGACGACCGCCACGATGGTGGCTAGACAGTGCTCCTGAATGGTTGTACGTACATTTCTGCCTGCCAAATTTCGTCCTTCTAACAAGACACTAGATATACAAACCTCCCTGTTCGGAAATATGACTAGTAATGCCTAGAGGACCTGCATTGGAAATGCGAGGCTGTTCGCACAGGGGTAGTCACAGAGAACATTGGTAGTTATTTGCTTATTACAGGAGTTCTCTCCTGGCCTGTAGTCGGTGACAGTGTTAAAGGAATTGACATTGCTGGCCGGGTCCTTTGAGTGCTCGCTATAACAATACACAAGCCCTCCAAGCACCCCAGGATGCGTGGGATTTGGGCGAGGGATATTCAGAGGAGAGTGAACCACGGTCCATGACCCGCGTCGACGTCGTGCGGCAAAGTGAGTTGGTACGTGTTCTCATACCAGCACTGATCACCTACTCAGGCTCGTAACGTGCCAAAACAAGAATCAGATTGTCGTACTATGTACAACTTGGACTTACTGTGACATAACGGCCGTCTGAATGAGACGGGTGTCAGCTCGCCGTGATACTCTGTGCAGGTGTCAAGCAGAGTCGAGTCTTTGCTGCTGCCAGCGCGTAGCTTCGGCTACATCATCCTGCCTCAACTCCATCGGTCGTATCCGATGGGCCACATATATGTACTTCAGGGCTGAGTTTTCCCCCACTAACATGACATAGTCAAGAGGGTGACACGCTCCCGTGCACTACCATCTGACGTCTTCTCAACTGGGGTTTCATGGTGGCTTCGTTTGAGATAGCAGAGAAGCAATAAGGGAAGATTCGACACACCACTGGGAATAGATGGGAGAGATCTCACTCCCACCCGAGGCATATTGTGAGGACCGACGACCGTCCGTATTGGCATTGGCCACCCGTGTTGCCTTGTGTAGCCTGCAGGTATTGTCTGTGTCAAGAGTTGCAAGAAGCACGAGAATCATGACTTAGGGTCTAGCACGACGAGCATACCGCTACCCCCTGCATGTCGACAGTGAGACTACTGCTGCAGGTCAGATGTCAGGAGACAACTTGGCAGTCGCAGCAGGGCAGGCACCTTGTTTACTGCATACCTCACATTGGTCCCCTGTCGGAGCTGCTGAGACATTTTTCATGCGGACCTTCGGCGCTCCTTGAAACGATGATATTCGCGGATGACAAAAAAAAGCGCACATCGTGTAAGCTCAGTGGCTAATCTTTCCGACGATGTCATCATCAACTGTCTCCAAGAACGTCTGACAACATATACACGGGCACGGGCATTCCGCATCAGCACTCGTTACAAAAATGCATACGACCCGTGAAATGCAGACTCGCTCTTGCACAAGTATGCAGCAGAGTCTAGGGACACTACTCCAGGGAGGATACTACTTTTGCCACCACACATCTTCAGCTGGCTAACAATGCCGTATACTTCATGTGAGATGGATTGGACAGGACCAGTCATACTGTTCAGGTGCGTACATCGCGGGCTCACCCCACGTTAGCATGCTCACACTCCATCCAGGCAGCGTCAGAGACGATGCACACCGATTCCAGCAGCTCAAAGTTACTTTCAAAACAATTGACCTCTCAAAGCGAAACGTTCCCCAGGCATGTCAACTCATCTCTGCCATCCTCCATCGCGGAACCTCGAATTCACGATGCCGTTCCCGCAACGTTGACGCTGCCGTCGTGTGAAACGCAGACACTCGCTCCCGTTGCAGAATTTCTGGGTATTCAGCCCTCTGCACTCGAGAATGCGTTCTCCTACAAGACTTTAATGGTCAAGAAGGAACTGTGTACCATATTTCTCCATCCGGACGGAGCATATGATCTCGCCAAGACCCCGACCCTCTACTGTCTCCTCGTATGTTCTTTGTATGAAACCCAAATGATGCGTGTCTGCCCAACCAGGCTTGAGGGGCGCGCTGTCAAGATGCAGGTGAGGAGGGCTTGGCTGGGTGCTGTTGTGGCAAGGTGTGGAAGTGGAAGTGCTGGTGCAAGGGGAGGAGTATGGGAAGTAGGAGTCGAGATCGGGGAGTTTTGGAAGCGGTATCATACTCCGTTGAGTGCGTTGGGTGTTTCTGTACCGGAGGGAGCACTGAGAAGCCGTTGCACGTGCAAGGATAGCATTGAGGCGGATGTAGTCATCATGGGGCCAGTTCAAGGTGAGCAGTACTTGTCGCTGAGCTCGTGACAGTAATGATTATGATGACGCATAGGCACTCATGTCCCAGGCAGCATTCCATGCACGCGCAGCGGACGTCGACGAACAGAAGCACAACCGTCTCTGGGAAGCCCAGGTCAAAGTCGGGCTGGACGTACCCTGGGGTAAGGTCAGCGACCCTTACGCTCCATACCTCTCTTCTTCAGTCGCCAGAGGCGACGACTCGTTGGCCGTAGGTCCTAAGTCTCCGTATGCTGCGTTTCTGGGCATCGGGCTGGTTTCATTACCCTCACTATTTTGTCTCACCAAGCTTGTACAGGTGCAGTCACTCGCACCACCATTGCTATCATCACCAATTGGATTTAATATGACGTCCTCGCTTAGATGACTGGTAAAACGGATACCCGGTTTTTCTTCAAGCAGGCTCCCGAGATAGTGGTATCATGAAGGACAGAGTGGTCGGTTCAAGGACCTGACTCATTGGTGCGTGAACCATATCATCATCTATGGGTATTGACTATGCAACAGATGATGGCATTTTCTCGGATGCCACTGTCAGCACCCCTTAGTCAGGTGATGGAACCCGGCACCTGTCCTTATGTAATATCACCGAACATCTTATCAGATAACAACACGGCCGAAAACAATGTTCCTGGCTCCAGGTCCCCGATATGATAATTTGGTCGTGATCTTATCAGATAACAGGTCCCTGGCTTCGGATTTCCCATACGACGAAGTGCTATAGTACCTCAATGAAAGGAGGAAGCGGAGCGAAGGCACAAAGAATTTTTGTGTATGGCAGGTGAGATGGCAATCTAGTTGATGTCACTGAATGATCTGAGTCTTCGTAAGGCATCTCTCAACCAATGGATCCAAGAAACCAGAAACGGCGCAACAAACGTACGAATAAAAATATCAGCTTGGACAGCCGTCATATGTTTTGATCGGTGTATTCATGCTCGGTGGGTTTCATGATGTTAGTTTACATCGACGGCCAAAGATTTTGAAAATAGGAACTTTATTAGTACCTCCAGCAGTTATACACTGAAGTTAAACTCCAAGCAGAAGGTTAGGGAAGAATGTATGAGTGAGGGAGATTCATTTCGAGATTTCTCCTGAAGGCACGGAAACCATTACAGCATCGATCACAAAGGAGTGAAGCACCTCCACCACGGTTGGCAGGTCTGGAAGTGCCAAGACAAATGGGCACGTATGCTGCCTTGCGTCGACAAGTAACCGAAGTACCTCAGTCGTCGATGAATTATGCGATTGGTGGCGTGCCCTGCCATGCCTCCCACAGGGTGAGTTTTTAGTTCTGCCCAAACTCCGAAGGTGTATCGACTCCACCGAATGTTCCGACAGTGCCGCCCATCAACGACGGGAAATGACACGGGGTGCACGCCTATATAAAGTTAGCAAACCGACAACGAATCAATATCGATACCTTAGCTTTCCCAGCCCCCATTCAGTTCTCCTGTAGTCATGGCTCGAGGCGGCATTCTCGACTTGGTACCTCGCAGTACTGATGGCAAGCTCGCGGACTACCGTGCAGATCTCTATGCGAAACAAGCTTGGTATGGCATTGGTCTCTTCCTGTTCATCATTGGTCTCTTCAACTGGTCGTCGATCCTCTATTCCAAATTTTCCGTGTCGCGTCAAGGTAGGGATATGGAATCACTTGCAACACCCCGGCCAAGCTCGGTTTCATTTCGCCGCCTACCTGTGGCGTTACTCAATGCATACCGGGTCATTGTTTTCCGTTGGACACTGCACATTGGCGAAACATTATGCTTGAGCACAGCAGAAATCACCCTTACAGTCGCCTATATTGTTTACATGTACGTTTGGGGCTTCATTAACAGTAAGTAGCTTCGCTACTGTTGCACTTGCACTGCTTGACTCCACCATCGGTAGCTACGAATCTGGAGGGCGAAAAGCTGGACAGGAGATACTGGTCCATTCGCTTGGCAACAATTGCAACCAGCCAATTCCCTCTTATCACAGTACTTGCAGCCAAAAACAATTTGGTTTCTTGTTCGTATCCCTCTACCATTAATTGCTAACTTTGCTAACTTTTTCATAGTGATTACTGGCGTCAGTTTTGAAAGAGTGAGCCACAACACAATATATTCTTACCGTGTCCTCATGTTGTGGTAGCTCGTCTTTTTGCACCGTATGATGGCACGTGTCGTCTTCACCATGCTTTGGGCACACTCTGGCATAGAAATTATGCGCAAAGTCGGGTAAATACACACCCCTATTTCCGCATGATATGTACTGACTCTCTACAGGAAGCCGATTCATGCGCCATTGCTTGTCTGTGGTATCACCGCTACTGTCGCTTTCTCCGTAATGATCATCCTTTCTTTGCGACCCGTCCGCAAGGTTGCATACGAGTTCTTCTTTTATGCTCATTGCATTTTGGTTTTGTGAGTGAATAATGTCCGCATCTACATTTTCCATACTTGACAAGTTCTCTAGGGTCTTCCTAATCTGCGCCTACTTTCATGCTGCCATTGGCCCGTAAGTAGTGAACTTTCTGATCTGACTCCGCCTTGCAATAATTATCCTAGATCTTACCAATGGGTCTGGCCGACTTTCGTACTATGGGGGTTCGACCGTGTCATCCGAATCATCCGCCTCATCATTTTTAACCACTCCTATTTTGGCTTCTTCTCGAGAACAACGATGAATGCCACCATCGAGCTGCAGTCCGAAGAATATGTCCGCTTGCGGTTATGTCGCCCCCCTAACTTCCACTGGTCTCCAGGACAAATGGCCTATCTAATCATCCCATCCGTTTCCCGGCTTCCATTCGAGGCACATCCGTTCACCATTGCAAGCATCGATTCTGACACATTCCACTCAACCTGCACATCTGAGAAATCTACAAGCGGGCGTGGCACCAAGGAAGCCGAAAAGTCTCCCACCGTTAGCTCTCCTTTTTGGAACGAACTTGTATTCTTTATCAACGTGCGGAAGGGCTTCACCTCGCAACTAAAGAAGGCGGCAACAAAGGGGGAAAAAGTGAAGGCATTCGTTGACGGACCTTATGGCATTCCCCCCGACCTCAGGACATATGACACGTCAATCCTCATTGCTGGCATGCCTCCCATTTTGCATAGTTAGGCATGGTTACTGACAAACCTGCAGGCGGAACTGGTATTTCGTATATTCTTCCCACGTTCTTGCATATAGTCGAGTGCGTAATTTTGTTTGACGTGGCTGGATTGTAAAGTGGCTAACACTTATTGACACAGGAGTGTTAAGCGAGGGAAGAGTTCTTGCCAGAAAGTAGTGTTTGTTTGGGCAACCCGCGATGAAAGTAAGCGATGGTTTTTCATGGCCAGCGGAACGGAGCTGAGCATGCGACAAGGTTTCATCGACTGGGTTAATGAACCGCTCTGTAAAGCTCTCCAACTTGCTCCCTCATCATTAGCTGTGTCGATCCGCATCCATATCACCTGCAAAAAAACAGTCGAGCGCAACACGGTCCACGATGTCGGACAAGAAGCACTCGATCATCCTGATAGTGATACTGGCTCCGTTTCTCAAGAGGGCACACAAAGAGGCGACATTCTTGCATTCGAGTCCATTAAGATCGAAAATGGACGTCCTGATTTGGTGAAAATGCTAGGCGAAGAAGTCCAGTCTGCCACTGGAAAGTTGTCCGTCAGTGGTGAGTTTTCCACGTTGCAATGCACTCACTGCAGATTTTGATATACTCGATATCTGCGTAGCGTGTTGTTCTCCAGGGATGGCGCAGACAGTGAAGCAAGCCCTTCAGTTTCCCGTATCAAGTCCCAGTAATGTGCTGCATGGTGGACCGAGTGTATCTCTGTTCGTAGAACCATATGGATACGCCTAGACGAGTGGTGGGTTGACAAGGAAACATGATGTACAGTAATTTTTTTTGAACCTGATAGTAGTAAAAGGGGGCCTACTACTACGCTCCACATTTTATCCGTCTGAGACTTATTCCTCAAGGCCTCAATATATTTGAGAAGGGCAATGTGCCGTACCACGACGATTCCTATCGTGGTATGGTCCCTACAACGCCCTTTTTCCGCCACAATAGCAAATCTATTTTCAAACATCATTGCCATTTCTTTCTCCTCTCGCCTACTCACAATTGCTCCAATCGGTATCGGGGTCGACGTCGCAATATTATTATCGCCAACGGTGATCAGGCGATGGTTTCGTTGACGCAGAAACAAGGTATTGCGTCGTGGAATCGTGGAGACCAGCTGGTATTGGACTCTTGTGGCCACGCCACCACCATCAGAATCAACGGTTCCACCGAACTACCCACACTTCCCGTCAGTTGAGCCAGGGGAACCTATCACTGACGAACAGCTACCTCGAGCCATAGGACGACTCAGCCTCTACAAGGTGCCGGGCCTGGATTGTGTCGCCGACATAGTATTACAGCGTTGCCCGGTTCTACATAGTGGAATACTTGCTTACCGTCCTTGATGCAACAGTCCATCTCAAAACGTATTACCAACCGTCATGGCAAGATTCCATCACAGTCTAATATTGCGTAAACCGGGCAAGAAGGATTACTCACATCCCAAGGCTTTCCGCCCATCGCCCTTCTCAACACAACCGCAAAGCCCCTAGTATCTGCTATCATTGCTGACTCTCGAACGGCGTACATCCTCGAGAAGTACAACTTGATGCCAAACACTCTGGCGGACGTCAAGGTCGCAACACCACTGATTCCCGACATCTGTTCGAGGCAACAATTCGACACGCACTGTGGCGCCAGCACCGAGTTGTGTACGCCCTCTTCTTGGACATAGAAGGAGCTTTTCCCAAATGTGGTTCACGGTCGTCTTCATGGCATGTGGATTCGCAAGCTCCCGATCAAGTCACAACTCCTAAGGCACTGTCGAACGAGGCTACGATTTGACAATTACCTCTCTGATTGGTTTCCTGTGACTATCGGACAGGCACATATAAGCCCCGTGCATGATTTGTGCACATACTTGTTATTATGGTTAAGAACCATAGACCGAGTGACATAGCACTGCCAACGCCAACATTGGGGAGAGTACCCCCCGATGCAAGTGCAGCCGACCGCTCCTCGGCGAACGATATAACTGATTTCAGAAGGAGAGGGCCCATCATTTGGGAAGTATCACCAATCGCCTGTTTGAACAGTCATCCGCGCATAAAGATTGCATGCACCTTGAATATCCCTCCGAGCCAAAATGACCAGCGGAACACATTATTGAGTGCCCATGCCAGACTTATCGAATTTGTACAGATCCGGTGCTTGAAGAGTGCGTTGGTACCCTAGGACCATGAGTTCCGTCACCCATGAGAATGTCATGCCGGAAAAAAGAGAGGCAGTAGCAAGTGGGGTTGTCTGGGTGCAGGGTGTGTTAGTGGAAAAGGCGGTCTGGTACAATTCGGTTACCAGGTTTTGCGTCATCCAGCGATAAGGAAGGGGGAGAGGTGCATCCTTGGGTAGCCTACGTGGGTGGAGTGTCCCAGTCATATACTGCTCGACGACGGTGAGCACGCACCATAACTGCCAGAATCTGCGCCGATATTTTAAATGTTGATTTCCAGAGTCTAGCTAAATATCCAATGGATATGTCTGTGGCTGACACCCCAAGTTTTTCCGATTCTCTTTCGCTGTCACCGCGCATCGACCTCTGGGTGTGCCTCCGCGACGAGAGGAAACTCAGGCTATGGTTGCTGTGAAGGTGGGGTCGGTGTATATGTATGCGCCTGGAGCAGAGCAGGCCGGGATTAATCCGGCCGGTATATCCTTTAAGTTTGATCACAGTGTCCCTATTGGATGTCATCAGCACTGGAATGCCTTGGATCCCAACATGGAAACTCGCCAAGGTCCCTCGCATGCTACTTATGATTTGACCACCAAAAGCTCAAGTGCGTGTGATGGAAAGACCGACGACCTCCCCCTACGAATAGGGTCATGTCTTGGGAGAACAGTGGAATGCTAGGTCGGAAGGTAAGCATGAAGATTGGCCAGGTGATTATCGCGGAACAGCGCAGCACCGGATCTATGCCGCAGGCGGCGGAAAGGCGGGTTTGGTTTTCCTGCATGCTGGTGCGTCTCCTCGGCACGGTGTTGTAGTTACCAATACCTCGCGAGAGACAACAAACGCATATGCCCAAGCCACGTGGATCGCCCTGTCAGAGAACAGGGTTCCCATGAGTAATGCGAGTGAATGTAACACCTTACGCTACACTGTACACCACATCAAGGATGAATAGGAATAACAACATGCACCTGGAACATATGAACGGAATGACGCTGCTATTAAAGATATTAGTACGGACTTGACGTGCAGGTGATCATCGAATTCTGCACAAGGTAAGCAACGTAGTGGAAATGGACTGTTGAGTTCGCTCACACGTCCCGTAATGTACCATGAACTGGTGCGTATGAGTTCATCGCATATTACGAGACGCGGTGGAATCATCATCACCTGCACAGCGGTAGTATGGCGGTGATGGGTGTGGTGGTGGTGGGTGCAGTCAACGTTGGTTGGCGGCGGCCTTACGGGGTGGTAGTGACCATGGTGGCCGTCGACATCATTGTGGTCGAGGAAATGGTGGGAATGGTCATGGCGGTCATGGACGCGAGTGTTGGTGGTGACGATGTGCCATTAGTCAATTAGTATGTAGTTGGAGCTAACCTATTTTGAAAGGGCGGGCGTCCATTTTTTTCTCCTCGTAACGATCACTTGTTCATGCTATCGATCTTACATAGTGCATATGTTCCGCTTTGTATGCTGTTTCATGGACTTTACCTATAAAAATAACGAGCGCCGTGCGTTTATCATTTCTATCCGCCGAAAACCGGGAAGAGGGTTTGGCTGTAGTAGGTCATGAAGGCGAGCAGCAAAAACACTCGGATACATGAAATCAAACCCCGAGCCGTGGGAAGGGGGAGAAATCCCCCGCTGATCCGCGGGGTACAACCATTCGCCCTTCAAGCTTCATCTACACATCATTTCCTAGGCGTATCACTGGACCGAATTGAGATGGATGGCCCACACGGCGTATGCGTTAGCAACGTACGACAGCCTTCTCCGTCGACTAGCTAACACTTCGAAAGGGATTTCACCCAGACTAATGCGGCTACTATACCGCTCAGTCGCAGTCCCCTAAAGCGGCATATACATCCGTCCCCCCTTCGACATGGCCATGGGGAAGCCATTAGCGGACTCACCATGACCATTCAGAGTATCTCTACCCTCGGCAAAAATTTTAGTGCAAGCTCCACTATTACGCTCAATGATCCGAATGGCTGCGCTCCCACCCCAACGCCCTCTCCACCCGATCCTACGCCGTATCGCCAAACGGGGTGAGTACTACTAAGACACAAGTCTGCCCTCCATCCCACTTACCGCCTTCACATCGATCCGAGCACTATCGCGAAAGCGCAACCTATGCCCGTTTTCCCCGGGCAGCTACCTCTGTTCATAACAGCTATAGCTGGTGACAAACGAAGCGCATTAGCGGACTTCCGCGCTTCGTTTGGAGGTACCATTTGGGCACTTCACACGGCGTCGGCGCATTGGCTGTCCTATACCAGGATGAGGCACGCGTTGCTACAATGCGCTACCACCTGGGTGCTCCACACGAGCACACAGTCTACGAGGCTGAGGCACTAGGACTAGTGTTGGCAGCTCATCTAATGACCTCCCACCAGGTCCGATTCCCAGTGAAGATATCGTCGACAACCAGGCAGCGATTCCGTCTAGTGAGTAATCTACGGCGAGACCAGGGCATTGCTTACTTTTAGGGTTTAGGGATGACACACGCCGTCTCTAAAGGACTGGGGCAGGACCAGATAGCAAGCCATTGGCTACCGGGTAAAATAGACGTTGAAGGGAATGAACTAGGCGACCGTGAGGCGGAGCTAACGGCCAAGGGTAGGGATTTATCCAGTCCAGTGCTGACCTGCCTCCACAGCTGCAATTTCTCAGCGTTTCAGCACTGGAGCAAAACCAACAGGCGGTTTAAAAAAGAAACAAGCTAGCCTTCTCATTCAGCCGTAGCGAAACTCCACTGTGCCTGCAAAATACGGACATTGATGTATCCTCGCTGATCTAAGGAGAGAAAAACAATAGGTAAAGGATTTGTGATTACCCACATACAAACTTCAACGTCGGACAGATTCTGAAGGTTAGTCATCCATGCCATGGGAAATAGCAAGGAATTATTAGGGAGCCTCAATACGTAGCATGTTGGATGAACGCGCGAATGCGGGATCAGGGCGATGGAAGCAATCATTGAACTAGAATGCCCTCCAAGTTTAGGTAGAACAGCTCCCTTTATCGATCCAAACTCCCGCGGGACCTATGATAACGTGTGCCCCGTCAGCACGTTCGTTAGAGAAATTTTAGAAGAAGAAAGGTTCAACCCACCTCCTGGTATATCGCCGTACGTCCACCATTGCGCAGTCCACAAATGACCACTGTAACAAGGAAGATCGTTGACGTTGATCAGCAACTGCTTCCGCCGAGTGCTCTGAGATACTCACTTGTAGCTTACTTGGTCACCGCCCACGTACTTGAAGAAGTGGGTGAAATCATTTGAGTCTGGTGTCAGAAACGTGGACTACTACTCACTGTCTGGCTGCTCTGCCATGCTGTCACACCTCCACAGGAGCTGGAACCGGATGAAGGTGTAGGGGATGCAGTAGGTGTCGTTAAAGCACCGCCATTGGTAGTACAAGAAGGATTCAATGCTCCAGTGCTTCCTCCACCAATGAGAGCAGTCTTCACAGCCAGATCGTATCTCCCATTAGCTTAGAAAAGCGTGATGAAAACCATGCTTCAAACAAACCAGAAATGATATTCAAAACTCACAATAAGCCTGAGACGCGTCCCACAGCATAACCCCTCCAAATGATGTATACTGGCTTTGTATCTGTTGAACAATATTCGCAAATGTCGATGGATCAACATAGCCCGACCCTGCTGCCGCTGACGATGCTGGTGCGCCGATATATATTTTGACATTTGGATTTGGGGAGACCGTCTTTGCCCAGTTGTCCCTATCGGGCGGTTAGCATTTTCGAGAAACCACTCCTACCCCCAAACGTACCACGTCCCGAAGTTCCAAGCCTAAGTACTGCATTCAACATACCCCATGAAGTATTACTTATTTGGGTATAGAGCACTTACATTTGGGTTATTGTAGTTATTGAGGCCACACCAGTTATTGTCTGAAGCATTGCACATGAATCGGCTAGTAAAGAGGAAGAGAAAAAGTACGTACAAAATTGCACATATACGGCATCGAATCCGACTTGATTGAGAGTCTGGCCGAGGTAAGAGTCTGGAAATGGACATTGTGGGGCTATCTCTGTAGGTCAGGACTGCCTGCTTGGTCGAGAAAATTTGTTGTTTTCCACCTGCTGTGATATAGTACCTGGTAATGACCGTCATATCGAGAAGACTTCTCAAAATCGGTTGGACAGGCTGACTCACTGCTTACTTCCGCTAGCCATCAATCCACGAAGTGCGGATACGAAAGCAGTATAACCAGTTTGGGACCCGCCTTCAACATCGAGGTCGATTCTGCATTCGCCAAAATATCAATATCAATTTTCCCATCCCCAGAGATTCGATCGGAAATCATTACCCATCAAGTACCGCGGATCCAAACGGGCGTGTATTACTGCTTCCTCCAAGGAACAGATCCCAAATGGTTTGTGCAAACGCCTTGGCTTGTGTATCATCAGAAAACCCGATGGAACCAGAGGAACCGCCAAGAGAAATCGTAACGATCTTGCCTTTTGATTGGCAAGCCTGGATACCAGCAGCTAAAAAAGAGCAGTTTAGCAAGGCAGTTCCAGGAAAGTCAGATTGATTGGCGTTGCTGCAGGTCTGTGAAATGATTGCTCAGACGGATCCTAGTTGATGTGAAGATCCAAGCTTACATTGGCCAGGTTAATGGAGGGAAGACCACCCGTGGAGTAAAACACATTCAAAAAAGCAATAGGGATGGTATTGATCGTGTCGTCCTAAGATCGGTCAAACTAGGCTTGGAAGAGAAAATATTCTACGCATACTGCACAATAATAGGAAATATCTTTCTGCCAGTTGGCCGAATCGGAGGGGTTGCTGATACCGTACGAATCTTGACCCCAATACCTATAGAGAAGGTTGGCCGGGGGATCTTCATGTGCGAGAACCTTACACTGCAAGCTAAGAAGCTTATCAGGAATGAGAGGGAGGTCGATGGACGGGACATACATTTGTATTGAGTGCCATATTGAATGCCAAAACTGGAGAGCCCAACGCGATGAGGAGTAAAGATGTCGACATAATACGTTGGGCAGCAAGCATGTTGAAAGGGTTGGTGGGTTGGCGAAGCAAGAGGTACCTAGTCAACCTTCATGCTACTGATTTTATATGCCTTCGGGAGGAGTGGGGTTGGCCGTTAACGAATCACAATGCGCAGAAAGCAAGCAAAGCCTGGCGATCTGTATCATGCTTCAAACGCGGAATGGGGAAAAAATCCCTGCCAGGTCATCATGCCAACGCATCAGTAATAAAGGGTCAGAAGCCATACATGTACATGACAGCGTCCCGCTCATGCCTGCGCACGAATATGTGAGATTGAGGCAAGTTTGCGGTAGAACAGAATCATCCCACGGGTAAAGTTGAGATCCAGTTGGGGTTATGACCAGAAATATATGTCGTACTACAGTAATCAGAAAGGCGTCCGCATGAGTTGAGTGGACTTGCGGGAATGGGTTGACTATAGCTGGCGAATGCTCGTCCTGTGTTGATTGTGAACAGATTGCATATTGCCGATAAGGCACAAAAAAGTGCTTATGATTCAAGGCAGCTCACATCTCACCAGTGCCTCCCCCTGCCAGCAAGAAACCAGCGATGATTGGTGGTGTACACCTTGTGACCACGCTAAAGTGTTATGCGATGCGGCACCTGTCGCCACGTCACCACATTGTGACGAGAAAAAAAAACAGGTAGAATGCTTATCCATTCGTTCGCCCGCCCTTCAAGTTGCCCTGACTGCCTGAAATGCCCTCTGAGTAAAGGTATGGAGAAGAGAAGTCTGTTAGTTCCCATAGAGGCGATCAGGTGGTTCCGTTGAAGTGCTGGTAGTCCGTGTGTGTGAACAGGGTTAGTAATTAAACGACCAGTTCTGACCTGAAACGAATAGCTCGAAGCTCCACCATACGAGATTTAGGACAACCCACCCAGTTTCATTATTGCACTCCACAAAAAAGTGGCTACTATCCAAGACACTTTCTTTCGATATGACGATTGCTGACTCTCTGGACTGTGGCACGAACTAACGAAGTCGGAACTTTCCACACCTATCATAAGGCTGCCATTGGCATCAATCACCATCATATTCGTGTTCGTACTGTGACAACCGAGGAAGCTTTAAATACTTATTAGAGCACCAGCAAACACCAACTTATCTACAAAAAGCGTCGAATGATGCGCTTGCTGAGTTTTTTTTTTTGAAAGCACTCCGATTGGATGGAGACCAGGGTTATCAGACAAACTAAACCCACACTTTTGGCAAGTGAACTTCAAGCATGGTGGAACGCTCCGATCAGAATCAAATCCAGTATGTATGCCAAGCCTTTTTTCGTTTGGGAAGCCTCTTTTCCATCAAAGATCTGCAAAATATGCTTGCGAGTGGTCCACACTAACTGTTAATGTTCACTCTGACCCAGCGGTTGGTTCGGGGGGAGATAGTGACTGTCTCATGGCAGACACTATAGTAATAACAAATCCCTTGGCGCATCTTCACGTTGACGCCGGAGGTATAGTACTGAAGTCTGGTACTAAGCCTACCAGACCTTTGTGATCGGAGTGGTACACCCCTAAGACTGTGGCTCTGCCCCATGGAGGCTCGGATTTTGCAGGTACTGAGATAGCCAACTTGACCCCGGGCCGTTCACCCACCAATGTCACCTTGCAAATTCCTGAAACAAAGACTTGCCCTTTTGCGGCGACATGAAGTGCAGTGGCATACCTTGTCTTCGAACCTAGACTAGAATGGGTTCTTCAGTACTATCAGTTACACCATTGTCGGCACCCCTGTCCATTCGGCAGTCACAGTGTATTGGCTTCGTCGGTGAGTGTTGTAACTCCGAGATCGGTAAAGTGACGACTTGAGCATGACTGCGTTCTCTGGCATCTTTAACAAAACGGTGCACTCCTTTTTTGAACTCCGTCAAACCCCGCACTTCACCACGGAGGGTACCGAGACTATGTTTAAACCCCTCCCAACTAAGGTCGATTCACGATGAATTTCTTCAAGACCAAACCACGGACACCGCCCGATATTGTACGAGGGCTTCGAGATGCTATATCCAAACTCGATGCTGGACCGCCAGGAACAGAAGCCAGGAGAAAGGTGCGGACTTGCATCGATTGCTTGGTCACACTGGTTTACTAGGGAGAACATGACTAGGCGAGTGAAGAGGTGTCTAGGAACCTTCAGGCAATCAAAGGAATATTATATGGTGACGGTGGTACGTTGATCGTTGGTCTATTCACGCACCTCGTGCACTATGATTGTTACTCGTAATCTGCCACAGAACCGATACCCGAACTGATCGCTCAACTCGCGCAAGAGACATATTCCACAGACCTCCTACTCCTCATCCTTCAGAATATACACAAGTTTGATTTTGAGTCACGGAAGGATGTGGTACAGATATTCAACAACCTCCTGCGTAGACAGATCGGCAATCGGTTACCAACAGTGGAATACATTTGTGCGAGACACGAGGATGTCATCTTTGCAGCATTGGCTGGATATGGGAATGAGGAGGTCGCACTGAACACGGGCATGGTATTGAGAGAAATGTTGAAGCACGAGCAGCTGGCCAAGATATTACTCTATTCCGATCAGTGAGTGTCCAGGATACATCGTGACCACGTACTGACTCAATCTAGGTTTTATATGTTTCCACATTACATAGAAACGACGTCGTTTGGTGTATCCTGTGATGCATTTGCCAACTTGAAGGAAACATTAACGCGACACAAGCCAATGGTAGCCGAATATCTCGACAAGAACTATGACAGAGTATGGCATATCCATGTTTTGTTTTCCTGCATCTCATTCCCCATCTTTGGTGCCAAAATGAAGTACTTCAACTCTTACACGACCTTGATACTATCCAACAATTATGTGACCAAACGACAATCACTTAAGCTTCTTGGCGAGATTCTACTCGACCGTGCAAACTTCAATATCATGACACGATACATCGCACAAGAATCGAATCTTAAGATGATGATGAACATGCTGCGGGACAAGAGCAAGAACATCCAGTTCGAAGCGTTCCATGTCTTCAAGGTTCGTTTTGGCTTCATTCATCGGGCCAATGATATTTAACTGCGTTGGTTTAGGTCTTCGTGGCAAACCCGAAAAAGCCGGCCCAAATCGAAGCAATATTACGAAGAAATAAGGAGAAACTGCTGGTTTTCCTTAAGAATTTCCATAACGACAAGGAAGATGAACAATTTAGCGTGAGTATTTCACGAACTTGGCTTAACGAACCCGATCGCATCATGCTGGACAGGACGAGAAGCAATTTTTGATAGTCCAGATCCAGAGCCTATGACCTCTGCACTGTTCAAGAACTCCCTTTCTTCTGCGTACTGCTTTGATCATCGTCGTGTGCGTACACTTACTGTATAACCTATCTCTTTTCTGTTCATCATCGTTAACCTTATCTACTACGAATTTCATCCTCGTTGAGCACTGCAAGTCTCACCACCACCATGTTCTATCGCTGGTGCAGTGTATCCCCTCATTCGTTGTATGGTGTATTATAGTTTTCGATGCAGATATTACTAGCCTAGACTGTACCTGTAACCAAATCCACGGGGACGCACTTGTTTTTACATCGGCCACAAGACCAGCCGTAATGGCGGTGGCCCCCAAGCAACACCAGAAGCTGGGGGACATGTTGTCGACTCCCTCCTGTACCATATCTGTTTGAGGTCTTGCTTAGGTTATGTAACGATGAGCCTGCGATAGTGACTTGACTTCTGGGGAAAGAAAAAGACACTCGAGCAGATAGTGTCATCGATGCTATAATAACCCAAAGCTCTAGAAGAACTAATTAGCAGCTGAGAACGCAATAGCTAACAAAAGGACCAAATGAAAAATGTACAATAGCAACAAGAGATACAGAAAGCACATGAATACTACAAAGCATAGTCGTATCTGTGTGATGCAAAATCGCTGCAAACTGGGCGCACCGGCGAACGTACGTCTTACGATATATATACGAAATCGGATGAGTTACGAGGGATGACGGATCGTACAACAGAGTCGAAGATCTTCGGTTGGAGGGTCTAAGCGTAGCCATAGGTTTCGACAAATAGCGATACACTTGGTCCACCATGTAACACACTGCTGGGACTCGATACCGGGAACCGAAGGGCTTGTCTCACTGTCTGCGCCATCCCCGGCGAACCACACACTGCAGGACAACATACATATCAAAACACATACCGAGAGTACTGAGGTTGAAAGCTCACCACTGACAGACAACCTTCCGGTGGCCGACTGTACTTCCTCGCCGAGCATTTTCGTCAAATCAGGGCGTCCACTTTCGACCTTGACAGACTCGAATGCGAGCACGTTTCCCCTTGTGCTCTCTGCGGAAGCTGAGCTCGAATGGCCACCAGGAGGTTCAAATGCCTCTGGTCCATTAACCATACCACGCTCGACGGCTGCGTCTTTGCGGGTGACGTGGATGCGAATCGCCACAGCTAATGATGGGGGTGCTGGTTGGAGAGCTTTACGGACTGGTTCGTTGATGCAGTCGATGAAATCTGGTTGGCGCACTCAGATTTGTTCCGCTCAAGATGAAAAAAAGCATGACTTGCTTGAATCGCGGATCGCCCAAATAAACACTACTTTCTGGCAAGAACTCTTGCCTTCCTTAACGTTCCTGTGTCAATAAGGGTTAGCTACACTACAATCCAATCACATAGCAAAATTACGCACTCGACAATGCGCAAAAATGTGGGAAGAATGTACGAAATACCAGTTCCGCCTGCAATGGTTGTCAGTCCCTATGTAATTAATCATGCAAAATGGGGGCATGCCAGCAATGAGGATTGACGTGTCATACGTCCTGAGGTCGGGGGGAATGCCATAAGGTCCGTCAACGAATGCCTTCACCTTTTCCCCCTTTGTTGCCGCCTTCTTTAGTTGCGAGGTGAAGCCCTTCCGCACGTTGATAAAGAATACAAGTTCATTCCAAAAAGGAGAGCTAACGGTGGGAGACTTCTCCGCCATGGCTTCCTTGGTACCACGTCCACTTGTAGGTTTCTCAGTTGTACAGGATGAGTGGAACATGGCAGAATCGATGCTTGCAATGGTGAACGGATGTGCCTCGAATGGGAGCCGGGAAACAGATGGAATGATTAGATAGACCATTTGTCCTGGAGACCAGTGGAAGTGAGGGGGGCGACATAACCGCAAGCGGACATATTCTTCGGACTGCAACTCGACTGTGGCGTCCATCGTCGCTCCTGAGAAGAAGCCAAAATAGGAGTGGTTAAAGATGATGAGGCGGATGGTTCGGATGACACGGTCGAACCCCCATATGACGAAAGTCGGCCAGATGAATGTATTAAATCTGGGAGAGGGTCATTGCCGTTATGGTTGGATTATAGGTTTCGACTCACTGATACTCGCCAGCATGATAATAAGCGCAGATCAAGATAACCCTGGAGGCCTGTCATGCGTGGAAAGTGCAAATGGCATTATTCACTCACAAAACTAAAGTGCAATGAGCGTAAAAGAAGAACTCGTATGCAACATTGCGGATGGGTCGCAAAGAAATGATGATCAGGGTGGAAAAAGCAGTAATGGCGGTGATACCGCAGACAAGCCATACCATATTGAGGCTCGGATACGTCCTGTAGATGGTCAGCCCAAGTAATGCAGAAAATAGGGATGCAGGTTTACGGAATAGTATACACAATTTCTGTGCCAGCGTGTACCCAAAGCATGATGAAGACAACACGTGCCATCATACGGTGCAAGTAGCTGAGCTACCACGACATGAGAACACGCTGAGAATAAACTGTATTACAGCCCACCCTTTCGAAACTGACGCCAGTGATCACTAGGGAAGAGTTAGCATATAGGGAAACTAAGAAACGAGGGATAAGAACAAGAAACCAAGTTATTCTTGGTTGAAAGTGCTGCTATAAGAGGGAATTGGGTAGTTGCAAGCATTGTGATCCGCGTGGACCAATATGTCCAGTCTAGTTTCCCTCCCTCTAGATTTGTAGCTATCAACGACGAAGTCAAACAGCGCAAGTGAAAATGTAGTGAAGGTGCTTACTGTTAATAAATGCCCAGATGTACATGTAAACAATATAGGCGACTGTAAGGGTGATTTCTGCTGTGCTCAAGCATAGCGTTTCGCCAACATGCAGTGTCCAGCGGAAAGCAATGACTCGGTACGCGTTCAATAACGCCAAGGGAAGTCGGCGAATAGAAACCGAGCTAGATCGAGATGTTGCAAATGACTCCATATCTCTACCTCGATGAGACCGGGAAAACTTGGAGTAGAGGATCGAGGACCAGTTGAAGACGCCAATAATGAAAATGAAGAGGCCAATACCATACCATACCTGGGTTGGATAGAGCTGGGCGCGCTGGTCTGCGAGCGTGCCATCATTGAGAGGTAAGAAGTCGCGAACGCCGCTTCGAATCATGGTTCAAGGAAATCGAGTCCTGAGGGCGGTAGAAAGGTAAGGGATCGTCTTTACCTCCGAACTCGTGCCAGCTGGATAAACCTTCATATATGTGTATGTGTGCACTGCAGTCTGTAGGATGTTGTTCCTAACCGGGGACGGCCTTACAAACACAAATACCGGTTTTGGAGCAGAACTCTTGGCAGATTCTATTCCTGGAGCCTCACCATGCATGCCACCATTAATTCATCGACGCCTTCAGACTGCGGACAGGTACGTATCGACGCAACATGCTAGTCGGGGCTGTACTAATCCATATGTCTGGCTCCCTTGTGAGCAGCGTTTTGCAGCACAAAACTTGAATGGCTACCCGCACCTGTCGTCGGCCGTATTTCCTACCCTCCGGAGAAAGCATCTTCTGTGCCCAACCGCTCAAACAGTCCCCTCATCTGGATCCGCTTTAACGTTTTTGCCTAGGATGCGTTCGTCATGTGGAGGTGTATAACCTGTGCTGGAAGTACTCAATCTCCAATTCTCAGATTCCCTTGGCCACCATATAGACTAAAGCCACCTTCAACGACATATCCAAGATACATATGATCACAAATATCCGACAGATGCTTTCAAAGGGGGTTGCGAAGTTTTCATTCTCCCAGGCGACCCTCAAAATCTCTAAGAAAATAGCCGTTCCTTCGAGGTACTTCAGGAAGATATGCTGAGGTGACATCCGCTCAAGAGCCATCTCGCTTGACATTTGCCCGACATGCACAAGTTTTTTCGCTGTGATTCTGCCTTTCTTCAAGGGTGGACTCCACGTTAGAACACCTGGAGTCAGGAACATTGAATAGCCCTTTCCGTCACAAAGTTCATGTCCAACCTTGGATGAACCCCTGTTTATGTATGTGCATATGAAGGGCAAGTCGGTGTCACATGCGACAGTGACAGACATGATGGCACTTCTTCGACAGCCACTCTGATAGGGTCGGATGACTATGATTACAAAGTTCGAATGACGAGAAGGTAATTGCACCCGGGATACTAATTTCTCGAGATAAATCTATGCGCTTACCGTTGAATGAGGATCCCTACCTCGGTGAGTATCGGGACCAACGCCTCTGTCCTTCTGCATCTTCATGGCCTACTTTCAGAAAGACCAGATATGTGTCCATCTAACCAGCCATTTCGATGACCAGTCATGACTCGACGTGGATGAAGATATGATAGAAGTGGCGACGCAACGCGACTATGTCGGCTACAAAAGGTCAGTGGAGCAGCGTGTTGTAAAGTGATAAGGCTAAAGAAATGAGGTGGCCCAGTGGCGGAGCGCAAAGTTAACACAGCTTCCCCGGCACAAACTTGACTCGGTTGTCCGCAGCATCATCGTCAATAGTGAGCTGGCAATTCCAATGAGGCTGATTGAATACTTCGCGAGGTTGTCCGAGCCTGGTTCCAAACCCTGCTGGCAGCTAAATTCTTATTGAGTAGGAGCTCGAACCTCAAGTTTTGTGTCAAGTGCTATATGACCACTGTAGAATTCGTCCGTTGCAGAACACGCACTCTCACGGAGAACGTTTGCCATCGACCATGTGGTCCTCGTTATCGCCCTACTGATGTAATTTATAGTTGCCAGGGAAATATATATGCAAAGCTCGCCTCTGCAATTCGCGTCCCATGATGCTGCTGCCATTACTAGCGCTGGCTGGCTTTGCTGCTGGCTGTGGGGAGCAGCACCTACATGCGCGCGACACCGATAAGGTCAAGCGGGAGTATCCCCAGCTTCCGCTGACGCCTCCTAGCCGACCCCTCGAGTGGGGAGACCTCAACGTCATCTATACCACCGATACCCATGGTTGGCTCCTTGGTCACCAGAAGGCTAGTTGGCCAGAACCTAACTACAGGTAAGCGTTTTTGTCGAGGCAGGAGACTCAAGTCCGGGAATGGGGGAGCATAGTGCTTAGCGAACCCAGTGGAGAGCTTACAACGAGCGTCTTTTTACAGCGGCGATCTTGGAGATTTCGCAAGCTTCGTCACCCACATGAAAGAGCTTGCCGTAGTATGTGTTTATTGTGCAAACATTTCATGTACCAGCCCACATACTTCCGTCCAGTGACACGCTACCAACAAGTGCCACCTGGATGGTTTCCTTGAAATTGTTCCTACATTGTCGATGGGTGCCTACATCAACTGATAGGAAGACAAAGGGATGATGGGGCAAGATCGATAACGTGTTCTGTAACTCCTCCGTTCATGTCCGGTGCGTATATCATATATATGGCAGGACAGTTCTGCCAGATTGACGAGTTGCATCACCATGTACATTACGATCTTGATATTGCTGCGCCCCGCATGCCGCTGTCCCCGCATGACTTGAATGACGATAACTCAAACAGCCTCAAGAGTCAGGATCGGCTATCTGGCGACCGACCTGGAACCACGATCGTTCTTCGCCGTTCTTCCCTCATCATCACCGTTGCCCTGGGATGCGGCCTTTCTCAAAAATCGTATCTTGATACGTCTTCGGGACAATGTTCCTTGAAAATGCGAAGAGCGCTGTGGGTAAGTGCGTAGAATTTATCCAAGGAATGTATTGTGCATAGTGACCTCCCAGTACGTAGGAGAAACGCCAACATGAGCAATGAAAAGGGAAGTCAGTATCAATCTCCATAACATGATTTTTCTGGAGTTTGCCTCTCAATGACTACTATGTCCCTTACACTTATTCTAAGTGGCATTCACATGTGGCATGCCATGTGTACTACATGCAAATACTCCCACCATCTAAAAGATGGAGACTGCACACTAGGACTCAAATATCTCCCTGTGGGGTTCTGGAGGTGCTTTGTGAGAATCCTTCAATCTGGATATCCACCCACATTGCTAACATTGTGATGTTATTTAGTCTTAAGGGACAGAATAGTGGGGATGAGTGTGAGTTTGCAGGTGGCTGCAGGTTGAAGACAATACAAAAGGAAAATAGATATTGATAGGGACCATTGATGTTTATGACTTTAGCTGTGACATGCTTGGGAATAGATTGGCCAAAAAGGTCACAGCATAGTCATGTCATGTAAAAATGTAGCAGATACAAAGTACATTGATATAGAAAACATTATCTTTCAAGGAGTGCATGGACTCATTGGTCAAAGGAATTTCTTTGCTGATTGGTAGATCATTAAACACATGATGAAGTAGTCTTGAAGAGGATCAACTTACACATACGGTTGTTAAGAATGATTTCAGTGATGGCAGGTGTTAAGGCATTATGGTCATCACCATGTTGCTCAATGGCATGTTGAAGGGCATCGAGAACAGCAGCTAGGGTTCCAGATCTTTCATATTCCTCTACAGCAAGGTTGAGGGCATTCCTGGTACTGGTATCCTCATTTTGCTGGAGGAGAAAGTAGGTGTATTCAAAAATGAGGATACATCCTTTGAAATATTTAGGGAGGATATAAAAGAAAGAGATCATGCTGACCAGCTCCATGAAGGATTGACTTATCCTTGGGGGAAACCATTGATGAAGGACACATTAATGGCATTGCAAGATCAGTAGTATCAAAATCAGGTGCATTCTGTTTAGATCACAAAGCACATGGGTAAGGTTCCAATGAAATGAATAACACCTCACAATCTGAGAAAGAATTAGTGTCACATGTTCTGCAATAAACAGATTGGTGACACACCAAGTTCTGGAAGGAGATACTTGGTAATATGTCAATGTATACAGATTGAATGGCTTACTAGCTGAAAATTCAAAAATGGTGGAAGGTGCAAGTAAGTGAAAGTTTCAAGTATGGAGGAAATGATGTGCCAACATCCTAAGGGCACAATTGTAAGTTTGGTTGCACTGCAAATATGTTGAGAAAATTTTATTGATGATAAACTTACTTGCTAATGAAGAAAGATGGAAGAAGAATATAAAAATATAAGTGGGTTGGCATCAAGATCTGGAAAGAAATTACATGCATTCTTTTGGGTAAAAAGAACAGGAATGGGAATAAGGCCAGTAAGAAAATGAATGGTGAACCTAAAATAAAATCACTCACTTGCTGACAAGCCAACAGGACCAGAGTGGAAGTGAGGAAAGTGAGAAGGGAACCAGCTAGACCTGGCATGAAATCACTTACGAGCTGTCAAGCCAACAGGACCAGAGTGGGAATGAGGACAGTGAGAAGGGTCCCAGCTGGACCTGGCATGAAATCACTCACTCGCTGTCAAGCCAACAGGACCAGAGTGGGAGTGAGGATAGTGAGAAGGGTCCCAGCTGGACCTGGCATGAAATCACTCACAAGCTGTCAAGCCAACAGGACCAGAGTGGGAGTGAGGACAGTGAGAAGGGTCCCAGCTGGACCTGGCATGAAATCACTCACAAGCTGTCAAGCCAACAGGACCAGAGTGGGAGTGAGGACAGTGAGAAGGGACCCAGCTGGACCTGGCATGAAATCACTCACTCCCTGTCAAGCCAAC
>Ga0307518_10000271_pt1 | contig 39027 bp, 48 predicted proteins | sample 25_EM_MG_FD_203889 | JGI IMG/M metagenome (GOLD analysis project Ga0307518, IMG submission 203889) | Populus trichocarpa ectomycorrhiza microbial communities from riparian zone in the Pacific Northwest, United States - 25_EM | ecosystem: Host-associated > Plants > Roots > Unclassified | place... | reverse complement strand
TGTCAGTATACTGATCAATAAAGTAAGAAACTGTCCTGTAATTGTATCAACTTCAATGCACGAAAAGGATGCCTAAAAGAATGCAGGTGCCGTTGAAAACGAGAGCGAGTTGTCTAGTAAAGCTTTCCGGTCTCGATAACGACCTTGGACCAGCCATTTGCGTCGACCTGCTGACGAATGAGCGCATCTCTTGTATTGCTTTGTTACCCACCAGTTCCTTGGCTTCTTTGTTGTAAGCCTGAGATTTTATCTCATTAGTACCTGGCCATAATAATAGATGCGACGTACCTCGCGTTGAGCTGGCGTCAGCGCATTGTCATAGTAGGCCCGGAAGTCTTCTTTTTGTCCATTCGCATTCACTTGTTTCAGCCATCATCGCATACAGAGATTCCTAGAGAGCGTGTTAGCAAGCGCATCAGTTATAATAAACTGTACTTACCGTCCGTTTTTGGTGCCTGATGGCCATAATTTCGCCTTGGCTTTGGCCGTTGTATTATTCGTAGTTGTGTCCAACCCGCTGGATCCATCGCTTGGCATGTTTGTTGAGTGCTCACCAGACAGATGGGATGGCCCAGTAGGGCACGGCTTTGGGGGATCTGGGATGGGAGGGACAGCCGCTGTCTTCACTTTTGATGCAGCGCTAGCCAATAAAAGCCTGTGTTCCGACGATCAGTGAAGTGACCGTCAATGAGCCAAATACTTACATGGGGTCATATGACACCGAGCTATGGGTGGCGGGCACATTGTTGACAACCGGCGAGTTTTCCTTGTTCGCCGAGCGCTCCAGTTGGCTCATGCTAGCTTGTGTAGGCAGCGCCCCAAGTGTGTTGCTTTCTGTTGGGCAGACGGCTGATTCTGTGCCGTGGATAGTGCATGGTTCTAAGGAAGTGTTAGTAGTGCCAATAGGATAATTGAGTGCTTGCTGAGACCCTCTGAATCTCGTGATTGTTCCATGGCATCTGCCTCTTCACTCGGTTGGAAATCGCAGACAGGCGTCTCTATGCGGGTGTGAGTGAGAAAATAAGAAGAAAAAAAAGCATTCGGACCTGGGTTCGTCACCTCTACAGTGTCGGAACGACTGGATGGGCTGGATGACTGTCCATACCCACCAGCGATGCCTTCGTGAGTGCCTGACATGTTCTCCACTGTGGTGGCTCGACCAATCAGTAGACACTATCATATAGAACAACTCACCTTTTTGTTTCTTGCTCGATGGCCGTAAAGTATCTGCGTGCCCCTTGTGCTTCACAGGCTTGTGGTCCTCGAGACCTTTGTCCTCGTCGGATGCTTCTTCCTTGACAACGTTGCGCGCATTCTTCTTCAAGTTCCCATCAGCATCTAAATGGCGAGAGCGCCAGGATGGGTATAAATATGTGCAAAGGTGTTTGAGCTTCCATCCGTCCTCGGCAAGCTTGAAGAACGAGAATTGTTTCTCCATGGTCGACTGTATGAAATGCCGGGTGCTCGTGCTGGCCTTGCCCCAGGTGTCTGGAGCCATGTTGCGTTGGGCAAGTTCCGTCCATCCTGCTCGTAACGCCCTTCGAGCATTTTCAAGTTTGTTGGCCTCAGGGACTTTGCCGTTTTCCTTTTCTAGGTACCTGTACAGGCCGCAGTTGCTGTGTTGGGCTTCTGGGAAGTCCAACCAGTCATCATAATCCTTTCTCGTCCAGAAGCGCACATCTTTATGCGTCTCGCACGTCGGGGGCTTCTCATCTTTGTTCGTTTCCTGTAGAAAAGAGTCAACATCTAAGATGGTCGGTGCAGATGATGGCGATTTGACTGTGCCGGCAAGTTGGTCGAAAAGGTTCCTGTCATATGAGAGTTAGCTATAGAAAATATAGACATTCATATATGTACTTGATTGTATCGTGCTCGGCAGTGACTTGGACCAAATTGCGCTCGAGCGCATTGCACCTATCTTGCAAGAAACTAAGCTGGTGGTTGTGCATATATGCGCCCTAAAAAACTGTTAGCTCGTCAGAGTGAACTAAATATACTTGGAATGACTTGATGGAATGCAGGTGGGTTGATCTGAGCCAAGTAGGAGAACCCAGTTGGGCCCTGTGTGCCGATCGGCCCTGGCGCTTTGTTTGGTAAAGGTGACGCGAACAAGTCGTTATTGTTGCGCTCATTGCCTGATGGAAGAAGTGAGTTAGTTGTATGAGAAAGGGGGGAGGTGAGGCTGAAATTGAACAAGTCGGCAGTATCAATGGGAAACATGATGAGGATGGTGGGGGAGGAAGCGAGGATTTGGCTAAGGTAAAATTCCCATCCCTTTGATTACCTCACCATTAGTCTCGACTCTTAATTAAAAACATGCCGCCCACTACCCTGTCATAACATAACAAACAAACATGTCATTGCTGCTGACTCATTTACTCTTTGCTCCCGCGCCGACCATTACTATGGTCCAGAATGATGTCTTTGTCGACATCGAAGCCCTTGTCTCTGATTGGGATGCGTACACGTTCTCTCTTGACATCCCTTCACCGGGAAAAAAGGTAAGCCTCATCCAACTTGTAATTGAGTTTACTATTAGTCTCATCAAATATATTAGAGGGTCGTCTTGCGTATCAAACACCCCGATTTGCACAAGTATAGTCGTCCTCGGGTCAGGGAACCCTACGCACAACCCATCCGACTCGAAAACATCACCCTAGAATACAGTCAAGACTCTGATTTTGCGCAAGAAGACCTCCCAATCAAGCTGGAGTCAGAGAGGCAATGTGAGGCTCCGACTTTTGGTGTAGTTGATTAGAAGATTGTATCATTATTGTAGTATGGTACTAGGTCTAAACTATGGTACTTGCAAGGGAATTAGTTTACCTTTTTTTCATTATCAAATTCCTTCAAGATTGTTGATGGCAAAACCTGATGGGCCCGTGGCCCATGTTACCTGCTCTCCATCCTGTTAAGATAACAAGCGCTAGGGCGGTACAACGAGCGTGGGAACATGCGTGATACAATACGAGCGCTGAGGACGCGAGAAATATAGCTGGCAGGAGGTGGGGTGAGAAGACTCTGGCTTCAACTGATTATTTCAATTTACTCTACTCTGTATATATACTAGTTATACAAAGTGGGGCTGTCTCAGGACAACTGTATCCATGGCCGCACCCACGACACTCCTCTTTGCCCTCCTTGGATGGTTGGCCAGCCAGTGCAGTGAAGCTCCAGTCAATATTCACACGGGATATTGGACTTAGACTACTTTAACTTTGTAACACTATATATCTCCTCCTTCATCACAACTAATTTTGACATTCTGCGACGGTCAGAATCTCGGTACTGGTTATTTAGACAATCTGATTTTCAATTTGTAATACTAGCCAATGTTCATTTTCCAATGATTTTTTCTTCATTTTGTCACATTTTATCATGCTTTGTCATGTGACATGCATCGAAACTGCTTGAGGTCTACCTTATGTAGTGTCCCAACTTCGTAGGCATCACCTCACGTCATACTAGACAAGCACTACCTGGGAAGAACAACAAAAGATGGACACTCTTCGTAAGATTTATCACAGGGCTGTTCAGATCCCTCTTGAGAATGTGGAGAAGCTCTGGTCTGAACTCGAGACCTTTGAGAACGGGCTGAACAAAATTACGGTCTGTGCAATCCTTTCGTCTATTGTATTTGATTATGCATATTTCTACAGGCTAAGAAATTTATGTCTGATTTATCCCCATCACATATGCAAGCACGGACAGTGCTTCACCAATTACAAAGACATTTGGGTCCCTTATTCCCACCACCGCCCCCGTCTTTGTCTTCAAGGCCGTCAATTTATCTACTGCCTACCCCAACTTTCAATGCTGCTGAAAGAGCTCTTGTTGGCGCATGGAAAACTTATTTGAAGTGGGAGGAAAACAACCCTCTTGAATTTGAAGAAAAAGACAAAGTGACGCTAGTCTCTCAGGTTCAACTTGTTTATCGCAAGGCGGTCATCAGAATGCGGTACTACAGCAAGATTTGGTGAGTCTCTTCTGCAGGTTCTTTCTCCCACGTTTATCCTTGTCGGAATAGGTATATGGCGTTTGTGTGGACGAATGGTGTTGGTAAGCAAGAGGAGGCGCTGAACACTTTGAAAGCCGGCATGGAGGCGAACCTGACTAGTTTCTTGCGCCATTTTGCGTATGCTGAGATGCAAGAAGCGCGCAAGGAATACACAGAAGTCAGCAATGCATTCAACAAAATGCTCGACCACCTGCATGTGCAACTTGAGGAGCTTGAGACCCGGGCAAATTCAGTGGGTCTCATTTTCATCTAATGCTTCCAGGCGCACTGTGCCCACGGATGTTCTGACGCTGCCACAGGTCCCCCCAGGCAGCCCCCGTGTATGTTTTTTGCAACACGATTTCTGCATCCCCCCCTGCTATATATGGTTCGCCTCACACCCACAAATACCGTATATCCCAGATGTTCTGATGCTGCCACAGGTCCCCCCGGGCAGCCCCCATGTATGTTTTTTGCGGCACAATTTCTGCATCCCCCCCTGCTATATATGGTTCACCTCACACCCACAAATACCGTATATCCACGACACCAGCACCCAGACCCAGCAACCACAACGAACATGCTCCTTGCAATGCGGTTTCCACCGCACATTCCCCCGTTTCATATGGTTTGCATTGCATTGCACCTGCAGATACGATATCTGTGACATAACTCCCCCTAGTATTTTTTTCCTGTGGAGTCCCTCTGCTATCTTGCACCTTACTTACATGCTTAACTTACTTAATGCATCTTGTATACTTAGATAGGCCAATGCTTAATTGTCTTTTGCTACTTGAACCACTTGGTGTGAACTTAATTACTTACAAGACTTGAGATGAAAGGAGCCAAGTCAGCTAAGCACATGCAAAATGGTGCTTTTTGGCTTAGTGCTACTTAGATACTTAATCCAAATTGTTAAGTAATTAAGTCAAAATAAGCTGTATTTAAGTTGATTTTAAGATGGCTGTAGTTTTGCTGATGTGACCAGAGTAACTGAGAGCGACTAGAGTTGAGCTATAGGGCTGCGATGCGACCGGAGTAACCAGATAAGACCCGGAGTTGGACATGGTCGTAACAGAACTCATACCCTCCGAAGGCTGTCGGCCAATGTATGCCCAGTTATATATCTATGATCCTGAATTTGCACTCGATGCACACATGCAACATAATGATGGTCTCTGTTGTTGCATGATGGAGAAGCTCCAGAATGTGTTGCTCACACATCACTGGTATGCACCGCTTTTTTGTCATGCCCATGAACTACTCATGCAAGAACCTGAGGACTCACTGACATCAGGAATTTACCCGGTTACTATCCGTGACATTTACGTACTATTCCGTATATATTTTGGCATGGATAGTCAGAAAGGCACAGATAGTTCGAAAACGAAAATAAGTAGATCCGTCATCTATCCCGACAATTTTTCGGACTATCCAAACTATCTGTGACTATCTGGACACTTATCATTACTGTGACTTATTGTTATTTTTCGTCTATTCTACCTTTCTCGTCATTTTGTTCACTCTCGGATTTACGCCACAAACAAGCAATATCATTGATTCACGGTTCCAAACTATTAAATGAGAGTAAAAATAGGCAATCAAACGAAGGTGCATCGAGAAGCAGTTAACATGAACGGATAGTGATTACGAGTGAAAGGATCGTAGGAAATGAGGGATTGGCGCAACGGGATGCAGAGGCACTTGGTGAAAATTAAACAAACAGGCGATAATAGAGTGAATGCTCGATTGGTGGGTTCCTGTCGAACTCGTTAGTGACATATTTATGACTCAGTATAGTGAGCCTACAGATCCCCATGCGTTGACTGGCAGCCGCAGCCAATTCCTCTGCCATCTGATCACCCTGAAAACTACCATCTTCCGACAGCTCCAAGGTGGACGAAGTAAGGCCATTAGCCATGGTGACAGTTTCCTTCAGCGAGGCATTGCTACGTTTGGCAACAGATATGTAATACTGCCAAGTGCACGAGCCCCAGTTTTGCTCGGAGAATGTCAACACATTTGGTGTTTCTTTCCCGGTCGCCGTGTTAGTCTTTGCAATTGCTTTGCCACGCATGCCAATCTGACCATCGACATGCAACTCGCCCTTGTAGAATAGATGAATGGCACGCTCAAGCTAAACTTGTCAGTTAGTACAATGAATACCACCAAGCATGATACATACCGCCGAGCAACAAAGAGAAATTGCACCCTTGACACCATGTTCTTTCAGTGCAGCAGTGTCCAGTCTGGGAATGTCAGGACACCCAATGCAGGGGCGCAGATGGGCATGGGCAAGGAGATGCAATACGAAATGAGACTGGTAAGCATTCTCCGGGTTACTAACATTGAGGTTGTCACGACCGTGACATCCGATCACCCTGTACCCTATTGTCCGATCGCGTCCACGCGTTCGCCGTCCGTCTATTGTATGTACTCCCTTTTCCGTTTCTTTCTATCTGTCCTGTATCGCCACCGATCGGTGAGCGCGTTGTCCGTTCTGTCTCTCTGTTCGATTACCTAATATGTTTCCTTTCTTGTTTCCGGTTACTATACGTTCCCGTTCCCATTCCATTACTAATACGATGTCTATCAGTAATCCGGTTATCGCACTTACCGTACTTACTCAGCGCGCAGCGCGACTGCACTCGTCACTCGTCGGTAATCCCGACTCCCCGTACATCGCCTCATCCGTTCTACTTAGTATAAAAACCTAGATACTCGGTCTGTTGTAGTTTCAGTTCGAATATTGAATAAGATACTTCCTATCTGTTCTCCCTTCGTGCTCTCCATCTCTGCCCTCGTACAAGTACTCGGTCGTTGACCGTTTACCCTCGGACACCCCGTATAACCCTCGGTCGGCCTTCCTATCATTCGGGAAGCGCGACTACGCTACGTAGCATCTTGGTCTTACCGCTAGACCAACCTCTGACCCCCAGACCCCTCGTAGAGATCAGATCGGTGAAGAACCAGTCTTGACAGAGGTCTTGATATAAGAATGCGAAGGGCCCATCCATGAGTTCCTCGCAAGTCTGCTGAACAGCGTCAGCGGATGGTGCATCACCAGGACCCGACACGAGGAAATGGTTGACAAGGGCCACAGCAGTGGAGCCAAAGTTGCTGCGCCATACAGAAAGCCGCTGAGTTGCCTGTCCAAGAAAACATCAGCGCGATTTGCATGCAAATGACAAATAAGAAAGAAATTCATACGAGCATAAAAATGGCCGTCCCTGGACGTATTGCAGTTAGATTCTGGAAAGCTGGGGTAACAGTGGTGATGATAGTTCGGAGGGCATGCATGAGGGCATCGTCTTTGATCACCCATGGATCAGACAAACTTCCCGCCCATGTGAGGAGAGCAGGAAGAACTTGCTTGGTCCATGTTCGACTCTCTAGCAGCTCAGCAGGCAGGTGGCTATTAACATAACGCAATCGCCCGCAGGCCGTGCTGTTGGATGTTAACGACGCTGGACCCGATGTATCGCTGACTGAGAACGGCTGTTCCGATCCTCGACCCACAGTATTAGGACTTGCAGGCATGCAGGTTTTGGCTCTCTTCGCCAGCTTTTCGGCTCTAGTAGTATTGGTCTGCCACTCCAAATAATCAGCGGATAGAGCTTAAAACAAAGAAAAGATATACCATTGTCGTGCCACAAGGCTCCTGCACAGTCTGCACGGGAATTTCATCATGGGCGTCAAGGGCAGGGCCTCCATCATCTGCCTCCTCGGCATCAGATGAAATAACATATTCAATACTGTCATGATCAGCATGCTTGCGCTTCAAGCTGGTCTGTACTGCCTGTGTGATGGGTTCGTCAAACTCAGCGTCGCTCTCTGGGTTAGCGCTCATGTTGATGGTCTGCGGTACTGCCTGCTAAAAGTAATAGAGTGAGACTTCGCCATTTTCTTTGAATCAAAAGACGAGCCTTCATTGTACGATGGTCAGTGGTCCTGACAGGGACAGCAACAGGAGACTCATAGCCTTCAACCCCACCATTGGTTAGCGCTTGATGACGTTTGATCCGACCCAACATGGCGGCACGCCCCAGATCATCATTGATTTCCCTGCGAGACTTGGTGTACGATGAAGCCGTATCAGAGACCGCTGAGCTGACACTGGTAGCATTGGTCGTCAAAGATGGGACCGTAGAGGATGGTGGACGAGACACATGGGCTGACAAATTGGAGGACACAGAACTTTGAGGTGTCCCAGTTCTTGACACGGCCAGCCAAGGCTGTATTATTGCGTGGAGTGCTGGCATCCCAGGTGAGATTCAGCCAGTAAAGAGTTGATTCAGTTAGTAATAGCAGCATTTCAGAACAAACTTCAAAACACACCCTTGGTCGACTTGGGGGGCACGTGTTGGCTGAGTCACATCAGCCATCGCATCATGTCTTCGCAGCGCACGGCTATTAGTACCGCAAGGCTTGCCCACAGTGCCCTTGACAGCGAGACTGGTTGCATGGTGAGCGTTATCTTCCAAATCGGCTGTGGATCAAATGATAATCGATCACGGTCAACGTCCAGAAACGGTGATTCTAGGTCCTCACCATCAACACGAGGAGGACCAGATAAATTTGTGGGTCTTCCTTGACCAATGCCTGGTCTCAGTCTCGGTCTCGGTCTCACTGGCTTCACTTTTCCAGTTCCCTGCTGAGCCTGTGAAACCTCCATGGCCGCCTCCATCTCACTGACTCGCGCATGACCCTGCTCCATAGCAGCGGTGCGAGCATCCTTGATTTCCTTCGCATGCAAGTCGTCGGCTTGCTTCTCCACTGGGGTGCGTCGCTTGGTCTGCGTGTCACGAACTAACAATCCTGGGTGCAGGTTTGCCTTCTCTCTTCGCGGACGCTGAATCCCAGAAGAAATTTCAGCCGACATGGGACTTGTGCTAGGTGGGAGATGGAGACAACACCAGGTGAGTCGAGACTTGTCGAATTTATGCAAATTTTCTTGTAAACAATGCCCTCATTTTAACGCTAACTCCCACTTACCCTATCAACTTATTCACCACGCGATCCCCAACGTGATCCTTTACATCAAAAATGCTACCACGATCGAGGTTCAGCGCTCTCTGACACTCTTGTGAGGAACCAGGATGTAATCGTTGGTTCAGAAATCTCGCTGGTCTTACTCAACATAAACGCATCAGTCATCCATGCTTCAGTTACCCCGGTCCCGACAACACAGAGTTGCCTGGCTGTTTCGGACAGGAAGACTACGAGGCAGAGAGGGACCCCGATGCGGACATGTTCCCTCTACCCGAACACGATGCAGAACATGCCCATCAAGAATGTGGTAATTCGTCAGACCATGGATCTGAGAGTGTGAGGGCAGAATTCGTCGGTCCTGGCAATAAAGTTTACCGCAATTATCATACAGGTCTCAATGGTAAGTCGTTTGCACAATTACTATCTCGACTAATATGCTTTGCTACAGCACAAAGATGTGATGCTCTTGGTCAAAATTTGCCAGAAGATGCCCCACCACCGCTAACTACACCAAAATTACCGGACAACTGGACTCCATACCGCAACCGGTTGGAATTTGAACTTGCAGATTTTCTTTTTACACATGCCGAAATGCCAGCCAAGAAAATTGATACGTTGCTTGATATCTGGGCAGCCTCGTTGCTTCCGTTGGGCGGGGAACCGCTATTTGGTAACCACACAGATCTTTACCGTGTTATTGACAGCACTTCCGCCGGCGAAGTCAAGTGGCAAAGCTTCACATACGAGTACACCAGCGATGGTCAAGATGACAATTCAGCTCCTTGGAAGTCTGACAGCTACAATATATGGTATCGGGACCCACGTGAAGTTATCCATAACCTCCTTGCCCACTCTGACTTAACTAGTGAGATGGACTTTGTACCATACCGGGAATACGATGCCGCAAACGATCAAAGGCGCTGGCAAGATTTTATGTCGGGAGATTGGGCCTGGCGGGAAGCGGTATTTATCTATGTCATTGTATTATGATGTTCTACTAATATTGATTTCTTAGGATAGGATCATTAGTGAAGATCCAACAACAGCGGGAGCAACATTGGTTCCCATCATCCTTGGTAGCGACAAGACTACTGTATCCATAGCAACCGGTCAAACAGACTATTACCCACTCTACCTCTCCATAGGTAATGTTCACAACAATGTTCATCGCACACACCGCAATGCGGTGGTTCTCATCGGTTTTCTTGCAATGCCAAAAAGTAAGTCCACCATTATATAGGCTATTATTGCTGTTTAACGTGTTGTTTAGCAACCAGGGAGCATGCCAGCTCGTCCGCATTCCGTAATTTCAAGAAGAAACTTTTCCACACCTCACTAACTCGTATTCTTTCCTCCCTGCGTTCTGCAATGAACATCCCGGAAATTGTTCTATTTGGCGACAAATACTACCGCCGAGTGATATATTCGCTTGCTGCTTATATCACTGACTACGAGGAACAGGCCCTGTTATCGTGTATCGTCCGTAACTGGTGTGCAAAGTGTCTCGCACACCGTGACAATCTCGACGAAGATGCGCTCCTCCGTCACCGCGAGCACGTTAGCATGGTCATCGATGAATTCGATCTTCGCAAAATATGGGAGACGTATGGAATCAATGGTGATGTACTAGTAAGTGCAAGTCTGTTTTCTTCATTTTCAGTGACTAATTGAAGGAAGCCGTTTACAAACGACTTTCCGCGTGCGGACATCTATGAAATGTTATCCCCAGATATTCTCCACCAACTCATCAAGGGAGGGTTCAAGGACCACTTGGTCGACTGGGTCGAGCGGTATCTGGTCCGTATTCACGGCAAAACCGAGGCCGAAAAAATCTTGGATGCTATTGACAAGCGGTACGTCACCAATTACCATTGCCACTCATGTTCTAGACCTGGCATTCGAGGATCGCAGCTGTTGCTCCCTTTATTGGACTTCGGCGTTTTCCTCAAGGTCGCCACTTCAAGCAGTGGACCGGCGATGATTCCAAGGGCCTGATGAAGGTATTTCCATCTATTTTAAAAATTTACTCATGATCATTGACCAGTTCCTCACAGGTATACATTGCAGCCATTGAGGGCTATGTCCCAAAAGACATCATCTGCACGTTTCGTGCCTTTTTGGAATTTTGCTACCTTGTGCGTCGCAACATCATCACTGAACAGACACTCATCAAAATTGATGACGCACTTGAGCGCTTCCATCGCTATCGCGAGGTCTTCCGGAACGCTGAGGTGGTTACTTCCTTCTCACTACCCCAGCAACACTCCATGAAACACTACCACCACCTTATCTGTCAGTTTGGCGCACCAAATGGGCTCTGTTCTTCGATTACAGAGTCCAAGCATATCAAGGCCGTCAAACGGCCTTATCGGCACACTAACCGTTTTCAGGCACTCGGCCAAATGCTTCTGATTAACCAACAGCTTGACAAGCTTAGTGCTGCGCGGACAGACTTCCAAGAGTGTGGCACGTTGGACAAATCCTATCTTTCACACGCACTTGAGGCCCTAGGTGAGTATGCATCTTCAGAGTTATCCTCTATTAACTGGCACTTAGGTCAGCATGCCAATGAAGCAGACCATCAGCAGAACATGCAAGAGGAGGCCGATGAACAAACGGCAAGTTATGAAGAGGACTTGGGCGAAACCATTGACACCCCCACATCAATTGAGGCGCACATATCATTGGCGCAAACTTACCGTATGCTTTCCCTTCTGCCCTGCACACACAAATTCTGACCAGTCAATCATAGAACGTAAGCGTGCGGGAAATGTCGCGGCACTTGCAGTTGAGCTCGACATGCCCCAGCTTCCCGACATTCTCTGTCGCTTTCTTCACTCGCAACTTCGACCCACTGACCCCCGCGATCCAGAAGATGTCCCCCTCGACGAATGCCCGCTTTATGATGGTAAAATTCATGTCTACAACTCAGCATGTTCCACATTCTTTGCGCCCAGTGACCTGAGCGGTCTCTATGGCATGCATCATGAATATATTCGTTCCTGTCCCATGTGGAGGAATGAAGGTCCTCGTTCTGATTGTATTTTTGTTGTAACTGATCCGCAGGCAGAGGGCATGCGCAGCCTAGATGTTGCCCGTGTTCTATGTTTTTTTCGTTCAACTATATGGGCAAAATTTATCCTTGTGCTGTTGTACGGTGGTTTACCCACGTAGGGGACTGTCCTAACACGGATACAGGGATGTGGGTCGCCCGTCCAAGCTACCGCATGCGCAACAGCCCAGACGTTGCCATCATCCACATTGACACTATCTACCGTGCGGCTCATCTCATCCCCACCTACGCCACCCACAACACCAATGCTAAAGACATCAAACCTCATCAGTCCTACGACACATTTCATTCATTCTATGTGAATCGATTTGCTGATCATCATGCATTCGAAATCGTGTTCTAGCTTGTGGCAGGTACATCCATTAATCTGTGAGTCATCGCTCTGCTTCGGCATATACACTGGATATACACGTCAAGATTTACATTGTATGACTAGATCGTCCCCATTGTCTCCAAAATATTCACCTACATTACTAACTGGTGGGTCTTGATTGGTTCGTGTTGACTTCGTAGCTCACCGGTGTAGGACCACTGGATGTCCGCGTCATCTCCGAAATATTCACCCACATCAATCCAATTCGCTACAGCAACACAAGTGATGCCACTGAGGGCTGGTCTGCCACGCCATGTGCCCAACAAAGAAGTGGCGGGGGCAGGGTGTGCTTGAGACGGACGGCACCAACCTCAAGGCGGTTTTGTGTATGGTCCCGAACGTTTTGCAACCCCTTCATAGCTGACCTACTTGTAGGACCACTTGATGTCCGCGTCGTCTCCGAAATATTCACCCACATCAGTCCAATTTGCTACAGCAACACAAGGGATGTCACTGGCTGGTCTGCCACGGGTCTGCCATGCCAGGGGCCCTGCTCATCAAGATGAAGAAGCGCTGGAGGCGGGGCGTGCTCGAGATGGACGGCACCAACCTCAAGGCAGTCATGTGTATGGTCCTGAGCATTTCACATCCCCTTCGTAGCTGACCTGTCTGCAGGAGTACTAGATGTCCACATCATCTCCGAAATATTCACCCACATCAGCCCAATTTGCTACTCAACACAAGTGATGCCACTGAGGGCTGGGCTGGTCTGCCACACCAGGGTCCCAATGAAGAAACAGCGGAGGCGGGGCACGCTCGAAACGGATGGCATCAACCTCAAGGTGGTCATGTGTATGGACCCGAGCATTTCGCATGCTCTTCATAGCTGACCTGCCTGTAGGAGTACTAGATGTCTGCATCGTCTCTGAAATATTCACCCACATCAACCCGATTTGCTACTGCAACACAAGTGATGTCACTGAGGGCTGGTCTGCCACACCAGGGGCTCAACAAAGAAGCAGTGGAGGCGGGGCACCCTCAAAACGGACGGCATCAACCTCAAGGTGGTCATGTGTATGGTCCTGAGTGTTTCGCATCCTCTTCGTAGCTGACCTATTTGTAGGACCAATGGATGTCCCTGTCGTCTCCGAAATATTCACCCACATCAGCCCAATTTGCTACAGCAACACAAGGGATGCCACTGAAGGCTGGTCTGCTATGCCAGGGGCCTCCCTCGTCAAGGCGAAATATTCGGGAGACTACACAATGTACCGTATTATGATGTAATGAAAATTTTTATTCTTATTGTAATGAGACCGGAATTATTTGACCATCAAGATTTATTTTGAACTTTCGGACTTAATTGCCTTTTTAAAAAATTTGCTTTGCTGGTACCCTGCCAAGAAAAGTGCCAATAGAAGAAAAAGTACTGAAAAGCACAAAAAGTCCGAAAAGGCATGGATAGAAATCTGTTAAATTCCTGATGGATTACTGTCCGCTTGCTGGCTGACCCTACACGCGACCATCAATGATACAATCTCCCAACCGTCAGTGAGATTGCTGCAGTTATTCCTGGAGATGGTGCTCATGCAACTGAGTCGCGTGATATTGTCTTGCATCGTCGCTCCGGTCCACTGCATTGCATCAGCGAAGGCCATAGATCATATGCATGTCTTCACTATGTGCTATTCTTCCCTTATGGTGAAGATGGCTGGCACTGGGACATGCGACTCCACCAGCCAGACAAAGCTGAGCCGAGCAAGCTGTCTCAGATATGCTATACTGCATACCAGCTTTTTCCATGCGGTGCTCAGTATGCTGCTCTTTTCCGTGGCCATACGTTATTTGAGCAGTATCTGGTTGATATATTTGCATCCACTGAACAGGGCTGTCTCAGATATTTATGCCACAATCAAGATCAACTGCGGGCATCACTTTACAGTGGCCTTACCTGAAACCCTTCCAGGAGCAAACCAACATGGATCATGATGGCTACCCGTTGTATCACTGACCTGAGGATCACCGAACATTCAAAGTTGGTCAGCATGAGCTTGATAATCACTGGATCGTGCCATACAATCCATTTATGTCTGCAACATTCAACTGTCACATTAATGTTGAATGTGGCATCACTTTCCATTCACTGAAATATGTGAACAAATACATTTGCAAGGGCCAGGACTGCGCAACCATGGAGATCAGCTCCCACTGTGACGAGATCAAGCAATATATTGATGGTTGTTATATATCTGCCCCTGAGGCAGTCTGGCGGCTTTTTCAGTTCCATATTCATGAACAGCACCCTCCCATCACCCGGCTTCAAGTCCACTTGCTGGGACAGCATATGGTTGTCTGAGGAAATCAACTTCAGTAACGTGGAAGCGACACTTCTCTGGTTTGACAAACAAGTCATTATCACATAGACGTTTTAAGACTTCGAGCACGATCCTGTCATGCTTTTCCTGATCGTCCGTGTTCATAAATATCATTAGGTCTTCAATATACACCACGCAGACATCCAACATATCGTGGAAGATCTCGTTCATCATCTGCTGGAATGTCGCGGGTGAATTACATAGCCCGAAATACATAACAATGGGCTTAAAAGCCCCTTTGTGCATTACAAATGCAGCTTTCCACTCATCGCCTTCCTTGATACGGACATTATTATATCCCCAACGAAGATCCATTTTCGTGAAGAGTTTGCATCCTTTCAACTTGTCAACAAGCTGACTGATCAAGGGCAGTGGGTAGTTATTCTTAATGGTCCACTCATTTAAATAATGATAGTCCTGAACCATGCACTTTTTGCCGTCTTTTTTGGGGACAAAGAAGACAGGGGAGGTTTGAGGGGAAATGGACGGGCGAATATATCCTTTCGCAAGCTGATCGTTGACAAAGTCCTCAACCTCCTTTTGTTCATCCACCGACAGGGGTATCAAACGCCCTTTCTTAGGTGGGAAATCATCCCTGAGATCTATGCCATGATCCCACGGCTTTCTAAGTGGCATGCATTCTGACGACTTTTTTGAGAAGACATCTAAATACTCCCAGTACTCTCGGGGTACAAGCTTCTGGGCTTCTTCGAGGGTTGTCTCATCAATAGCAACCTTTGACTCGTGAGCCTTCAAAGCCTGAATCCAAGTTTCCTGAGATTCGTTTTCACGTAATAATTTAGCAAAGCGCGTCTCTAAGAGTCACTTGCACTCAGGAGGACACCTAGTTAAATTAACTTGTCCGGTAACCCAATCAATATCGGGGTTATGCTTCCTAAGCCAGGTGTGGCCGAGGATAAGGGGGACCTTTCCAAGGCAGGTGATGGCACACCATAGCTTTTCAGTGTGTTTCCCAATACTGACTGTAAGTAATACATAATGCGTGATGTTGCCTTCCTGGTTCCTAGTGCCATCTACGTTAAGCACTGGAACTGGCTTCACCAGCTTAGATAACTGCAAGTGTCTATCAAGAGCCCAGCTCTTGTCAACAAAACAACCAGTAGTGCCACTGTCTAGCAGGGCATCTACCTTAATAGTGTTAAGGGGTCCGCGAATGTGGACAGGTACTGTCACTTCACGTTCCATAGTGAAGGACCTTCGTAAGTCCAAGAAGGAAACTTCTTCAGTTCCGGCGGGGCTTTCCGGTTCCTCAGATGCCAAAGGGGAAGAAACAATATTATCCGACAGGGAATTAAGCACACACAATTTAACCTCCGGTGCCGAGCCCTTTGCAGGGACTCCCTTAGAGGGTACAATAGATACAGGGGAGTCACTACAGTCCTTACTATCTACAGACAAGACAGAGTACTTGTTGAAAGAGATGGAGACAGGAGAAACTACACAAGAAGATTTTTTGTAAGTTTTCTGTACTTTATGAGAGAGAAGCGAGATGCGGTATTTATAAATATCCTGTGCTTCAGGAGACTTAGCACAAGAGAGGCGATAGTCCAAAATTCTTACAGCACTGTCCAATTCAGACTCAAGAGCGAGGGTGCCCATTGTATCCTCACTCTCTAATCTTTTAAATTCTTGAAATAGTCCCTCATTTCGGAGAAGGACATACCATGAACGGCATTGACACGTTCGTCGTCAGCTTGGGGCTGCACACCCCAGGTCTGCTGGGGTTGCCCTCAACGTGGGCAATGCGGTTGAGAACACTCGCAAGCGATGTGTCCAAACCCCTGACATTTGTAGCATTGGAGCCCTTTACTCCACTGCTGGTTTTGCTGCTGAGCAGCACCGATATCCATAGGTGCACCAGCACCCGGTGTGACCCCATAAGAGGAGGAGCTGCTCCCCTGCTGATAATAGCAGGCACTGCCCTGCGTATTAATCAGGAAGAGCTCCTGAGCTCTTCCGACAGTCCTAACCGAGGTGGCTAGCTCTGTGTAGGTGGCACGATCCTTCCCAAGGAGGTACACCTGCTGGAGGACCTGCCTCTGTACTGCTCTTTCGAGCAAGTCCCTAGCGTAGGCATCAGGACAGCCACTTTCAACCTTTAGCGACTCAAAAGCCGCAAGCAAGTCGTCCACTCTCTGACACAGTCCTTGGCGCAACTTTAACAGCTGGGACCTGGCCCAGTCTGCATTGTTGCCAGGCATGAAAAACCCTGTTATTTCGGCCTGCAGCACGTCCCAAGAGGGATAATCAACCCCTGGACCCATATAGTAGTCCAGTTTTGCCTGGGCCCAATGCCCAGCTTTAGGTCCTTTGAACCTAGAAAGAACAGCTGCCATGATCTCACTGTCTCTAGTGAGAAGGCCGCTCCTTCAGTTCATCAGAACCCACAACTTCATCTTGCTCCACCAAACTCTAAAGCCCTGGGGGGAGTCATTGTAATTCCCAGGTTCAGCGACAATCTTTTTAGCGACCGGGGCTGCTGGTGGGGGTGTGGCAGGGGGCGCGGCACCAAGACCCTGCTGCGCATTGGCAAGGGCCTGGAGACTATTCTGCAGGTCGACTTGGCCCTGCGCGAACTGAAGGAGAAGATTCTGGAGGGCGCCTTGCTGATCCATCATTTAATATGGCTGGTAGCGGGAGTGCGGGGCACCTCGGGGACGTGTGGGGCAGAGGCGGGAAGTGCAAAACAGACGACAGTGTGCAAGCAGGAGACTGGGGTCTGCTTCGATGTAGAAGCAGGGGTTGTCAAGGAAGAGGTCAGCGAGACTTTCGATGACTTGGGAATAATGTGTAAAGGAGAGGTATGTCTGCTCGATCCTTTGGAAGTCTGCTTCTCTGGCAGCTTCTTGAGCAGACATAAGAGGAAGGGGGTAATGGGTATCGTAGGTGACAGTCAGGCAGCCTGCCTGACTAAAGGAGTACTCGTAGGGATGTATGGTGACTAAACGTAAGGTGGTAGGAGTAAAACTATTTCTGGGACTAGATCCCCACAGGTGTTCCAATGAACTAAGCGTAAGATCCTGTTCGCCTGTCACGCTTGCTGGGTCAGGGCAGTGGCACAGCTATGCAGGAAACAAACGGCCACTGGCTGCAGATCACGGGTCTACCTCTCCATGGACGGAGGAACTATGTGGTAACTAAGCTCAATCTCCTTGCGGGTGCGAACCGCGTTTGAATGGGAGCCGCTCTACAGACACCAGGCACGACTCTGGGCTGGTGTATGATACATATACGAGTGGGTACTAAAAAACTCCCAAACCCAAATGGGCTACAGGGAACGGCGCTAAAGGCTGGCCATGTATGAACGTGAAAGGTGTGAAACAAAGCTCCTTAACCCTGGAGTCCGGGTATAGCTCCCTTTATAAGGCTGGGGAACAGCGCATGGTAGACAACTAGTAGATGGGTAGATTCGAGCTCTAGTGAGACAACCCTAAGGGCAAACACCCAAAGAACTACCACACAGAGGACTCTGAGGAGGAATAGGATTACAAGTGTCTTAGAGCGAAAACCCAAAGAGAGATCGAATGAAGAGCCTCTGGGTGCTGGATTGCAGCAGTATATATACTAAACTACACATGTCCTGTGCGAGGCTATCCATGAGGCTGTATGCTGTACGAGGCAGTGAACACAGCTGCCATCCTGTGGTAAGGCTATGCTAATGACACCAAGGGATACAGCATGCACAGCACGAGGCTGTGGTCCAGACAGACCTACAGATAAGATGCACTAGATAAGATACCACGCTAGGATAAGATAAAAAGTTAGACCATTACAGTACCTTTTTGGGCAGCAGCCATTTCTTCACGTAGGTACTCATGCAGTGACTCTAAGTCAACTGCATATTCCCTTGCCCGAGCTGATGAAAGATCACACTTGGGGTGCACAGTGAGGTTCGGGTGGTATCCTTTGTTTGCAAAAAATGGTGATACACCTGTTGTAGTGCTAGGGACGTTATTGTAGGCGAACTCAGCAAGAGGTAATAAATCCAACCAATTGTCCTGCTGGTAGTTGCAGTACATCCTGAGGTATTGCTCAAGTGTTTGGTTAGCTCACTCAGTCTGTCTGTCACCTTCTGGGTGATAGCCCGATGTGAAATGTAATTTCATATCTAAGGCCTTACCAAGTGATCGGAAGAAATGCGAGACAAACTCTGAGCCTCGGTCAGATATTACATGCACGGGGATGCCATGCTTAGTGAAGATGTGGAGTAGGAAGAGCTGTGTGAGCTCGGGGGAAGTTATTGTGTTGTGAGTCAGGATGAATATGGCTTGCTTTGATAGTCGGTCAATGACTACCAATATGGCTGTGAAGCCAGATGAGGATGGGAGTTGCTCAATGAAATCCATCGAGATGGAGTTCCATGATTGGTCGGGGACTGGTAATTGCTTGAGCATCCCATAGGGTTGTGTCAAGTCTGGGTCTACTCCAGTAGGGGGTCCAGTCAAGTCCAGACGAAAGTGGACGAAGGAGGAGGGCAGAGGGCAGGACAAGAGATTAGTCCGGCCGGAGTTGGTGACCGCTTGGATTCAACGACTAAGGACAACGAGTGTTGATCCCTTGCATAGGTTCCAGTCAAGATGATTGAGACGGAGATGGAGATGGAGACAGACAAGAACTGGAGTAGTGACTAAGTTGATTTCAGACTGAGGAGTACAGAATAACTACAGAGTACTTATACTAAGTAAGAACTAGGGACAAGTATTTACAGTGACAAGTAAACAGCCTAAAAGGTGGACAAGGGGCGACCGGAGTTGGGACTAGGTCAGGTCCGGTGAAAATGATACAAGGTAGGAGATATATCGAGTACATGGAGAACTCACGTCAAGGCAGGGTAGATGGTGAGGTGTAGTAAGGACTGTATAGGGATTAGACCAAGGGTCGTACTTAACGGAAGTATAACTGTGCAACCATGACCAGAGTTAGCGAGAGCGACTGGAGTTAAGCTATAAGGCTGCGATGCGACTGGAGTAACCGGATAAGACCCAGAGTTGGGCATGGTCATAACAGGTTGGTGACGTGGCATCTTAGCTTGGGCACAGGCCATGCAGGACTTGATGTAGTCCTTTACATAGGTATGAATGCCTGGCCATGTATATTCACAACGAATGAGCTCTAGTGTGCAGTTCTGACTGAAATGTCCCGATAGGGGATGGTCATGCTTATACCTGAGGACACGAAGACATAGGTCATCGGCCTCGGGGACATACATGTGGCCATCAAGACGTAGGTAACCAGTCTCATTGGTTGACCATCAGGGATTCGATGTGTCCAAGAGGTGGGCTTTAGCGATCAGATCAGATGATAAGTTGGCTAGGATATTGGTGTGAAGACGCTTGACATCCATAAGTGCACTTGCTCTGAGTACTGGGGTGTGTAGGTATGTTGCATGAAGGGAATTGGTGAACTGTTCAGCCATGAACACTGGTCGGAGGTTCTGTGGATTGACTCAGGCGAAGCCCCTATCCCCCTCTTTGGGGTAGACGTCCCAGTGTCTAGTCAGGGCGTTGGGCTTTGCACCAAGTTTACCACGTCGGAAACGAATGATCAGATTGAATGAGGAGAGATACTCTGACCATTGGGCTTGCCGACGGGTGAGAACCTTAGAGGTAGAGAAATACTCCAGGTTTTTGTGGTCGGTCATGACATCAATTGGGAAGGCAGGGCCCTCCAGGTAGTGATGCCAGGCCTTGAAGGCTTCGAAGATAGTGAGGAGCTCCTTGTCGTGAGTATTGTAGTTCAGCTCGGGTGCAGTCAGAGTGCGAGAGTAGAACACAATTGGTCGTATCTCGTCATCTGAACCAGTGATGGATAAAATACTGGCAATCACGTAGTCTGATGCGTTGGTCTCAACTGTCAGTTGAGCGCCTGGCTGGAAATGGGTGAGGATGGGAGCTGTAGTGAAGGCCTCCTTGAGTTGGTTGAATGACCATCGGCAGACGTCAGAGAAATCACAAGGGGCATCTTTCCGTGTCAACCGAGTTAATGGAACCACTATATCGGAGTAATTGAATATGAATCGATGGTAAAAGTTCATGAAGCCCAGGAAGGACTGAATGTCCTTCACCTTGTGAGGTTCAGGCCAATCGCAGATTGTCTTGACCTTGTCTTGCAACATTGTCAAACCATTGGGGGAGAGGAAGTACCTGAGGTACTCCACCAAGTCTAAGTGGAACTCACACTTTTTGGGTTTGGCATAGAGCTTGTGCTGGCATAGTCACCGAAGCACTTCCCAAACGTGCTTGGTATGGTCCTCCATGTTGTCCGAGTAAACTAGGATATCGTCGAGGTAGACTACGACGCAGACATAGCATGTCTGCGAAGACCAAGTTGACAAAACACTGAAAGGCTGCAGGGGCATTGGTGAGACCGAAAGGCATCACCTGCCACTCATACGAGCCATAGCGAGTCCTGAAGGCAGTTTTGCACTCATCACCTTCAGCAATGCGAACCAGGTGGTAAGCATGTTGAAGATCAATTTTCGTGTAGACCTTTGCTTGACTTGGAGAGTTGAGTAGGTCAGAGATTGTCAGGTCTGGGTCTACTCTGGTAGGGGGTCTGGTCAAGTCCAGATGGAAACAGACAAAGGGAAGGGACAGAGGCTGGACAAGAAGTTAGTCCAGCTGGAGTTGGGGACCAATTGGATTCAACAACAAGGGGATCAAGTGTTGATCCCTTGCATAGGTTCTGGTCAGGTGGAGATGGAGACGGAGACAGACAGAGGACAGGAGTAGAGACTAAGTTGATTTCAGACTGAGGTATACAGGATGGAGACAGGGTACTTATACTATGGAGAACTAGGGTCAAGTATTTATGGTGACAAGTAAACAGCCCAAAGGGCAGACAAGGAATAACCAGAGTTGGGACTAGGTCAGGTCTGATGCAAATAAGTAAGGTCTGGAGAAAATACTACAAGGTAGAAGATATAAATGGAGCATGGAGAGCTCACAGTACAACAGGGTAGACGGGGAAGTGTGGTAATGACTGGATTGAGACTAATGCAAAGGGTTGCACTTAGCGGAAGGGTATGTGCGCATCCAGGACCGGAGTGATGTGTAGAGGTCCAGAGTTGAGCTGTAGTGCTGTGATGCGACCGGAGTAACCAGATAAGAGTCCCGAGTTGGACATGGTCTTGACAGTATCCCCCTCTTAGGGGCCGAACCCATGAGGTCCACCATGAGGCTGCTGTGTGGTCGCTTAGGACAATGTGGAGTCCAGAGTCAATTGTCTGAGTGTGAAATGGGGATCTATAAGAACAGACCAGTTTTTGGTTTCCACCCTCAACTTCCTTACTCTCTTATCACCATGTCTGCACCTATGCAAACCACCACCCCCCCTGCCAGCACAACTGGGTCCAGGGACTGGACAAGAGCAAGGTTGGAGGAGCTCCAGGCTCCGACGGACAATGAGGATGATGTGGCGAATGCAAAGAGGGCGGAGAAGAGGCATCACAAGCAGGCGAAGGTGGAGGCAGAGGAGTGAGCATGCCAGGGGCGTGAGGAGGCAGCGAGATGGGCATGCGAAGAGGCGGAGCAAAAAGTGTGGGCGGAGGCAGAGTGGAAGGCCAAGGAGGAGGTGGAGAGAAAAGCTTGTGAAGAGTTCACGAAGCTCCAAGCAGAGTGCCAGCAGATCCTCGAGGAGAAGGTATGCCTGATGGCGGAGGACAAATGCAAGGCGGAGGCAAAGCGCTGGGTGGAGGTGGCTGCAGGGAAGCAGAAGGCTGGGGAGGCTATGAAGAAGAGGACAAGGGAGGAGCCAGTGGCCGGACATAGTGGAGTCCAGGCCATGGACCCCCGGTATGTATTTGTTCTTTGATTCTTCGCTAGTGTTTTTGCTGATTTATTAAAAGCTGCACATGTTGTGTCAAGTTTGGGGTGCCATGTGTGCAAGACCTGGAGAAGCCCAAACAGCATGCCTGCAAGAGGTGCACTGGTCTCAAGGAAAAGTGTGAGTGGCTGGAGGTCGAGACTGGAGGGTCCGGGTCTGGTGTGGACAAGGGCAAAGGCAAGGCTGTCACGACATTGCCATGAGGTGGCGAAAAGCAGAAGAAGGTCAAGAAGTCGGTGGCAGTCATCGCTGACAATGAGATCCAAGAGGTGGCAGGGCCATCGAAGTCCGGGTCCAGAGGGTCCGGGAACCAAGCATTCCTGGACTGGATGGATTGACTTGTGGAGTCGATGGGGGAGCTGACCAGAGAGGTGCACCGGATGAGGCAGGCACAGTGCTCCGTGGTGCGATCCAACAACCGGGTAGGCTGCACCCTCAAGATGTTTCTTGAGGAGTGCCACTGGTTCAATGGACCCCACAACGAGCCAGGGACAGACCCAGAGAGTGACAAGGAGGTGGATCTGGAGGAGATCGACTGGAGGTGGAGGGAGTTGAGCAGGAGATGGAGAAGGCCGGCGACGAGTTGTTGTCACACCACGCCCCTCCTTGCGTGTGAACCAGTCCGGTCTGGATTTCTTTTGTAAATGGAAATGTAATTAGTTTTGTTTTTATAAAGAAAATTGGACTGGAACTATTAGAGTGAGTAATATTACTTGAGACAGAGTGAAACAGATAGGGGAAACAGATAAAGGAAGCGGAGGTGAGAGTAATGCTACATGGACGTGAGTGGTCTGGGTTTGTCCGGGTACCGGACATGGTAATCTTCTAGTAGTTCCGTTGCGTTGCCTAGTTCAGTGGCAAGAAGCCATGACATTTCTTCATCAGACCCTTTGTAACCAGACCAACATACCAAGTACAAGAGTTTGCATGTTTTGCAGTGACAGTCAACCTTGGAGTTGAGGATCTCAGAGCTCTCGAACTCCAGTTTGCCATCCACCTCGACTGGTGGTGGTGGAGGGTGTATCCAGTCTGGGATGGTATTGGGTATGGCTGGTTCGAGCTGGGAGATGTGGAAAACTGGGTGAACTGTGTGCATGGAGTCTGGAAGGCAGAGTGTAAAGGAGAGAGAGCCCACTTGAGCTATGATGGTATAGGGCCCAAGGTTCTTCTCTGATAGTTTTTTAGATGGTCATGTAGACCAGAAGTATTTGGCTTTGACGTAGACTTGGTCACCAACTTTGAAGTCCGGTGCTGAAGAGTGTTTAGCATCCACTGGACCTTGGTATCATAGTTGGGTGTTAGCCATTTCTTCTCTAAGGTATTGGTGCAGCGACAAAAGGTTGACTGCATAGTCACAAGCCTGGGTGGAAGTCATATCACGTTCTGGGTAAATGGAGATGTTAGGGTGATAGCCCTTATTAGCAAAGAAGGGTGAAACTCCGGTGGTAGCACTAGGTGCATTGTTGTATGCGACCTCTGCCAGTGGGAGTAGGTCCACCCAGTTGTCCTGCTGGTAGTTGCAGTAGATCTGGAGGTACTGTTCGAGGGTCTGGTTAGAGTGTTCAGTCTGGCCATCGCCCTCTGGGTGGTAACCAGAGGTGAAGTGAAGGCGCATGTCGAGAGCCTTTCCGAGCAACCAGAAGAAGTGCAAGACGAACTCGGTACCACGATCTGATGTGATGTGGGCAGGAACTCTGTGCTTGGAGAACATGTGGAGTAGGAAGAGCTTTGCAAGCTTCAGGCTAGTGATGGTGTCGTGAGTAGGAATGAATATGGCCTGTTTAGAAAGCCAGTCTACCACAACCAGGATGGCTGTAAAGCCGGTAGATGAAGGGAGTTGCTCTATGAAGTCCATCGAGATGGAAATCCAGGGCTTCTCTGGTATGGGGAGCTGTTTCAGCAGCCTGTAGGATCTATGGCATGGTGTCTTAGCTTGTGCGCAGGAGGTACAAGACCAGACATAGTCCTTGACAAAGGTCCAGAACCAGGCCAAGCATACTCACGCTGGATTAGCTCCAGGGCCTGGTTTTGCCCAAAGTAGCCAGCAAGAGGGTGATCATGCCTGTACTGGAGGACACAGAGCCAGAGATCGTCTGAGTCTGGTACGTAGATGCAACTGTCTAGCCAGAGGAATCCTGCTTTGTCAGCAGACCAGTGAGAGTCTGGAGGGTCTGCAAGGTGGATCTGGGCAATGGGGTCAGAGGGTAGTGCAGAGAGGATGTCACTATGGAGTGTTTCCACATCCATGATTGCAACTGCACGGAGGGCCGGGAACTCTAGATAGGTAGTGCGAAGTGAATTAGTGAGCTGTTCTTGAGTGAACACCGGCCGGAGATTTTGGGGGTTAACCCAGGCATAGCCACTATCCCCCTCTTTGGGGTAGATGTCCCATCATCTAGTGAGAGCGTCAGGCTTGGCACCGAGCTTACCAGGGCAGAAGTGAATGACAAGATTAAATTGGGATAAAAATTCAGACCACCGGGCTTGCTGGCAGGAGAGTACTTTTGAGGTCAAGAAATATTGGAGATTCTTGTGGTCCGTGATGACATCAATAGGAGAGGCAGAGCCTTCAAGGTAGTGGCACCAGTTCTGGAATGCTTCAAAGATAGCTAATAATTCCTTATCGTGGGTGTCGTAGTTTAACTCCAGAGCAGTCAAAGTCTGGGAGTAGTAGGCAACCGGACGGATCTCTCTGTCAGCACAGGTAATAGACAAGATACCGGCGACAGTGTAGTCGGAGGTGTCAGTTTCTACGATAATAGGAGCGTCTGGAATGAAGTGAGTGAGAATGGGCACAGTGGTGAAGGCATGCTTAAGAGCATTGAAAGAACGTCAACAGTCCTCAGAGAAATTCCAGGGAGCATCCTTCTGGGTGAGCTGGGTGAGGGGGACCACAATGTCAGAGTAGTTAAAGATAAACTGGCAGTAGAAGTTGGTGAAGCCTAGGAAGGACTGGATGTCCTTTACCTTTTGTGGTTCAGGCCAGTCGGAGATGGTTTGGATCTTGTCTGGAGACATAGTCAAACCTTCCGGAGATAGGCAGTAGCCAAGATACTCTACTGAGTCCGAGTGGAACTTGCATTTCTCTGGTTTGGCAAAGAGGCCATGTAGCTGGAGACAGTGGAGTACTTCCCAGACATGCTGCTGGTGGGAATCCATATCCTTGGAGTAGATGAGGATGTCGTCAAGGTACACGATGATGCAGATGTCTAGCATGTCAGTGAAGATGGTGTTGACAAAATGCTGGAAGGCTGCAGGGGCATTAGTGAGGCTGAAGGGCATGACTAACCACTCATAGGACCCATAGCATGTGCGGAAGGCAGTTTTCCACGCATCGCCCAGAGCAATCCGGATGAGATGGTAGGCATGCTGGAGGTCAATCTTGGAATAGATTTTTGCATGGCTAGGAGAGTCCAAGAGGTCGGAGATGAGAGGGGGTGGATAGCAGTCCTTTTTAGTGATTTTATTAAGGCCTCGGAAGTCAATGCAGAGGCGAAGGGAGCTGTCCTTCTTTTTTACAAAGAGGACCAGAGCAGCGTGGGAGGAAGTGGTAGGGCGGATGAAACCTGTATTCAGATTCTCGTCGATGAAAGTCCGGAGAGTGGAGAGCTCAACCAGAGACAGTGAGTATAGTGTTCCCAAAGGGGGTGAAGTACCTTCTTCAAGGTCGATCTTCAGATCATAATCGCGATGCGGGGGAAGTTCAGAGGCTTTTGCCTTGCTGAACACATCCACATAATTGTGATACTCTGGAGGAACAATGTCTGGGACCAGAGGAGTGGATGAGGAGGAAGACTGGGCCTTCACTGAGTTGGAGGGATGCAGCTGAAGTTGGTATTTCATAGATCCCTCTAATTTGCATGCATGCACGAATGTGGCTGCATTTATCAGGGAGATATGTGGAGGGTCACAGGCCAGAGTGTCAACAGATGGTGTGAGGCTGGAGTCAGATTGGCCAGAAAGGCCAGAGATAGGGTTACTGGGCGGAACTGGAGAGGGAGTCAACAGGGGTGCTGGCAAACTTCCTGCAAGAGTCTGGAACGTTAAGCTGCTCAATACCCAATCAATCAACAGATTGTAGCAGGTGAGCCAGTTATGTCCAAGAACAATAATGCATTCAGAATCCAATGGAGTGAGGTAAAAGGTCATGGGGGTGACATCACTGGTAGTGGGGAACTGCACTGATAAGTTGATAGCTTCTGTGATTACGAAGTTTGAAGAGCCATCAAAAAGCCAGAGAACTATCGGGCTACGGAGTAAGTTGTAAGTTTGTTATTGTGCGTGAATTTTATGTCTACAAAACAATGGGTGGACCCGGAGTCCACAAGTGTGTGAATTTTAGGTAAGTCCAAAGATAAGAGGGAAACATGGGGCATAAGGGAATTAGGATCTAAGAGAGTGGACACATTGAGGTGGGCCTCCCTGGGTGCACTTCTGGAGTCAACGCAGCTCGCCAGTTGTGTGGAGGGCCAGGAGCTGCTTACTCTTTTTTTGACTTGGAGTTGGCACCCGAGTTTGAGTCCGTTTTACTGGACTTGGTAGCATCAGTGGCTGCAGTGCAAGCCTTGGCCTTTTTGTCTTCTTGGGACAGTTGTCCACAAAGTGACCGGGACCCCCACAGAACATGCAGAGGTTATTGTCTAGTCACCGTTTTCACTCATCAGCGGTGAGCTTCCCATCCTTACCAAGCTTGTTGGTGAGGTCCAGTCTGGTGGAACCAGAAGGGAATGGGTTGCTGGTCGTTTTGGACGAGCCAGCAGGGGTGGAGCTAGAGGTGTTGCCGGCTTTGGATTTCTCCTTGCCAGACTTGGGTGAGGTGCCTCCGGAGTTGGAGGACTTGGCTGGGGATGAGGTGGACTGACTCTTTGTGGTATGAGCAATCTCATCTTTGCACTCCCAGTAGCATGCATCAATCTCCTGGCATAGTGCCTGGAGTCCATGGAGAGTCAGGGGTTTGCCGACTCGAGCAATCTCATCTTTCAGACAATCTGGAAGTCCGGAGTAGAACAGGTGGCGGAGCGTGCCATCTCCATAGTCCTGGACTTGGGAGGCAAGGCAGTTGAAGTCCATGATGTACCGTGTAATGCAGTGTGTGTCCTTCTGGTCAGCCAGATCTCCAGAATTCAGGAGGTCTGGTTTGAACCACTCCAATGTCATACCCTTGAGATAGGACTGAGCAAAAGTTATCTTAGCCCTATCTAGGCAGAACACTTTGGCGCAGTCCTGGAAGCAGAGCTCACATTGGACCAAGAAGGTCCAGAGCTTTTTGGGGTCTGTGCCATTGAAGGTGTCTGGTTCACGGACTTTGGCACAGGAGGAGGAGGACTTGTTGGTCTGGTGGGAAGAGCAGGAGAGGCAGTTGATGGCAATGGCTAGATTGTGGAAAACAGCTAGACCAGGGTCTAGCTCTTCCAGGGCGTTGACAAACTCATTGTCGTTGTTGTTATCTCCATCTCTGGGGTTGTCCAGATCATCTCTGGGACCATCTTCTGGGCCAAACCATTGGAATTGGCCGGGTTCGCAATGCTCCAGAGTGGAGTCGCGATGGTAGGGAAACCTGTCACCAGAAACAGATTCATGGTGACCTAAGCCTGCAGAACCACAAAGGCTCTGAGACACAGCATCTCAACATGGAGTCAAAGGTGCTGTAGGGTTTCAAGCTGTAAAGCTCTGGAATTGGCTTACAGAAGCCAGAGGTTGCCTGTGGTTAGACAGGGCTTGTTGGGCGGCAGAGAGGTGGAGGTCATCTACTGCACCTGCTTCCTCAGCAAGTGCTGCAGTGGTACGAGCACGTGGTCATAGTCATAAGGGAATCGAACAGGATATGTATATGAGGTTTGAGACAGTGAACCCACACAAGTGTGAGTCTGAAATACTGTCAGGTCTGGGTCTACTCCGGTAGGGGGTCCAGTCAAGTCCGGATGGAAACAGACAAAGGGAAGGGACAGAGGCTGGACAAGAAGTTAGTCCAGCTGGAGTTGGGGACCAATTGGATTCAACAACAAGGGGATCAAGTGTTGATCCCTTGCATAGGTTCTGGTCAGGCGGAGATGGAGACGGAGACAGACAGAGGACAGGAGTAGAGACTAAGTTGATTTCAGACTGAGGTATACAGGACGGAGTACAGGGTACTTATACTATGGAGAACTAGGGTCAAGTATTTATGGTGACAAGTAAACAGCCCAAAGGGTGGACAAGGAATAACTGGAGTTGGGACTAGGTCAGGTCCGATGCAAATAAGTAAGGTCCGGAGAAAATACTACAAGGTAGAAGATATAAATGGAGCACAGAGAACTCATTGTACAACAGGGTAGACGGGGAAGTGTGGTAATGACTGGATTGAGACTAATGCAAAGGGTTGCACTTAGCAGAAGGGTATGTGCGTGTCCAGGACCAGAGTGATGCATAGAGGTCTGGAGTTGAGCTGTAGTGCTGCAATGTGACTGGAGTAACTGGATAAGAGTCTGGAGTTGGACATGGTCTTGACAGAGATGAGGGGTAGGGGATACTGATCCTTCTTTGATATTTTGTTGAGTTCTCGGTAGTTGACGCAAAGTCGGAGAGAGCCGTCCTGCTTCTTTACGAAGAGGACAGGGGCTGCATGGGAGGATGAAGTCAGATGGATGAAACCAAAGCAAAGGTTTTCATAGATGAATCCCTGAAGGGTTTCAAGCTTGATGGGGGAGAGTGAGTAGAGTCTACTGGGCGGTAATGGTGCTCCTTCTTCTAGTTCTATCTTAAGGTTGTATTCCCGATAAGGCGCGAGTATCGATGCTTTCACCTTGCTAAAGATGTCAGCAAAGTCGTGGTATGCCTCAGGGACAGAGGAGAGGTCAGGAGCAGCATTGACTGATGCAGCACGAAAACTGCCATCAGGCTTCAGCTGAACAGAGAACTGTTGAGAGCCATCGAGCTGGCAAGCCTTCAGAAAGGCTGCATCATTCATGAGAGTGATTGGGGGTGCCCAAAGACTGGCAGCCTGAGGCGAGTCAGTCAGGGAAGGAAACAAGACTGACGTATCATCAAGTCTCAGTGCGCTCGGTGAGTGTGCTACAGGGTTGGGGAGTGAGCTTGGGGTTGGCACTTGCTGTGTAGATGTTCTGAACTTGATACTGCTCAGTACCCAGTCAATCGACAGATTGTATTGGGTGAGCCAGTTATGTCCGAGAACTATCTTACAGTCAGAGTCCAACGGGGTGACGTCGCCAGAGGGAAAACAGATGGGTATGTTGGTTGCTTCGGTAATTATGGTGGTGGTGGTACTGTCGAATAGACAGAGAACAATCGGGGATACTGAGTAGCATGAAAGAGTGTTCATATTGGCAAATGACAGATCTACAAAACAGTGGGTAGAACCCAAATCTACTAATGCAGGAAAGGAGGACTGTATATCATGGTCACTGATAGTAACCTGAGGTTGGAGAGAATTGGGGCTGGAAAGAGCAGCTGCATTGAGTTGGGCCTCCATAGGTGCACAGTCGGGAACAACACAACTCCCACTCTGTGCGGAGTCTCGGGAGTTGCTATCTATTTTTTTGCCTCAGTGGAGGCCATTGGTTTGACTTCCAACGTGTTTGTGGTAGCAGCAGTAGCTGCCCTAGCCTTGGCTGCTCGAGAGCCTGACTTGGGGCAGTCCTTGGCCTTGTGGCCAGTTGCACCACAGAACATGCACAGATTCATATTGAACCTGTGCTTGCATTCCTCAGAGGTCAGCTTGCCGTCCTTACCAAGCTTGTCTGAAAGCTTGGCAGCATTGCCTGACTTGTTAGATTTCTGAGTCGGGGTCGATGACAAAGAGGACTGGGCACACTGGAAGCATTTCTCAATGTTTCATGACAAAACATTGTAAAAAAATAGAAGTAAGAGATATTCTTTTATTTAAAATTCTGTTCAACAACAAAGCCAAATATCATACAGCATTATCTTTGTTATTTTTGTGTCAAGACATGATTTGAGATCATTTCTTATGTTGGGACTATAAAATATTTAGCCTTTTTCTTCTGCCTGTTCCTTGCAAAACAAATAAAGAAATGACAATGTAACTTTTCTCATAGCAAGTATTTCAGCATGTATTATTAAAAATAAGGTACCGTATTATTCTTGAAAAAATGTTAAAAGAAACAATGAATTTTCCTTCAAGAAACATCATTGTTCCTGGATGCCTATTGGCTGGCTAGAGTGATATGATCAAAAACATATAGCATATTTCCTAAACATTTATTTTTGTGGATTAGAGTGTTGTTCAATTCAATTTTGCACTACAGAAAATTGAAAATGCTTGCTGTGGGAAAAATTACATTGTCATTTCTTTATTTGTTTTGCAAGGGACAGGCAGAAGAAAAAGGTTAAATATTTTATTGTCCCAACATAAGAAATGATCTCAAATCATGTCTTGACATAAAAATGACAAAAATAATGCTGTATAATATTTGTCTTTTTTGTTGAACAAAATTGTAAATAAAAGAGTCTCTCTTTCTTCTATTTTTTTACAATGTTTTGTCATGAAACATTGAGAAATGCTTGCAGTGTTGAGGATTGACACAATGGTAAATGCAAGATCTAGAACTGAGATTAGGAGACATTATGAAATGAAATGCAAGTAATACCAAAGAATCTGTCAGGGAAGACGGGCATAGGGCAGGGTCTTTGGTGTAATACTAAGTTCCAGATACAAACACATGAGTTGTGGCGAGAACAAAAGACTCATAAACTTACCAAACTCAAATTCAGATCCCAACTTCCCAATGCCCTACCGCTCTTATTATGATTCACCCTCATGGTCACATAACAATGGGCAATCCACAATTCTAAAGAGTGTATCTGGCAATGTTGTCAGTAGCCCTGGAGGTTCAGAAGAGTCCTTCAACCCATTTCTTGGCCAGCCGATGTTCGGAGGAGTTGGGCAAGGAGCTCCTCTGAACGAACATGGTCAGTACATCTATAGCAAGGTGGGAATGCCAGTGGTCCCATCATCACCCCAGTCTGTTGCATATGGGCATCCAACAGTAATGACCTCCTGAGTGCTTGAAACCCAACTGTCTACTGATAACAGCAGAGCCCTAATGCAGAAAATGACACAGCTGGGGATGCTGTGACTCAGATTAGTTTGAAAAGACAGCGTTCAGAAGAAGCCAATCAAGATCTTCAGCCACAGATAAGTCAACCTATAATTTGGTAGCCAGAATACTAAGCTTCAACAAGACGCTGGTGTGCCAGTTTGGAGGCAATCTTTCCAATACTTGCCAAGTGAAGTCCACTCCAGTTTTTCGTCCAATCAAGCACCCTCAACTCCTAAGAGCCTTCGAATTCGAGACAAAACCTCACAAGGAAAAGCTTGAAGAAGTGATCAAGGCATTGAAAAGTGATGTGAACAAGGTAAACAACTCACTGAGAACACAGACAGATGTGCTTCGCGCAATACTTGAAGCTTTGAAAGAAAGAATTATGGGTCTGGATTGAATGACTGTACCATTAGTATTACCACACACACAGGCAAAGATCATGTATGATACCATGTTGTATAAATGTGGTTGCGACACATTGTCTGGAAACTGTCTTGTGCCATCGTAGTAGATAATTTGAAGCGCAAATCCACCTGTGACCTGTGTTAGCACAGATCAAGTAAAGTTGCCATGATTGTAATGAACGAACATTGAAGTCCCTAGCAACTGCTATGATGGACAAGATGTCAGAAGGGGACTTGCAGCTAAGGAGCTCCATCAACTTCTGATACCGATGATTTTCACAAAGGGCTACTGTACTGAGGAAGAACGATGGAACTTCTTCACATCAACAGTGGGCTATGTAACACAGAATGTCAGTTACATTTCATTGTGGGAAGTAAATGCACTGTAGCAGTGTCAAAATCACTGGATATTGCCACCTGATTAGTGGTGCCATTCATTGATCTTTGTCTCTGGCTGTGGTGGTCACCACTGTCAGTGGCTGGTCAGACTGAACCCTGTAACCTATGCTTCATTGAAATCCCAATGTGCTCATTGGTACATGCCATCTGGAGCCAGACAGGATCTATCTGCATTCTCCCACAAACAGCAGTAGTGGAATGATAGACACGGAGTGTGGGTGAGGATGTGTGTGGGTTCATCATTACCAGCGAGAGAAAGACCTGAATGCAACGAACAGCAGGAACATGCTGGCAGTGAATCACAATGGTGCTTATTTTCAGTTGTGGTAGGGGACTTATGGGTGGGGTACCAAATGGGTCATGGTGGTGGGCCCCGATGATCACAGTTGTGGTGAATGGTATGGTGGTAGTGGGACGAACATCATTGTGGGTGAGATCAAGTGAGTGGGATCCAAAAAAGGAAACAATTCAGGAGTTGGTGCTGCTTCTGCCACTTGACCATGGCTGGCCAAACAGCCTTTTCAAGTGTTTCTTCCACAGTCATCTTTGTTTTTATTATCTTCCAATCTGACCACCAACCACCAACCACCACCACCACCACCACCCTTGGATCTGCTGTCTCATTTGATGCACTTGCAGTGCCCAGCCCAGGTCTTGTCACTACTGGCCAGCCAGGACTGACCATTCTGCTCACACACAGAGTGCCACCCATGCACATGGTTGATGACTGGGCAGCATGGGCACAGAGTGAATGGGATATCCTCAATCTCAAGTATGGCGATGAATCTCCATAAAAGAGGAGTGAGGGTATAAACTTGTGAGCTCTCTCTGGCCCATCCTGTGCTTGCTGCTGCAGCATGCTCAATGTCCTACAGATTAACTAACCAGAATGCCAACTCGAGGTAAGCTCAGACCGGTTGCTCTGTATCCCATCTCCCCCCCCCTGAATCATTGTGCCTTCTTTAGCTTTTATTGCCCGTTAGCCATTGGGACACTGCCTGTGGCCTTTGATGTCATCCTTGACACCAGCTCAGCATAAGTCCCCCCACCAATGCCCACCGGTCCATATTCACATTGTACCTAGAGTTTAAAAGTCCGGTCCAGTCCAGTTTTTTTGCCTTTTTTGGAAGAGGACTGGACTGGACCGCTTTTGGAAGCCTGGGAATGGTTCATGAAAGATCAGTTTTACACCCCTTAAGACCCACTGCAGGCCAAAATTAGCCTGTAATATAGGGGTTTTTATACCATATATGTATTTCTTACATAATGCAGTTGCAACTGGTTGCAACTGGTCTTTTTCATCATTCTCAAAAGTAGGCAACTGGCAACTGCAGTCTGGTTGCGACCAGTCCAGTCCAGTCCAGTTTCCAGTCTTTTTGCGGTCCTATGGACTGGACTTTTAAACTCTAATTGTACCCCATTCACAGTGATCTCTGGGTGGCCAACACCAGCTGTACATCTGGCTGCACCAAAATCGCCCTCCTCCAAGCCGCCTCATCAACAACACTCAAGAACCTCTCCCAGCCATTCGATATCCAATATGGCAGGGGAGAAGCAGCCGGGTACATCATCCAGGACATTGTGCAGATGGCAGGGTTCTCAGTCTGCAACCAGGTGTTTGCTGTGGTGAACCAGGTGATGTCAGGTCTGCTGACTAGCCCAGTGTCTGGGCTGTTGGGTCTGGCTTGGCAGATGATTGCTGCATCTGGTGCTGTGCCGTTTTGAGAGACATTGGTGAGTGGTGGGGCATGGGCGGATCCAGTGATGTCATTCCAGCTGACTCAGTGCATTGTTTGTATGGACGTATGGGGTGTCACACTGTGGCTGGTGGGTCGTCTCGATTTTGGCAAGATTCATCAATGCCACAAATGTCAAGGATAATGAGCCAGGAGGAACATTTATGATGGGTGCATTTTCATTACCTGGGTTTCATGTGCTGTGGTTGGCTGATGGGTGTGCCACAGGATTCGTCAACAGCAGTTTGTACACTGGGCAGATCGACTACCAGAACATTTCCGGAACACCAAGCTTCTGGCTGCTCACAATGAGCAAGTGCACAATGAGCAGGCATGCTCGATGTCATCAACAACAATCAACAATAAACCTTCTCACCTAGCATTGATGGGGGTGCTGCAGGAAGCTGCTGAGGCATACCTTGTCTCCCTCTTTGAGGACATCAACCCTACTGCTATCCACGCTAAGTTCATTGCCATCCAAGCCAAAGATGCAATGGTGATTACCACGGAAACAGCACTGCAACTGCATCGCCCACGACTGTCTCAGGACAACAGAAGACGACAACCACATACACCAAAGGGTCACGAGCATGACCGCCATAACCCAAGACAATTGTCTGCTGTGGTATCCCCCATCTTGTTTGTTGCGAGTTTCCATTTGTGAGCTTGCCTGTGACAGTCGATCCAGTTATTACAGCTGTTTGCATAAATAATGGTACTGGTGCGTCGCGGCTGAGGCAAACAAATGAGATAAGCAGTGATGGGACTTAGTAGAACTTTGGCTTTCAGTCACTGCTTGATCGTTCTCATCAATGCCCAACCACAAGATATCGCATGATTTGAAGCTTGCTGCCCTTCGCCTTCACCAACATGGGGCCATGCCCCTCTCTGATATTCTCCAATGCTTAGGCATTTCCTGAATGACTTTCTTTCGTGTCCAGAAGATCTTTCGTGAAACTGGAGATGTTGTCAAGCCTCGAAGTGCCTACTGTGGTCATCCTCGGATCCAGAACCATGCAGATGTCCATTATTTGATCGAACTCATCCAACATTGTCCTGACTGGTTTCTCGATGAGCTCCAGGGGCTCTTGGAGCGAAACCGCTTTATCAGTGTGCATTACACCACCATTCATCAAGAACTTCTTCGAGCAGGCATTTCACTCAAGAAGCTTCATAAAGTAGCATCTGAGCGGAATGAAGACCTTCATGCCGACTTTATTCGGCAGATGGCTCGATACGAGCCAGAAGAACTCATCTTCATTGACAAGATGAGCAAGGATGAGCGGACACCAGTGAGGAGGTATGGCCGTGCCCCAAGGAGCGAGCAGGCCAGCATTATAGGTCCATTTGTTCGTGGAAAGTGACTTTCAGCAGTTGCTGCAATGAGCACAGATGGTGTCATTGCTGGAAAGGTAGTCTTGGGTTCCTTTGACCGAGTTAGGTACATTGAATTCATTGAGTTGTTCATGGTGAGTATTTGGCTGGTAAACTGGCTATCCAGGCTAAACTACTGTCATGTACAGCTACCTTTGTGTACTCAATGGCCAGGCAAGCACAGTGTCCTCGTCATGGACAATGCACGCATCCATCATGGTGAGGAGATTTGTGAACTTGTCATGCAGCACAGTGCGTCCAATTCCATGACTACCTTAGACTTCCTCTAGTAACAGTAATTCTGAAGGTGTACGGCTTGAATATTTACCACCATACTCCCCTGATTTGAACCCTATTGAAGAAGCCTTCTCACAGATCAAATCATGGATCCGCTGCAACTGGGATGTTTTCTTTGCAGCAGAGGGAGATGGACTATTTTATAAAATGCAGGAGGCACTGGATATTGTCACCACTGATGACGCACAAAGCTACATTCAACATGCAGGTTATTTCTAGTTACACATTGCAGTGGTATGATACAATTGGGTTTTGTCATTTTCATCCCCTGAATGTCATGTTACGAAAAAAATTATGCATTGCACCAACGGGAAACTGCATCTTTCAGCTGAGCAATCTCCCCATGAAGAACACCGATCGCCTCCAGGTCTTGAATGGTTGTGAAATGAAGTGAATGAGAGACTGTATAGCCATTCTCAATGAGCTTGCACTGTAGGTCTTGAGAAATATCATATGATACACAGAAGTCGTCAAGGGAAAGACAAGGGCCAAGGGACTGAAGCTGAGAGGGTGTCAGTAACATTGCAGCTGACAGTGACACAGGTTGGGTCTGGGTGAGTGGTGCTCGAGGTACTGTAGCCACACCGGGATTGTGGAACATTTGGAACATTTCGGCAGGAAAATTGACATTGATAATGGGTCCACCTGATGTGGTGGCAGTGCCCGGTGTGGTGCTTGGTGCAGGTGCAGGTGCAGATGAATTCTGGGATTGTTTTGTGCAGGCTTGTTCTTGAAGCTCTTGACGTCGAGCCGCAAGAAGTGTCAACTGTCCAAGGTTTTCATCAGCAAGCATGGTATTGAACTCCTTATGGCTTGGAGGCATGTCGATTGTTGCAACCTGATCGCCTTTGAGCTATGCAGTAGTCTAAATGTCAGCATTTCAAATGCAATGGTAGTGTTCAAACCATGGCAGAAGCCCAGCATTCCAAGCGAGAAAATGTGAGCGGAATGTGTGTCCCATTTGCTGGATTGACGTAGCAAAACCCGCTTGAGCAAGCAGGTTTCTTGTTGCAAATATAGCGAGCATGCAATAACTTGATGTTCTTATTGACTGGCTGGTTGGACTTGTCAGGATCGGTTCTCCTCAACAATCTTACTAGGAGGTCCAGGGTTGCAGGGGACTAATGAGGAGGTAAGTCCAGACACTAGTAGGTGCTGGTTAGTGCAGACAGTCAAGTCTGGGTCATATGGACGAAGTCCAGGCACTAGAGAAGCACTGGGAGTAAGTCCGGGTTTTTGCGGAGTAAGTCCGGACTGCGGGAAAGTGGACCGGAGTAGCGCAGCTTGTCCAGACGAAGGACACATCCCAGAGGTGGGATAAGTCCTAAGAGGTCTAGCATCAAGTCTGGGACAGAGGTGGCTTTTGCCCTTGTGCGAGTAGGAGACTTGCTAGGAGTGGACATAGGACCAAGGGGACGAGATGGGACGGAGGCCAGAGTTGGCCGGAGTTGAGGAGTTCGGGTGAACAGATGGATTAGGAGAGCATAGTGGGTAGTACAGAGGGAGGAGTATCTTAGTTGAGATTTGATCTAAGGATCTACTAGGCTGGAGTTTGGTAGTTTATATAGTAAAGAGACTAGAGGTGAGTATATACGGTGACAAGTAAACACCTTAGTTGGGACAAGGGATGGAGTGGAACCAGACAGGAAAATAAACTAGGTACAGGAAAATAAACTGGAGCGGAAGCAGAAACGGGGAACTAGGATTACAGGGATAACGGAGGAAAAGCAGGGACAAGGGAACTAGGCCAGAACAGGACAGGTAAGGGTCAGAGGTGGACTTAACTAATGTTAAGTCCGGAGCGATGTCCAGGACCAGAGGAAGTGGAACCGGAGGAAGTGCATGACTGGAGGAAGTGCATGACCAGAGGAAGTGCAAGAGCAGAGGGAGTGTGCAGGTGGAGGAGGGGCGGAGTAGCCGGAGGAAGGTCTGGAGTTGGACATAGAAATGTCCTAAGCCTTTGGTGGACCTAACAGAGGAAGTGGAGCAGGAGCAGGAGCAGGAGCAGGAGCAGAACTGAGCCAGAGTTTGATATACCAGCTGGAGTTGGGCTATGTCACAGACCAGACAAAGGGAGTGGCCAGACTGAAACTGGAGTAGCAACTAATGGTAGGTACAAGTCCGACACGGAGGAGTTAGACTGCGGATCTGTCTGCAGGAAGACAGGGGTTAGTCCTGAGGGTGGAGATGGACGTAGGGACCGGAGTTGAGCTGGAGTACAGCTATGGGGCTGGAGATGGCTGGACTAGATCCGGAGTTGCGTCTATGCCTAAGCAGAGGTCAGGCGGGCCAAGGTTAGACTGGAGTTGCGACTGGGAAAAGTATGGATATGACAGGACTCATCAATATTGGCTGCCTTCGAACTCTGGATAGTATCATCATGTGCACGAATCTAACATAACGAGATCTTGGACTTACACGGCTCTTCTTTGTTGGCATTTTCTTCTGCTTCTTCGTTTTCTCGTCTTCAGACAAGTTGTTCTCACTGCCAGAAGTAGAACTGCTCCGAGTCTGCTTCAAGTAGTAGTTTGATCAGTAATAACAGATACAAACGGACAAATACGATGAACCTTTTTGACTGCGGGTGCCCTAAGCTGCTGAATGTAGATATTTGCTTCATAGTTCTTGGACTTCATAGCACACTGAACGAGCTCAGCATAGCCTTCTTCATCGGTAATTGCAAGAGGAGTGGGTGAGACACAAGGAACTGAGAACAACACCTCGTGATCTTTGAATGCAATGGTATCAGGGTGCAACGTGGCATTGATTTTGACGAGAACTTGGGCCTTCCTGTTGGAGATAAACAGAACTGTTGTGGTATGTTTACCTACTTACATAAGCATGCATCGCACTAGAGTAGAGTTCCTAGTACCATAGTTCCCTCAGTAGCTTGCCAGACTACTGAGGGTGAGTACATTCCTACTAACCACTTTCCTACCTACTAATACCTTGTAGTTACCTACAGGTATATACTAATATATCAGTAGCTTGCCAGCATACTGAGGTTACCCTACAGCTCTCCTTCTCCCTTCCTTAGGCTAGACCTTCCCTGTGCAGACCACCACCTTTCTATAGGTTATGAGCCCTGGCTCTGCCTAGCCAGGAGGAAAGGAAGTACCAGGAGAAAAGGAACCCACTGGAAAAACAAGTGAAATGGTCA
>Ga0307518_10000270_pt1 | contig 39099 bp, 34 predicted proteins | sample 25_EM_MG_FD_203889 | JGI IMG/M metagenome (GOLD analysis project Ga0307518, IMG submission 203889) | Populus trichocarpa ectomycorrhiza microbial communities from riparian zone in the Pacific Northwest, United States - 25_EM | ecosystem: Host-associated > Plants > Roots > Unclassified | place... | reverse complement strand
ACCCCGCGCAGCTTCTCGTAGCTGTCGCCGTCCTCGATGAGCACGGTGGCGCGGGGGTCTCGCTCCAGGTTCTTCGCCTTCTGGGAAGTGCCGTAGGTCCAGGTCGCGACGCCGGACTCGTGCGGGTAGTACCAGAGGGGCGCCAGATGCGGGCGGCCGTTCGGGCCGATCGTCGCGACGTTGATGACCTTCTGCTCGTCGAGGTAGGCGGCGAGTTCGTCAGGTGACATGCGGATCTGGTCGCGACGGGACATGCGTCAGCCCTTTCGTGTGGCGGCCCGGCCTGCCTGGCCGGTCACTGAAGATTCGTACGCGCCGCGCTCCTTGATGTCCATGAGCGCGGCGGCGTCGGCCTTCTTGATCCGGCCCCTCGCGCCGATCTCGATGATCGGCGGCAGGAACGCGCGGATCAGCTTCAGTCCGCCGACCCAGCGGGGCACGTGCACGGTGCGGGCGCGTTTGTTGACCCCGGCCTGCAGGTGGTCGAGCGCGACCGACAGCGGGTAGGTCTTGCCGAGCAGGCCGGGCATGCCGGCGCGGAGCTTGCCGAAGACGGGGTGCTGGTCGGCGCTCTCGACGAGGTCGGTGCGGATCCAGGTGGGGTGCGCGACGCCGACCTTCACGCCGAGATGGGCCACTTCGGCGCGGAAGCTGTTGCAGAACGCCTCGACGCCCGCCTTCGCGGCGGCGTAGTTCGCCATGCCGGGCGCGTGGGTGATCGCGGCCAGCGAGGAGATCGCGAGCAGGTAGCCCTTGCGGTCGATGACATGCGGAAGGGTGACGCGGAAGGTGCGCCAAACGCCGAGCAGGTCGACCTCGATGACCTTCTCGAACGCGGCCGGATCCACCGACCGGACGAAACCGGAGGTCGCGATACCGGCGTTCGCGATGACGATGTCGATCCCGCCGAAGTGCTCGACGACGCCCGCGGTGGCGCGTTCGAGGTCGTCCCAGCTGGTGACGTCGGCTTCCCAGGCGTGCGCGCTGGGGCCGATCTTGTCGGCGACCGCCTGCTGTTCCTTGGCTTCGATGCCGACCAAAGCGACCTTCGCGCCCTGCGCGGCCAGGCGTTCGGCGAGTCCCGCGCCGATGCCCCTCGCGGCGCCGGTGATCAGGACGACCTTGCCGTTCACGCTGTTTTTGGCCACGTTGCCTCCTCGTCCGAGCCCTAAGGCTTTCGGACGGTACCCCAACCTACCCGGAGTAAGCTACCCGCAAGTAAGTCCGCGTTCCGTCCTCCGAATGCGGTAGTTCGTGCTGCCAACTACCGCATTCAGAGGACGAAACGCGAGGGGTGGTCAGCGCGAGGCGGCGGTGAGGGCGTCGATCTCGTCGGAGGTCAGGGCGAGGTCGGCGGCGGGCAGGAGGTCGTTCAGCTGCTCGACCGAGCGGGCGCTCGCGATGGGCGCGGTGACGGTCGGCTGGGCGAACAGCCACGCCAGCGAAACCGCGGCGACCGGCACCCCGCGGGAGGCCGCGACCTCGTCGAGCGCCGCGAGCACCCGTTCGCCCCGTTCGTCCAAATAGGACGAAGCGCGGGCGGCACGCGGGCTGTCCCCGAGGTCGTCCTTCGAACGGTACTTCCCGGCGAGGAAACCCTTGGCCAGTGAGAAATACGGCAGGACCGTCAGGCCTGCACGCTCGACCGTCGGCGCCAGGTCCCGCTCGTAGTCCCGCTCGACGAGGTTGTAGTGCGGCTGCAGCGCGACGTACTTCGCCAGGCCCTCGCGGTCCGAAATGGACAGTGCCTCGCTCAGCCGTTCGGCGGAGAAGTTCGACGCCGCGACGTAGCGCACCTTGCCTGCGCGCACGAGCGCGTCGAAGGCCCGCAGCGTCTCCTCGATCGGGGTGTCCGGATCGTCGATGTGCGCGTAGTAGAGGTCGATGTGATCGGTCCGGAGCCGTCGCAGCGAGTCTTCGGCCGCCGCCGCGATGTTCGCCGCCGACAGCCCCTTGCGCTGCTCCCACATACCGGTCTTGGTCGCGATGACGACGTCGTCGCGGCGGCCGCGCTTGGTCAGCCAATCACCGATGATCGTCTCGGAACCGCCACCGGAATAGAGGTCAGCGGTGTCGATGAAGTTGCCGCCCGCCTCCGTGTAGGCGTCGAGGACGGCGAAGGACTGCTCCTCGTCCGCGGTCCAGCCGAAGACGTTGCCGCCGAGGTTGATCCCACGGACGTCGAGGTCGGTATTCCCGAGTTTCGCCATGCTTCGAACTTAAGGGAAGACATCGCCCGCCCGTGGCGTTGGCCCGGAACATGGGAATCGAACTCGGCCGGATCGGCATCTGGCAGCACGAATCCGTCTTCACCCCGGACCTCGCCCGTGAGCTGGAGGAACTCGGCTACGGCGCGATCTGGCTCGGTGGCTCACCGGACGGCGACCTCGTGAAGGCGGAGGAGCTGCTCGACGCGACGAAGACGATCAAGGTGGCCACCGGCATCGTCAACATCTGGAAGGACGACGCGGCCACGGTCGCCGAGTCGTACAAGCGCATCGAGGCGAAGCACCCGGGCCGCTTCCTGCTCGGGATCGGTGCCGGGCACCGCGAGCACACCGCCGAGTTCAAGAAGCCGTACGCGGCGCTGGTCGAATACCTCGACGCGCTCGACGCCGCCGGAGTGCCCGTCGAAGGCCGCGTGCTCGCCGCTCTCGGCCCGAAGGTGATCAAACTCGCAGGAGACCGCACAGCGGGAGCCCATCCATACCTGATGACGCCCGAGCACACCCGCCAGGCGCGCGAGATCCTCGGCGACGGACCGCTGCTCGCGCCCGAGCAGAAGGTCGTCCTCGAGGCCGATCCGGCGAAGGCCCGCGAGATCGGGCGGCCGGGCGTCAAGTTCTACCTGAGCCTCGTCAACTACACGAACTCCCTGCGGAAACTCGGTTTCACCGACGAAGACCTGGCAGGCGAGGGCAGCGACAAGCTGATCGACGCGCTGGCCGTCCACGGCGACGCCGAGACCGTCGCCCGCGGCGTCACCGCGCATCTCGAAGCCGGGGCGGACCACGTCAACATCCAGGTACTGAACCAAGACCCCCTGCCGGTCTACCGGGCGCTCGCCGCGATCCTCCTCTGACGCGACGGCTGTAGGCACCTCCCGGCCGACCTCGTACGATGCGGCCGAGAGGTGCACCAGCCTGCTTCGAGGAGGAGTAAACGATGCCCATCGCCACCCCCGAGGTCTACGCGGAGATGCTCGACCGGGCGAAGGCGAACGAATTCGCCTACCCGGCCATCAACGTGACCTCGTCGGAGACCCTGAACGCCGCCATCCGCGGGTTCGCCGAGGCGGAGAGCGACGGGATCATCCAGTTCTCCACCGGCGGCGCGGAGTTCGCGTCCGGCCAGAAGGTCAAGGACATGGTGACCGGTTCGGTCGCGCTCGCCGAGTTCGCCCAGGTCGTCGCCGCCAAGTACGACGTGAACGTCGCGCTGCACACCGACCACTGCCCGAAGGACAAGCTCGACGGCTTCGTCCGCCCGCTGATCGAGATCTCCGCGGAGCGGGTCAAGAACGGCCAGAACCCGCTGTTCCAGAGCCACATGTGGGACGGCTCCGCGATCGACCTCGACGAGAACCTCGAGATCGCGCAGGAGCTGCTCGCCAAGGCCGCGGCCGCGAACATCATCCTCGAGGTCGAGATCGGCGTCGTCGGCGGTGAGGAAGACGGCGTCGAAGCCGAGATCAACGAGAAGCTGTACACCGCCGAGGGCGACTTCCTGAAGACGATCGACGCGCTCGGCTCCGGCGAGAACGGCCGCTACCTGCTGGCCGCGACCTTCGGCAACGTGCACGGCGTCTACAAGCCCGGCAACGTGAAGCTGCGCCCGGACGTGCTCAAGGGCGGCCAGGAGGCGGCGTCGAAGAAGCTCGGCCTCCCGGCCGGTTCGAAGCCGTTCGAGCTGGTCTTCCACGGCGGTTCCGGCTCGCTGCCGGAGGAGATCCGCGAGGCGGTGTCCTACGGCGTCGTGAAGATGAACGTCGACACCGACACGCAGTACGCCTTCACCCGGCCCATCGCGGACCACTTCTTCAAGAACTACGACGGCGTCCTGAAGATCGACGGCGAGGTCGGCAACAAGAAGGTCTACGACCCGCGTAGCTACCTGAAGGCCGCCGAGGCCGGCATGGCCGCGCGCATCGTCGAGGCCGCTCAGTCGCTGGGTTCGGCGGGCAAGAAGCTCTGACCTTCCGCATTTAGCCCTCTGAATGCGGATGTACATCAAGGCCCCCTTCCTTGCGTCTAGCGCAAGGAAGGGGGCCTTCATGTACTCGGAGCGTGACTGAGACCAGCGGTTTCAAGATCAGCAAAATGTCGGTCACTTGCGCTGTGGAATGTCGGTTCACCTGGTCGTGAAATGTCGGTCGAGGGTACTGTGAGATGTATACGACCTCCGGCATTTCGAGGAGCTATGGCCGAATCGGACCTGGTACGGGCCAGTTGCGCCGTCGCCGAGGAGAACTTCTGCAAGCGGCCATCGAGGACCCCGTCGGATTCGCCGGTACCGGCCCGGAGCCCAGGCTCATCGACGAGGTGCAACGGGCAGGGGACCCGCTGATCAGAGCGATCAAGGCGGAGGTCGACGCGGAGAGCGGGCCAGGACGCTACGTCCTGGCCGGGTCCACCAGGTTCCTGGCGACTCCCAGCCTTTCGGAGTCCTTGGCGGGCCGGGGCGTCGTCGTCGACGTGTGGCCGTTTTCGCAGGGGGAGTTCGAGGGGCGGTTCGAGCGGTTCATCGATGTCGCTTTCGACGAACCCGGCCGTTTGCTGGGCCTCGGTCCCGCGAACGTCGCTCGCGCGGACTACTTCGCGCGGATCTGTCGCGGAGGTTTTCCCGAACCCGCGCTTCTCGGCGGCGCGCGTGCGCGCAAAGCCTGGTTCCGTGCCTACGTGCGGGCCATCGCGGAGCGCGACATCCGGGAGATGTCCAGGGTCAATGAACCCAGCGCGATGACGGCCTTGCTGGCTTACCTGGCCTCCATCACAGCGCAAGAGCACAACAGCGTGAACACGTCGACCAGGACAGGCCTTCACCGCACCACGGTGAACAAGTTCGTCGAATTGCTGGAAGCGGTGTTCCTGGTCCACCGGCTCCCGGCGTGGTCGCGAAATCTGACGTCCCGGGCGGTGAAACACGCCAAGTTGCACCTCACCGACACGGGACTCGCCGCTTCCTTGCTGGGCGTGTCACCGGAATCCCTGGCGAAACCCGTGGCGCCGACCCGTGGACCCCTTGTCGAGACCTTCATCGTCAATGAACTGGCCAAGCAAGCGACGTGGAGCGAAGCCGAGGTTCGGTTGCACCACTGGCGAGTGAGCGGTGGCGCGGAGGTCGACGTGGTCATGGAACGGGACGACGGACAGGTCGTGGGCGTCGAAGCGAAGGCACGAGACACCGTGACCGCGGCGGACTTCCGCGGCCTCGCCCAGTTAAGAGACCTTCTCGGTGATCAGTTCACCCAAGGAATCGTCTTGCACACAGGGAGCCAGGGCGCCATCAGCTTCGGTGACCGGCTGATGGCGCTCCCGCTCGATTCCTTGTGGCGGGCCGGGCATGATCCGGCCACGTGAGACTCAGGCGGCGCGTGCGCGGCGCTTCTCCAGCACCGAGTTCACCGCCCGCGTCCCCGGCCCGGCGGCGGCCCACAGCACGCCGACCCCGACCAGGCAGACCGCGGCCGTCCAGTAGGCCACCGGCGGCGCCGACTCGGTGTGCGCGTCGCCGAGGATCCACGGCCGGAACTGCGACTGCACCCACAGCATCCCGTAGCCGAAAGCGGTCACCAGCAGCGCGCCCGCGCCCGCCGTCAGCAGCGGATGCCCCCGCCCGATGCGGAACGCCAGGTCGACGGCGAGCCCGACGGCCAGCAGGTAGAACGGCACGACCGAGACGGGGAAGCCCATCCCGAGCAGCAGCGGCCACATCACCAGCCGGTACGCGAGGTACGCGGCGGCGACCGTCGTGCCAGCCCAGCGGAAGCCGGTCGTGTGCCGCGCCAGCGCGAAGATCAGCGCCATCACGCCGATGCCCCACAGCGGGTACACCCAGTCGTCGATCGGCATCGTGAAGTACTCGACGGCCACCCGGTCGACCGGATGCCCGATCTGGTTGGCGGCGAAGTTCAGCAGCTCGGGCTCGGCCTCGGGCGTGCCGCGCTCCCAGGCGCGCAGGCCGAGGATGCCGTACTCCTGCTGACCGTTCGGGAAGAACGTGTTCTCGAGGAAGAACGCCCACAGTCCGATCAGGACACCGGTGCGCAGGCGGCCGGGCTTGGCGTACTTGAGCCAGCCCATGATCACGCCGGCCTGCATGATGCCCGTTCCGATGTAGAGCATCATGTGCGACGGGCTCCACGCGGTCAGGTCGAGACCGTTCACGCGGTGGTTGATGACGTCCAGCGGCGCCGCGATGAGGAACACCACGAGCCCGATCTGCATCAGCCGCAGCGAACGCCGGTCGGCGCCCAAGCCGGTGTAGCTGTGGATCGCCACCAGCACCATGATGATCACCGTGCCGACGGTGTTGATCAGGTGCGGCGGAGCGAGGTCGTCGCGCAGCCACATGAAATGCCACGACATGTCCCAGGACGAGCCCACCAGTTTGAAGGCGAACGCGGCCAGCCACATCGAGTAGCAGAAGTTCAGCACCCAGTCCGGCGTCGCCTGTCCCGGCGCGCCGCGGTGCCAATGGAGCTTGAAGAACAGCCTCGTCTTCGCGATCGGGCTGCGGGGGATGACACCCGGCGAAAGGTCCCCGGTCACTTCTGTCGCCTTTGTCATGCGGGACATCTTCCCTGCTCCAGATCACGGGATGGGCATTTGGGGTCGAAAATCGGGGTTCACCCGTAGGGGTGGTGGATTTGCGATCGGCGTGCGAAGCAGGGCAAGGTGTGCCGCCATGATGCCGAAACGACTCGTCGCGGCGGTCCTCGTCGCCGCTCTGGTGCTGGCCGGTGGGGGCATTCTCGGGAGCCTGTTCTTCTAGTCACACGGGGTCGGCACAATGGCCCATATGACGAACCTCCTCGGCCCCCAGCCGACGCATCTCCCTGAGCACACCGCCGCGCAGGCGGCGCTGGACGCCGGGACCGATCCGGCCGCCGTCGCCGCCGAGCACCCCGACTACAGCGAGGCGTGGGCAGCCCTCGCCGAGAAGGCGCTCGACGCGGGCGAGACCGTCGCCGCGTACGCCTACGCCCGCACCGGTTACCACCGCGGCCTCGACCAGCTCCGCCGCGCGGGCTGGAAGGGACACGGCCCGGTGCCGTGGTCGCACCGGCCGAACCAGGGTTTCTTGCGTTCCCTTGCCGTCCTGGGCAAGGCCGCCGGCAAGATCGGCGAGACCGAGGAGTACGACCGCTGCCGGACCTTCCTGAGCGACTCGGACCCCGCCGCCGCGGAAGCCACCGGCCTCAAGTGACCTCGTGAGTGGTAAGGACGGTTAGAACCGTCCTTGCCACTCACGAGACTTGACCCACGCCCCACCGCCGCCTTTTGCTCGCAGCTGCAAGTCCGTGAAGGCCTCCTTCCCTACCTTGAGGGTAGGCAAGGAGGCCTTCACGGACCTTCGACCACAGGCTACGTCCAGCAGGCCCTAGAACAGGCCGCAGTTCCCGACGGCAGGCAGCCCCGCGAAGCGTCCCTCAAGCCAGGCGAAGGCCTCCGGGAACGCCCGGATCGCCCCGCCGACGTGCGTCGGAACCAGCGAAGTCGAGAACTGCACCTTCGCTCCCTTCGCGCACCACGAACGCGCCATGGTCCGCCCCTGCGCGTAGGGGACGATGTCGTCGAGAGCGCTGTGGACGACCAGCGTCGGCGCGCCCGGCTTACGCGCGCCGATGAGCTGCTCGCCGACTCGCGTCTTGTACGGCTCTTCGCCGAGGTAAGCGGTCAGCGGCCTGCCGTCCTTGGTCAGATCCTTCGACTGCGTGAACGCGTGCGCGAAGATCGCGTCCGCGGTGCACTCCTGCTTCACCTTCTCGAACGCTTCGGCGCCCTTCGCGTTCAGCAGGGACGGGATGTTCAGCTCCGGGTACGCCGCGTCCATGCTGACCAGCGTGAATCCGAGGAATCCGAAGGCGTAGTGGCCGTCGATGTTCTTGCCGACTTCGGCAAGGTCCGCCGGGACGGCGCCCGCGTACGAGCCCTTCAGCTTGAGTTCGGGCGCGTACGACGGCTGCAGTTCGGCGGCCGACGCCGACGCCCCGCCGCCCTGCGAGTAGCCCGCGGTGGCGACCGGGCCGTTGTCCGGCAGGTTCGCTTCGGGCAGGCGCTGCGCCGCGCGGATCGAGTCGAGGACAGCGTTGCCCTCGGCGACGCGGTTGACGTATGTGTGGACGCCGGGAGTGCCGAGGCCTTCGTAGTCGGTGACGACGACGCCGTAGCCGCGAAGCAGCAGCCCGGCAATGAAGGGACCTTCGTACTCCATGCCCGCCGAGAGGGCCTTCGACGGCGCGCACTGGTCGCCGACGCCCTGCGTCCCGGCCGCGTAGCCGATGACCGGCCGTTCGCCCGCGCCGGTCCAGGCCTTCTTCGGGGTGAGGACGGTGCCGGTCACGGCGTTGGCCCGGCCGTGGGTGTCGGTGCTGCGGTACATGATCCGCTGGACGTCCGCGTCGGCCTTGATCAGTTTCACGGGATCGACGTAGAAGGTGGACGGCTCGTGCCGGATGATGTCGCCGGGAGCACCCGCGGGCAGTGGCGACGGGGGATCGTAGAAGGACGGGGCGGCGCCGGCCTGCGGTGCCCCGAAGGTCAGCAGGGCCGCGATGGTGGCCGCTGAGACGGCGGCGGACACACCGCGCCGGGATGCTGGACGCATGCTTGCTCCTCGTTGAGCACAAACATTTTCGACAGACGTGTCGAAAAAGAGAGTCAGTGAGGTGGCGCACAATGTCAAGCCCGGCGCCGCGAGGGAGACCCCGCAAACTCCCGATCGGCGAGCAACGCGCGCGGGTGCTGGGTTCGGCCGCCGGCGTCTTCGCGGTGCACGGTGCGCAGGCCGCGACGATCGAGCAGATCGCCCGGCGCGCGGGGGTGTCCCGCCAGGCCGTTTACGAGCAGTTCGGCGATCGCGCGACGTTGTTCGCCCAGGTCGTGGCGGACATCGAGGAACGCGCCTTCGAGGCGATCGGCGCGCCCGCCCTCGACCTCTCGCAGCCCGAGCTCCGGTCCTGGGCCCGCGCGAACTACGCCAACATGTTCGCCTTCGTCGCGGCGAACCCCGACGCGTTCCCCGTATTGCGTGAAGCGGAGCGCATGGGCGACCCGGCCCTCACCCGCCTTCGGGAACGGCTCGCGGCCGTCTACACCGAGGCGAGCCGTCAGCGCTGGGCACGCCACGGCGTCGACTCCGGCCGCGCGGACAAGGCGCTGGTCACGCTGTTCTTCGCGATGACCGAGGCACTCGTCCAGGCGAGCTGGGACGGTGAGCCGCCCGACGCGGACGCGCTCATCGACCTGCTCACCGAATTCACCGTCGGCGGCGTCGTCCGTCTCCGGACCGCGGCCGCCGACGTGATGGAAAGACTGCGCTAGGCCGCGACGGCCTCCAAAGCGACTTCGGCGACCGACGCCAGATCCGGCGACGAGACGACCCGGTTACGGCCGTTGCGTTTCGCCGCGTAGACCGACGCGTCCGCCGAGGCCATGACCTCGTCGATCGTCCGGCCGTCGAGCGGGAACGTCGCGACGCCGACCGACGCCGTGCGCTGCTCGATGACCACGGCGTTGCCCTCGTTGTCCTGCGTCTTGATGACCATTTCGCTGATCCGCTGCCGGATCCGCTCGGCGACCGCGACGGACTCCTGCTTCGAAGACGAGGTCAGGAGCACGACGAACTCCTCGCCACCGAAGCGGCCGGCGAGGTCCTGTGCCCGCGTTTCGGCCTTGACCAGCGCCGCGACGCCCTTGAGCACGTCGTCGCCCGCCAGGTGGCCGTACGTGTCGTTGATGCTCTTGAAGTGGTCGAGGTCGATCATCAGCGCGCCGAACTGGCCGTTCTCGCGCTCGGCGCGGGAGACCTCGCGGACGGCGCCCTGCTGCCAGGTCGTGGCGTTGAGGAGCTGGGTCTTCTGGTCGGTGGTGGCGAGCTGCTCCAGCTGCTTGATCAGCACCGAACGCTGCAGCAGGTACAGCGGCAGGAAGACGAGCAGCACCAGCACCGGCTGATGCGGCAGGACGGCGAGCACGAGTGCGCCGATGCAGACCGTCGAGGCCTCGAGGATGTTGTCGTCCCAAGAGCCGAGGAGCGTCTGGACGGTCGCCTTCTTGGGCGCCGCGAAGTACAGGCCGGTGCCGGTGAAGACGGCGTTCATCAGGAAGAAGGCGAGGCTCGCGGCGCAGATCGACGTCACCGACGCCGTGTCGGCGCCGACGATCTGGACGGCCGCCCAGGCGGCGAACGCGGTGAGCGTCATCGATGTGGCGTTCGCCACAGTTCGATGGGGGTTGACCGTCCGAAGGCCTGCCCAGCTGCGGTATCCGAGGTGAAGATAGATCACGGTTACGAGAAGCGCGGTCAACTGCGGCGGAAGCAGGATCGCGCCCGGCAGGACCCAGACCGAGGTCATGTTGATATGCGGGGTGACGCTCATACTGCGCCGCTGGCGCTCGATCCGGCGGGTCGCCTCGGTGTGCGCGATGGCGAGCCCCGCGAGCAGGAAACACAGCAGGACCTGCGAAGACGTGATGGCGATGGATGCGGCGAAGACCCCCGTCAGTGCCAGCATCGTCGCGACGGACAGCCCCGTGTAGGCGATCCAGTGCTCAGGCCTCTTCCACAGCTCCCACGCGCCTACCGTGAGAGCCGAACGATGTCCAGCGCGTTCCTCCGATGTGATCATCTTTCCCCCTGACTCTTGCGTCATTCTCCGAAACCCCCTACTTACGGACAGCTTCTACCGACTTGCGGGCTGTCGACAAGCTCCCTAGGTGTGTACTTTTCTCTGAGAGGTCGAGGGAAAGGTGCCAGCGATGGCCGGTAGGGATCAGTGAACTGGGGCGCGCGCCAGACGTCCGCGCGATCGGGCCGGCGCGTGGAACTGCTCAATGTTCTGCGCGTGCGGCGTCTTTTTCCTGCCACCGTTCCGGGTCGCGGCTGAGGGTCCGGAACCAGCTCAACGCGAGCGGGACGGTCAGTACCAATCCCGCAAGCCCGAAGACGCCGACCGTCGACTGAGGGCCGACCTGATCCGCCAGGATGCCGCCGATCAGGGGACTCACGCCCATCGTCGTGGTCAATCCGGTGTTCGACAGCCCCATCACCTGTGCCCGGCTCTCGTCCGGCACGGCCAGCGTCAGCGACGCGGTCGCCTGCATCAGGGCCACCGTGCCGAAGCCGCCGCAGAACACGAACAACACGATCGACGCCCACGGTCCCGGCTGCAGGAAGCACAGCAGCAACGGGAGCGCGGTCAGCGCCGAAAGCGGCCCGATCAGTTTCGGTCTGACGTGCGCCGGCACCCAGCGCGAGTAGATGAACGCCCCGATCACGCTGCCGATGGGGTCGGCGGCCAGCAGCAGCCCGATGATCTCGGGACCGCCGCCCGACGAGGCGACGTAGGGCGCGGCGATGCCCTCGTACACCGGCAGCAGGCCCATCAGCCAGGTGAACAGCAGCAATGAGCGCAGCCCGGCGCTGGCGAAGACGATCTTCCCGCCCGAGCCGATCGACGCGAAGAACGACTTGCGCTTCTCTCCGGACGCCGCGGCCGGACGCGACTTCAGCCCGAACCGGACGAACACCGCCGAGATCACGAAGGTGACCGCGTCCAGCGCGAGGGCGATATGGGGTTCGAGCGCGGTCAGCAGGAGCCCGCCGCCGGCGAATCCCGCCAGCTGCGCCGATTGGACGGTCATGCTGCGGATCGCCATGCCGACGACGAACCGGTCGCCTTCGAGGATCTGCGGCAGCAAGGCCAGCTGGGCCGCCTTGAACGGCGGGTTCAGCAGCGAGACGCCGCCGACGAGGACGCACAGGACCCAGAACGGCAGAACCGGCACCGCGACCAGCGCGATCAGCAAGGCCCGCAGCAGGTCGACGACCACCATCACGGTCCGCCGGGGGAACCGGTCCGCGAACCCGGTGAGGAAGATGCCGCCGAGCAGCGAAGGGGCGTAGGTCAGCGCGTAGGTGAGACCGGTCAGGGTCGCGGAGCGGGTTTCGGTGAAGACGAGGACGGACAGGGCGACCCTGGCGAGTTGATCACCGAAGATCGAAAACAGCTCGGCGAACCAGAGCGAACGGAACTCGGCTACACCGAACACCTCTCGGTAAGTGACCCGTCCGGCCGAAGCCATGTTGCCCCCAATAGGGTCCTTATTACGCGACAAACTCGTGACCGAGAGTAACGCGGTCACGAGCTCGTCACGAAGCGTCATTCGTTCACGTAAGTGTCTCCTGACTGTTGGTGATTGGCTAGGTTCTTTCGCCGGGTTTCTGGAGTTGGAGATCTTTTTCGTGGATGGACGTCCGCCCGCGAAGATGTCCCGGTGACCGGTATCGCGGTCCAGGCCAGCGCTTTTAGGCTGATTCGGGCTTTTCGCCGGGAAAAGCGGGCAGGACGGTGTCACCCGGGGCGGGGATGCCCGGGTCGCGACGCCGGGTCCCCCGCCGCGCGGGTGCGAACGCGCTGCGACTCCGCTCCGCGACGGCCGGGAGTGATCGAGGCGCCGCCGTCAGCCGCCGAATGGATGATCGATCGGCCATCCGGTGGAGTGAACGGCTCAGCCGTCGACGGCGAGTACCTCGCGCGCCGAAGCCGCCTTCGCCGCGTCGCGTTTGGCGACCTCTTCGCGCACGATCGGGATGACGTGACGGCCGAAGTCGATCGTGTCGCCGAGCATGTCGTAGCCGCGGGCGGAGAGGATGTCGACGCCGAGGTCGTAGTAGTCGAGCAGGGCCTGCGCGACGGTCTCGGGCGTGCCGACCAGGGCGTTGGAGTTGCCCGCGCCGCCGGTCGCGGCCGCCGTCGGGGTCCACAGCGCCCGGTCGAACCGTTCGCCCTCGGCGGCGACCGCGAGGAGCCGCTGCGAGCCGGTGTTCTCCGGGTTCGTGAGCGAATGCCGCCGGGTCAGCGGGCCTCCGGCGGTGCGGGCCTTGATCGCGTCGACCGTCCGATACGCCTTCTCCCAGGCGAGTTCCTCGGTCGGCGCGATGATCGGGCGGAAGGCGACCTGGATACGCGGGACGTCGGTGCGCCCGGCGGCCTTCGCCGCGGCCTTGACGGACTCGATCTGCTCGGCCGTCTGCGCGAGGGGCTCGCCCCAGAGGCAGAAGATGTCCGCTTCGGCCCCGCCCGCCGCGTACGCCGCCGGAGACGAGCCGCCGAACGAGACGCCAGGGCGTGGCTGCTGCACAGGTCGGACGTCGAGGACGAAGTCGGCGAAGCGGTAGTGCTCGCCTTCGTGGTCGAAAGGCTCTTCGGACGTCCAAGCCCGCTTCACGATCTGGATGTACTCGCGCGTGCGTGAGTAGCGTTCGTCCTTGGTGAGGTAGTCGCCTTCGCGCTGCTGCTCGTGATCGCTGCCGCCGGTGATGAAGTGGACCGTGAGCTTCCCGTCCGAAAGCTGGTCCAGCGTGGCGAACGTCTTCGCCGCGAAGGTCGGATACGAGACGTTCGGCCGGTGCGCCAGCAGGATCTGGAGCTTGTCGAGCTTCGCCGCGAGGTACGCGGCCGCCTGCGCAGGGTCCGGTCCGCTGGAGCCGTACGCGAACAGCACCCGGTCCCAGCCGAATTCCTCGTGCGCCCGCGCGAGGCGCAGTGTGTAGTCCTTGTCGAAGACGCCGCCCGATCGCGGATGTGTCTCCGAACCGTCGTTGGTGCCTCCGATACCCAGGAATTCGACCGGCATCGTCCGTCCCTCTCGTCCGTGTCCCCCTGCTCGACGAGTACGCGCCGGTTCCTCGCCGTGGCAACGGGTTCCGCTCCTTGAGAACCCCCGAGACGGACGACACGCGTGACCGGATGGACGGCTCGGGTGATCAGACGGACGACACGCGTGACGGGATGGACGACACTCGCGTGCGCGGAGTCCTGCCGCATGTCGTCTGCCCGGACACGTGTGTCGTCCGTCTGATCACGCGTGTCGTCTCTCCGGTCACGTGTGTCGTCTCTCCGATCACGCCAAACCGCTCGGCAGTAGGCATCAAAGATCACGACTCCCCTGGACCTGATTCCGCTCCTTGAGAACCCGCACACGGCCCGGAATCCCGGCGTAGCTTCGGCTTCGTGAGTACCGCAGACCTTCCCTACGTGCTCGCGGTGGTCGGCGCCGGTCCACGTGGGGTGGGCGTGCTCGAACGGCTCGGCGCCAACGCCGCCGAACTCCTCGGCGGGCGGCGGCTGGTGGTGCATCTCGTCGATCCGTTTCCCGCCGGGGCGGGGCGGGTCTGGCGTTATGAGCAGTCACCGTTGCTGCGGATGAACTCCATGCCCGAGGACGTCACCGTGTTCACCGACGACACCGTGGAGATCGACGGGCCGATCCGCCCGGGGCCTTCGCTGATCGAGTGGGCGCGGCTGGTTCGCGAGGGCTCGCTCGACGCGGAAGTCGACGAAAGCCTGCGAGCCGAACTCGAGGCGCTGCAAAGCGATCACTTCCCGACGCGACGGTTGCAGAGCGCGTACCTCGCCTGGTTCCACCGCGAGGTCCGTGCCGGGCTCCCGGCCGGGATCGAGGTCGTCGAGCACCGGACCCGCGCGGTGCGGCTGGAAGACGGCGATCCGCAGTCGCTCTGGCTGGAAGACCGGGCGGAACCCCTCGCCGTGGACGCGGTCCTGTTCACCGTCGGTCATCTCGACGCCGAACCGGACGAACGCGAAACCGGATTCGCCGATTTCGCCGCCCGGCACGGACTCGCCTACTACCCGGCCGGCTACACCGCCGACGTCGACTACTCGGCGATCGCGCCGGGGGAAACCGTGCTGGTGCGCGGATTCGGCCTCGCGTTCGTCGATCTGATGCTGCTGCTGACCGAGGGCCGCGGCGGCCGGTTCGAAGAGCAGGCGTGCGGCGGGCTGAAATACCACCCCAGCGGGGCCGAACCCGTGTTGCACGTCGGTTCGCGCCGCGGCGTGCCGTACCACTCGAAGATCGGTTACCGGCTACGCGGGAAACCCTTGCAGTTGCCCAAGTTCTTCGATTCGTACGCGATCGGGAAGCTCTGCGACGTGCCCGGCCCGATCGATTTCCGCCGCGACGTCTGGCCGTTGATCTCGAAGGAGATCGCGTGGGCCTACTACAGCGAACTGTTCACCGCCCACCCCGAGCGGGTGCGGATGGATTTCGCCGTCTTCGCCGACGCTTTCGCGGACGCCGCGCCCGGCGAACTCGACGCGTTGGTGGCGCGGGCGGTTCCGGCGCCGGACGATCGGCTCGATCTCGGCAGGCTCGACAAACCGATGGCGGGAGCCGAATTCGGCAGCGCCGAGGAGTACGGCAAGGAGCTGCGCGAGTACGTCGAAGCGGACTTGAGCCGCCGGGCGGACGCCGAGTACAGCGCGGATCTGGGCGCGTTCATGGCGCTGCTTTCCGTGATGGGGCAGCTTCCGGCGCTGGTGCAGACCGGACGGCTCGACGCGGCGTCACAACTGTCCGATTTGGACGGTTGGTTCCTCGGCTTCTTCTCCTACTTCGCCAGCGGTCCGCCGCCGCGACGGCTCGAAGAACTGCTCGCGCTCCAGGAAGCAGGCCTTGTTTCCTTCTTGGGCGCCGAAATGCGGGTGTCGGCCGACGAGGAACGCCGGGCCTTCGTCGCCTCAGGTGCGAGCTTCCCCGGTGAGACCGAGGCGCGGACCCTTGTCGAGGCGCGGCTTCCCGAGCCGAGCGTCACCAGGGCGTCGGATGTCCTTTTGCGACAGTTGCGCGACAGCGGCGCGCTCGGCGAGGAAGCCGTCCTCGACCCGGTCACCGGCGAGAGGCTGCTCGCCGGCCGGATCCACACCCGCGTCTCCGACGGCCGGATGCTCGACGGCGAGGGCCGCCCGCATCCGCGCCGGTTCGCGCTCGGGCCGCATACGTCGGCGCGGTCGGCCGGGGCGTTCACCCGGCCGCGGACCAACGCGCTCCCGTTCCGGCAGAACGACGTCGTCGCGCGGGAGATCCTGAAGCTGGTCGCCTCGTGAGTGGCAAGGACGGTTCTAACCGTCCTCAACACTCACGAGGCGGTGAACTCCGCCAGCCGCCGGACGACCTCCGACGGCGCGGGCATGGCGGCGATCTCGTGACGGGCCCTCGCCGCCACCTCGCGCACGCGGGCGTCGTCGAGGAGGGTCTTGGCCCTCTCCTCGACGGCGTCCGCGGTCACCTCGTCGCCGGTCAGCGCCCGCCCGGCGTTGGCCGTCTCCAGCATTTCGGCGTTGACGAACTGGTCCGCGCCCTGCGGTAGCACCAGTTGCGGCAGACCCGCCGAAAGCGCGCCGAGCACGGTCCCGGTTCCGCCGTGGTGCACCACCAGATCGGCGCGCGGGAGGACTTCGGACTGCGGCACGAAGCCGGTCACGTGGACGTTCGGCGGCAGGTCGCCGAACTCGCCGGGGTCGCCTGGACCGCGCGCGACCAGGACGTCCACCGGCAGCCGCGCGAGGCCGTCGATCGCCGCGCGCAGCACGCCGGTGGCGCCGAACGCGACGGTGCCCAGCGTCAGGTAGACGAGGGGCCGGTCGCATCCGTCGAGCCACGACGGCACCGTGCCCGGCTCGTTCCACGGCACCGGCCGGAGCCGGAAGACCGTCGGCAGCGCGGTGACTTCCGGGTCGCGCACGAGGTCCGGCCACACGTCGATCGCGGCGTCGCCCAGCATCAGGTTGGCGGGCGGGTGCCCGTCCCACAGCGGGGCGAACCGGTGCGCCGCGGCGGCCATCAGCTCGGCGGGCATCGAGCGGCCGATCACGTGGGACACCACCGGGATCCCGGCCCGACGGGCGGCGGCCGCCGCGCCGGCGTCGCTCATCTCGTAGACGACCAGATCCGGCCGGAGCGTGGGGAGCAGCGGGGTCAGGTCGGCGATCGTCGCCTGCGGCAGGATGTCGGCGAAGGCGGTGAAGATGGCCTCGAGCGCGTCCCCTTCGGCCTGGTCGACGGCGTCCTGGATCGAGATCCCGACCTTGTGCGCGTCGAAACCGAGCCCGCGGACCTTGTCCACGAACGCTTCGCCGGTCCCGAAGACCACTTCGTGTCCGGCGTCGCGGGCGGCGATCGCCAAGGGCATCAACGGGTACAGGTGGCCGTAGGCGGGGCGGCACGTGAAAAGGATGCGCACTCCTCGAAGGTACTAGCTTTCCCAGACTCGCGAGGGCAGTTCTTTCCGCACGATCGGGACGACGTCGGCGGCGAAGAGCTCCAGGACGTCCCGCGCTTCCCCGGCTTCCAGCCCGTCGACCGACACCGCCTGCACCTCGTGCCCGAACGACGCGTGGTAGTCGCCGATCTTGTCGATCACCTGTTCCGGGCTTCCGACGAGCGCGGAACCGCCTGCGATCTTGTCCTCCAGCGTGGTGAACTCCGACTTGTTGTGCTGATACGCGGGTGTCTTCATCAACGCTTCGAAGTACGGCCGGTACCCGTCCAGCGCCTCCTGCGAGGTCTTGGCGACGTACAGCCCGCCCGCGCCCGAACCGACGAGCGCGTCCGCCGGGTCGTGGCCGTACTCCGCCCATCGCCGCCGGTAGTGGTCGATCAGATCGGCGTACTTCTTCTTGGGGTGGAAGCCGTTCGCGGTGAACAGCGGATCGCCGAACTTCGCCGCCAGCTCGGTCGATTCGGTACTCGACGCGCTCCCGTGCCAGATCCGCGGCCGCGTGTGGAACGGCCGCGGCTGCGTCGTGACGTCGGTCAACGGCGCGCGGAACTCGCCCTCCCACGTCACGCCCTCCTCCAGGAAGAGACGGCGCAGCAGGGCGAACTTCTCCGCCTGGTACTCCCATTGCCGTTCCTCTTCGAGGCCGAACAGCGGGAAATGCCGCGGATCGTTGCCCTTCCCGATCATGAGTTCCAGCCGCCCGCCGGAAAGCTGGTCGAGCGTCGCGTAGTCCTCGGCGACGCGGACCGGGTCGAGCACGCTGATCACGGTCAAGGTGGTCAGCAGCCGGACACGTTTCGTGCGTTCCGCGACCGCCGCGAGGATCACCGGCGGCGCCGAGGAAAGGAACGGTTCACCGTGCCGCTCGCCGACGCCGTACGCGTCGAATCCCAGTTCCTCGGCGAAGATCGCCTCGTCGACGACCCGGCGCAGACGTTCGTGCTGAGTCGGAGTCGTGCCGGTCACCGGGTCGGGATGATTGGCGACCAGGGAGAAGAGCCCGAACTTCATCGTGTCTCCAAGGGTTTCCGGCCCGGGATGGCGGCGAGCAGCTCCCGGGTGTAGTCCGCGCTGGGCCGTTCGAGGACGTCCTTCGCCGGGCCGAGTTCGACGAGTTCACCGCCGCGCAGCACGCCGACGGTGTCCGCGATCTGCCGGACCACGGCGAGGTCGTGCGAGATGAACAGATACGTCAGGCCGAGTTCGTCCTGCAGGTCGGCGAGCAGCCGCAGGATCTGCGCCTGCACCGAGACGTCCAGCGCGGACACGGGTTCGTCGGCGACGATCAGCTCCGGGCGCAGCGCGAGCGCCCGCGCGATGGCCGCGCGTTGCCGTTGCCCGCCGGACAATTCGGCGGGTTTGCGCTTCAGCACCGAAGACGGCAGGGCGACTTGGTCGACCAGTTCCGCCGCCCGTGCCCGGCGTTCCGCCTTCGTGCCGACGCCGAACGCCCGCAGCGGCTCGGAGATGACGTCCTCGATGCTGAATTTCGGATTCAGCGACGCGTACGGGTTCTGGTACACCAGCTGGAAGCGGCGCCGAAGCCGTCGTAGTTCCTCGCCGCGCAACGACGTGATGTCCTCGCCGTCGAACTCGACGACACCGTCGGTCGGCGTCTCCAGTCGCAGGATCATCCGCGCGGTGGTCGACTTGCCCGAGCCGGATTCGCCGACCAGCGCGAGCGTCCGGCCGCGGGCGATGTCGAACGACACGTCGTCGACCGCCCGGACGGTTCCGAACGTCTTGCCGAGGCCACGGACCGAAACCAGCACGTCGGACGACGGCGGTTTCGGCTCCCGCAACGGGCTGTCGGACAGACTGGGCGCGGCGGCGAGCAGGTCCTGCGTGTACTTCTGCGAGGGCGCGGCGAGGATCTCGCCGGTCGTGCCTTCCTCGACGACGCTTCCCTGTGACAGCACCACGATCCGCGACGCCCGATCGGACGCGACGCCGAGGTCGTGGGTGATCAGCAGGACGGCGGTGCCCGCTTCGGCGGCGAGTTCTTCGAGGTGGTCGAGGATCTGCCGCTGCACGGTGACGTCCAGCGCGCTGGTCGGTTCGTCGGCGATGATCAATTTCGGTCGTCCGGCGAGTGCGGCCGCGATCAACGCGCGCTGCCGGAGCCCGCCGGACAGCTCGTGCGGATACTGCCGCGCCCGCGTTTCCGGATCGGCGATCCCGGCCTTGCGCAGCAGCTTCACCGCCTCCGCGCCGGCGCTTCGCTTGTCGGCGAGACCGTGGATCAGCAGCACTTCCGCGACCTGATCGCCGATCCGGTGCACGGGATTGAGCGACACCGTCGGATCCTGGGGGACCAGGGCGATCTCGCGGCCGCGCACCGAACGCCAAGCGCGGTCGGAGAGTTTCGTGAGGTCACGGCCGTCGAAGGTGATCTCGCCGCGGTCGATCCGCCCGCCGCGCGGCAGCAGCCCGATCGCGGCGTGCGCGGTCGTGCTCTTGCCGGATCCGGACTCGCCGACCACCGCGACGATCTGTCCCTTGTGGACGGACAGTGAGACGCCGTCCACGGCGGGCACGGATTTGTAGGAAACCGCGAGATCGCGGATGGTCAGCAGTTCGCTCACCGCACGTCTCCTTCGATCGCTCTGGACAGCCGGTTCGCGGACAGCACCACCGCCGCGACGGTGAGCCCGGGGAAGGTCGTCATCCACCAGGCGGTGGCGAGGAAGCCGCGGCCGCCTGCCACCAGCGAGCCCCATTCCGGCGTCGGCGGGGTGGCGCCGTAGCCGAGGAAGCTCAGCGCGGACACCTCCAACACCGCCGTGCCGAAGGTGAGCGTCGCGAGCGCGAGCACCGGGCCGAGCGCGTTGGGTAGCACGTGCCGTCCGAGCACGCCGGTCCAGCGCACGCCGCCCGCCCTGGCCGCCTCGACGAACACGCCGCTGCGGACGCGCAGCACCTCGGCCCGCATCAGCCGGGCGAACTGAGCGAGATTCGCGACCCCGACCGCGATCGCGACGTTGGTCGTCCCGAAACCGAGCGCGGTGACCAGCGCCAGCGACAGCAGGATCGACGGGATCGCCAGCAGGACGTCGACGCAGCGCATGATCGCCGAATCGAGGGCACCGCCACGGAACCCGGCGAGCAGGCCGAGCGCGGAACCGGCGACGAGCGCGACGACGACGGCGATCACGGTCGCCTGCAACGAAAGCGCGGCGCCGTGGACGACACGGGTGAAGATGTCGCGCCCGGTTTCGTCGGTGCCGAAGAGGTGCCCGAGCGACGGCCCCCGCATCTTTTCGGCGGGGACGCCGGCGAGCGGATCCTGTCCGGTGAAGAGGCCGGGGGCGACCGCCGCCAGCAGCGCGAAGGCCAGGACGGCGATCGCGAGGATCAAGCCCGGCTTTCGCCTGGTGCGTACGAGGACGTCAGGCATCGGCCGTCTCCCGGTGTCGGATCCGCGGGTCGAGAACGGGGTAGACGAGGTCGACGAGCAGGTTGATCACCACGAACACCAGCGCGGCGAGCACGATCACCGCCTGCACCACCGGGATGTCCTGCGCGGTGACCGCCGACGACGTCACGCGGCCGAGTCCGTCTCGGGAGAACACCGTCTCGGTGATCACCGAACCCGCGATCAGGTTCCCGGCGACCACCCCGGCGATGGTGAGTGTGGGCACCGCGGCGTTGCGCAGCAAGTGTCCGAAATGGACTCTCGATCGGCTCGCCCCTTTCGCCAGCGCGATCTCGGCGTACGGCTCGGCGAGCTGCGTGCGGAGACTCTTCGCCAGCACCTGCCCGATGATCGCGCCGGTCGGGATGGCGAGCGTGATCGCGGGCAGCATCAGCGACTCGAAGCCGTTCGATCCCAATGCGGGCAACAGCCTGAGCTGGAAGGAGAAGAACTGGACGAGCAGCAGCCCGACCCAGAACGGCGGCAGCGAGATCCCCAGCGGTGGCAGCGCGAGCAGGAGATTGCCCAGCCAGCGATGCCGCGTGAGGGTGCCGGCGAACGCGATCCCGCCGCCGAACAGGATCGCGAGCACCAGGGCGAACCCGGTCACCGCCAGCGTCGGCGGCAGGGCGGAGACGACCATGTTCGTGGCGTCGTCACCCGTGGCGATCGAGCGGCCGAAGTCCCCGTGCAGTGCCGCGAGCAGCCGCTTTCCGTACTGCAGCGGCAAAGGATCGTCGAGTCCGTACTCCGCCTTCGCCGCGGCAAGTTGTTCCGGCGTCACCGAAAGACCAGCCTCGCCTCCGCCGAGCTTCGCGCTGACCGCGTCGCCCGGCAGGAGGTAGAGGATCACGAACGACACGGTGAACGCGGCCCACAGGACGAAGACCGCCTGCAGGATCCGCCGCAGCAGATACCGGGTCACGACCCGGACACCCAGGCGTCGAACAGCTGAAGCCGCGACGACGCCTCGAAACCGACACCGTGCGCGTTCGGCCCGTGCGCCAGTACCTGCGTCAGCTCGAACACCGGCGCCGAGTAGCCGTGCTCGATGATCGCACGCTGCGCCTCCTCGGCCGCGGGCTTCCGCTTCGCCGGGTCCACAGTGGACGACTGCGCGTCGAGCGGCGCGTCGACCGGGTTGCCCGCGGACAGCTTGCTGCGGTTGTTCGCCTTGGTGGAGAACAGGTTGCGCAGGATGTCCGGATCGGCGCGGGTGGTGTTGTACCAGAGGTACTCGTAGTTCCCGCTCTGCGTGATCTGCACGCTCTCGGCCGTCGTGCGCTGTTCGATCCGGAGGTCGAAGCCGATCTTGCGCAACTGCTGCTGCACGAGTTCGAGCACGCTCTTGTTCTGGTTGAACACCAGGGAGAAGACGACCTTCGCGGTCAGCCTCTGCCCATTCTTGGTACGGATCCCGTCGGGTCCGGGCAGCCAGCCCGCGCTTTCCAGCAGCGCCGTGGCGCCGGCCGGATCGTAGGCGAGCAGCGGCGAAAGGTCGGTGTAGAACGGTGTCGCCGAGCCGAGGATGCTGGTTGCGGGCTTGTAGTTCGGGGTCAGCACGGTGTTCGTGACCTCGGGCCGGTTGATGCCCTTGACCACCGCCTGGCGGACCTTTTCGTCGGTGAGCACGCCCTTGGTGACGTTGGCATGCAGGTTGAACACGACGCCGGGATTCGGCCGCGTGGGCTCGGTGAAACCGTTGCCGGTGAACTGCGGTTCGTCGACCGGCTGGACGTCGGTGATGGCGTCGAGCTGGGCGGAAGCGAGACTTCCGGTGCGTACACCGGGTTCCGGCACGATCTTGTAGGCGATCTTGTCGAGGTACGCCTCGCCCTGGTGCTTGAACAGCGACGAGCCCCAGTTGTAGCCCTTGCGTTTGGTGAGGACGATCTCCTGATTCTGCTTCAGGCTCTCGAAAACGAACGGCCCGGAGCCGATCAGGCCGTCACCCTGGCAGCGCTGGTCGGCGGTCTTCTTGTACGCTGCGGGCGCGAGGACGCCGAGCGACATCGTCGAACTGGCCTGCAGGAACTGCGCGCTGGGAACGGAGAACTCGATCTTCACCGTCTTCGGGTCGACGACCGTCGTTCCCTTGTACACGGCCAGATAGCCCGAGCCGAGCTGCGATTTCGGGCCGAGCGCCTTGATCGCGTCGAAGCTCGTCTTGACCGCCGTGGCGTCGACGGGGCTGCCGTCGGAGAAGGTCGCGCCGTCGCGCAGATGGAAGGTGAACGCGGTCGAATCCGCGTTGCTCTCCCATTTTTCGGCCAGCCACGGCTTGATCTCGCCGGTGGCCGGGTCCTGGTCGGTCAGCGAATCGACCAGCTGGCGGCCGACGTTGAGCGAAGCGTTGGTGCCGACCTGTTGCGGGTCGACGCAGTCCGGGCTCGACGAGATCCCGAGTCGCAGCGTGCCACCGGGTTTGGGCGGCCCGGCGTCGGCACCCGTCGAACCGCCCGCGGAGGAGCAGGCGGTGACGACGAGTGCGGTGAGCGCGAGTAAGGAAGTGGCGGCGGTACGGGACACCGGGTGGCCTCCAGCGGGGAACGGGGGGCGCTTGTGCTTGCGCCTACCCGATTCACGCTAATCACGCCCTTGAGGCCCGCCCACATGCTGAGCCCGGCTCCCAGCCCGCGAAACGTCCCACGTTTCCGCTTGACAGCGCGCATTGCGCGTGAAGGCCCCCTTCCCTCGGCTCAGCCGAGTGAAGGGGGCCTTCACGGGAAAAGTGGTTCAGCAGCGGTTGAGCATGTCCGTCAGTGCGGTCTTCTCCGCCGACTTGATGCTCAGCTTGTACTTGTACTTCACCGTGGTCCACATCTTCGCGTAGGTGCACCAGTAGCCGACGGTCGGCGGCTTCCAGGCGTCCGGCGACTTGTCGCCCTTCTCCTGGTTGACGTTGTCGGTGACGGCGATCAGCTGGGGTGCACTGAGGTCGTTCGCGAACGCCTGCCGCTGCGCGGTGGTCCACGAAGACGCCCCGGTGCGCCAAGCGGCGGCCAGCGGGACGACGTGGTCGATGTCCACATCGGACGCCGCGGTCCAGGTGGCCCCGTCGTACGGGCTGAACCAGCTGCCGGAGACGGCGGCGCAACTGCTGTCCTGCTGAACGTTCGTGCCGTCCCGCTTCAGCACGACCTCACGGGTGTTGCAGCTGTTGCCCTGGTCGGACCAGTGCGGGAACTTGTCGCGGCTGTACCCGGTCGACGAACCGTCCGGTTTGACGGTCAGCGCGGCGAGCTGGGTCTTGGCGGTGTCGGCCGACGGGATGCCCGGGGGTGTCGCTTCGGCGACACCCACCACGCCCGCGGAGACGATCGCCGAGACGGCGAGAACGGTGAAGGAGCGACGAACAGCAAGCGCAGTTGGCATATTGCTGCCTCCGTGTCAGGTTTGGGGACCTGGTCACCATGCGGCACGGATATGACCCACGCAACACCATCGGATGACACTCTGCTGGCTATTCGTGAACGGAGGGTGTCACGAGCAGGTAGGACAGGGTGTCCGTCGCCGAAAAATCTTCGGAAAGTCCAGCTGAAGGTTCTGAGCCGAACGGGCTAGTCGAGCCCTCGGACCAGCCGGAGATCCTCGGTGTGCCGGTACCAGGTCCACCGGCTCATCGCCCGAGGATGGGCGACGCCGTCGCTGCTCGGCCGCGTCGGGATGCAGCCGAGCTGGAACGCCCGCGCGTACTGCGTCGACGGCCGCTTGAACAGCGTCCCCTTGGTCACCCGGACCATCAGCCCGGGGCCGCTCGTGTCCGGCTCGACCTCGATCGAACGCGCGGGCCCGCGCAGGACGGTGTGCTCGTCGCAGTAGGCCACCCCGCGGATCATCCCGATCACCCCGCGTCCGACCAGGACCCCGCCGGTGTCGTCGCGGATCAGCGGCACCGGGTCGACCTCGCCGCGCAACGCGAGCGAGAGGGCGCGCAGCGGCTGTGTCGGCAGGCTCCAGATGCGGGCGACGTCGGAGTCCGGCGAGGAAGGCACGAAGCCGAGCGACACGCCCGAGAGCTGTTCTTTTCGTAACAGCCGAAGCGCGACCGCCGCGAGGTCGGCGTCGGTGCCCGCGACCACCAGGTGATCGTGTTCCCCCAGCAAGGGGTCGATATCCGCCTTGCCGGGGCGGCTCGGGACGTGCACCATTTCGACGTCGTCGATCTCCGGGAGGGTGGGCTCGCCCTCCGGACAGACCACCACTATTCCGCGCACCCGAAGGCCCTCCGTTACGCTCATGCACCGGCATTTACCAGCGCCAAACCACAAGTCGCCGAACACCTGGAGTGTCACATGCCGGCCATCGTGCTGATCGGGGCCCAATGGGGGGACGAGGGCAAGGGCAAGGCCACCGACCTGCTCGGCGACCGCGTCCAGTGGATCGTGCGTTACCAAGGCGGTAACAACGCGGGCCACACCGTAGTCCTTCCCGACGGGCAGAACTTCGCCCTCCACCTGATCCCGTCCGGGATCCTCACGCCGGGCGTCACCAACGTCATCGGCAACGGCGTCGTCATCGACCCGGGCGTGCTGCTCGACGAACTCGCCGGGCTGGAAGAACGCGACGTCGACACCAGCAAGCTGCTGATCTCCGCCGACGCGCACTTGATCATGCCGTACCACGTGGCGATCGATAAGGTCACCGAGCGTTACCTCGGCAGCCGCAAGATCGGCACCACCGGCCGCGGTATCGGCCCCTGCTACCAGGACAAGATCGCCCGCGTCGGCGTCCGCGTGCAGGACCTTCTCGACGAGAAGATCTTCCGGCAGAAGGTCGAGTCGGCACTGGAGTTCAAGAACCAGGTGCTGGTCAAGGTCTACAACCGCAAGGCGCTGGACGCGAACCAGGTCGCCGACGAGGTGCTGGCCGCGGGCGAGAAGTTCGCGCACCGCATCGCCGACACGCGCCTGCAGCTCAACCAGGCCCTCGAACGCGGCGAGACCGTGCTGCTCGAAGGCTCGCAGGGCACCCTGCTCGACGTCGACCACGGCACCTACCCGTTCGTGACGTCGTCGAACCCGACCTCCGGCGGCGCGAGCGCGGGTTCGGGCATCGGCCCCGGCAAGATCGAAACCGTGCTGGGCATCCTCAAGGCCTACACCACGCGTGTCGGCTCGGGCCCGTTCCCGACCGAGCTGGACGACGAGTCCGGCGAGTACCTGCGCAAGCAGGGCGGCGAGTTCGGCGTCACCACCGGCCGCTCGCGGCGCACCGGCTGGTTCGACGCGGTCATCGCGCGCTACGCGGTGCGGGTCAACGGCATCACCGACTACTTCCTCACCAAGCTGGACGTGCTGTCCGGGCTGGAGAAGGTGCCGGTGTGCGTCGGCTACGAGGTCGACGGATTCCGCACGTACGACATGCCGATGACGCAGACCGACGTGCACCACGCGCTGCCGATCTACGAAGAGCTGCCTGGCTGGTTCGAGGACATCTCGGGCTGCCGCACCTTCGAGGAGCTGCCGGCGAACGCGCGGGCCTACGTCGAGCGGCTCGAAGAGCTCTCGGGCGCGCGGATCTCGGCGATCGGCGTCGGCCCCGGCCGGGAGCAGACCATCGTGCGGCACGAGTTCGTCTGACCTCGTGAGTGGCTAGGACGGTTAGAACCGTCCTAGCCACTCACGACTCAGGTGAGCGAGGTCTTCACCAGCGTCGGGTTCCGGAACAGGTCCAGCACTGGGCAGTGCTCGTCCACCTGCCGCTTCAGGTCCTCGTAGACCTCCGCCCCGGCGGGACCGCTCAGCTCGACCGAAACGCGCACGTCCCCGAAGCCCGGCCGGGTCTCCGAGAACCCGAAGAACCCGTGAAGGTCGATGTCGCCGTCCACGGTCACCTGCACACCTTCGAGCGGCACGCCGAGCTTCGCCGCCCAGAACTGGTACGTGATCACCTGGCACGAGCCCAGCGCGGCGAGCGCGTACTCGACCGGGTTCGCCGCCGTGTCGGTGCCGCCGAGCGCGGCGGGCTCGTCGACGGCGAACGAGTGGTCGCGCACCCGCACGTCCACCCGGGTCGCGGTCCCGGGGGTCAGCGCGTTGGCGACGCTGAACGAGACGGCGGCGTTGCGCGGGTCGGCGTCGACGGCGGTCTTGGTTCCTTCGATGACATCGGTCAGCGACATCGGGTCTCTCCAGGATCGAGGTGTCGGACGCCGCCCAGGGTGGGCCAACACCGGGATCCGCGCGCATGATCCCAACTGGTGAACGGCGAAATATCCGTTCGGCGGCGTGGTTGGCGTTGAACATGACCATCGGAGTGGCACTCCCGTCCGGGGACACCGCGAACACAGTCAACATCGTCGACGAACTCGTCACGCAGACCCGGCAGGCCGCCGACGCGGGCCTGACGTCCGTCTGGTTCTCGCAGCAGATGGAGCACGACGCGATCACCGTCGCCGCCCTCGCGGGCCGCGCCGTCCCGGGAATCACGGTCGGGACGAGCGTCGTCCCGATCTACCCGCGACATCCCTTGCTGATCACCGGGCTCGCGCAGACGGCGCAGGCCGCCACCGGGGGCCGCTTCGTCCTCGGCCTGGGAACCGGCGCGAAGAACTGGCTCGAACCGGCGTACGGCATCGAGTACCCGTCGCCGATCAAGCACCTTCGCGAGTACCTCACGATCCTCCGTCAGGTGCTCGACGGCGGCGAAGTCGACTTCCACGGCGAGACGGTCCGGGCGCACGCCAAGGGCTTCGCGGCCTCGCTTTCCGTCGCGGGGTCTTCGGACATCCCGGTGATCGTCGCCGCGATGGGACGGCAGGCGCTGCGCGTCACCGGCGAGCTCGCGGACGGCACGATCCCGTTCCTCGCCGGACCGAAGGCCCTTTCCGGACTGATCGTCCCGGAGATCACCAAGGCCGCCGCCGGGCGTCCGGCGCCGCGGATCATCGCCATGGCCCCGATCGTCGTGACCGACGATCCCGACGCCGTCCGGGCCACGGTCGACCGGCAGTACGCGTTCTTCCGCGACATCCCCTCCTATCGCGCGGTCTTCGACGCCCAGGGCGTGGATTCCGCCGGTGAGCTGGTGATCGCGGGGGACGAGGAGACCGTCGCGGCCGAGATCCGGCGGTACTTCGACGCCGGGGCGACCGAGGTCGTCGCGACCCAGAGCGGCATCCGGAACACCGAAGAGCGGCTCCGCACCTGGCAGGTTCTCGGAGACCTCGTGCAGCGCTGACCGCGTGTCATGAAAGGGGCGTTCAGGACATTTATCGTCCTGAACGCCCCTTTCATGTCATCCAGGGGCCCAGTGGCCTTGCTCACAGCGTTCGGATTGTGCATACTCGTGCGCATAGCGAACACAGCTGGAGGTCCCCATGTCCCCTGCCGCGGCCCGTTCGTGGGTGGTCCCACTCGCCTGGACGGCGGTACTGCTCGACGGATTCGACCTGGTCGTCCTGGGCACGGTGCTGCCCGCGCTGCTCCGTGACCACGTCTGGGGCCTGACGCCGGGCACGGCGTCGGTGGTCTCGACGGTCGGCCTGATCGGCATGACGATCGGCGCGCTGGCGATCGGCACGATCACCGACGTCATCGGCCGCCGGAAGGCGCTGATCATCGCGGTCACCGCCTTCTCGGCGTTCACGGCGCTCTGTGCGATCTCGCCGTCGGCGTTCGTCTTCGGTCTGCTGCGCTTCCTCGCCGGGCTGGGCCTCGGCGGCTGCCTGCCGACGGCGATCGCGCTGGTCACCGAGTACGCCCGCAAGGGGAAGGGCGGCAGCGCGACCACCACGGTGATGACCGGCTATCACGTCGGCGCGGTACTCACCGCCCTGCTCGGCATCTGGCTGATCCAGCCGCTCGGCTGGCGCGCGATGTTCGTCGCGGGCGCGCTGCCCGCGCTCGTGCTGGTCCCGCTGATGATCAAGTACCTGCCGGAGTCCGAGTCCTTCGAGCGGGCGCGGGAGACGCAGGAGAAGTCGGCGACCGAGGTCGTCGGCGGACTGTTCCGCGGCGGGCTCCTGCGCGCCACCATCGCGTTCTGGGTGACGTCGTTCATGGGGCTGCTGCTGGTCTACGGGCTCAACACCTGGCTGCCGGAGATCATGCGCCAAGCCGGGTACCCGCTGGGCGCGGCGCTCGGGCTGCTGCTCACGCTGAACCTCGGCGGTGTCGTCGGCCTGCTCGTCGCCGGCCGCGTGGCGGACAAGGTCGGCGTCCGCCCGGCGGTGATCTTCTGGTTCCTCGGGGCAGCCGTGTTCCTCGCCCTGCTGAGCGTGAAGCTGCCCGCTGTCGGCCTGTACGTGGCGGTGTTCCTCACCGGCGGTTTCGTGTTCAGCGCGCAGGTCCTCGTGTACGCGTACATCGGCAAGACGTACCCGGCCGTCATGCGCGCCACCGGGATCGGCTGGGCGGCGGGAGTCGGCCGGGTCGGTGCGATCTGCGGCCCGATCCTCGGCGGCGCGCTGCTGAGCGCCGGGATCGCGTATCCGTGGGGTTTCTACGCCTTCGCCGGAGTCGGGGCGTTGGGAGCGGCCGCGGTGACCGGAGTCCGCGCCGGCCGCTCCCGGGAGAACGCCGCCGTTACCCCAGTTCCTTGAGTTCCTTTTCCACGGCGGCGAGTTCCTCCTCGGAACCCTGCACCTTCGGACCCGTGAACCACTTGCGTGCCGAGGCGAACCACCACACCGCCGCACCACCGAGTACGACGAGGAAGGCGATGGGCGTGTAGTTGAAACTGTCGATGGTGACCGGTGATCCCTGCGGAAGCATGAACAGCACGAAGATGAAGCAGACCCAGACGGTCGCGATGGTCCCGACGACCTTGCCCCAGCGGCCGAGGTTCCACGGTCCTGGTTCGAAGTCGTCGCCCTTGCGCACCCGCAGGAACACCGGGATCACGTAGGCCACGTAAAGGCCGACGACGGCGATCGAGGTCACCGCCGCGTAGGCGGTCGCGCTCCACAAGTACGGCAGGGCGAGCAGGAGCGCGCCGCCCGCGGCCAGCCACACCGCGTTGGTCGGCGTCTGGGTGCGCTTGTTGATGCGGTGCCAGAACTTCGAACCCGGGATCGCGCCGTCGCGGGCGAAGGCGTAGATCATCCGCGAGTTCGCGGTCACCGACGCCATCCCGCAGAACAGCTGAGCGCCGATACAGATGAGCAGGAGGAACTTGCCGGTCGTCGCACCGGTCGCGTCGATGAAGATCTGCGCGGGCGGCACCCCGGTCTCGGAGCCCACGGCCCCGTCGTAGTCCTGGATGGCGAAGGTGAGGCCGATCAGCAGGATCCACCCGGCGACCAGGGAGACGAGGATCGAGTTGATGATGCCGCGCGGCCCGGCCTTCGCCGCGTTCTTGGTCTCCTCGGTCATATGGGCCGAGGCGTCGTAGCCGGTCAGTGTGTATTGCGCGACGAGGAGTCCCAGTAAGAAGACGTAGACGGGGGAAGCCCAGCCGGTCTTGTTCACGAACTCGCCGAAGACGAAGGACGCGTCCTGGTGCTTCTCCGGAACGATGATCAGCACCCCGACGATGACCAGCACACCCACCAGATGCCACCACACGCTGATGCTGTTCAGCAGCGCCACGATCTTGACGCCGAAGGTGTTCAGCAGGCCGTGGATCACCAGGATGATCGCCAGCAGCAGGATCGTGTTGCCCGGTGTCGCCTCGAAGCCGAACTGCAGGTCGAGGAAGGCGTTGAGGAACAGCGCCGCGCCGAAGTCGATCCCCGCGGTGACGGCGATCTGCCCGATGAGGTTGAACCAGCCGGTGAACCACGACCACGCCGCGCCGTTGCGCGGGGCGAGCTTCGCGGCCCAGTAGTAGAGGCCGCCCGCGGTCGGGTAGCTGGAGCAGACCTCGGCCATGCCCAGCCCGACCAGGATGACGAACAGGCCGACCAGCGGCCAGCCCCAGATCATCGCGGCGGGCCCGCCGGTCTTCATGCCGAACCCGTAGAGGGTCAGGCAGCCGGAGAGGATCGAGATGATCGTGAAGGAGACGGCGAAGTTGGAGAAGGTCGACATCGTGCGCCGGAGTTCCTGCGCGTAGCCGAGTTGGTGGAGCCGGGCACTGTCTTCGTCGGCGGGTTCTGCGGCCTGCTTGTCAGAGACATCCATCGGGCACCCACTTAAAAGGTATGCGGACAGACCATTGAGATCCGCCGAAATTAGGCCCGCCGACCTGCGCATGTCAAGGTCCCGTCAAGACCTCGCCCCCTCCGGACGCAAGGAACGGGCCGTTCCTCGCGAATTCGCAAGGAACGGCCCGTTCATGACACACGTGTCGTCCGTCCAGTCACGCGTGACGTCCGTCTGATCACACGTGCCGTCCGTCCAGTCACGCGAACCTCCCGGTCCGGCGCCCTCCTGACCTCGCGCTTGAGAGGCGTCAGCGTCCCTCGAACGCCTTCACTGCCTCCAGCGCCGTGTCCGGGTGGTCGGCGAAGTACCCGTCGACACCCGCCTTGAGGAACGCCTCCTGCTCGGCGAACGCGTTGCCGTACTCGGCGAGGTTCGCCGACGAGCGCAGGTTCTGCGGGAGGAAGTTGTTCTCGTTGCGGAACGTGTACGGCCCCACCTTCAGCCCGGCCTTGTGCGCGTCGGCGACGAGCTTGGTCGGCTGCCCCAGCGCGCCGTTCACCACGGGGATGACCTGCGCCTTCTCCGGGCCCAGGTAGTCCGCGTACTTCGAGATCTCCTTCAGGCCCGCCGGCGTCACGAGGTCGGCATACGTCCGCGGGTCACCCTTCGCGACGAAGTCGGCCGGAGCGCCGGACGCCGAGGTCAGCTGCAGCAGCGGCACCCGCACCTGACGCGAGAGCTCGATCAGGTTGGACACCTCGAACGACTGGATGATCACCGGCGCCTTCGGGTGGTTGAGCCCGTTGCGCTTGAGCAGCTCGACCAGCTTCGGCTCGGTCGGGTTCTTGATCGACGAGAAGTAGGTCGAGTGCTTGATCTCCGGGTACGTCCCCAGCTCGCGGCGCAGTTCGCGGCCAAGGCGGCGCGTCAGGTCGAGCACCTCCTGGTAGGTGGCGATCTGGTAGCGGCCGTCGTAGATCTTGTTGTTCGGCCGCAGCTGCGGGATCCGCTCGGTCGCGCGCAGGGTCTTCAGCTCGGCGAGCGTGAAGTCCTCGGTGAACCAGCCGGTGAACGACGTGCCGTCGATGACCTTGGTCGTCTTCCGGCCCGCGAACTCGGGGTGCTTCGCGACGTCGGTGGTCCCGCCGATCTCGTTCTCGTGCCGGGCGACGAGCTGGCCGTCCTTGGTGGGCACCAGGTCGACGTCGACCCAGTCGACGCCCTGACGGTAGGCGAGCTCATACGAGGCGAGCGTGTGCTCCGGGCGGTAGCCGGGGGCACCGCGGTGTCCGACGATCACCGGCCCATCGTGGCCCTTGGCCGACGCCGACACATCTCGGGCACCCGGCTCGGCGGCGCCGGCCAATCCGGTGACACTGAGTACGGCGAGTCCGGACAGGGCGAGCACGCCCAGGCGCTTTCGCATGGTGGATGACCTCTTTCGCTTGAACTCGGGGTACCGCGCCACCCTTGACGCAGGAGGCGTCCGGACGGCGAAGACGGACCGGCGGACGCCTGACCGCCGGGTGAACGCCGAATGGAACCACCCGCTCGAGGACGGCGACGTGTTCGGGTGTCTCCGGCCCGGTTACCCTGTGCGTCGTGCGCGTACTGGTAATCGGGTCCGGCGCCCGTGAGCATGCACTCGTCCTCGCGGTCGCGGAAGACCCTTCCGTCACCGCACTGGCCTGTGCCCCGGGCAATGCCGGCACCTCTTCGGTGGCCGAGCAGCTCGGCGTCGACGCGGCCGATCCCGAATCGGTCTCCGCCCTCGCGAAGCAGTGGCAGGCGGACCTGGTGGTGGTCGGTCCCGAGGTCCCGCTGGTGGCGGGCGTCGCCGACGCGGTCCGGAAGGCGGGCATCGCCTGCTTCGGCCCGTCCGCGTCCGCGGCCAGGATCGAGGGCTCGAAGGCCTTCGCGAAGGACGTCATGGCGGCCGCGAAGGTGCCGACGGCGCACTGCGAGGTCGTCGACAACCCGGCTCGCCTCGATGCCGCGCTCGGCCGGTTCGGCCCCACCTGGGTGGTCAAGGACGACGGTCTCGCCGCGGGCAAGGGCGTCGTGGTCACCACGGACGTCGACGTCGCGCGCAAGCACGCCCTGATGCTGCTCGACGGCGGCCACCCGGTGCTCCTGGAGTCGTTCCTCGACGGTCCGGAGGCCTCCCTCTTCTGCTTCGTCGACGGCCGCACGGTCGTCCCGCTGCTGCCCGCGCAGGACTTCAAGCGCGTCGGCGACGGCGACGCGGGCCCGAACACCGGCGGCATGGGGGCGTACGCGCCGTTGCCGTGGGCGCCGAAGGACCTGGTCGACGACGTCGTCGCCCGTATCGTCCAGCCCGTGGTCGACGAACTCGACAACCGCGGCGCCACCTTCTCCGGCCTGCTCTACGCCGGTCTCGCGCTGACCTCCGAAGGCCCGCAGGTCATCGAGTTCAACTGCCGCTTCGGTGACCCGGAGACCCAGGTCGTCCTGGCACTGCTGCGCAGCCCGCTCGGCAAGGTCCTGCACGCGACGGCGACCGGCAAACTCGCCGAACTGCCGCCGCTGGAGTGGGATTCCGGCGCGGCGGTCACCGTCGTGCTCGCCGCCGACGGCTACCCCGGCAAGCCGAGGACCGGTGACGTCATCACGGGCGGCGAGCTCGAAGGCGTGCTCCACGCCGGCACCCGCCGCCGCGACGACGGCGCCGTGGTCTCCTCCGGCGGCCGTGTGCTGTCGGTCGTCGGCACCGGCAAGAACCTGAAGGCCGCCCGCAAGGACGCCTACGCGACGGTCGAGAAGGTCCACCTGGCCGGCTCCCACCACCGCACCGACATCGCCCTGCTCGCCGCCAAGGGAGAGATCGCCACCCCCGTCTCGTGAATTCCGGACGGAACCATCCCGGTCCTTGGCGCGTCTAACCCGGTATTTCCGGCAAAGCTTAGGCAGCCGATACATCCGCGTTGGTAGCCTCAGGCAGGACGAACGGTCACCGTGCGCAGTGTCCAAGGGGTGGGGAATGGCAGCATCGGGCAAGGTCCAGGACCTCACGTCGGCGGTCCCGACGCCACCGTCGGTGGCCGACATCAGAGTCGATCCGTCGAAGCTGCTCGAAGTGGCGAAGATCGTCGAAGAGCAGGTCGACGCGTTGCAGGACAAGCTCATGACGCGGCTCGACCAGCTGCGGATCGACACTCCGGCCAACGACACGGTGAGCGTGCACGCGACCGATGTCTGGAACGAGCTCGTGGCCGATGGCGACCAGTCGTACGCCGCGCAGGTCCGGGCGTACGTGGCCGGTCTGCGGGGGCTGGTCAGCCAGCTCCGCACGGCGGCCAAGGAGTACAAGACCAGTGATGCGGACAAGGCCGCCGCGCTCGGGGACCGTGGTGTTCACCGGGCGTAGGCCCCGTGTGCTGGTGTCCGGCGGCGTGCTCACGCTCGCCTTGGCCGGATGCACCACGGACACGGGCGGCCAGGCGTTCCCCGACGAACCCGCGCTGGCTTCGGCCACGCAGGGTGCCAAGGCGTCCGCGCTGCCCGCCAGGCCCGCCGAGCTGACCCTCCAGGGGGTCGATCCGTGTGTCCTGCTCGCCGATCCGCAGCTCAACCGGCTCAAGATCAACAGCAAACCGCGTGCGGCCGCGGAACCGATCGACGGCCCGACCTGTGTCTTCGACGCGGACGCCGAGCAGCCGTTCCACAGCTATTACGTCCGCACGATCACCGCGGACGTCGAAGAATGGTTCACCGGCAAGCGCCGCAAGAACAGCATGACGACGGAACCGACGCAGGTCGGCGGGTTCCCCGCCATCAGGAACCACCGCGACACCGGCACGCCGGGTGATTGCGAAACGCTCGTCGGCGTCGCGAAAGGACAGACGCTGGCGGTGCGGGCCGTCACCGTCACCGCCGGCGCGTTCACCATGCCGCAGCTGTGCGAGAAATCCGCACTGGCGGCCGATTTGGCCTTGCAGACCTTGAAAGCACGCAATTAGGGAGGGCGGCGTGAACGTTTCCGACCTCGCGGGCAGGCTCCGCGATCTTCGGTTCGACGGCTACACCGACACCGGGATCGCGACCGAGATCGAGCAGTTCCGCAGCGGCGACGGCACCGGCAGCATCGGCATCGCCGTCGACGCGCTGAAATCCGTCGCGGGCGCGCTCGCCGACACCGACAAGACGCTGCGTGATGAGCTGGGCAAGCTCGGCGTGGAATGGCAGAGCGAAGCGGGCGGCGCCGCCGGTCAGGTGTTCACCGAGCAGGCGGGCTTCTCCCAGGACGCGAACTCGAAGGTCTCGCATTCCGCGGAGATGATCTTCGCCCAGGGTGAGGCCTTCAACCGGACGCTGCACAAGCTCCCGGATCCGGATGTGGTCCGGAAGGGCGCCGGCGGACTGACCGTCGGCGACGTCCTGCTGAGCCTCATCGGGTTCGAGACCGACCACGCCAAAACCGTCAGCGCCGCGAACAACGCGCGGGCGCAGGCGCAGGAGGCGTTGAACGACTACGCCAAGACGAGCGGCGAGAACCTGCTGTCGACCGACACCCTGGCCGACCCGCAGGCGATGAACCTGACCCAGACCACGACGACCGCCGGAGCGGGCGGCGGGTCCGGCCCGCTCGACCTCGCGGGCACGGCCACGGACCTGACCCCGGACGGCAGCGTGCGGCCCGCGTCGGCCGCCGTCGAGTCGAAGTACGTGCCGCCGGTCGCGCAGCCCGTCAGCAACCCGAAGGCGCCGTCCTACGACGCCCCGACCCCGGCCTACGGCGTCGCCATGGGCGGCGGAACGGCTCGGAAGACCGCTTCGGCGGCGCCCGCCCCGGGCGCGACCGCTCCCGCGTCGTCCGGCTCGACCACGCCGTCCGGCACTTCGAGGCCGGCTCCCGCCCCGGGCTCCGGCTGGGTGACACCGAACCGGCCGTCCCCGCAGCCCGAACAGGGCAGGCCTTCGTACCCGGTCACCGGCTCGCCCACCTCACCGCCGTTCGTCCCGCCGGGCGCGCCGGGCAACCCGAACATCCCGCCGGGCCAGTCCACCGGCAGCCTGCCGCCGAGCAGCACCACGTCGGCGCAGCCGGTCGGCAAGTCCTTCGGCACCGGTCCCGGTATCGACGGCGCGCTCGGCAAAGGCCCCGGCTCCAGCTCCGGCCCCGGTGTCTTCGGCAACGTCGGCGGTGGCACCGGCGGCGGTGACCAGGCGCTCGGCAAGGGCCGCTCGGTCGGCTCCGGACCGCAGACGCCGATGGCCCCCGGCAACGAATCCGGTCGCGGCTTCCCCGCCGTCCCGAAGATCACCGGCCCGGCCGCGGGCGACCTGGGCGCCGGTGCCGCCGCGCTCGGCGCCGGTGTCGCCGGTGGCGCGCTGAGCGGCGACAAGGAACGCGACCGCCGTCCCCGTCAGGAAGGCGGCGTTAAGCCGACCCGTCAGTTGCCGATCGGCGAGCTTCCCGAAGAGGAGGCCATGCGGCGCTCGGAGAAGATCGGCGCGAAGCAGCCGAAGCCCGAGTCGAAGTTCATGGAGCGCGCGGCCACCCAGGACGTCGAAGAGGACGCGGAGCACATCAGGCGTTATGGCGTCGACGACAAGGACCTGTTCACCGATGAACGCTTGGTGTCGCCCGACGTGATCGGCGACCACGGCAACTCCGAAACGCGCTGACCCTGTGCCGAACGACAACGGCAGCCTGGTGCTGTCCGCACTCGAGTTCGAAATGCTCTGGGAAGCCGAAAGGCTGCCCCGCCGCCATGTCGCACTCGACGTACCGAGCCCCGGAACGACCCATACCGAGCGGGCCGCACTGATCGAAGAGGCCTGGGAATCCCTGCGCGCGCGAGGGCTCGCGCGGGGACACCAGGCGTCGGGCGAACTGGTCGACATGCTGAACCTGTTCGCGCACCCCAGGCTCGCGATCGACGTCTGGGTGTGGACCGACCGCGAGATCAAGGGCCAAGCGGTCAGCGTCGGCAATCAGGCGCTGCTCGGCGTGATCGACTCCGGCCAGGTGTGGCTGATCCCGGCCCGCGAAAGCTCGCTGGCCGAAGCCGCCGTCTCGGTCGCGGGTGACCTCGGCCCCGGCGTCGGCCAGTCGATCAGCATCCCCCACGACGTCCTCGTCCAAGCCGATGCCGCAGCCCGCGGTGACGCGAAAGCGCTGGTCACGGCTCTGGAAGACCTGGACGTGCCCCTCTGGCAGGCGCAGGAGGTGGCGGGCATGCTGCTCGGCCAGGAGGCACGCGGCCAGTTCGGCGCCGAACGCGCGGGCCGCGACGGCCGCCCCCGGCGCGCGGACAGCGTGGTCGCCTTCTACGACACGGACGCGGGCCGATATCTGTTCCAGGTCGCGCGCAACCGCGACGGGCGGGATTGGGCGACCATCACCCCGGCGGACAATCAACTGCTGGCGACGAGGATCCGGGAAGTCGCCGATTTCTGATTCGCCCGATTATCGGCGGGGTGGAAGTTGGCGTGGATACGCACACGGCCCACTGCCGAGGTCTTAAAGTATGCGCGGGAACCGTCTTGATCGGCCGCGCGTCAGATCGGGCGGACACAAGTTTTTCCGTGAAGGGGATGACGAACCGTGCCTGTGTACGACCCGGATTCCATGGGGATCGCCGCCGGTCAGGTGGAGAAGCTCAAGGACGAGTTCGAGAAGACCAAAAAAGGCGTCACCGGGATGGATGACGAGAAGGAAAGCCCCTTCGGCGGAGTGGACGAGCACGGCGACGCGCACGGCGCGGTCGGCAAGTTCAAACAGGGTGTCCACAACGAATTCGATTCGGCCGGTCAGCTGATGGAGGCCACGGCCTTCGTGCTGCGAAAGGCCGCGGGGCTGATCAAGGAGACCGAAGCGGTCCACGTGGACAACCTGAAGGTGCACGGGGACCTGTGACGACCCGCCAGGCCTGGGGGCCGAAGACCAAGGGGGCTTGAGCAGTGGCTTTGAACGGTGTCGGCGCCGGCACGCCGGACGGCTGGGACGGATTGACCCAAAAGGCCGAGCAGATCAGCAAGGTCAACCTCGCCGCTATTCAGAACGCGTCGAGGCAGTTCAAGACGGCCGCCGACAACGCGGGTGACCACAGCGCGGCGTTGTCGACGTCGACCGAGGCGTTGAACGGCGGCGTCTGGGCCGGGCCGGCCGCGGAGGCCTTCTTCGAGTACGTCAAGTCGATCACCAAGGCCGGGAAGAACGTCGAGGAACAGCTGGGCAAGGTCGTCGACGACCTCGATCGCGTCCACACCGACCTCGGCAACATCAAGGCACAGGTGAAGGGCGTCTACGAAGACGCCGAAGCGGCGGTCAACACCAGGAACGCGCAGGCGGAGAAAGACAAGAACGCGGCGATCACGGCCGCCGCGCAGGCCGAGAAGGATCACAAGCCGGCGCCGAGCCCTTCGGCCGACGAGATCATCCAGAAGGCCAAGACCGACATCAACGGCATCGCCAAGGACGCCGACGGCCGGGTCAAGGGCCTGCTCGACCAGGCCAACCAGATGATCCAGAAGTCCCAAGAGCTGATGAAGAAGGACATCCAGGGCGGCTACTCCACCGTCCCGATGCCCGGCAAGGACGGCTCCGTCCCCAAGCGCACCGGCGGTCTCCACACCGGCGGCGGTGGCGGCGGTGGAGGAGGCGGCGGCGGTGGGGGCGGCCTCGGCCCGAGCGGCGGTCCCCCGTCGACGACGCCGCCGGGCAACGTCCAGCAGTGGATCCAGGAGGCCATCAAGATCCTGCAGGCCAACGGGATCCCGGTGACCGAGGCGGACATCCAGAAGATCTGGACGATCATCGAGAAGGAGTCCGGCGGCAACCCCAACGCCATCAACAACTGGGACTCCAACGCGGCGAAGGGCACGCCGTCCAAGGGGTTGATGCAATGCATCGACCCGACCTTCAACGCGCACAAGCTTCCCGGGCACGACGACATCTACAACCCGGTCGACAACATCATCGCGGGCGTGCGGTACACGTTCTCGCGGTACGGCGGCTTCGAAGGCCACCCGGGGCTGAAGTCCATGGCCGGTGGCGGCGGATACCAGGGCTACTAACGAGATCGACCGTCTCGGTGCCTGCCCCAAGTACGTGAAGGCCTCCTTGAGGGACCCAGAGTCCCTCAAGGAGGCCTTCACGGACCGGAATCGGGGTCACGTCGCCCATGCGGTCGGACGGCACACGTGATCCGACGGACGACACGCGTGACTGGATGGACGACACGCTCGCAGCCGGGTGTCGTCCCTTCCGTCACGCGTGTCGTCCGTTCAGTCACGCGAGTTCCCGGCCGGTGTGTTGCGAAAGTGGCTTTCGCAACACTGAACGTTGCGAAAGTGGCTTTCGCAACACCGGCGCGC
>Ga0307518_10000269_pt1 | contig 39154 bp, 63 predicted proteins | sample 25_EM_MG_FD_203889 | JGI IMG/M metagenome (GOLD analysis project Ga0307518, IMG submission 203889) | Populus trichocarpa ectomycorrhiza microbial communities from riparian zone in the Pacific Northwest, United States - 25_EM | ecosystem: Host-associated > Plants > Roots > Unclassified | place... | reverse complement strand
AGGACGAAAAACTTTTTCTGCCACCCGGCGTACCTTTATCATACTTGGATCGTGTGAGGGAATGTTAATGACCCACCATGGAAGCCCTGGCTCGGCCGAGTTTCAGCTCACTTATCGTCCAACTGCGTTTCCGGGATTTATCATATTTCTAAACATAGGCGCCCCTGACATAAGGCCACCTCCCGAGCGAGGCGGAATAGGGCGGAATGTCGTGCTGTCAAGTTGTCTATCAAATTGACAGCAATAATCAACACTCTTCTATGAGCACGGACCCCAGATACCGCCGGCGACATAACCTTGGTCTCCCAAGTTTGGGCCAAGCCACACAACATTGCAGCAGTTTATTATGCTGAGGAGTTGTTATGAAACCACATACTTCCAGTCGAAAAGTCGACTTTCATCACGACTGTTAAGCGATGATGCTTGAATCACCTATCTCTGAGCTATCTTCGATCGGATCGGAGGGCAGCTGCTCTCCGTACGAAGCATCTCTCTTCTCTCCCTTGACCACCCCAAGTATTTCACCCCCACCTGAACTCTTCGCATGGGATAGTAAAGACCTCTTTTCTTCTCCTTTCCTCCCGGCGTCTCTTGATGATCCAACGAGGGATGGGCCTGCCCTACCCAAAGCCCTACCTCCACTTGCACCAAACGCAACGCCATTAGAAGTAGCCGAAGCGGTATACCATTTTTTCTTATTAGGGACGCTAAGAACGCTAACGATATTTAACGCAGGATCGCGAAACACCAGACAACTGGGTCAAAAGAGTGCGCCCCATTGACTAGTTGAGAAGGCACACTCACGAACCGTCCTTTAGAACCCCAAACTTGTCCGACTGACAGGGAAGCACCCTTTCAACTCCGAGGCGAGGCTTTCCTCGCTCTTCGAAGCCGTGAGTCCCTCTATCACATTCTGGACACGGTACCTGAACGAAAGCGCCTAATTCACAGGGGTTCTTGACACCAGCCCACCTTCACTTCGTTCGCAACCACGGCGCAGTGCCCCGGGTTACCGAGGATGCGGCAAGGGAATGGACCATACGCATTCATGGTCTGGTACAGCGCGAGATCTCCGTTACAGTTCATCAGCTGAGCCAACTTTTCCCCATTGTGACGCTACCCGTCACTTTTGTATGCGCTGGAAACCGAAGGAAGGAGCAAAACGTAGTTCGAAAAACGCTCGGATTTAGTTGGGGAGCGGCAGGAGGTACAGATCAAACAGTTAGAGCCAAACACCAGCACTAAATTTTACCGTTCCAGTATCCACTGCCCTTTGGACCGGCGTGTATTTGGCAGATATCTTGGACTACGTGAGACCCAAGCGAGGGGTGGCAAAGCATGTCGTTTTCGATGGTGGAGACAGCCTCCCCAACGGACCCTATGGGACCTCTCAACGACTATCATGGGCTGCTAACAAGGACAAAGGGATGCTTATTGGTAAACAACTCCTCAAGAGCATCTTCAGTCAAATACTTACGCGGATATCTCAGCCTGGGCTATGAATGGCTTACCTCTCGAACCTGACCATGGATTCCCTGTGAGGCTCGTCGTACCGGGCCAGATTGGAGGCCGATCCGTTAAGGTATTGTCGTTGATATCGTCGTGTAGCAATAATTGACGACATCCAACTTTTTAAAGTGGCTAAAGCGGATCGAGATCAGCGATCGTGAAAGCCAGCACTACGTAGGTACTAGCACTTTGGAACAATCATTGTTAACTGAGAAATTGTGTAGCTACACTTCTGGGTAAGGAAGGATGATGTCCACTGGAGGTCGCATTCTCAATGTCTTGCCTTAAGGATAACAAGCTTTTACCCACCCAAGTGATGCCCGATCAGGCACGTGCCGAGAGGCATTGGTGGTATGATCCAAGGTAAGTCAACATCCCTGACGATTGCCTTCAAAGTAAGCTGATGAGGGTGACGGCAGATATATCATTACGTCAGTAGCGATAAAGCTGGCTCACTCATCCTTGCAACTGACCATGGAGCAGCGACCTAAACGTAAACAGCGCAATTGCTAAACCCGATCATGATGAGACGTTGATGATAAGTAAACACTCACAATCGGATGGCTCCTATACTGTTCGCGGGTATGCTTATGGTGGTGGCGGACGACGTGTGACCCGAGTAGAGGTTTCTCTGGACGAAGGTGCAACATGGACTTTGGCAGAAATGTAAGGATCATTGGGGCCATCATTTTGAAATTCTTACTCAGAACCTGCAGCGAATACCCCGAGGATCGCTTCCGCGATATATGTCACATAGACCCTGTCTACGGAACTCTCGATCTGACAGAAAGGGACACTTCATTGTGAGTTATGAACGTGCGATACACTTTCAAAGTGTCTTACATGTAGTACAGTTGCTGGTGCTTCTGGAGCTTTGACGTCAAACACAGCGCTATGGCACAGTGTAACGCATTGATGGTCAAGGCATCGGATGAGGGGAGTGCGATTCAGCAACGGGACATGTAAGAACAAGCTGCTTCACAATTATGCGTTACTCACCAACTGGTAGGTATTGGCACGCACTGGGCATGATGAACAACTGGTGAGTACATACCTAAATTGGATCCATTCAATGCAACTGAGGTACAATTTTAATAGGTGGTTTAGGGTCGCAGTGCACAAAACTGAAGACAATGACAAAGTCACACTGCGCTTTGAGCACCCAACCCTTGCAGGGACTGCATCCGGAGGATGGATGGAGGTGTGTGAACAACTTGATTAAATATCGCGGATGACGGCTTACCAAGTATAGCGAATGCAAGCGTCAGGGCAAGACATCACGAAACCGGTCTTTGGGAAGCAGGCGTCAGAAGAGAAACCCGCCGACGTGAAGCCGAAAGTAGAAGAAATACCCCTTACGAAGCCAGGTGTTACCCGGAAGATTACGATGGAAGAGCTAAAGAACCAGGATCGAGAGCGCCCATGGTTTGTTGTTAATGGGGAAGTATATGATGGGACACCCTTCTTAGATGAGCATCCCGGTGGAGGCGATTCTATTATCCTTGTTGCCGGCGAAGACGCCTCAGAGGACTTCTTTGCCATCCATTCAGCGGAAGGCAAGAGAAAACTGGCGCAGGTGTGTAGGTCCCCCAACAACGGTAGAATCCACTGACGCATCACAGTTTCATATTGGAACACTGGCAAAATCAAGCGCAGATACCGCTGAAACAAGCGAGAAGGAAACCGGCGGCGTATTTCTTGACAGGACTAAGTGGAAAGACGTCAAGCTAACTAAGATTGAGCAAATAAACCATGACTCTTACCTCTATCGATTCGAGCTGCCACGGGAGGATCAGCTACTTGGACTGCCTGTGGGCCAGCACGTATTTGTGCGCCTTAAGAGAAAGGACACAGGAGAAATGGTCCAGAGGGCGTACACACCGGTCTCGAAACAGGGGGCAGTCGGTTCCATCGAGTTGTTGATCAAGTTGGTTTCCTCCCTTGATTCGAGAAACGAGGCTGACAACGGAGTAGATTATACCTAGCGACCAAGGAGTTCCCGATAGGAGGTAAAATGACGACAGGATTCCATCAACTCGTGCTCGGCGACACTGTGCAGCTGAAAGGACCACTCGGGTCTTTCGTCTGGAACGGACAAGGTGTCGCCAATTGGAGAGGGTCCGAGAGGAAAATAAAAGAAGTGGGAATGATATGTGGAGGAAGCGGTGAGCGTCACAAGCAATGAACAAGTTGAATTCACTGACCAGCGACCAGGGATCACGCCCATTCTACAAGTCCTCCGGGGCATCTTCCTTGACTCTCTGGACACTGAGACGAAGGTGTGGGTGATAAGCGCGAACAAGACGGAGGAGGATATCCTTTGCCGAGATGAACTTGATACTTTGTACGCACAACACGGTCCACATCGCATGAAGCTGCATTACGTCCTTGGCACCGCACCCCCTGGATGGACAGGAAGCATTGGTCGAATCGATAACGAGATGCTCGAAACAGAGATGCCTAGTCCTTCCGAGCAGGGCATCATTCTAGTGTGTGGACCAGAACCAATGATTAATTACGCAGTGAAGCCAGGATTGAAGGCAGTAGGTTGGGATCTCGAGAAGCACCTGGTGGTGTTCTGAATAATTCAATATGCATCGTCGTTAGATAGAGTTGTCTTCATTTATGCATTCGTATTTGTCCATGTAGCATTCTATGTTAGCTGTATGCAGAGGACTTGGTGGTAGCATTGGCAGTGTGGAGAGAAGGATATATGATCCGCACACGTGACTTATGTACTTCCCATCCTCGTCACGTGACATTTATATTTCCTCAACTCCCCCTTTCTTTTAGTTACCCAAGTACCCCATAACATTCTGACTTATGCACGTCACAGGAATCGCACAGTTTCTCTCGATGTCTACACGACCATTCACTTTTCCCATAAGTGTTAGTAGCCATGGGCTGGGTAAAAACTTGATGCATTACATTCCCGTGGCACCATTTGCTACAGACTCGCCCATTGGAAAATGGAGAGATGAAATGCTTGCTCTTCACCGAAATGGCGTAGGGATACGGGAGATAAGATGCATCGATGGCCAACGGAATTGTGCTGCCTCTTACTTTTACCAACGTACTCAACTTTTTTTTCCACCAAATTCATGGTCATATTAGGGACTAGTACCCTATACTAAACCTAGTACTCAACTTAGCGTTGGCGTTTTGCATATACATACCCTAGAGGTGCACTGGCTTGATGAGTGAACTTACTTGCCAACTTTTCTCCCCATCTTGTCCTTGGCACAGGGACCCTGTCGCGTTCGGAGTCGCTGATTACGGTAGGGAACAACAACAACCTGGAGTCGACCCATCACATTTTGTACAGTCACTAATGTACCATGTACACCATTATTCCCGTGGTTCGTTGCCTGGTAATCTAAGATGCAACCTTGGTTGCCAATGGGGTGGGATATGCCGCCAAAAATAAGTGTGTGTTGCATACGAAGCTGTACTACAATATAAATGAGTTGAAGCTGGTGTGTCCACGAAAGATCTTCACTTGTTGCATCAACTCATGGTCATTTGCAGTCTCCAGCACTGCATGTCTGGTCAGTTTGGATTCTGCTTCTGGTGCTCTACGTTCCGCGAAGTAGGCCTCCAGACATTGAACCGTGTTTCCTCGTCTCGTGCCACTCCAATAATGTAATCTAGGTGACAGTGGTTTCATAATTATCTGCCCATCACCCGTAATATACGAAGAACCAGCGCAAAGCCATAGCTTTGGTTGTCCCATGTAAGTATACAAGCGCAGGTCATTATCATCGTTGTTTCTCTGTCATATAAATGGCTTCATCGTACTTGCATACGTAAGCCTCCCGTTACTGGAGGTGATTAATTGATTCCTGACCCTGGTTGAAGACCGACGGGCTGTCGGACAATGTATTCCCGCTGGAATAGGAGCTCAACTAATGCAGTCGGAGGTAGACATCGTTTCTAGAAACTTGACGTCATCGTCAGAATTCCTTCAATGCTTTGGTTCCCTCTTAAATCTGTGACGTGTTGTCGGCCGTTTTCAACCCATCCCCGACGAATGCTGCTTCCAGCTCGGCAGGTCTCTCTTATCACTTTTGGCTAATAGCCCCCTGATAGATTAGAATCGCGTAGTCCGTGAGATCGCCAACTTTGCTTTCTTACTACACAGATGAGAGTATACGAGGGGGAAGTGTGATCACTGTGATTCTCGTCCGTCTTCGAAGTAAAGGTAAATGTTCAACTGTGGTCCAGAGCTTCGTTTACTGGACCGCGTTTAAGTGGTTTTTCCACCATGCCTCAAACTCGGAGCAACCCAGACCCCCCTCGACGCCAAGATTCTCCGTCTCTTCGGTAGATAAATGACAGTCTTGAGGGCGTGAAGTAACTCCAGCAGGAGGGGGTGAGCTGTCAGGGATGATGTGTGTATGAGGGAGCCCCAGGATCTTGGCAAATGTCAGACACATATCATATTTGGTAAACGGTTCGTGTGCGGAATAGTGGATGATACGGGGGACTGGCTTATTCAAGTCTGTGGGGTACGTGCATCCAAATAAATATCACAATTTGGACATTGTAGTAATTGACTAACCTGACAAACGAACCAAGAAGGACGCAATGTCACGGACGTTGGTGGGGTACCGTGTGGCAAAGTGATCCATCTTGTACTGTTTCCCAGACTGATCCTCCACGATATCGAGAAGGATGTTGACTGCAGAATCAGAGTTCTTGGGGGCGGGTCCATACCTGTGTGGATATGTTAGAGCAATTTCATGGTGGGATCGCAGGCACACCGACAACACAGGCACTCGAAGAACGACAACTTTCGCGCTAAATTCGGTCAGGACGGCGACCTCGCCCCCACGTTTAGTCCTTCCATAGAGCTGCAGTGGGTTTGTGTCGGACGATGGGTAATATGGTGGGGAGGTGCCATCGAACACATAGTCTACATCATGGGGATAAGTTCGCAGGAATACGAATAACGAACGTATCAACCTGTCGATATATACACCAGAACAAAGCCAAGGTCTTTGGACAGCTGTGCTAACTGTCTAGGTACGTCAGTATTCAACTATAATCGAAAGAAGTCAGTCATCCTCGATAAGTCACACTCAGTGACAATAGTGCTGCACTATCGTCACTAACGAACCTTGGCAGCAGCGGCGGGATTCTGCCATGAGTGTCAGGCCTGGACGCAGTTTGCCCACTTCGGTACAAACCTTTTCAGCAACATCTGGCCTCCTTTCTGCCGCACAGTGGATGACCCCTTGCGAAGTGCCATGCATGGAATGGGCACTGATCCTAAGTATGCATGGATCTAGCACTTACAGTCGGGCTTGAACTCTTCGAACAGCTTAGACGCCTTTTTTGTGTGTGTCAGATCAACCTGAACCAGGCCTCCTATAGCCCTTGAGTGGGCGAGACCAAGCACAGTGTGACCAGCAGTGCGGAAGGCGTTGAGCACCGCGGAACCCAGTACACCTGATGCTCCTACCAAGAATCAGATCGGTGAGTACTGTGGATATCATGGCCACTGCTACCTGTTACCAAAACCCTTTTCGGCATGCTCAACTACAGAATGTGAGCTGGGGATGGTTATCAGTTCAAGGAGGGACTCGGAGTATCCTACTAGGCGTTGCTTAGTAATCGTCATTACTAGCGTCATCGCGTCACCGAGTTCTGACCTGGCAATTGTTGGATTTCCAGACAACTCCAAGATGGAGTCTACCGTGGAACACCCTACCGCAACATGGGATGCAATGCCAGATGGAAACGTGTTTTATCGGCGACTACAACTTTATTCAATCCCTGGCAAGTTTCCTGACTTGAACGACTACATTATTTCTGGGTGCCGCAACGGTGGGCCAATAGGTGTGTGCCGTGCATCAGCACTATCTGTAGTGCAATCAACTCACCTAAATCGCGCAGCATTGATGAGAGACTCCTCAAAGATTGTAGCCATTGGTCGCGGTGGTACGTCTTCTAGGTCGCAGGTTCAAGTGTATTCCCCTGCAGGAGAGGGCCTACTCTTGTTCAATGTGGATATCCTCTGATACGTAGGAAAATAACAGCAAAACTGACGCTGAACCACAGTGGGACCAAGGGAAGATTGTGCGCTTTGGATGGACCTCTGACGAACGCCTCGTGGTACTGAACGAAGAGGGAACTTATCGCCTTTTCGACCTTCAAGGTGACTATCAGCAGTATTCGCTCGGGACCGAAGCTGCGGAAATGGGTATCGTCGATGCTCGTATCCACGAAAATGGGTTGGTGGCGCTGACCGGATCGCTTACACTCTTGGAGGCCAAGGGCTGGGAGGGTGGTCGCCCTCTGACGCTAGCGAATCCTGGTTCGTGGCAATGCTAACTTTATTGCATAGAGTTGAAGTCAATACAGGTCTAACGGAACCGCCTCGTGCGTGGGCCGTAATACCACCTGACCAGAACGTATCGCGACACGTCGAAGTGCTTCTTTCTGTTGACAACACCATCCTCGCCGTCGATAATTTGGAGAGTGTAGATCAACGAATCTCTCGTGGACCATTTTCACAGGTCTCCCCGTCGCAGAACGGAAGACTCCTGGCCCTTTTGAATCACGACGGCCTCCTTTGGGTTGTTTCAACCGACTTTCAGCGTAGCTTGGCTGAATTTAATACCCAAACTGTGGGAGCGGATGGTCCTGTCAGTCAAGTTGAATGGTGTAGCAACGACGCTATTCTCGTTACATGGAATAATCTCGCAATATTGGTTGGTCCTTCGGGAGATATCCTCCGGTGCGTGCACCAATATCGCTTCTATTTTTCGCTTCAAAAATGACGCCGTGCTTCAACAAGATATCTTTACTTTGGCGCACTATTCGCAGTCACGGAGATAGATGGCGTACGCGTGATTAGTGGAGATGTATGTGATCTCATCCAGAAAGTGCCTCGTAAGTACGTCCCAGGGTGTCCCACCTTCGGTCATTCTTCACTCTGACTTCCAACAGCATCATCGATGTCCGTGTTCAGACCCGGATCAACTTCTCCTGCTGCAATCTTGTTTGATGCATGGGAAAGTTTCACTCAGCGATCATCAAAGGCAGATGAAAGCATCAGGAGTATTCGACCAGACCTTGCGGCTGCTGTTAATGAATGTATCGACGCGGCTGGCTGTGAATGGGAGCCCTACTGGCAGCGAAGACTTTTAAGCGTAAGGCTCTCGACTTGGAGGCGCACCGTTGAAGGAGCCTTACTTACACCACAGTACATCTAGGCCGCCAAATTTGGCTGGAGCTTCCTAGACTTGTACAATCCGAGTGATTTCGTTGCAATGGGCCAATCACTAAGGGTCCTCAATGCTGTCCATTACTATGAAGTAGGGATTCCACTTACGTATTCTCAGTGCGTCTTGCTCTCTCTCTGATTTGGAGTTCCTTGCTGATAATATTTGTCGCGTAGATATCAACATGCATCCCCGATACATCTCATTGCCCGACTGACGGCGAGAAACTTGCATTTATTAGCCCTCCGTATCTCTTCTTTTCTTTCTCTTCAGCCTGACGTTGTCCTCAAGCATTGGGCGAGCGCGAAGATCTTTCGTTCGAAGTCCGCAACTGGAGATGATGAGGATCAGGAGTTGTGCAAGTTGATTGTGGACAAGTTCGAGAAGCTTGGAGGTGGAGACGTCAGTTATGCCGAAATCGCACGGCGTGCATGGGAAGTTGGCAGAGCAGGTTTAGCAACAAAAGTGAGTGGGAAAATTTACCTCGATGTCGTGTGATGTTTGCCCTGACTTTTTTTGCCATTGTAAGCTCCTCGATCATGAGCCCAGAGCATGTGACCAAGTCCCGTTACTGCTCACAATGAAGGAAGACCGGCTTGCTTTATTAAAAGCCGTGGACAGTGGGGACACAGACCTTGGTACAGTGTCATATTTTATATCATGCAGAACGATGAATTGATTGGGTGGTTAGTCTATCACGTATTGCTTCACCTTCATAAACGTCTTTCACTTGGTGCTTTCTTCCGCCTTATCGAGGATGGTGGCGATCGCCTGGCTCCTGCGAGCAGCTTGCTCCAAGTGTATGCAAGAGAACAGAACAGGGAAATGCTCCGTGATTTCTACTATAGCGATGACAGACGGGTGGAAAGTGCTGTTCTTGCGCTGGAGGAGGTCAACGAGATGACGGTGCGTCGAACACGATCAGGTGCTGGTACGCGCTGTCGCTCACACTGAAAACAGGATCAAGAAGCGATCATTACCTCTGTCAAGGCTGGGGAGAAGTTCTTCTCGGAGGACAAGGATCGGGGCTTCGAAGCCAAGGTTCGTTTTTTCTTTCGCCATTCCCAATCCGGAGTTGATGAGGCATGATGTCATGAAACATAGATGATGGACGAGTGTTCACGTCTCTTGGTGATGCAACAACAACTTGAAAAGGACGCACAGGGAAAAGTGAAATTCTTCGGCTTGAGTGTCTCGGAGACGATACGAACCTGCCTCATAAATGGAATGGGAAATAAGGCGGACCGAGCCAAGTCTGATTTCAAGGTTCCCGACAAACGGTGCGTTGATCCTCTTTCAAGCCATTCAATTGTCGTGACTTTATCCCCTGTAGATTCTGGTACATCAAACTTCACGCACTGACAGCTATACGAGATTTCGAGGCCCTAGAAAAGTTCGCCAGATCGAAGCGGAGTCCGATAGGGTATGAAGCCTTCGTGCGACACCTTGTTGAAGCTGGACATCCTAGGGAGGCAGCGGCGTATGTTATAAGATGTGATGCGCCGAAACGAGTGGAACTGTATGTGTTATGCAATGATTGGCGGGCTGCAGGGAAAGAGTGCAAGGAGAGAGGAGACAAGAAAGGGTTAGAGTGAGTCTTTTCTTTGTCGTTCTATGTTATGGTGATGTTAAGCTCTATGATTAGACAATTAAAGAAACGGTGTCCAAACTCTATGATCTCACGGGAACTAGAACACATGGCTTCATCTATGAAGTAAAGCGAAGTTGAGAACGAGGAGACTGCCGCGCGTTGTGGCATCGCCCCATATTTGATCCTTGTCCTTTACTCTGCTGGTTTACGCGGCCCGTTCCTTGATCGTCATCACATCACATGTATGAACAACTCAACGCCAATCTCTGGACATATCGACAAAGGCCTGTGGCGCTGAAGCTTCCTGGTTGACCACAAAAGAACACGACGTGGGTGAGTAACGTTAACGATTGTTGTTTGGTGTGAACTAGGACAGTATCAATATTGGTTCGCGCCGGAAGCCACATTGTGAATGGACAATGAATAGAGGTATGTAGTATGCATGAGCAGTCCATGGAGGCTCGTGATGGAGAGCCGGCGAGCCTCCGTTGAGGGTATGGACACAGTGTAAACTGCATTGATTGCGATGTCAGATGCTGGGTTCTGTAAGTTATGTGCGGCAATCTTTGTGCCTACGCTAGAACCATTGAGCTGTCACAGGCTGACAGCAGGAATTGGCCATTCAGTACTCAGTAGTGAGCAGTGTGCAGAGAGAGATAGGCTGCTCACCATTGCATACGCCTGTACCACTGGCTGAGATGGCTGGGTTGTTGTCTCTGGAATCTGGTCTTTGGCGCTAAATAACGTTGGAGCCTCGTCGGTTTGAGGACATTTTCCTTTTTTGGAAATAGTGACGCCAGTTGTGTTTCTCCGACAGATCCGCTTCGGTTCCAATCCGTACTTCAAGCTTCAGTCTTGTTGACCCGTCCGCTCCTTCCTCTCTTCCTCGTCACCATGTTCGTGTCTTTCCTTGTTTTCTCGTCTGCTATGCTCATCCTTTGTCCATCTCCAGGTCCCAAGTCTCGCAGGAGCAGGCACAGTCAGCCACGACTGAGACCTTCCTCACCGCATTGGTGTTCAACGCGGCCGTCTTTGGGGTAGAAATCGGTGCTTTCACCATACTACGTCGACATTTCAAACAAATCTATGAACCACGCACCGTTCATCCAGTCTCAAAGTATAGTCTTTTGCCACAGCATGCCGCGTGCCTAACATCCATTGACAGAGAACGCGTCAAGCCCTTCGAAGCTGGTTTACTCACTTGGCCCATTAGGCTCTTCAATGCAGACTCCCGCGATATCCAGCGTATCAACGGCCCAGATGCCTATCTCTTCGTTCGGTTCCTCAGGATGATGATCGTCGTCTTTGTACCTATATGGGTCGTTACTTGGATTATCCTTCTACCTGTCACCGCTGTAAACAACTCCGTCGCCGGAAAAACTGGCCTGGATCGATTCACCTTCGGAAATATTTCCCCGTATAACCAACCAAGATACGGTGCATATGTTGTCTGCGTCTATCTCTCTACTTGTAAGTGCCTCCTCTTCTTGCCTCATGGCATTGTATTCATTTATTTTTAGTCTGGGTCTATTGGAACATTCGACGCGAAATGCGCCACTTCCTCACCGTGCGCCAGTTCCACCTCATCGACCCTGAGCATTCTCGCTCTGCACAGGCCAATACTATCCTGGTCACTGGTATCCCATTTAAATACCTCTCTGAGAAGGCACTTTCCCAGTTATACTCCCATCTTCCTGGTGGTGCTAAAAGGATCTGGTTGAACCGGTGAGTCCTCGTGCGTCATGTGTTGCGTATTTTACGGCATAATGGCTATTTTTATATCTGTATCAAACTTTCAGCTGACATTTCCTTTTAAAGCGATTTGAAAGACTTGCCCTCTGTCTACGACCGTCGTTTGGCTGCTTGCAGCAAGCTAGAGTCAGCAGAAACCAACTTGCTTCGTACTGCTCTCAAAATTCGCAAGAAGAACTTGAAGCAAGGCAAGAGCACCGACGGTGTTGATACTGCTGATCAAGCCGAACGCGATGTCGCCTTAGCAGAGAGACTCGTTCCAAAAGACCAACGTCCCACCCACCGTCTTCCCGCTGGTTTCCTCCCTTTCTCTCTCCCATTTATTGGTGAAAAGGTCGATACTATCGAATGGGCCCGTAATGAGATCAGCGAATGCTCTTCTCTGCTTCGCGAAGCTCGACAGACGGTTGACAGGGAGTCGAATCTCCCCGCACCCGAAGACGTGAATGATGACGGTAGAATCGACCGTAAAGATCTACCGACCCAAACTTACCACCCTCTTAATTCCGCCTTCATCACGTTCAACCAACAGCTCTCCGCACACTTGGCATACCGCGCTCTCACCCACCACGAGCCCTACCGTATGGCCGATCGCTACCTCGAAGTCTCCCCGCAAGACGTCATTTGGGGTAACCTTGGTTTGAACCCGTATGAGAAACGCGTCCGAATGGCAATCAGTTACGCAGCTACCGCGGCACTCATCATCTTCTGGGCGATACCTGTTGCTTTCGTTGGTATTATTTCCAACATTCATGGTCTCTGCGTTCGCTACAGTTGGCTCGCTTGGCTGTGTAAAATTCCTGGACCGGTTATTGGGATCATTCAGGGTATCCTCCCAGCCGTATTGCTTGCTGTTTTGAACATGCTGCTCCCGATCGTCCTCCGGCTCTTCGGAAGATTCGAGGGTATCCCGACACGTACTGGCCTGGAACTCAGCTTGATGACGCGATTCTTCATATTCCAAGTCATCGTATGTATTTACTCATCCTGATTTTTGGCGATAATATGTGAATCTCATTGTTTTTCCTTCTAGCACTCATTTTTAATTGTCACGTTGAGTTCTGGGATTATCGCCGCGCTCCCTTCGCTTCTGCAGAACCCAAGTTCGGCGGCATCTTTGTTGGCCTCTTACCTCCCTCAGGCGTCTACCTTCTTCCTCACGTACGCATCCTTTTTATGTTATGCAAAACTTGCCTGACATTTATATTTTCATATAGGTTCATCATCCTTCAGGGCCTTTCTGGTGCAGCAGGCGGCTTCCTCGGCATCGTCCAGTTGGCGATTTACTATGTCAAGCTCTTCATTTTGGGTAGCACCCCTCGTTCCATCTACGATATCAAGTTTGGACCAAGAACTGTGCAGTGGGGTACCCTGTTCCCTGTGACTACCTTGTTGACTGTTATCAGTAAGATGCCTCCGGTGCCTTGTTGGGTCAGCACTAACTTTAAACACAGCTCTCGGCTACTCCATTATCTCCCCAATCATCAATGGACTTGCTGTGCTCACTTTCTTCCTCTTCTACCTCCTCTACAAGTATCTCTTTTTGTACCAATACACCCAACCCCCAACTTTGGACACGGGTGGACTTTTCTTCCCGAAAGCGATCCAGCACGTGTTCGTGGGTCTGTATGTGCAGCAGGTAGGTGTTTCTGCCTAGCTTGGCCTGCTAGCTCCGAATTGAACGATAAACAGATATGTCTCTGTGCCCTATTCTTCCTTGCAGTAGACGCGTCAGGGAAGCATAGCGCCACTCCGGAAGGAGCACTGATGGTCGTGCTGATCATATTTACGGTAATATCCTCGTCTCTGATGCATGCCTAAGACCGTTTGGCTCACTGTTTCTTGTATTTTCTAGGCTGGTTACCAAATCATCATTAACAACTCCTTCGGTCCACTCATCAGTGCCCTACCGCTTAGCCTTGCCGACAAGACTCACAAACCCGATGAGCCCGCCCTCAGTGATGCACAACCGTCCACCTCCGCGGATCCTGCCTACTCCAAGCAAAGCAAAGCCGCCGAACTTGCCAAGGACGATCTGGAGGAGGAAGAGGAACGCGATTTCAGCGATAATTACTTCCAGAAATACGCAGATGGCGCTGTCGACTATGGCTTTGCCCATCCTGCGCTGTCGAGGCCTCAGCGCGTTGTGTGGGTCCCAACCGATTTGGACGCATGGGCAAGTGCCAGTACTGGTGAAAGATACGGCGCTAGGAGGGGTCTTGGTGGCGCGGAGGTTGAGGCGAACTTGGCGCATGGCATTCAGGCCACGAACGAGGGGACCATGATGGACGAGAAAGGTCACGTGGAAGTATTGGCTGCTCCAGTGGACGTGGACAAGTTTTGAAGATGCCGTTCCGTGATGTGTGTAGCAGATGGATGCATTTTTATTTGTTGTTTTGTTTTGTGGCCATTACAATCGTATATCAGTTTGATGTCCATCTACGAGAGTGTTCTTGCCTAGTTACTCCACTTCGTATGTTCCACTATTGTATTTAGCTATAACATAAACATGGTGGAACTAGTTTTTGGTTCATTCCAATTAGCAACTTTCGAAATGGACTTTACATGCTGTCTGAAAAGGGGTTACTACATCGCCACTGATCTGGTGCTTGGGTCTGCCAGGAGCATATAAGTACATTGAGCCACACTACGACGCTATCCACTCCTCCATTATTATGTCTAATACCACATACTGCAGGTCTTCTTGCCCACGCTATCTCGGCGATCGAAGAGAATCCACACGTACCCAACTCTTGCGAAACAGAACACATTTCACGACTGTCCAGTAACTAGCGGAACACTCGCCGTAGTTCTCGGATCCATGATTGCGCTTCCTCGCACGCAGAGCAGTCACGGACGATTCCGCTCTATCCAAAACGATGAAGGCCATGATGACCACACAAGCTGTCGATGTCATCGAGGGAGGGGTTAAAGCAAACGCCCTCCCAGAACGAGCATCCGCCATTGCAAACCACCGCATTGGGGAACACAGGCCGGATACAGCTCTGTTGCAGAATTGCAGCAACACATTATCATCGGTGTTCCCTCCCCCGTCCCGGCTCTCCACGACTTGACGCTAAAGGCCTTCGGAGGGACGATTTCCACCTGCAGCAGTGGAGAGTTGGTCCTCTCTGACCCCTATGGCTCAGCACTCGAACCATCCCCTGTAACACCTGCAGAATATGGTCCATACTCGATCCTTGGTGGGGCCGTCAAAGCGACCATGATGCCCTCGGCGCTATACAAATGCTACAGAGGTGATCATGGTGCCGTCCTTGTTGTTAGGTAGGCCTCTTCTTTTCATAGCACTCACGTGCTGATCACAGCCCAAACGCAGCTCCAGGGATGTTCCCACCGCGGAAAATGTTGTCAAGAGGCTTGGAAACAATGGCCACGAACCAGAAGCATCACGCAGTACTTGTTTCTGGCTCGCAGTCATCGTCTTCACACTCGTGGCTATAGAAAGACTCTGGTTGCCCCGAGCCAGACGCCGCTCGAGCTGATTAGGCAGACGCACATCATTAGGGTTCATACAAAAGACACACCACGCTTGTGTCGTGGAAACGGTGCCCCTGCTGCACTCGCACCTGCACCACTGGCACCGGCATCGTCATGCTGACTGCATCCTTGTTGTCTCGATCTTCCTCGGACATTGTATTCGTCCAGATTCGTCCACGCGTCGAATCGCTTCGGGAGGCGGACGGATTTGAGGTGTTCATGTGCCCTGTATCGTGTATATAGTTCAAAGGCAATTGAAAATAAGCTGGCCTTCGTGATGCCGACAGAGGGGTACGCGCCCAAACAATTCCCGAATATCTTTCTTCGTCGCTCCAAAAGATACATTCTTCACGATCATCTTGGTCGTCCTCGACTTGGAGACCGCCTTATGCTTTGACTCCTCTTCCTCCATCCCGTGTTCAGTAAACTTCACATGCAATGCATAATCATCCAGGATGAGTCCCTGCATTCCCTTGAGTGCTCTCTTGGCATACTCGGGAGTCCGGAACCTGACAAACCCGTACCCCATGCTGAGTCGCGGCGCATCTGCATCAGGAACAGCAGGTCGCTTCGGATCGGGCTTCGTCTGAATGCGCGCGAACGAGAACCCGGGGAGAGCGCCAAATAATTGCTTGAGTCGGTCCGACGTCGTACTGAACGCGAGGTTCTTAATGAAGAGGGTCGTACTTGCCGATAGAGGCGGCTCGTCAACTTCGTCGGGTGATTCGTGATCGGGATTCGTGATTGGCTTGAATGCAGTGGATGGGCATCCGTTGGTGGCTCTTGGAATATCCCCAGTGAGCCTTTTTCCAAGTAGATAGTAGCCCAATCATCTGTATGCCAAAGCTCAGAAGGCCTTCTTGGCTTCGTCCGCGTGCTCAAATTCTACCACTGTCATCGTGCCCCTGGGAGGCACAATAACGCGACTAAGCTTGCTATGCACCTCGATCATCTCACGGATCTGTTCCAAAGTGATGCCGTAGGGGAAGTTCCTGACGAGAATGGTCGTATCCGACCTCGCTCGCGAAGAAAACGACGAGAGAATGACACCTTGAGACTCAAGATACGTTTTTGTCTCTTAGATGACATGCGTCTCTGCCAGTGCAAGCTCCACAGCTGCATTATCAGATTCAGCGTTGAGAATGTCAGACTTGGCGATGTTCAGACGGTCTGCAATAGACAAGGCAACGGGGTCACTCTGGAGTATGTACGATGTATATTAGACTACGGAACATGGATGGCAATGCAGGTTAGACGAACGTTCACAGTATGTTCCAATTGAAGTCGCGCCCTGCTGCGGCTTTCCGCTTGGCATTGTGTTCATCCTTCAACGACTTTTTCTTCCCATCTCCCTCTGTGATTTCGGACTTGCCTTGACGTTCCATGGCTGGGAGAATGTGTAGCAATCGTCCCTGGAATGACTTCTTATCGAGTGCCGCGTAGGCAGCGAGAGCAGACGATGGTTGTTTGAACTTGACATAAGCAAGGCCCTTCGTCTGCTTCCAAACCAAATCTATCGGCATGTGAACCTGAGTAAGAATCAAAGTCAGTAAAGAGTTGAAGAAAAAGGACAGTATAAATCAAGAATCAGAAAATATTTTCTACTATCGGATTTCCCTGGGGATCATCTTTTTCTTTTGGAATCTGATGTCCCTATACAGTTTATCATCCCGGACGAACCGAAGAGTCCAAAGAATCAACGAACAGCACACTCACTTGCTTAATCTCACCAAATGACTGGAAGAGCTCGTATACTTCGGTATCCATACACGAGAAAGCAAGGCTACGAAGGAAAAGGCGAGCAGTTTGGAGTATTGTCTCCGTGGTCGGATCTTTGTCTTGGGACGGGGGAGCTCCTACTTGGCCCTTGGCCGTGGAAGCCCCGTCCTCGTCGGAGCATCTTACGCCCCCTCCAACCAATGTCAACAATACGCGAGAGAGAGAAAAAGAAATGACTGGGGATAGCTTACTCCCTCGACTACCGCAACGCTAATTCGCGTCGAGTCGGCACCAGTCTTGTCAGCCAATTCCACCTGTTCCGTTTCGAATCCGGCAAAGCCAAATAGACGCGAAGTTCCATCGGATTTGTGTGAGATCTTGATGTCCGTAATGATTCCAAGGGGTGTCCCATTTTGCACTAAGTGCTTTCGGAGACCGTCGGGAGTCAAGTAGGATGGAAGATTTTTGACGATCAGACGAGACATCATTGAGCGAACGAACAGCGAAAAAAACGTTTCTCTAGACCACGGTAAAAATTGCACAGGTTGCGAGAGGCGCACCTTCGGCAGTGTGCTTACTTGCCTCTTCTTTTTACACGGTGAGTAGATCCATACAGCGGCTCGACATTCAACAAGTGCTAATCAAAGCTACTTCGATCAACTAAGTGCAGTTATTGACTACAACTCGTCGTGAGTAGAGTCTGCTAGTCCACTTGGTGGTTCGATACCGGCTGTACTCTCCGGTGGAAGCGAAAAGGTCACCGTGTCTTTCACAAGTGATGGCGTCAAAGCAGCTTCTGTCATGTTCTCAGCTCCATCCACAAAGGTGAAGACAGTCGACATTGGCAGGGCTGCATCCGCCTCAACGGTAGGAAGGGGGGTCGACAAAGACTCCGTCGCAGCAAGTGTCGCTGAAGCTGCCATGACAGCAGAGGACGAAGATACAACACTCGCAAGAACCGCGCTTCCTAGCGCTGTTTCCTTCTCCATCATCCCTACTTCGCCTCGCCCAGAACTCCAACTCGGCAGGTTCACGAATCTGGTCCACCAGAACACGATTCTGAAACCCCTCTCCAAGACCCGCTGCTCAAGAATAAAGAGGACGACGAGAACAAAGAATACAAGGGCAGCACCAATCAGCAGGCGATCGAGGGTGTCGGTTTTCTCGAGAGCGGTGATCATCTCACGAGAGGAGCCAAGTATGATGGAGAGGCTATCGTGGTGTTGGGACGTCGACTGGAGCGAAGCAGTGGATGACTCTGTAGAATGTTGTCAGTTAATAACATACACGAGGAAGGGGTCTGCTTGCCAAGTAACTGCGAAGAAAGGACACTACGTTCAAGTTCCTTCTGCATCAAACCCATTGTACGCTGGAGAGCCTCGGTGACATTATTCGTAGCTGTCATAAGTGCGTCCTCCCTGTCATCCAGTGAAGGGGAGAGACATGTCGTTAGGTAAGACACTTCTCGTGGATGTCAATACAATAATACGAACGCCGTTTTCATGTTTCCTGCAGTGGACAAGGCTTTCTCGTTTATTGGCGGGGGGTTAGATAGTAGCTCTTCTCTTTGGGACCGCTGTTGTGCATCTATAGCACGTTTTGATGCAAGAACCGCTGCTCGGAAGTCTTTTCGGAGTCTGCGAGCGGCCAGCAAAGTCTTCAATGAGTATCGTATGTCGTAGAAAGCGAAGGGCAGGGATACTTGTAAACACGCACTCGTTGAGGGTGTCTCGGAATGTGTCAACCCGCAACCTGAGCTCCCTTCGGGTTCGTTCAGTTCTTTGATCGTCTACCAGGACATCCAACTCCTGCACTTCGCCCACATAGTCATCGGTAACATCCAACAGAGCATAAACATAGCGGACACGAACCTCAATTTGTGCCCCGAGTTTTTCGACGTCCTCCCGTATTTCAGCAGCCCATAGTTGTTGCGTAGTCAATGGACCAGTGCAGGTTCTTAGACGAAGAATCTGAAAGGTTGATAAATCGTTCAAGCCTCTTTCTATCGTTTCAGCGAGAGCCAAGGAGTCAGCGTCAAACACCGCAGGGAGTGGCGGCATTGGGGAAGTGTGGCAAGGTGTGGCACAGTCAGAACAACTTGTCGGAGTCGCGTGGATAAAATGCAACTACCATGTTGCCACCATTGATACTAGGGAAATCCAGCAAAGCTATGAGGGATGTACAATCGTGTGCAGATGAATGGAAGTACAGATGTCGACTGAATGAAACGTGACGTTGCTTGACTGTGGTATCGTAGTATGTAAAATGTGTCCTCTCGGTGGCTTGTAGTCTAACTCATCCCAGCAGCCACGGCATCAGGGAACAGGATAACATCTGTGCCCAAGTTTATGCCTTGCGCGAGTGCCTCTTCTTCAAATCGTTTGATATGTCTGTCGTCACCAACAATATTGCCCTCGGGAATCCAGGTCGCCTGAGTCATGGGGTAGCTGAAATGTGGGTTAGACAGAAAATCAAGTACGTAGCGGGAGCGTCATCAAGCCCTCACCCATCCCACTTTGCTAGCCAAAGAAAGCCAGCTTTCCCAACCGCTTTTCGACCGACCAGGCGTTCCACAAAGTATAAATCATCGTTTGCTTCAACATCTTCGGGACAGTCCGGTCGTGCGCAATTGTATGCACGATTGCGAAGAGTTTGACGAGTGGCAACTGGATCAAACCTAGTGAACAAGCGTTCCTTTCCCCACACAAACCACACTTTACCTTTAACACTTTGAAAGATAATAAGTCATCATGTTTCAGCGCGGTTCTAACAGGTGGGAATTAGACTTACGAGCACACGGGACAGATAAATGCTGAATCGGGATCCAGTCTTGGGTCTCCCTTTTCGACGCCGACGCATCCATAGTGATACCACATGTCACAACTTTAAAATGTCAATTCAAGCCTAGTCATATTGCTTCTGACACGTACTTGTCACATTGAATGAACTGATGAAAATACGTTAGAGTAGATTAACGGAAGGAAAACAGACGCACCTGCAGTCTCCATCTGTCGGGCCACGGTTTTCGTTCTGGCCATTCTGGGAGGAACTTGTTGCTCGGGTGAGAAAGTATGTCCCGTATATTTATCGACGATCCGGACGTTAGAGGATCCAGGTGGTTCTGAGGGGATGAGACAGAGACCCCTGGAATAACTTCAGGTATCTCAACTTCCGCATGAAGTAAATGATGTTCCGATGGCATAGAATAGGGGTTCCGTCCGGCACCTTCGTTGCCCTGGGATGAATCTGCATTTCTCCTGACCACCTGCCCCCCAAGTAGGACATATCTGGTAGGTTTCTTTTTACTGCCGTGGTCGCTCTTCGCTCGCTTAGTTGGACGTTTATCTTCCTTCCGGTTCTTGGGTGCGTCGCTTGGGAGGGCTGCTACAGATTGTTTTATCTGCATTCTTTTTCCAGCAGGAATGGTAATTTTAAACCCTGATTTCGTCGTTGTCGTGCTTTGCGAAGCTGCAGCAACATTTATGCCCACTGGCTGGGAAGGTTGCTGGGGGATTGCATTAGGCTGCTCCGATGGAGGTGCTGACTATAAAGTGACATATATTAACATGCTAGTGATGTTTCAACGGCATGGAGTACAAAGAAACGCACCACAGAAGTGATGATTGGACCCTCTCCCTCTGCAAAACTTGTACCAGCGACCGCTCGGGGTGCACCCAGATCAACACAAGCGTTCGCTTCAGCAGTATTCTCCCTTTCCCTGAGTGCATTTGGAGGATGAATAACAGGACCAACGTCAATTTGGTACCCCTCCCGTACAGCGCTTGCGGCATCTCGCTTTCGTTTTCTTTCCCTTGAAGGCTCTGAATTGGGCACAGAAGTCGAATTTCGTTCGCGTCGCGCCAACTGTGTCAGCTCCGACAACGACGCAGACGGTCCACCTCGCTGGGATCCAGGAGGGTACTGGGTATGACAACCTTCTAAACTGGCGGCGCCCGAGCATGATGCAATGGCCCTGGTAGCGGAGTAGGAGCAGTAGGATGGCTTGGAGTAGTGCCCGTTACTGTCAATGTCACGCGTTTGCATGTCAGGGTGACCACAAGTATTAGCAGTGCGATGGTTTGGCGGTACATCGTCAGGGACTTCTGGTGACAAAAGCTCTGACGATAGCGGCGAGAGCGTTTCAAGACCCTCTGGTAAAGGTACATTCAAGGCAGAGACTGCTGACGATGGCCAGTTGTTCAACACTTCTAACCAATCCGCTCTCCAGGAATCTGGAAGTTGAACTTTATCCGAGGCCAGTGCATTACTAAGGAGCACAGAGGGTACTTTCTCCGGTACATTTTGCGCGGGGCCCGCCATAATATCCTCCTGAGGCTCCACCGATGAGGACCTGGAGGCCGACATTGACGGTAGTAGGAGTGAGGGGATTGATGCTGGTGTCTCAGGTAGAAGCGCGCGCATAACATCGTCTTCGTCTTCCGTACGTTGGCTATCAGCTGGAGTGGATTCGCAGGCATCGTTTACCATAGCGCCAGGAGACTGGATAATAGGAGGAATACAATGGGGAGTGCCCTCATCGGCATTCACCGATTCCGATGGAACTGATGCTTCGTTGTCTGTCGGTACCTGTATGTTGGGCTGTACTGTCTCTAGCGGCTCACCAGCAATGGACGTAGACGCGACCTCTGCACGAACGCCGTGGATGCTAACACTACTGTCACGATCCTTTGGCCGAACTTCCAGACCGCAATCTTGTTCCACACAACCTTCCGAGTCATTCCCCACCATACCGTGTCGGGTCACATCTTCCGTTGGCACGGACAGGGGCACCCCGGCTGGTGGCGGTGCCCCAGTGTCAGGGGGTACAGATATCTGGGGCATTTCCAAAGCCCTATGAACTGTGTCTGAACTGTCAGCATCCAAAGATTCCATGTTAACGTGGGGATCCATAGGAGGAGATAGAGCTGGGCGCGGTGAGGGAATCACTAATGAAAACCCCTGGTCTTCAACCTCTTTGTCTTGAACACTGTGGATCGGAGCGTCATCTGTGACGGAAACCAAGGGGAGGACTCCGTTGGTTAATGAATCCGATGCCATAACTATATCGGCTGTCTCAGAAGCCAGCTGTAGTTTAGCAACTGGCGCAGATGCTTGAGGTACGTGGATTTGAGATGTGCGATCCTCCGGCAGGTGCAATTCACTGGGAGGTAAAGTTGGGGGTGTTTTGGAGTTGTATGATCGATGCGCTGCTGACGTGCTAGGAGTAGCAGAGAAAGAAGGCGGAAATACAAGGGAGGGAAGAGCTACAGATGAGCCGCTGGATGGAGGTGGTAGCAAAGGGGTGATGGATGGCGGAGGACGGTGTGGCGTTTCTGTCATCGGAGAGTAGACTTCACCATCCAATGAACTCTCGCGGGAACCTGCTATGTTACCTGTAGGGACTTGCGGTTGCGAATTGGTAAGCCCGGTCGAAAGTGTGTTCGAAGAAATTGCTAGGATTCATGGATGTCAATATGTGTTAAGGTAACGAAAGCATTGGCAACAAATATATAGTAAAGATTCCATAGTTGAAAAGCAGAGGATAAGACCTACCAGCACCAGCGACATAGCGAAGTTGAGCTTGTAACATGTCAACTTGATGCACAACAAATGAGAGTTAGCTATATGTTTTTTGGAAGGAAAAAGAGTGATACAGAGCAACCATGATGATACGTGGTCCATCAGGAAGAGGCAACATGACATGATTGAGTCCTCACACGTTCCACCTTGATTGCTCCGAACAGCAGACAAGTGAAGTGAGTAAAGTGACATACCTCCTTCAGAACTCCAATCTACAGGTACGAAGGTAAAGCCGCGTTGATCATTAGACGTTGATTCGGAACACGCTGGGGACGCAGCTAGCGGAATACACGCGCCCACCGATGCATCTGCGTATTCTGTACGGTCCCGGAGACCACGTTTGATAGGAAATAAAGAAAAATATAGCAAGAAAGGTAGTGGTAGGACATTATTAGTGTGTGAGGCTGAGTACGAGGAATAGGACAAACCTTTTACAGGCTCAACCAGACCTGATGATGACGCTATGGGAGATGGTAAATGTGTAGGGCATTCGATGACATTATTAGGCGGCAGATTTTGTGGTGGTGGGGAGGTTGCGGTGTCTCGGACGACTATAAAGTCGGTTAAAACCTTTGGACGCGTGTTGAGACGCGGATGAGGAATTTACAGACTTTTGATCGGGTTGCTCTTTTCTGTACGTCGGAGCAACTCCTCGAGTGAAAACTCGATCGTACCAAGTCTGTCGAGAACGTTGGCAACTGGTGATTCCGACAAAGCTGCGGTCAGTTCGAGCTCGCTTCCTTGGACTAGTTCTTTTTCTTTCCCCTTGGCCTTCTTTCCCCTGGTCACAGCCTTTTTCTTCCGGGTAACCCCAAGTATACCCTCAAGCGAGCCAACTCGATCTCCCAAATTCCTTTGGGCGTTCTTGATAGAATGTAAATCAGAAAGTGCGGTTTGCATGCCCGACTTTATGCTTGCTACATGTTCGAGAAGCTGGGAAAGATCCCGGTCGCTGGGATCTGATGTGGGAGTATGTGCACCCTGGGAACTATCTATCATTGTAGATTGGCTGACACTCGGATGGTGGGGCACAAAAGGAGAAGGCGAGTTTTCAGGAGTGACGGTGGGTGCAACGGGTGTGGAGAACGTACTACCAAGTGGCCGAGTGGCATCGAACATAATCCGCGGGTCGCGGACTCCGGTATTGTGGTATGGAGCGAGGGAATCCCAAGTAAAATAGCTGTAGGGGAATACATTCATTCCAGGAGGAGGAGAGGCACCATACCAAGCGGGTATGCGTGCGTGCGTCCACTGTGAATGCGATCGGGAACTATCAGAGTCCATGATGGGAACGATAGCTGAACGGGAGATCTCAGTAAGACAAGACAAAGGCGATGGATGAAAGATGGCCCACCATCGAAGTAGACTCGGTGGTAGTATCACCAGCGTCTGTACGAAGGATATTTAATATTTTGCTGGTAGTACTAGTGCGGAAGCTGTTGAGGCAAGCTTGTCCAGTGACCAACTGAACGACTAAAGCCAAGCAATGTACAAAAGGCATTTTATGAGCCGTGTCTCTTCAGCTCCACAACATGTCGCGACCACCGAATACCCTGCACCACCCACCCGCCTCTCGCTACCGTACCAGACCGTCGCATCCCCCCCTCTCTGGCACAGCTGCCCCGCGCAGGATGCCGATGCCAAGCCTGGCAGGTGCAACAGGTCAGAAGGCGCATCGCACATCCAAGACGACCCAAAAGCTCGTCCTGCTCCCGTCTGCACCCCAGACAAAGCCATTTCTGGAAGTCATCGAGGACACCGTACTAGGCTACGAGACCGATGCCGGCGTGCGAGTGCGGGAGTACAAGAACCCTGCAGAGCGTATGAGCAAGGAGCAACGAGAACGGGCGGGCTATAAGCGTATTACTGCGTACTGCGTGTGTGAGGCCATGAGGATGAAACTACTGGCCTCGTTCCTCAAGAGGGAGCATAATGTGCAGCCGAGGGTATTCGACGAGGCAATGTATGTGGTGAGTTTATCGATGACGATAATTGGATCGCATTCCTGGACGGAGTCTACTATCTAGATGTACCATCTGCCCCTCCTGCCTGGCTATGGTCCCAATTTGAACATACGCTCATCTGCACCGCCGAGCACGCCAGGAACCAAAACTCTTCTTTCTCGACTTTGCGAGGCAGAGGAGAACGGATATCAAGGCACCTACTTCGCTCTGCCTGCAGACAACCCGCAAGTTGACGGGTACATGTCCTCGGGATCGGTCGATCATCGTCCGCGCGAACCCAATGAGTTCGAAGCAGAAGCAGAGGGTGAGGGTGACGTTGAAGTGGAGGAGCATCATGAAGACCGGATCGAAGAGCCCGCACAGGCGGAGCGCGTCCCCGATGAGCATTTTGCTGAAGTTGTGTTGTTTGCATACGGCGTCGCCGTCTTCTATGGGTTTAGTGAGGCACAGGAGCGAAGTATTCTAGAGGACCTCGCTGGTGCGGGAATATTCAAACGACAACTCAAGGAACAGGACTGGGAGATCGAAGAGTGTCATTTCATGGTGAGTTCGATGCCCCTTGTCTATCTGTTTGGCTGACTAGAGGGATAGCACGATCCGTCCATAGCGTACCCGCGGATATACAACGATTTTTTTAGTTGGTCCCCTATGCTTAGTAGGTTTATGTGATCTGATTACTCGTGTAGCATTCAAGTCCCCGTCTCATCTCCTCAAGCTTTCTGTGGCACATGCACTCGCCCAATCCACGCTCCTTGCCGCATACGAAACGACTGCCCTGCGCGTCCTCTCTGATCCTCGCACGCTTGCCATCCCAAAGCAACTTGCCGTCTCGGGGGCCCTCCAGCTGAAGCGCCGCGATGCGCTCCGATTAACGGGGCGCCTCTTCAAGTTGCGCCGAGATGTAAACCTGGTGTCCAACGTTCTGGATGTCCCTGAGTTGTTTTGGAGCGAGGCCAGTTTGAATGAACTGTATGATGCGGTGAGAGAATATATGGAAATCGACGAACGGGTAAAGGTTTTGAACGAGAAGTTGGGGATCACGAGTGACTTCGTGAGTAATTGCTCCCTGAATGAACCTGTGGATTTGCCGACGAGCATGGCTTAGCTGGATGCAATCCATGATCACTTAAATAATAGTGCGATGGAGCGGATTACTTGGATTGTCATATGGTACGTGAGCTTAATGTAGGGTCGTTCGTCTTGCCAACTGGCATTCACAGGCTCATCATTCTTGTCATATTTGTGGAAGTGGTGAGTTCGCACACGAGCCGGCGGATATTCTGCTCACAAATGCCGCAGGGTGAAGTCTTTGCCCGCCTGGTTGTCCACTCGCCAGTTACCAGCGAAACTGCTGGCAGGGTAGCCATCAGGGGTGGACCATTATTACGCATGTTAACACGCGCGGTGTGGAAGCACTAAGCAACCACACATGCGGGGCGTCCTTTTAAATTAAAGCATATTCAGTAAATAGCGCTGTGTAGCATGAGGTTTTATCATTTTTGTGTGCAGGAAGGCATGATTGTACCAGGTTGGTTGTCGAGTACGAGAAGTCTAGGCCCTGAGGCTATTTGTGGGGTGAAAAATACGGATATCGGTGTGAAAAGTCTACAGCGAGTGTGGCGGATGTACTTTACATACATGTTGCAAGAGAGAATACTCGGCGTGACCTGTAAACGACTTCATGGCACCGAGACTGGCGCAAAAAGATTCAACCAAAGGGATGGGTTGAGTCCAAGCCTGGAACGGGCTGGCTGTTAATGCGGGGATGAGTTTTGCCGATCTGTTCAATATCTGATAGGGGGGATAGGATCAGCTCGTATGGTGGACAGGTCAACTGCGCTGTCAATTGCATCGTCTATTTCTCCGATGAGCGAACTGAGATAAAGGTGTAAGAGGTGTGGGTATTTGCGCCATGACGGGGACAGACGTACATCATGTCACCCTTGACAAGGTAAAGTCCGAGTGGTATCTCCTCGACGCCTTCGTCCATGCTGTATACCCGTTCCTTCGAATCTGACAGCACGACATTGGACTTCTGGTCGAAGCCAGCGAGAATGCCCTGTGGATGTGTGGATCGTAGTCGGGGAAGATGAAGGAGGAGGTCATCATACCACGATGGCACGGCCATCCTGTAGAACGAGTAGAACGCGACCTGTTTCACGGCGATCAGCAAGTAAACACCGAGAAGAAGAACCAGACGCAACGATCTACATATCCCTGCAAACTGGACATTGCTACTACGACACGGTAGTAGACAAGGAATGCTGTGTCTGGTCACGTGCTCCCTGGACTATCGTATTTGTGTCTCGTCGCTTCCCCTGCCTTGTCAGATTCTGCCATGTCTCAGGAGGAAAAACAGGAGGAGCAGCCAGCCATCGAGCCAGCCATCGAGAAGGCCCCGTATGCAGAGCTGCAGATAGAGCAAGAGCAAGAGGAAACCCTGCCGGTCCCTGCGACGTCCTCCTCGCCGCAAAGATCGAAACCAAAGGTGCCCGCTGCAGCTATCATTCCAGTGTGGATAGTCCTCAGCTCTGCTGTCATCATATACAACAATCACCTATACAATGCGATGCAATTCAGATATCCTGTATTCCTCGTCACCTGGCATCTCACTTTTGCGGTGAGTCTCGTCTGCTCTCCCACATATCCCACCTCGATAGAGTCGCGTCCATAGGCCATCGGAACACGTGTTCTCCAACGAACCACTCCACTCCTAGATGGCGTGAAAGACGTTCACATGTCAAAACACATGTTCATGCGCTCTATCCTTCCTATTGGCCTCCTCTTCAGCGGCAGTCTCATCCTCAGCAACACCGCCTATCTGTACTTGAGTGTTGCGTACATCCAGATGCTCAAGGTAGGTCCCATTGCATCCTTGTAGTCTCATGATATCCACTTAATCACCAGGCATTTACCCCCGTGGCGATCCTGTTCATCTCCTGGGCAAGTCGGATACAAGAGCCTAACCGTAAACTGATGGTAATTGTTCTCATGATTTCCACTGGCGTAGCACTCGCCTCTCGCGGAGAGTTACATTTCGATCTCTATGGCTTCCTCGTACAGGCAGCCGCAGTTGCAGTATGTTAGATATCAAAATGCTACGATTCCTTGCTAACCTCTTGAAAAAAACATTAGTTCGAGGCTTCTCGCCTCGTAATGATCCAAATCCTCCTGCATGGACTGAAAATGGACCCCCTCGTCTCCCTCCATTACTATGCACCTGTCTGTGCTCTTATCAACCTTGCAGTAATTCCTTTCACCGAGGGCCTCGCTCCATTCTATGACCTTGCGCGTCTTGGACCCGTCATCCTTGTCTCCAATGCTATGGTTGCATTTCTGCTCAATGTTGCCGCCGTCTTCCTCGTCGGCGCAGCCAGTGGACTGGTACTCACACTGGCCGGCGTCTTCAAGGTTAGCTATCATTCACCGTAGATTGCATTCATAGCACCTGACGGATATTATCGTAGGACATTCTTCTCATCACGGGCTCCGTCATCCTCTATGGTGCTCCAATTACGCCATTACAGATTTTTGGTATGTATCTCACATTCCCCACGTGTTTGTCCGATAATTTATGTTTTCTCAGGGTATTCCGTCGCCCTCTCTGGCCTCGTACTCTTTAAGGTCTCGGGTGGAAAGTAATCCCGACCACATGGATGGCGATCCTGCGGAAATATCATTTCCAATAACTCTGCGACTTCATTCCTCCTGAGACACTACCATCTTTACTGCCCCATACCACTATCGTATACCTTGTAGACTGCTACTGATCGGCGACCTGGCATGCGTTCCTGTGACCCTCCAACGTCCATCCTTCTTACCCCCACCTGTGGCCACTCTGCCCCAACGTCATGCCAACCATCTCTCCCTCGATCTCCGTCACTCCTTACGTTGCCCAATCCGACCGCATGCACCCGCCAGTTGACATCCCTTGCATTGTCCAGGGTGATATCAGAAATATCCGATGTTCTCTTCGCTACTTCGCTGATTTGACACTTGTAGCACATCTCTAGCTCCGCTGATTGTACATACAACATAGACTTTGACTGACCATCCTTAGCTCCTTCCTACATAGCCTACTCTTGAACCATATGTAGATGACTATTGTTGGGTTTTGCCACGCCTAGCCGGTATGATCTCGTACTGTAATCATCATATAGCGTCGGCCCGCGAGACAATGGAAATTTTCAAGGGATCAGAGTGCCGGATATGTACAAGGCCAGAAACCAGAGGAGACAGGATAGTGAAGTCCACTGCGGACAAATTCGCAACATTCCAAGCTGTCTTTGGACTCAAAAGGATCACCCCCAAAGTTCCGGTCACAAAATCTTTCTCAGTCCGTTCTACATAGGGGAAAAGTAGTCATTACAGAGACAATGCTGGAGATACTTAATGCAGAAGATTCAAATAATAAAGATGCCAGACCAATATGGGATAATATCATATCGTTTACACTTCCTGGCTGACGCCCTCCTTCTTGCCCTTGCTGTGGCATTCATCAGTATCTACCGAGAGGAAATCTGATGAACACACCTTGTCTTGCTGGGCAACAGCTCTGGGTTAATAAATGGTACAACACCTCCCTGCGAAATGACAACATCGCCAAGGAGTTTGTTCAACCTGCGGTGCATGTTTAAACAGGGGTGCCACATCAGTCCAGTATACTTACTCTTCATCATTACGAATGGCGAGCTGCAAGTGACGAGGAACAATACGTTGTTTCTATCCAGATTGTGATCAGATGCAGTCCACCTTCGGTGGACAGTGAGCTCACTTTGTTATCACGGGCAGCATTTCCAGCAAGCTCGAGAATTTCAGCAGCAAGGTACTCGAGAACAGCCGCCAAATAGACTGAGCCACAATAAGGTTTGCTATCCAGACACAGGATGGACCATGACTCACCTGGGGCACCGGCGCCAACACGCTGAGCGTAGTTGCCCTTCTTCAATAGACGGTGCACACGACCAACGGGGAACTGGAGACCCGCCTTGGCGGAACGCGATTGTGACTTGCCTTCAGTGCCAGCCTTGCCACCAGATTTTCCAGCTTTGCCTGCGATGTTCTGCTGTGAGCGGATGCCAAATCGCTTTTCAAAGGCTCATCGCACCCTTTCCGCTCTTCGAAAATGAGAAATGAGAGAAATCATATCATAGAATACAACACACCATTGGTAAGTAGATGCGGCTCTTTTGGTTGAGTAGAGGGTGGTGGTTCGAAGTCAAGAAAGTGAATCGACAAGGCTTGCATGAAGCTGCGTCATATATAGTATCACGTGATCTGGGTATGACGTTTCCCGATTAGGCGAGGTTGGCAGCAAAAGCTTGAATAATGTCCTTGACTGCCAGACATCTGCGTGGTCTGGCACAGCGACGGGTGCGGTGGAGTTCAACGTCGGGGAGCGAGCAGGTGTCCAAGCAGAACCCCGCCCTTTCACCGCTATCGCTACTGCAGCGACCACTTGGCGTGAGGGCCAGACCACAGTCTCACACGAAGACATGGGAGGATACCAGGAAGGAGCTCATGGATGAGGAGACACGGTTGAAGCAACGAGAACATCTGTGCGTCGTCCAGTTGTGCATTTCTATTCCGTTAATCATGGTGACAGTTTGAAGGAGGCCACGAAAGGTTATTTCACGGACCTGAACGCGACCAGGCGTCACGGTGGCAAGACATGGATCGCGCCAAACGTGATGATCAGAGAAGACGTGAGTTTGTTGTTCGTTCGTGGTGTTTGTGCGATAATTGTCTCTTCTCAGAAAGCACTTTATTTCCCGAACATGTCGGGTTCTAGGTTAGATACTAGAGCAAAGACACATACAACAGATATGTGCAAGGGACGCATATCCGTGATAGCGTTACTATCGACAAGGATGTCGGAGGCTAGTATTCTTTATTTCCTTGCCGATTTCGTCCCACCCATTTGTCCTAGATTCATGTCAAGGGGTTCGTTGCGCCGACGAATGGACGGTACTTGTCGAATCCGCTATACCAATACATCCAAATCAATCTACAAGAGAACCTGCTCAAGTCGTGGCTCGTGTCTCTCTTCCTCACTTCGATCGCAAGGAGTGTGCCCCCCAACCTGCATTCGACTTACCTCGTGTCAAATCAGGACATGGAATACGTTCGCGAACCTCTTGGGATGGTGAACAAGCATGTCGGTTATGTGTTCCTTGTGGATGAGAACATGAAGGTCCGCTGGGCAGGATGCGGTGACGCGAAGGCGGAGGAGACGAACGCGCTCGAGCAGTGCACTGGCGTTTTACTAAACAGACTAGCGATGAAGGGGGCAAAGCATACTGCCTAACAGCGTGTTACTCCCTCATTGGTTGGCGCTCTTCTTTGTGCTGTGATAGTACTCCTTTGACTCGAATAAAACCGTGAATCAGAACAAGTCGAGGGAAGTAGTTGTTTGTTCGTGTTGGCTACGTGTCAGCTAGACTAGAAAAATCATTGACCACCCCGTTGTCATCCTCCTTGCGAAATCCATTGTCTTTCAGCCAAATGGCTTCACCAGAACAGCAGTTACCTCCAGGTTGGGTAGCGCAATGGTATGGTTTCGCGTTTCATTTTGATTTCACTCCTTTGACACCAGAAAACCTAGGGATGCTGCTAACCAGAGTTATCTTTTCATCGGTCAGTTGTTGCCTAATATTCTGTCAATATCTATCATCCTAATCGTCTTACAGAGACAGCGACGGGGAGGACACAATGGGAACCACCAACGCAAGTCCCAACTGCTCCGATGGACGCACACGGGCCTTCAGTTTCACCCCCTCCGACTCACCATCATCCAAAGCGCCGCCAGTATGCTGCAGGACAGACCCAGGCCTACTATGGCGCTACTGATGGCCCTGTTGACCCATCCTATGGTATTGTAGGACCGCAAACCCACCCCCCCACAACTTCAGGAACCCTCTTCACCCCTGGTTTGGCTACCGAGCAGCAATTCGCAGCCCAGCAGCAGCCGCCGCCGCCATCATACCACCCCCCCTCCCAAGAGCCTCAATACGTCAATGCCCCTGCCTTTGGTCAAGAACCTGCTTATTATCCCCCTGCTGCCCCTGTAAACCAACTTGCCGACCAATTCAGCCAGATGGGCATGGGCATGGGCCAGAAGCCTCTGCCACTTTACACGACCAACCTCTTGACCTCCCCTACCGACCCCCGCGAGTTGGCTCATCCACCCCCAGAGATTCGACTCCCTCCAAACTCGTGCATCACTATGTCCCCGTACGCGAATGCAGAGTCGAGCTATCAGCGAAGTACTCTGAACGTGATACCAACGACCTCCTCGCTTTTGAACAAATCCAAGATACCACTTGCTCTTGTGATCACACCATACCGTACGGTCAAGGATGGTGATCTTGCCGTGCCGGTGGTTACCGACACTGTCATCGCACGGTGCAGGCGTTGTAGAACGTACATAAACCCATACGTCCAGTTCATTGACGGAGGCAACCGGTAGGCGTTCCTTTCTTCTCGGTCATTAGGTATTTGACTATGCAACAGCTGGCGATGTTGCATGTGCAATATGTCCAATGAGGTTCCGCAGCTCTTTGACTGGGACCAAGTGCGTAATCAGCCTGGGGATAGGTGGGCACGTGATGAGCTCAACCATTCCGTGGTCGAGTTTGTTGCACCGACTGAGTACATGGTTCGACCTCCTCAACCGGCAGTGTATGTCATATTGATCGATGTGAGCCACACTGCTGTTCAGTCGGGTGAGCATTTTTTTCTGGGAAAATAATCACAGAATGACTGATAATCTGTATCAAAGGTATGGTTGCTACTGCAACCCGTACCATCATGGAGAACCTTGATCGCATACCCAATGAGGACGAGCGCACGAAGATCGCTATCGTCGCCTACGACACGTCGCTGTACTTCTTCTCGATGCCGGTAGGTTGGTTGCGCCGTCATCCATTTTTTACCACTTACAGGACCTCAGCCGGGGACAACTGACTCTACTATGTTGGTTGTCTCTGACGTAGACGATGTCTTTCTACCCAAACCTACTGACCTCCTCGTCAATTTGTCGGAGGCTAGGGCATCATTAGAATCTCTCCTTACCAGGATCAATGATATGTTCCAAGATAACCACACTGTGGGTAGTGCTATGGGTCCCGCCCTCCAGGCTGGTTTCAAGTTGATGGTGTGTGGTGACTCTCAGTAAGACTACAGAATAACTGAAGACAGGTGTGGGAAGGCACCTATTGGTGGCAAGATCATTGTTTTGTCTGCTTCCTTGCCCAATGTCGGCCCAGGTGCCCTTAAAAATCGCGAAGATCCCAAGATTTTGGGAACAGCGAAGGTAAGGAGTACACAGCTAGTCAAGGGTCATTTGTCCCTGAGCTACTGGATAGGAATCTGGGTTGCTTCAGCCTGCTTCGCCGTTCTACAAGACTTTCGCGATTGAATGCTCACGTGCGCAAGTGTCGGTTGACATGTTCCTCTTCAGTTCCTCTTACCAAGATGTCACGAGCTTGGGTTCGTTTGATCTCACTGTATCATCCGAGTCAAAGTTCACCGTTTGCAGCGTGTCTTCCTCATTATACCTCTGGCCAAACGTTCTTCTACCCCGCATTCAATGCGTCCCGATCGGAGGATGCGGTCAAGTTTGCGCATGAGCTTGGTGAAGTCCTCGCCATGCCAATTATGCTGGAAGCTGTGATGAGGGTTCGTGCGTCAAAAGGTGGTGTCCATCTTTTCATGCGAGGGAATGAACAACTTATTGATACAACACAGGACTGCGGATGGCGTCCTTCCATGGAAACTTTTTCGTCAGGTCTACAGATCTTCTTGCGATGCCTGCCGTCCCTACGGACCAGTCTTATGCAATCGAAATTCAGATTGAGGACACAATTACCGCACCATTTGTCGTTTTCCAGACAGCCGTACTCCATACGACGTGCTATGGCGAACGCAGGATTCGTGTCATTACGCTCGCACTACCCACGACGAGCAATCTCTCGGAAATATTCGCTTCCGCAGACCAAGTGGCCATCGCAACGTACATGGCGAACAAAGCTGTGGAACGCTCAGTTACGCATAAACTTGAAGATAGCAGGGATGCAGTCATGCAAAAGCTAGTCGAAATACTCTCATCCTACAAGAGCAGCATGACGGCTGCAGGCGCTGGTGCGAGTGCCCAACTAGCAATCTCAGAAAACCTCAAGCTTCTACCGATATTAATTCTTGGCTTATTGAAGAATGTAAGTTGTCCGTAACAGGAACCGCGCATTGTTTGATGCTGAATGAGGCGTGCGTAGGTTGGCATTCGCCAAAGTGCCCAGATTCCTCCCGATCTGAGAGCTTATGCTCAGTGCCTGCTCACCACGCTTCCGTCACAATCGCTTATCCCCTACATCCATCCAAATTTCTACTCCTTGCATGATATGTCTGCCGAAGTATGTTCCCTCTCTGTTTCTCACTGAACTTTACTTATATATATAGGCCGGGACTGTGGGTGAACACGGAGTGATTATGCCTGTCCCCTTACCTCTGACGTCTGAGCGGCTTGAACGACATGGCCTCTACTTAATAGAAGATGGCCAAACGATGTTCCTTTGGGTTGGTCGGGATGCTGTACCTCAGCTTGTCATGGACGTTTTCAATCTTCCCAGCTATGAGGTCTTGCGCGGTGGCAAGGTTGGTTTTTATAGTTCCTAGGGAGCTTCTTTTCGATTGTTCACTGTGCCCCTTTTCTCGCAGGCAACTCTTCCGGTACTTGACAATCCGTTCTCACACCGGGTGAATGCAGTAATCCAAAAGACACGTGAGATGCGTCGTGGAGTTTACTACCCACATCTATATGTGGTCAAAGAGGATGGCGAACCGCCATTACGGCTCTGGGCTCTCAGTTGCCTCATTCAAGATCGTGCCGATGTTTTACCGAGCTATCAGCAGTTCATCGGGCAACTCAAGGATAAGGTCAATGGGGCAAACAATTACTAGAAGTTAGGGGACTGTTTGGTTGAGGATGCTGTCACATTCAAACTAATATTACGAATACCTGCCTTTTTTTTCTACGTTGGGTGATATTCTACCCGACGCGGTTCGAATGACACTGAATAACACCCCCCAGTGTCTCGCGTTTGCTAAGCGCTGTAGCATGCCACGAGGTCCGAAGTTTTTCCGACTCGTCAAGCCCCTTCTGTCCACATTGTAAGTCGCTGACAGGTTTCAGATGCCTGACCTAAAAACCACACCTTGGAGTTGGCCGCACTGCATTTTGACGTTTTTACACCTGACAAACACCATACCCAGGCCAGGGGTAATTCCTACTGTGAAAAAGGCAAGCGAGCGACGAGATTCAGAGAGTGGGACGGACATGCTGATCAATTTCAGAACTTTCGCCATGCAAATATTATTGTAAGTTCCCGCTTCCTGGACAACTGGGGCTTCGTGTGTCACAATCACCCTGGCTATGAAGTACCGTAGGATGGCGTCTGGAGTTGTAGTTTATCTGATTACGATATCTCTGGGGTGTGGGGTCATTCCTGCTGCTTACGCCATGATGCAACCAGTTCTGGAGGCAATCTTTGCACTTGCTTAGCTCCAACTTCCAGCGCGGGTCATGTGGGTGACCGGTGAACCGGTGACTCTCGGACCGGGGGACGGTACCCTGTCCTTGTCACGCAACGTATCGGCATCCAGATCACCCCCGATTGACCCCCGAAGATGACTTCTTAGGCTCATTTATAAGTCTCGAGCAGTACTGTGGATGACGACAGCCTACCTTTCCATCCCCCCAAGTCTCCCCTTAAGGCTGCAACCCCAAGGGAGGCACCAGGATTTCCCGGCAATCTTGATTATTCCATGGCACAAAGTGCTGAATCTCAGAGCACTATTTCAGTGGAAACCATACAGCCGACTGAGAATCTTTCAAGGGATGTCCTTGTCCCCCAGATACCAGACCCCACAAACTCGGAGAACCAACCAAATCCAACGCAGCGTAGGCGTGCCAATATTCAGTTTGTGACACTCTGTTGGACCCTGTTTCTCGCCGGATGGAACGATGGCACTACGGGCCCTCTTCTTCCGCGGATCCAAAAGGTTTATGAGGTATGTGTTGTGTCCACTTACTCGTGTCTTTGCCAAGACCACTACAGGTTAATTTCACTATCGTATCTCTACTCTTTGTGTTTGCGTGCATCGTTCGTCACTGCTTTATTTTCACACCCCGCGTTTCTCACAGTGTTAGGGCTTTCTGATCGGAGCACTCTCTAATCTCGTACTTGACCCGAGATATGGCTTTGGCAAGGTGTGCGCTACTTTTACTGCCCTCAAGTACTACTTACTCTCCTGTTCAGGTTATCGTGTTAGGTGCGTCGACTCTTGCTGAACGAACAACACTTCAATTTGTCATCGGTATACAGGAACGCTTTTCCAACTCATTGGATACTCTATTGATGCCACTGCACCTCCGTTTCCCGTCTTCATACTTGGCTATGCTATAAACGGAGTGGGGATGGCCCTTCAGGTTAGTTACCAGTGGTGCTAACCATTCTCTCTTGAATCCAGTATTGATAGGATGCCCAAGCAAATGGTTTCGTTGCCAGTCTCCGAGACGACCCAGAAACGAAGATGGGGATATTGCACGCGGTATAGTCCTTCTATATTCGTTACAAACAACCTATCCTATCCTGTGGCTCTAGGCTTATGGTACGCATCGTTCCGTACGATGCGCTTGCTGATTTCTGTGCCAGGCGCAGGCGCACTATGCTCCCCACTCGTATCCACCCAATTCGCTCAGCTTCCGCACTGGTCTTTCCATTACCTCACTTCGTGGGGAGTAGCTTTTCTGAACATCATTCTGCTTATTGCAGTGTTCAGACTGAAAACACAGGATGGTAAGGGTTTTAGTATCCCATGCCGGACACCATCTTCACATCTGTGAAGAATGTCTCGCCCAGATTGGATTGCCACCTGCCGAGCAGGTTGATACTGAAACTAGCCAATTCGGACAAGTGTTCTCGCTCAAAGCCGTACATCTCCTCGCGTTCTTCATACTCTTGGCTGTGGGCGTGGAAGTCACAATTGGAGGTGCGCATATTCGTTCCGCTGCTTTACTGATAAACCTCCTGATATGAACAGGTTGGACTGTGACGTACATCATAAATGTACGGGGTGGTGGTCCATCGTCTGGATACATATCATCTGGTTTTTATGCAGGTATAGCATATCAGTGCAAACTTACTTTCTCCTGAGAATTCCTGTAGGCCTCATGATTGGTCGCGTTGCCCTCTTATGGGTGAATCGGAAGGTACGCCAATGCCGTAACGCCCTTTCGGCCAGATTTAAGCCACCATATTTACAGATCGGAGAGCGGCGTGCATTGTTCATCTACTCCTTCCTTTGTATCGGTTTACAGTTGGTCGTATGGCTAGTACCGTCGCTTGTAGTGGGAGCCATTGCTATATCTATCATTGGTATACTGCAGGGTCCGCTGTACCCTATTGCCATGAACCATGCTGGGAGGATATTACCGCGCCGGCTGTTAACAGGTGTGTTCTCCGTATCGATATACCATCATTGTTCACTGTAGCGTTCGCAGGTTCAATCGGTTGGATAGCAGGATGTGGGCAGGCCGGTTCTGCGTTACTACCATTCATTACGGGAGCTATCGCCTCAAAGTCTGGGATAGAAGTTCTGCAACCATTGTAAGTGGGAGACTGTTTCCGAGATTTCATCTCAGCCAATACATTACAGGCTTGTCGCGATGATGGTCTTCATGACAATTATTTGGGCCATTGTTCCCAACAACGCACAGAAAGGTCGACAAATAGATGCATGTTCTTAGTACATTGCCATAATTTTGAAAAGGATGCAGGCCATTGGCTCCTGTAGGCTGGGAGACTTCAAAAACATATAAGCAGCGTTAGCCGCCGGATGCCAACGTTCACCGTGTCATGCTGTGTGTTCGTGCGCCGGTTGTGTTCGATGCAATGGCAGAAGTTGAAACTTTCACACTGATTCCTACATCAATCCAGCACTTTACAGCTCGAGAGTCAAGGCGTCAGGCACGACGTAATGCCCAGGTACGTGGCCGGTCATTCATGTGTGTCCTCATCCAATGATCCAACTCTCCCTCCTTACCCACTTGTTGCTGCTCTGCGCTTACCATTGTCACTGGCAGCAATCTTGCTCATATCGGTGAGTTTTCATGTGCGATGCCACCCTCTCAGAGTTGTACTGCCAACATACCAAGCAGTGTGGGCCACACTGTATTTCCCCTCTCCGGTTGCTCAATTGTTATCACCCCCTTTCCCACTGGATGGCAAGCACAGACTCAACCAAGATCGTTGACCCCCGTCCAGCATTTCCCTTTCGTATCGATGAACGTTCCATGTCCGACGATATACACGCAGGTATTCCACATTTGCACTCGTAGTAAACCCATGCAAATACGTCTCGTCAAACGCAAACTCCGTATTGCACAATCATCCAGCAGAGTGTGGAGACACCACTCCAGGGAGGATCAGTCTGCCACTACACATCTTTCTTCTGGCGAACAATGCGAGAATATTACCACGTGAGACGGACTGGGCAAGACCAGTCCATACTGCTCAGGTGCGTATATCGCAGATGCACCCTACTCTAGCTTGCTTATGTAATGCATCATGACAGCAGAGAAACTGCAAACGGGAATTTTGAAAGCCGTCGTCTCACCATCAAATCACTCCACGAGTTCTCCGTCTCCAATCCAAGCTTAAAAAGGACCCAATTTTGCAAACCAGGTACCCGCTGCGGAATTCATCATTTTAGAAACGCATGCGCGCTTTCCAATCCGAATGCTTCCCGTTTCGGAAAATACATAAAATTGCAGTCCACAGACCGTCGCAGATTGTGCGGGATAAAGACACTCGTTTATTATTTAGCAGAGCGGAACAAAGTTGCGGCCGTGTCTTCTGTGAACGCAACTTCTACATATTCTAACTCATCACCGGAGGGACATCATTTACATTTGCAGGAAAAGGTGTGGCGCCGATACGTCGGCCAGCGCAGCCGCACTACCCGTCCAAACAGCGTCAGAGACGATGACGCACACCGATTTGAGCAACTCAAAGCCGCTCTCAAATCAATCGGCCTCAAAGGGACACGTTTCCCAGACGTGTCGACTCATGTTCACGCCATCCTTCACCTTGGCAACCTCGGATTTACCATCAACTGTTCTCGCGATGCTGCGGTCGTGCGCAACACAGACATCCTCACTCCTGTAGCGGATTTCCTTGACGTTTAGCCCGCTGCACTCGAGAATGCTCCTACAAGACTAAAACGATCAAGAAGGAACTTTGCACCGTATTTCT
>Ga0307518_10000268_pt1 | contig 39200 bp, 41 predicted proteins | sample 25_EM_MG_FD_203889 | JGI IMG/M metagenome (GOLD analysis project Ga0307518, IMG submission 203889) | Populus trichocarpa ectomycorrhiza microbial communities from riparian zone in the Pacific Northwest, United States - 25_EM | ecosystem: Host-associated > Plants > Roots > Unclassified | place... | reverse complement strand
CAGCAGATCCGCGAGGCCGTGGGCGCGCGGACGCTGGACGAGGCGGACTTCCGCGGGCCGGTGGTCGACACCTTCATGCGGGCGTTGCCGCACACCCTGCGTGACATCGACGCCCGCGTCGGCAGGCAGGTCGCCTACACCGTCACCGGCCAGGGCGGCGGGAAGTGGACGGCGCGGCGGACCGCCGACGGCTGGGAACTCGACCGCGTCGCGCCGACGTCACGGGCGCCTTTGGCCTCGGTGACGACGGACGCGGACACCTTCTGGCGGCTGTGCACCCGGAACCCGGCCGACCGCGCCCGGGTCACCGCCGAGGGCGACGAAAACGTTTGCGCCGCCGTGCTCGGGATGACGTCGATCATCACATCAGGTAACGGCTCACCTTCGCCGGCCGGATGACGAGCCGCACGAGATCGAGGGTCTGGATCCCGGCGAGCTCGCCCGCGTGGGCCGGGTCTTCGAGGTCCCAATAGCGCTCGGCGAGCCGGGCGGCCAGCTCGTGCGCCCCGTCGGGTTCTACCGTGGCGCGGCCGGAGACGGAGACCCAGCGCTCTCGCTCGCCCACCGGCGCGGCCACGATGATCGACGCGCGGGGATCGTCGTCCAGCCGTCGCACCTTGGGCGACTCACGGGGCGTGAACAGCTGGATGGCGCCGTCGGCGGTGGCCTCGAACCACACCGGCCGGACCGGGCCGTCGGCCACGTTCAGGAATCCGTGCAGGGGGCGGCGGAGGAACTCGAGGTCGTCGGAGGTCAGCATGAGCTCGATTCAACCCGGCGAAGTTGGACGTGCCCATAGGTGAAAGGCCGGAACACCTGTCCATTCGTCTAGCCTCGGCCGCGTGGACGTGTTCAGTGACCTGATCCGCGGGGTGCGGTCCCACGGTTCGTTGTTCGGCAGTACGACGCTGTCCCCGCCCTGGGCGCTGCACTTCGTCGACGGCGCGCCGCTGACCCTGTGCGCCGTGCTCACCGGGGCGGGCTGGATCGTGCCGGAGGACGGCCGGCCCGAGCCGCTTCGCGCGGGCGAGTCGGTCATCGTGCGCGGGCCCGCGACGTTCACCTTCGTCGACGAAGTCGGCACTTCGGCCGAACCGCTCGCGTGTGGCGAGCACTGCGCGACGCCCGAACAGGGCGGGACCCGGCACCGGCTCGGCTGGGTCGACGACCCCGGCGGCGACACGAGCTTGATCGTCGGCGCGTACCCGGTGCGCGGCGAGATCGCCCGTCCGCTGCTGGACGCGCTGCCCGTCGTGCTGCGGGTGGACGCCGGAGGCGCGGGCGACCCGGTCCTGGAACACCTCGCCGCCGAAGCCGCCGTCGACGCGCCCGGGCAGCAGGTCGTCCTCGACCGGCTGCTCGACTGGATGCTGGTCTGTTCCCTGCGCGAGTGGTTCGACCGGCCGGGCGGCGAGCCTCCGGCGTGGTGGGCCGCGCAGCGGGATCCGGTGGTGGGCGACGCGCTGCGCCTGCTGCACGCGGAACCGGCGGCACCGTGGACGGTCGGCTCGCTGGCCGCACGGGCCGGGGTTTCGCGGTCGACGCTGGCCAAGCGGTTCGCCGAGCTGGTCGGCGAACCGCCGTTGACCTACCTCACCCGCTGGCGCATGACGCTCGCGGCGGATCTGCTGACCGGCAAGGAGTCCGCGACCATCTCGGACATCGCGCGCACCGTCGGCTACTCCGACGCGTTCGGGTTCAGCGCGGCGTTCAAACGCGTGCGGGGTGTCAACCCCAGCGAGTTCCGCCGCGGCAGCCTTCAGCGAAGTTGATGCCGGGACTTCTTGGCCTGCTTGCGCAACTGCAGGATCCGGGCGCCGCCGACGAGCGCGACCAGCGCGCCGCCGGCGATCACCGAGAACAGCATCGCGACCGCCAGCGGCATGCTGCCGGACATGCCCAGGAAGTGGACGGTGGCCGTGTCCTGGTTCTGCAGGATGAACACGAGCAGGAACACCAGCACGATCAGCGCCACGATGACGGCGATCCAGGTGCCGCTCACCCGCGTCCGTTTGAGTTTCGGGCCGGCCTCGAACTTTCCGCTGTGGCGTGCGCCGCCCGCGGTCTCGGGCGGCCTGACGGGAACCTCCGCGGTGCCTTCCTCCGGCTGCGTCATGCAGGACAGTGTCCGCCGAAGCGGGCTTGATCGCGCTCTCAAGCGTCCGAACGGGTGACCTCGTCCGCCGCGCGCAGCACGCGCAAGGTGTTCTTCCCGGCCAGCTTCGCGCAGTCCTCTTCGCTCCAGCCGCGTTCCAGCAGCGCGGCGAACAGCACCGGGTACTTCGAAACGTCTTCGAGGCCTTCGGGCAGCGTCGCGACTCCGTCGTAGTCGCCGCCGAGTCCGATGTGGTCGACACCGGCCACTTCGCGCGCGTGCTCGATGTGCGCGACGACGTCGTCGATACCCGCCTTCGGCTTCTCGGGGCCGCCTCGCTCCTCGGTGAACTTCGTGCGCTGGTCGATGTTCCGGTAGTCCCTGCCCGCGGCGTCCATGTCCTGGCGCAGCTGGGCGTCCCACTCGGCGACCTTCGGCGAGATGAAGCCCGGCACGAACGTCACCATCGCGACGCCGTCCTTGGCGGCGAGGGTTTCCAGGACGTCGTCGGGGATGTTGCGGGGGTGGTCGTTGACCGCGGTGCAGGAGGAGTGGCTGAAGATCACCGGCGCCGAGCTGACCTCCAGCGCGGCGCGCATGGTGCTCGGCGCGACGTGCGAGAGGTCGACGAGCATGCCGATCTCGTTCATCTCGCGGACCACGTCGCGGCCGAAGTCGGTGAGGCCGCCGTGCTCGGGCTCGTCGGTGCCGGAGTCGGCCCAGGTGGTGTTGTAGTTGTGCGTCAGCGTCATGTAGCGGACGCCGAGACGGCGCAGGATCCTCAGCACGCCAAGGGATTCGGCGATGCTGTGGCCGCCCTCGGCACCCAGCAGCGAAGCGATCTTGCCGTCGCGGAACGCGGCTTCGGCCTGGTCGGCGGTGTCGACGAGGGCCAGGCGATCGGGGTATCGCTCGGCCATCTGGTGCACGATCTCGATCTGTTCGAGGACCGCCGTCACCGCGCTGTGCCCCTCGAACTGGCAAGGCACGTAGACGGACCAGAACTGCATCCCGAGCCTGCCCTCGGCGAGCTTGGGGAAGTCGGTGTGGAGATGCGGCTGACGGACCGTGAGATCCGTGCCGGCCACGGCCTCGACCGGATCCGGCCCGGTCGTGACCCGCAGCTCCCATGGCAGATCGTTGTGCCCGTCCGCGAGGAGGACCCTGTCGAGCAGGGCCTGGGCGCGGACGAGGTCCCCGTTAGTCATCGGACGATTTTACGTTCGCGTGCTTTGCTCTGCCCGCCCCCCGTTGAGCCACCCGGCGGCCGCTACCAAACCGTTGCCGGTGACCTGGTGCCCGCCGGGATGCCGGTGGGCGACGACGTCCGCGCCGCGTTCGCGCAGGTCACGGACGAGTGTCTCGGCCGAAGCCAGCGGCGCCATCGGATCGTGCTCGCCGTTCGACAGGAAGACCCGGGTACCGGACAGGTCTTCGCGTGGCGGCTCCGGGAGCGGCGACATCGCCGCGAACAGCGCGGACTCCCGGACGGCGTCCGGACGGAGCAGGGTCACCGCGGCGGCGATGTTGGCGCCGTTGGAGAACCCGATGGCGACGAGCCGCCGGTCACCCAGGTCGTACGCCTCGCGCGAGGCGAGCACGAAATCGGCCAGCTGGTTCGCGCGGAACACGACGTCCTCGTGGTCGAAGACACCCTCGGCCAGCCGCCGGAACCAGCGCGCCGCACCGTGTTCCGACACCGGCCCGGCGGGCGCGAGCAGCGCCGACGCCGGGCTCAGCTGCCGGGCGAGCGGCACGAGGTCGTCCGGCCCGCCGCCGGTGCCGTGCAGGAGCAGCAGCACCGGCTCGTCGGCCGCGCCCTCGACGTACTTGTGCTCCAACTCAGTCATCGCGGGTTGTTCTCGCTCGGGAGGTCCAGCTTCGGCAGCATGGCCTCGATGTCCTCGCGCTGGGGCTCCAGCCACGGCGGGAGTTTCAGCGCGCGGCCGAGTTCGAGCAGCGGCTCGTCGATCGCGAAACCGGGTTCGTCGGTCGCGACCTCGAGCAGCGTGCCGCCGGGCTCGCGGAAGTAGATCGAACGGAAGTACTGACGGTCCAAAATGGACGTCACGTTCACGCCGTCGTCGATCAGCTCGTCGCGCCAGGCGGCCTGGGTCTGCTCGTCCGGCGCGCGCCATGCGACGTGGTGCACGGTGCCCGCCGCCACCAGCCCGCGCGGCGCGTCGGGTGTCACGAGGACGTCGACGAGCGCGCCGGGGCCGCCGTCACCGGCGGAGAACCGGAGGCGGTTGTTCTCCTGGTGTTCGAAGGAGAGGCCGAGTCCGTCGGTCAGCATCCCGGCGGTCGCGTCCTCTTTGGACACCGAAAGCGTGACGGAGTGCAGGCCGCGGATCGCGTGTTCGGCGGGGACGAGCTTCGTGTCCCACGGGTCGCGCGGGTCGCCCTGCGGATGCGCGACGAGCGCGAGTTTCAGGCCGTCCGGATCGGCGAAGGTGAGCGTCTCCTCGCCGTCGGAGTTGCGGATCTGGCTCGTCACGACGCCGCTCGTGGCGAGATGCTGCTTCCACCAGCCGAGCGAGGCTTCGGGCACGGAGAACGACGTCGTGGTCGCCTGGCCGGTGCCGTGGCGGCCCTTCGGCGCGTCCCTCCACGGGAAGAACGTCATCAGCGAGCCGGGTTTGCCGGATCCGTCGCCGTAGTAGAGGTGGTACGTGCCCGGGTCGTCGAAGTTCACGGTGGTCTTCACCAGCCGCAGGCCGAGGGCCCGGGTGTAGAAGTCCGCGTTGCGCTGGGGGTCGCCACCGATGGCGGTGACGTGGTGCAGGCCCGAAGTCTTGATCGACATGGTGCCCCTCCTCTGGAGCCGGTGGACTCAAGCTAGCCCGACAACCTCTCGCGCGCAAGATATATTCCTGGAAGAGTTCTTGGTGTACTCTCGCCCGCGTGACAGCCGAGGAACCGCAAGACGACGAAGTGGTCACGTGGTGGGGCCTGGTGATCGAGGGCTACCTGGCCACGCAGAACAAGCTGATGGGCGAGATCGCCGAACGGTTCGGCCTGGCGCCGGCGTCGTTCGACATCCTGCTGCGGCTCGTGCGCTCACCCGAGCACCGGATGCCGATGACCCGGCTGGCCGTCGAGGCGGCGTTGTCCAGCGGCGGGTTCACCAAGGTCGCGGACCGGCTGGTCGCCGCGGACCTCATCTGCCGGGTGCCCAGCCCGGACGACCGCCGGGTCACGTTCGCGGCGCTCACCGAGCACGGCCTCGACGTCGCGGAAAAGGCGCGGGAAGCGTGCGCGGAGATCCTGCGGCGCATCGTTCTGACTCCGCTCGGTGACGACGCGCACGCGCTCGCCGAAGCCATGCGCACCCTCCGCACCGTCAACGGCGGCTGACACCCCCGCGTTTCGTCCTCTGAATGCGATACTTGCGTGTGCAAGGACCGCATTCAGAGGACTAAATGCGGCGGGGCGGGGGCCCGGACCTCGTACATGTCCCGCACCAGTTCCCGGATGACGTTGCGCCGGATCTTCCCGGTCGCCGTCTTCGGCAGTTCGCCCAGCTCGACGACGCCCCGCGGCCGTTTGAACGACGCCAGCCCGGACCGGCAGAACTCGATCAGCTCGTCCGGGTCGAGCCGGTGCCCGGGCACGCCGACCACGCACGCGACCGGTTTCTCGATGCCGTCGGCGTCGAAGGCGGCCACCACCGCGACCTCGGCGACCGCCGGATGCTGGAGCAGCCTGTCTTCGACCTCGGCGGGCGAAACCCAGATCCCGCCCGGTTTCAGCATGTCGTTGAAGCGCCCCAGACAGGTGTAACTGCCATCGGCGTTGCGCACGAAGCTGTCGCCCGTCCGCAGCCATTCGCCCTGGAAGACCTGCTTCGTCGTCTCGTACCGGGCCCAGTACCCGGTCGCGATCGACGGCCCGGCGACGAACAGCTCACCGGGCTGCCCGTCCGGCACCGGATCGCCGTTTTCGTCGCGCAGCGCGATCTCGTAGCCCGGCACCGGCGTCCCGGTACTGCCGGGACGGACCTGGCGCGACCGGTTGGACAGGAAGATGTGCAACGCCTCGGTCGAGCCGATCCCGTCGAGGATCTCGACGCCGAACCGGTCGCGAAACCGTTCGTACAGCACGGCGGGCAGTGGCTCGCCCGCCGAAACCGCTTGGCGCACCGAAGCGAACGTGTCGTCGGGGATGTCGCTGGCGAGCAGCGCGGCGTAGAACGTCGGGACGGCGAAGAACAACGTCGGCCGCTCCGCGCGGGCCCTGGCGGCGATCAGTCCCGGGGTCGGCCTCGCCGGTTCGAGCAGTGTCGTCCCGCCCGCCGCGAGCGGGAAGAACGCCGAATTCCCCAAGCCGTAGGCGAAGAACAGCTTCGGGACGGAGAGGAACCGGTCGTTCGGCCCGATGTCCAGCACGCCGCGCGCGTACGTCTCGCACACCGCGCGGATACCCGCGTGCCGGTGCATCGCGCCCTTCGGCTTGCCCGTGGTCCCCGAGGTGTACAGCCAGAGCGCGGGCGAGTCCTCCCAGGTCTGCGCGGGTTCGAAACCGACGTCGTCCACTGTGGACAGATCGCCCCACTGATGGGTGCGGATCCCGGACGGCAGATCGGCCGCCTTCGCCCTGTCCAGCACGACGTCGGTGACCTCCGGCGCCAGCCCCAGCGCGACCGTCGCCTGCGAGGCGAACTCGCCGGAGACGCACAGGACCCTGGCCCGCGAATCGGCGAGCATCTTGCCGAGGTCCAGCCCGGTGACCATGGTGGACACCGGCACCGCGACCGCTCCGGCCAGCATCGCGCCGAGGATCCCGGTGAGCAGTTCGACGTCGTCGGCCATGCAGAACAGGACCCGCTCCTCCGGGCGGACGCCGATCGCCTTCAGTCCGGCCGCGACACGGCGCGTTTCGGCTGCCAGCCCCGCGTACGTGAGACTTCGCCTCGGGGAAACGACCGCGTCCTTCGCGCCCCGCCCTTCCGCCAGATGCCGGTCGAGCAGGTAGCTCGCCGCGTTGAACCCGGTAGCAGCAGCGGTCACGGGCGCACCTTCTATCGCTCAGCTCAGGTAAACGTATTCGTAGTCGAACGGTTTCCCATTGATGCCCTGGCGTGGCGGCGCCACCCAGCTCGCGATCTTTCCTCGCTCGTACACCGGGTGCATCAGCGATCGGACGAAGGTCAGGTCTTCGGGAGTGGGCAGCCACTTGCGTTTGCCGGCCAGCCAGGTCCGCTCGTCGACAACCGTGCCGTCGGGCGTCACATGGTGGCCGGAGTTTATGCCGACTTCGCGATTGAATCCAGGGTGCGGGAGGACGAATCGGAAGTCGACGCCCGCCTCGTCCAGGATCTTGTTCCAGCGGTTGACCCCGGTCTGGCAGTCGGCGCGGTACTCCTCCCGCAGGTCGAGGTTCAGCAGCAGGATGGCGGCGTGTTCCTCGGTCTCCCAGGTGCCGTCGGCTTTCGGCCGGGCCAGCGATCCGGCGGCGTCGGTGAGCTTGTGGTCGTCCTTGCGGCGAGGCTCCTGCCAGCGGCCTTTCAGCCCGGCGGTGTAGTAGTTCGCCGCGTTGGTCGACGTCTCCCCGCCGAACAGGTCGAGTGAGACGGTGTAGTGGAAGTTGAGGTAACGCTGGATCACGTCCAGCGGGATGCCGCCGTGCCCGGCGATGTCGAAGGTGTCGTGCTCGCGGATCAGTTCGGCGCTGCGGGTGACCACCCGGTCGACCCCCGTGGTGCCGACGAACATGTGGTGCGCCTCTTCCTTGAGCATGAATTCACAAGTGCGGGAAAGCGGGTCGAAGCCGCTTTCCTTGAGGGTGCCGAGCTGATATTTGCCATCACGATCGGTGAAATAGGTGAACATGTAGAACGCGAGCCAATCGGCGGTCTCCTCGTTGAAGGCGCCGAGGATCCGCGGGGCGTCCGGACTTCCGGAATTCCGGAGCAGCAATCCTTCCGCCTCGTCGCGGCCTTCGCGTCCGAAGTAGGCGTGCAGCAGGTACACCATCGCCCACAGATGACGGCCTTCTTCGACATTGACCTGGAAGAGGTTGCGCAGGTCGTACAGGCTCGGCGCGGTGAGGCCCAGCAGTTTCTGCTGTTCGACCGACGCGGGTTCGGTGTCGCCCTGGATGACGATGAGCCGCTGCAGGTCGGCGCGGTATTCGCCGGGAACCTGCTGCCAGGCGGGCTCGCCCTTGTGCTCGCCGAAACCGATGACGCGGCCGGGGTCGGGCTCCGCGAGGAAGATCCCCCAGCGGTAGTCGGGCACGTTGACGTGGTCGAAATGCGCCCAGCCGTCCCGTCCGACACTCACCGCGGTGCGCAGGTAGACCCCTTGCGTCCGCAGCGTGGGGCCCATTTCCCCCCACCAGTCCAGGAACTTGGGCTGCCAGCCCTCCAACGCCCGCTGAAGGCGGCGATCACCGGAGAGGTCGACGTTGTTGGGAATCCTGGCGTCGTAATCGATCTTGGTGGGCATGCGCTGTTCAAACCCGCTTCCTGTCGAAGACGGCCTTCTGACCAGTACCGTAGCGACGCAACGCACCCTCGGGACCGGATGCGTTCGGACGAGTGAAGATCCAGTTCTGCCAGGCGGCGAGCCTGCCGAAGATCTTGCTTTCCAGTGTTTCGGGGCCGACGAACCGGTGATTCGCCTCCATCCCGGTCAAGGCGTCCGGGCTGAGCGAAGCCCGCCCTTCCAGCGCGATCCGGATCTCGTCCTCCCAATCGAGGTCGTCCGGGGCGTCGGTGACCAGGCCGAGTTCGTTCACCTCCGCCGGGCTCAGCGCTTTGCCGCGCACCTCCGCGAGCTTGGTGACGTGGTCCGGATCCCCGAAGAAACGGGATTCGAGGCGGGTCAAGCCGTTGCCCATCGGGAAGCGGCCGAAGTTGGCTTCGGACAACGTGATCGACGCTCGTTCTTCACTGTCTTCGTCGTCGATCGGTGGACCGTCCAAGATGTACTGCCGGTCCGCGGCGAGCGCGAGCTCCAGCAGGAGCCCGGCGTAGCAGCTTCCCGGCTCGATGAGGGCGATCAGGCTGCGACTGGTGACGTCCAGCCGCTTCAGCGTCCGCTTGAAGTAGTGGACGATTTCGTTGCTCAGACAGTCTTTCGCGTCGAACACGGCACGTTCGTGTTCGAGGACCTTCGCCGGATCGCCCTCGGTGCGGAGCACCCACGTGCCGAGTTCGGGTTCGTTGGTGCGCAGGCGGAGGATCGCGTCGTCCAGTTCGCGCGTGACGTCCAGCAGCCAGCCGTCGTCGCCCTCGGGGCCCTTGACGGTGATCGTCGCTTCGGTCGCGCTGCGGGCGATGTCGACATAACGATGCTTGAGCGGCTTCAGTTCGACACCTTCGCCGTCGAGCCGCTCGCTCGTCCGCGCGAACTCCTTCGCCCTGGCCAGCACGGCTTCGCGGAACCCCTGCCGCGGCACGAGTTCGTCGACGAGCCGCCAGTCGACGGCGGTGCGCCCTTTCACTCCGTCGGGGCGAGTGGCGAAGACGTCGGCGAGGTCCCGCCGCACGCCGCGTTTGTCGACCACCCGGGTGAGCCCGCCGGTGCCGGGGAGAACGCCGAGGAGCGGCACCTCCGGGAGCGAGACGGTCGAGGAGTTGTCGTCGACCAGAAGGATCTTTTCGCAGGCGAGCGCGATCTCGTAGCCGCCGCCGGCGCAGGTGCCGTTCACCGCCGCGACGTAGAGCTGGCCCGAATGCGCGGCGGCGTCCTCCATGGCGTTGCGGGTCTCATTGGTGAATTTGCAGAAGTTCACCTTCCACTCGTGCGACGACGACGCCAGCATGCGGATGTTCGCGCCGGCGCAGAAGACGTTGTCCTTCGCGCTGGTCACGATGACGACGCGGACTTCGGGATGTTCGAACCGCAGGCGCTGCGTGGCGTCGTACAGCTCGATGTCCACGCCGAGGTCGTACGAGTTGAGTTTGAGCTCGTAACCCGGCACGAGGCCGCCGTCCGCGTCGACATCGAGTTCGAGCCACGCGACGTCGCCGTCGGTGGTCAGTTTCCAGTGCCGGTAGCCGCTGGGATGACGTTCGAACGTCACCGATGTGGTCCGCGTCACCCTTCCGATTGTCTACATTGCACTGATCAGCGTCAATGTTATGTAGAAAGTTGGTCACGGAGCAGGTCGAGGAAACGGACCCAGTCGCCACCCTTGCGAATGACCGACGACAGGGCTCCCACCAGGAGATACACGTCGGCGACCGTGCAGTCAGAGCGGAGGCGGCCGGCGGCCTGATCGTGGGCGATGATCTCGGCGACCACGATTTCGAGGCGCTCCCGAGCGGAGCCACGCGGCTCGCTCCCGGGCCGCCCGCGAGCCGAATCGATGGCGGCGGTGAGGCCGCGATCGCTTGCCAGCACCTCGCCGACGTGGCGGAAATAGCGCTCCAGGCCGGAGTCCTCGCCGAAACAGTGCGCCCTGGCGTACTGCTCGATCTCCGCGAACCGGTGCTCCGCGGCCGCCTCGACCAGCGCCTGGCGATCCGGGAAGTGCCGGTACACGGTCCCCACGCCGACCCCGGCCGCGCGGGCGATCTCCGGCATCTGCACGTCGTCCCCACGCTCGGCGAACAACGCGCGCGCGGCGTCGATCACCCTTGCCCGGTTGCGCTCCGCGTCCGCTCGCGGCTTGGTTGACACCAGCCCTCCCTCGCGATTAAGTGGAAACGGAGTCCGCTTCCGATTGAAGGGCAGCCTAGCATGTCGAAGGATCGTTTTCTCCTGCTCAAACCCGGCGAGGCCCGGCCTGGCCGCGTGCCGCTGCCGCCCGCGTTCAGCGTCAAGGCGATGACCGAAGACACCGAGACGAGGTTCTCGCTGCTCGAGGTCACCCTCGCCATGGACATCCCGCGGCACGTGCACCACGAGGCCGACGAGTGCATCTACGTCCTCGAAGGCGAACTCGGGATCGAGTTCGACGACGAGACCCACATCGCGACGAAGGGCACTTTCGTCCTGCTGCCGCGCGACGTTCCGCACGCCTTGCGCCGCGTTTCCGAGCCGCCCCGGGTGCTGCAGATCTCGTCACCCGGCGGCTGGGAGCACTACCTGGAAGACCTGTTCGAGGCGGGACCGGCCGTGTTCACCGATGGCGCGATCGACCCGGTGAAGATCAATCGGGTCGCCGCGCCCCACCGCATCACGTATGGGAACTGACCGCCGCCGGGACGCGGTTGAGCTTCGTCGCCGCCCAGGTCACGAAGACCCACAACGCGAGCGCCGCGGCCGTGTCGGTGTAGATCGTGGCGAACCAGAAGGCCGGGATCTGCGGGACCCCGACCAGGAAATGCCCGAGGCTCGCCAGGCCCGACAGCGAGAAGACCATCAGGAACGCGAGCGCCCGCCAGTAGCGTCCGCGCAGGTAGTCGCGGTAGCCGGCGAGACCGAACGCGGTGAAGACGACGTACGCGACGGCGACCAAGGTGGCGGCGACCCCCACCGGGATCCCCTCGATCTGCGGATAGTCGGCCGCCCTGATCACGTTGTGCGCGTAGTGCAACGTGGTGGTCAGCAGCGTGAAGGCCAGGATCAGGCGTAGTGCTGTGAGTCCTTGGCCGCGAAGAGCTTCCATGTTCGCCCCCTTGCGATTTGATAGATCGCTCTAGCGAGAGAGTAGCCCATAGCGGGCGAGAGATGAAGGGACCTTTGCTACCGCGCGGCGACCAGGCCCTGTACTCCGTGTCGCGATGCTGACGGACCGTGTGGATTTTGGTGCGTCAGATGACCAGAAACCCACACAGTCACCTCAGGCCGAAGCCACGGGAGCAAGGGACCTTTGCTACCACTCGGCATCACCGGGCCGGCCACCAGAGGGTGTGTGGAAATAGAGACGTTCAGTGTCCCTATCTCCACACACCCTGTACTCCGCGTAACGACACTGACCGACCGTGTGGATTTTGGTGCGTCAGACGACCAGAAACCCACACAGTCACCTCAGCCGAAGCGCCACACCTACCCAAGTACGTGAAGGCCCCCTTCACTGCGCTAGACGCAATGAAGGGGGCCTTCACGGACTCCAGGCGAGCAAGGTACCCGCACCGCGCACCCGTTCAGCTCTCAAAAATGTCGGTGGGTGCGCGTAGACAAGGACGAGTGCCCGAAACGACCGTGCCCCTGATCGGGGTCGAGAACCTCAAGATGCCCGAGTGGGCCGCGGTCGACGAGACCGTGGCCGAAGCGGGGATGGTCAAGGCCATCCGCACGCTCCCGTCCGCCGTGGCCATCGTGCTGCGGCTGGCCTGGCGGACGTCGCGGCGGCTGACCCTGCTCGCCGGCGTCGTCCACCTGCTTTCCGGTTGTGTCACGGCGTTCGGCCTGCTGGCGACGGCGAACGTGTTCATCGCGCTGCTGGAGAGCGGGCCGACACCGGAAAGGGTGCTGCAGTCGCTGCCCGCGCTGCTGGTCGTCGTGGGCACGTATGCCTTGCGCGCGCTGCTCGACACGGCGGTGGCCGCGGTCGAGGGCGCGCTCCGGCCGCGGGTCGTGACGTCGGCGGGCGACGAGGTCACCGCCGCGATGGTCCGGGTGCGGCTGCTGGCCTTCGAGGACGCCGATTTCCGGGAGCTGGCCAGGCAGGGCGCGCGGTACGGGGTCCGGTCGATCGAGATGAGCCTGCGCTGGCTCGCGGATCTGACGTCGGCGCTGATCTCGCTGGTCGCCGCGCTGGTGGCGGCGGGTCTGCTCAACCCGTGGCTCGCGCCGGTGCTGCTGCTCGCCGCGGTGGCCGACGGCTGGGCGGCGGCGAAGGTCGCGCGCCTGAACTACCGGCATTATCTCGACACCGTCGCCCGCAACATCCGGAAAGGGATCGTCGAAGAGGTCGCCACCTGGCGCCAGTTCGCCCTCGAACGGCATGCCCTCACCCTCCAGGAGCCGTTGCTCCAGGAGTACCGGCGGATCACCGAAAGCCTGATGCGCGAAGAGGTCCGGCTCGCGCATCGCAGCAACATGGTCCGGCTCACCGGGCGCGCGGCGGCCGGGGTGGGCACCGCGATCGCGTATCTGGTGCTCGGTATCCTGCTCTACAGCGGGCAGATGGAACTCGCCCTCGCCGGGACGGCCGCGCTCGCCATGCGGACGGCGTCGAACTCGCTGTCCATCACGATGCACGCGGTGAACTCCCTGTACGAGGAGTCCTTCTACATCGCGTTCTTCCACCGGCTGCTCGTGGAATCCGCGAAACGCGGCCCGGTGAAGGACGGGGTCACCGCTCCTGAAGACCCGGCGGAGATCCGGCTGGAGAACGTCGGGTTCACCTACCCGGGCCAGGAAAACCCGGCCCTGCGCGAGGTTTCCCTGACCATCCGGCGCGGCGAGGTGGTCGCCCTCGTCGGGGAGAACGGTTCGGGCAAGACCACGCTCGGCAAACTGCTCACCGGGCTCTATCCGCCCTCGGAGGGAAAGGTGTACTGGGACGACGTCGATCTCGCGGGCGCCGATCACGAGTCGGTGCACGCGAACATCGCGGTGATCGCCCAGGATCCCGCCGAATGGCCGATGACCGCGGAGCACAACGTGACCGTCGGCAGGCTCGGCCGGGAAGACCCGGAGCGCGTCGCCTGGCTGGACGCGATCACCTCGTCCGGTGCCGACGAGGTGATCGAGTCCTTGCCCGCCAAGGAGAAGACGGTGCTGTCCAAGAAGTTCGACGACGGGCAGGACCTTTCGGGCGGGCAGTGGCAGCGGATGGGCATCGCCCGCGGGATCTACCGTGACGCCGCCGTCCTGGTCGCCGACGAGCCGACGGCCGCGCTCGACGCGAAGGCCGAGGCCCGGGTCTTCGCCGGGCTGCGGCACGCGAGTGTTTCGGGGGCGGGCAGGCGCACGACGATCCTGGTGACCCATCGGCTGGCCAACATCCGCTCCGCGGACCGGATCCTGGTGCTGGAGAAGGGACGGCTGATCGAGCAGGGCACGCACGCCGAACTCATCGAGGAAGGAGGGCTCTACCACGAACTTTACGAAATCCAGGCTCGCGCGTACCGCGGTGAGTAGTCAGACTGTCGGAATGCCCGAGAAGATCGCCGAAGTGAACGGCATCCAGCTGTGCCACGAGACGTTCGGCTCGCCGGACGGCAGGCCCCTGCTGATGATCATGGGCCTGGCCTCGCAGATGATCTGGTGGGACGACGAACTCTGCGAGAACCTCGCGGCCGAGGGGTTCTTCGTCATCCGCTACGACAACCGGGACGCGGGCCGGTCCAGCCGGATGACCGGCCGGGTGAACCTGCCGCTCGCGTACACGCTGCGCACCGCGCCGTACTCCTTGGCGGACATGGCGGGCGACGCCGCCGGGCTGCTGACCGAGCTCGGCGTCGCGAGCGCGCACGTCGTGGGCGCGTCGATGGGCGGGATGGTCGCGCAGACGCTGGCCATCGAGTATCCGTCGCGGGTGCGGTCGCTGACGTCGATCATGTCGACCACCGGCAACCGGTTCGTCGGACGGCCGAGCGCCAAGGCGATGGCGATGCTGCTTTCGGCGCCCCCTCGCGGCCGCGACGAGTACGTCGACTCACTGGTGCGCACGTTCCGCGTGATCGGCTCGCCCGGTTACCCCTTCGACGAGGCCCGGATGCGCGAACGCGCGGAGCGGTCGTTCGAACGCGGCATCAACCCCGGCGGGACGGCGCGGCAGCTGGCGGCGATCGTTTCGAGCCGGGATCGCTTCCGCGCGTTGCGGAAGGTCGACGTGCCCGCGCTCGTCGTGCACGGTTCGAAGGATCCGCTCGTGCACGTTTCCGGCGGCCGGGCGACGGCCCGCGCGCTGCGGGAGTCCGAAGTGGACATCGTGCCGGGGATGGGGCACGACCTGCCGCGCGCGATCTGGCCCCGGCTGACGCGCGGTCTGGTCCGCACGGCCGACCGCGCCGACGTCAAGAACCGGCGAGCGTGATCGAGCCGAGGTTCGAGAAATGCGCCGCCACCCGTGAACCCGGGCGCACGTCGACCGCATCGGTCATCCCGCCGGTGAACACGAGCCAGCCCGGCTCCAGCGCGCGCCCGCGCGTACCGAGGGCGTTGGCCGCCAGCGCCAGCGCTTCCGCCGGATGCCCCAGCACCGCCGCCCCGGTGGCGGTGTCGACGATCGCGCCGTCGACCTCCAGCAGGGCCGCCTCCAGCGACAGATCCAGCGAAGCAGGCTGCGCGCCCACCGGCCCGAGCGTGACGTACGCGGAAGAACCGTTGTCCGCCACGACGTCCGGCAATGCGAAGCGATAGTCGCGGTAGCGGCTGTCGATGATCTCGACGCCGCCGTAGACCCGGTCCACCGCCGCCATCGCGGTCGCCGCGGTCACCCCCGGACCCGAAAGACGTTGTCCCAGAACGAAAACCAGCTCCGGCTCGGCACGCGGATGGATCAGGGACGGCACGGGCACCCCGGCGGGGAGCACCATCGCGTCGGTCAGCCAAGCGAGCATCGGGGAGTCGATGCCCATGCGTTGCTGCTTCGCCCGCGAGGTCAGGCCGAGCTTGACGCCGATCAGCGTCTCGCCACGCTCCAGCCTGAGCCGGAGTGCTTCGTCCTGGATCGCGTACGCGGTGTCGACGTCCAGCTCGGGCCACGCGTCGGTCAGTGGCTCGCGTTCTTCCCCGGACAGCAGCGCTTCCGCCGCCTCCCGCACATCGAGGCTCACGGCCGTTCCTCCCCGGAGAACTTCGCGGTGACACTGCCGAGCCCCGCCATCGTCGCGACGACGGTGTCGTCCGGATTCACCGGGATCGCCCGCGTCATCGAACCCGGCAGCACGACGTGCCCCGGTTCGAGCGCGACACCGAGCGGGCCGACCGTGTTCGCGAGCCACACCAGCGCGTTCACCGGCGAGCCGAGCACCGCGCCACCGGCACCGGTCGCCGCGATCTCGCCGTTCTGGTGCAGGACGCAGCCCGCCAGCCGCAGATCGACGTCGCCGATCGCGGTCGGCCTGCTGCCGAGGACGACACCGCCCGAAGACGCGTTGTCCGCGATGGTGTCGACGATGCTGATCTTCCAGTCCCGGATCCGGGAATCGACGATCTCCAGCGCCGGGACGACGAAGTCCACCGCCCGCAGCGCGTCCGCCACCGTGACGCCGGGGCCGCGCAGCCGCGAACCGAGCACGAACGCGATCTCCGGTTCGATCTTCGGCTGCAGGAACCCGCCGATGGGGATGGGCTGGTGTTCGAGGTGGAACATCGAAGCGGTCAGGTGGCCGTAGTCGGGCTGGTCGACACCCATTTGCCGCTGCATGGCGGCGGAGGCGAGGCCGACTTTGTGCCCGCGCACGCCGTCGCCGCGCTCGGCCCAATGGCGGACGAGCCGCTGCTGGACGCGGTACGCGTCCTCCAGCGTCGCGGCGGGATAGGTCTCGATGAGGGGCGCGATCGGCTTGCCGGTCTCGTACGCGCTGAGCAGCGCGGCCGCGGCCTCCTGCAGCGTGCTGGCGTCCATGGGCTCCTTCCGACCCGTCGGACTCTGCCCCGTCACCCCTGGCCGCACAAGACGGCCGTTCCACTGGCCGGTACGCACAGATTAGGCCGAAAGGGTCTCGCACGACCCCGATCATCACCTAGCCTGCTCCCATGTCCGATTGGACGCTCTCCCGGGCGAAGACCAGGATCGACCGCCGCGAGGAGCTCGACGAGCTCACCGCGCGTATCCGTTACGAGGTGCGCGTGCACCTCAACGGGTCCACCGCGCACAACGCCTACGACGAGCTGACCGACATCTTCGCCATCGGGCACGCGGAGTGTTCGGCACTGCTCAAGCACCGCCGCGTCCTGCCGTTGTGGGAGCGGATGCTGCTCCAGCGCTACACCCGGCGTCTCTACGGCAAGGCCGTCTCGGCGACCGTCGGTGATCTCCCCGCCGACGCGGGGCCGGCGCCCGCGGCCGCGTTCGGCCCGGAGATCGCGTCACTGACCCCGGATTCCGGCGACACCGGCGCGAAATTCGACCTGCAGGGCCGCGGCCTGGTCAACGTCTTCCGGATCGCCGCCGGGCGGCACGGCGAGATCTGGCCGGACCGCCACGACGTCGCGACGACGTCCGCGCGCAGTGTCCTCACCTGTTCCGCGGTCTTCCTGCGGCGCCGCGTCTGGCACGTCGTCTGGCCGGTGTACCGGGTGCGCGGTCTGCGGCTCTGGAAGCTTTAGGAGGGGGTCGTGAGTGGCAAAGAGGGTTAGAACGACACTTGCCACTCACGACCCTCGACATGGCGGGCTTCGGTTGACCAAGGCAGCCGAAGCGCTTGACCTGCCGCAACCCGCCACCGGTCCGTGAAGGCTTCCACCCGGCCCACCGATGTCGCGAGACTGCCTTCCCCTCAAGCGAGCCGGAACAAGGTCCGCCCAAGGTGAACGCAAGCTACCTGACAGGCGACCTTCAGGAATTCGCGACGGTCCGCCGTGGTTGTACGGGGTATGACCGATCGCGCCACCGAGATCCTCGCCGGATCGAAGACGATCGCCGTCGTGGGGCTGAGCCGCGATCCGGCCAAGGCCTCGCACGGGGTCGCCGCCGTATTGCAGGCACACGGGTTCCGGATCATCCCCGTCCACCCGTCGGCAGACGAACTGCTGGGCGAGAAGGTCTATCGCTCGCTCACCGACATCCCGGAGCCCGTCGACCTGGTCGACGTCTTCCGCCCGTCCGAGGACACCCCGCCGATCGCCGAACAGGCCGTCGCGATCGGCGCGAAGGCGCTTTGGCTGCAGCAGGGCATCGTCTCCGCCGAGTCCCGCCGGATCGCCGAAGAAGGCGGTTTGGACTACGTCGAAGACCGCTGCACGGCGGTCGTCCGAGCGGTCGCGAACCTCTCGGTGCGTTAGAAACGGACTCCGGGCCGAACCCTCGCCGCGATTTTCCGGCGAGGGTTCTTTCATATCCGTGAACAGAAAAATGACCTCTGAAGTCATACGCCGAATCGGACCCGCCGAAGGGATTGGTCCAAACCGGTGATCTTGACGGGAAGCCCGCGAGCTGGGAAAACTTGTCCGGTCGCCAGTTTGTTAAGAAACCTTCCCAAGGGTGGGCCCAGCTGTTAACGTCCGAATCCGCTTAGCGGAAACAGGTGCCGATGATCGGCACCCCGGTCCTACGGAGGGCGAAGTGGGCACACCACGCGGGCTGGATTCCAGTGGCACACTCGAGCGCGGTCTCGCGGTTCTCGAGCACGTCGGCCAGAACCAGGAGATTTCCACCAACGCGATCGCCAGGCAACTGGGTCTCTCCCGGAGCGCCGCCTACCGCATCGTCGGCACCCTCAAGAACCTCGAATACCTCGAAGCCGATCGCGCCACCGGCCGCGTGCGGCTCGGCACCCGGCTGGTCGAACTCGGCGCCCGCGCGATGGCGGCGACCGACCTCCACCGCTGCGCGCCGCGTTATCTCGCCTCGCTCGCCGAGCGGAGCGGCGAGACGACGTATCTCGCCGTCCCGGACAACGACACGATGGTCTACGTCGCCACCGAACGCAGCGCCAACGCCGTCACGCTGGCCTGCCGCCTCGGCACCCGCCGTCCTCAGCACGCGACGTCGCTGGGCAAGGCGTGGCTGGCGGCGTTGCCCGAACAGGACCGCGTCGAGCGCATCCGCCGGATGAAGCTCGACAGTCTCACGCTCAAGACGATCAACGACCCCGTCCGGCTGCTCGACGATCTCGCCAGGACGAGCCGCCGCGGCTGGGCCGTGGACGACGTCGAGAACGAACCGGACGTGGGCTGTGTGGCCGCCGCCGTCCGCGACCACACCGGACGGCCGATCGCGGCGATCAGCATCGCGGGCCCCGCCGGCCGCGTGCTCCGTCGCACCGACGAACTCGGCGCGACGGTGGCCGGGACCGCCGCCGCGCTGTCGCTCCGCCTGGGTTACGTCCGGGCGCAAAGGGCCTGAAGGTGGGCTGGCTCCAGGATTACCAGCCCGCGGGCGGGCTGTGGCTGTCCGCCGCGCTGGCGGCGCTGCCGATCGTCGTGTTGCTGGTGACGCTGGGAGTCCTGCGCCGCTCGGCGCATCTCTCGGCCGGGCTGGCGCTGATCACCGCGCTGCTGGTCGCGGTGCTGCTGTACCGCATGCCCGCCGGGCTCGCCCTCGATTCGGCGGCCATGGGGCTGGTGTTCGGGGTGTGGTCGGTCGCCTGGATCGCGTTCCACGCCGTGTACTTCCACAACGTCACCGTCGCGACCGGACGCTTCGACGACATCAAGGCGGTCCTCGCCGGGTTCAGTGAGGACCGCCGCCTCCAGGCGCTGCTGATCGCGTTCGGTTTCGGCGCGCTGCTGGAAGGGATCGCGGGTGGCGGCTCGCCGATCGCGATCACCGCGGCGATGATGGCCGCGCTCGGTTTCCCGCCGGTGAAGGCCGTCGTGCTGGCGTTGCTGGCGAACACCGCGCCGGTCGCGTTCGGCGGGCTCGGCAACCCGCTGATCGTGCTGGGCAGGCTGACCGCGCCGATCCTCGACATGAAACAGGAACAGGCGACGGAACTGTTCTCGTCGATGGTCGGGCGCCAGCTCCCGTTGCTGGCGTTGATCGTCCCCGGTTTCCTGATCGTGGTCCTCGCGGGCTGGAAGCGGATGATCGAGGTCTGGCCCGCCGTGCTGACGGCCGGGCTGTCGTTCGCCGTCATGCAGTTCGTCACCTCGAACTTCATCAGCCCGAGCCTCGTCGACGTCGTCGCCGCGCTCGCCGCGATGGCGTCGCTGTGGATACTGACGCGGTTCTGGCAGCCGTCGGCGGTTTGGCGTTTCGACGGCGAAGAACCGGTGAAGGCCAGTCTCGGCGCGGCGAAGGCCGGACGCGGCGCGCTGTACGCGTGGGCGCCGTACATCGTCCTGATCGCGGCGATCTTCCTTTCCCGGATCGGCACGATCTTCAAGAACCTGCCCGAATGGCTGGACCTGACGAAACTGCTGCACAAGGCCGACTGGGTGTTCGCGTGGCCGGGGCTGCACAAGGAGGTCGTCCAGCACGCGCCGATCACGCCCAAGGACACGCCGTACGCGGCGACGCTGACCGTCGACTTCCTTTATTCGCCGGGAACGGTGGCCCTGATCGCGGCGATCGTGGCGGGGTTCGCGATGGGCGCGAAACCGCGGCTGCTGCTGGCGACCTACCGCCGGACACTGCACCAGATGCGATGGGCGCTGGCGACGATCTTCATGATCCTCGCGATCGCGTTCGTCATGAACTACTCGGGTGCGACGCAGACCCTCGGCCTCGCGCTCGCGACCACCGGGGTGCTGTTCCCGTTGTTCTCCGCCTACATCGGCTGGCTGGGTGTCTTCCTCACCGGCTCGGACGCGTCGACGAACAGTCTCTTCGGGCCGATGCAGGTGATTTCGGCGCAGCAACTGCACGTCGACCCGATCCTCGCCGGCGCGACCAACACCTCCGGCGGCGTGATGGGCAAGATGATCTCGCCGCAGAACCTGTCCATCGGCGCCACGGCGATCGGCCAGTCCGGCAAGGAAGGCGCGCTGCTGCGGCAGACCTTCCTGTGGTCGGTGGCGCTGACCGCCGTGGTCGGGGTGATCTCGTTGCTCCAGGCGACCGTGCTGCGGTTCATGATCCCGTCGTGACCGTGAATTCGAGAATGTCCACAATGGTCATCCGATCTTAACCGGCCATTGGGCTGGATGGATGAACGCATGGTTCACCCGCCGGAATGGGAACTACCGTTGTCCTCATGCCCATGACGCTGATCAAAGGTACGTTCCAGCTTGTCGGAGCCTCACCGGACGGCGATTCGGTGCGGTTCTATCCCGACGATCCCCAGGCGACCAAGAAGGCGGGCCTGAAGGTCCGGCTCAATTCGCGGGGCGGGATGCAGCTGCGGCTCGACGCGATCGACGCGCTCGAAACGCATTACCAGGCCAGGGGAACCGGCGGGATGTGGCACCAGCCCGCGGAATTCGCCGACGCCGCCGCGGCGAACCTGCTGAAGTGCCTCGGCTTCAAAACGGTCGAGCGCGACGAACGGGGAACGGTCACCTCGTCGAACCCGATCAAGGTACCGGGTCACATACTGACGCGATTCGCCGACAAATACGGACGAGCCGTGGCGTTCGCCTTTCCCGGGCAACGGCCGGGACGGTCCGCGGACCTTTCCAAGGTCCACCTCGACGTCAAAACCCTGAAGAACTCCGCGAACTACCGCCAGGTCGCGGACGGGCTCGTCTATCCGACGTTCTATTCACTGCTTTATCCCGATCTCCGTGACGCCTTGGCCGAAGCCGCGGTCAAAGCCCGTAAGGACGGGCTCGGGCTGTGGCCGCAGGACGTCACGAACTCCGGGTTCAAGCTCGCGTCGCGGCGGCAGCTCGCCGACGAACTGGTGATCCTGCCGAAACTGTTCCGCAGGCTCGTCGACTACCTCGCGCTCGACGAAAGCGGCGGGGTCTCGCTGACCGGCTTCTCCGACTTCCTCGATTCCCGCAACGACCGCCTGTTCACCGTCCCGGACGGGCACGCGACGGAATTCGAGACCTTGGTGAGCGTGAAGCGGCAGACCGTGAGCCTGACGATCGAGCCCGAGCGGATCGTCTTCATCGAGGCTTGACCCACCCGTGTGGGCAAAAAGACCGTACCTCCCTCCCCCTCGGCCGTGCTCATCTGAAAGGTGGGAGAGGGAGCCGATGGAAGGACACGGTTCGCGACGGCCGGAGGAGGCCGGCGGGCGGATGGAGACGACCTCGAAACTCGTCGACGCCGTCCGCGTCCTGGTCGTGCGTTACTGCCGGGCGCGGATCGGCCGTCGTTCGGGCACCTACGACCTCGCCGACGCGGTCGCCAAGGACAGCTGCCGCGAGATCTTCGCCGGGTCGGCCGGTGCGCGCGCACTGCTCGCGTTCGCCTACGACGTCACGCACGGTCTGGTCGACGACTTCCACCGGACCGCCGCCGAACTGCCGAACCCGCTTTCGGGGCTGCCGGGGCAGCAGCGCGAGATCATGGTGCTGCGGTCGCTCGTCGGGCTTTCCGCCGACGACACCGCGCTCGCGCTCGGCTGCTCGGTCCAGGCGGTCCGGCTGGGGCAGCACCGCGCTCTGACGGCACTCCGCCCGGCCCCCGCCTAACGCGTTTCGTCCTCTGAATGCGGTAGTTCGCGCTACGAACCATCGCATTCAGAGGACTAAACGCGAGGGGTGCATTCGGCCGCGCGGTTCAGGAGCAGGGTGCGCTCACGGTCGTTCCCGGTCATCTCCGCCGCGCGCTCGAACTCGGCGCGCGCCTCGTCGAGACGGCCGAGTTTCGACAGGAAGTCGCCACGCACGCTCGGCAGCAGGTGGTACGACTTGAGCGCGGGCTCCGACGTCAGCTTGTCGACGATCTCCAGCCCCGCCTCCGGCCCGACCGCCATCGACAACGCCACCGCGCGGTTCAGCTCGATCACCGGCGACGGGTTCAGCTTCCCGAGCCCTTCGTACAGGACGGCGATGCGCGCCCAGTCGGTCTCCTCGCCCGTCCGCGCCCGCGCGTGGCAGGCGGCGATGGCGGCCTGTGCCGCGTAGACGCCGAAAGCGCCGCCCGTGAGTGTCTCGGAGAGTTCCAGTGCGGCGAGGCCGCGGCCGATCAGGATCCGGTTCCACTTCGTGCGGTCCTGATCCATCAGCAACACGGGTTCGCCGTTCGGCCCGACGCGGGCGGCGGAGCGGGAAGCCTGGATCTCCATCAGCGCGACGAGCCCGTGCACCTCGGGTTCCTTCGGCATCAGCCCGGCCAGGATCCGGCCGAGCCTCAGCGCCTCCTCGCACAGCGCGGGCCGCATCCAGTCCTCGCCCGCCGTCGCCGAATACCCCTCGTTGAAGATCAGGTAGATGACTTCGAGCACCGAAGAAAGGCGCGCGACCCTGTCCGCCCCCTCGGGCACCTCGAACGGGACCTTGGCGTCGCCGAGCGTCTTCTTCGCCCGCACGATCCGCTGTGCGATGGCGGTCTCCTTGGCCAGGAACGCCCGCGCGATCTCGTGCGTCTGCAGCCCGCCGATCATCTTCAGCGTCAGCGCCACCCTGGCCTCGGTCGAAAGCACCGGGTGGCAGGCGGTGAACACCAGCCGCAGGAGGTCGTCCTCGATGTGGTCGTCGAGGCCCGCGGTGAAGTCGGGTTCCTCCTCGTACTCCTGTTCGCGGCCGATCTCGCCGAGCTTCTTCTCGTACCGCTCGTTGCGCCGGAACGTGTCAACGGCCCGGCGTTTCGCCGTGGTCATGAGCCAGGCGCCCGGATTCCTCGGGACGCCCGACTCAGGCCACTGTTCGAGCGCGGCGACCAGCGCGTCCTGCGCCAGCTCCTCCGCGAGGCCGACGTCGCGCGTCATCCGCGCGAGGCCGGCGATGAGGCGGGCCGATTCGATCCGCCACACCGCGTCGATCGCCGAACGGGAGTCTGTCGTTGCCGTCACGCCGACCAATCAACATCGTCGGCGCGACGACCGCAACCACTAGTTCGCCTCGGCCTGCTCCCGGAGCTTCTGCTCGTGCTCGACGATCTCGGGGGTCGCGTTGTCGAAGTCCTCCAGCTCCGCGATCCGGCGGATCTCGATCTCGCCCTCGCGGAACGGCGCGCGCTTCATCCATTCGATGACCTCGGCGCGGTCCTTGACCTGCAGGATCCAGAAACCCGCGATGAGTTCCTTGCTCTCGGCGAACGGCCCGTCGACGACGCGCGCCTCGGTGGTGCCGGAGTACTGGAGGCGGAAACCCTCGGAGCTGGGGAGCAGGCCTTCACCCGCGAGCATGACGCCGGCCTTCACCAATTCCTCGTTGAACTTCCCCATCTCCTGCAGCTCCTCGGCGCTCGGCTGAGCACCGGCCACGTCGGTCTTCTCGTCGCTCTTGACAATCACCATGAACCGCATCGAAGTCTCCGTTCCCGGCGGGGCTCGTCCCTGCCACATCTACGCGTCGATCGGGCACCCCGGGTTTCGACACGGTCCCCGAACTTTTTTCCGCGGCCATTCGAGCAGCCGGAAAACCGCAGGTCAAGCACCCATGAGAGAATCATCCCCCGTGGCAGCACTCCCCGAGACCCTCCGCTCCGCCCTCGACGAAGAGCTGGGCAAGTACCCGCAGAACAGGCTGACGCAGTCCGTCGAGCGGCTCAGCACGCGCTACCGCGAGAACGCCCCCGCGAGCGCGCCCATCCTCTCCTCCGAAGCGGACATCGCGGCGTACGCGGGCTACCGGATGCCGGCCACGTACGCGGCTGTCCACGCCGTTCTCGCCGAAGCTGCCCTTCGCGCTCCCGGGTTCGCTCCGCGGACACAGATCGACATCGGCGGCGGGACCGGTGCCGCGATCTGGGCGGCGGCCGACGTGTGGCCGTCGCTGGAGGAGAGCACCGTCGTCGAGCAGGTCCCCGGCGCGATCGCGCTGGGGCGGAGGCTCGCGGACAACGCCGGTGACAAGGCCGTCCGGGCCTCGACCTGGCGGCGCGGCCTGATCGACCCGGCGGCGCCCGCGCCCGAGGCCGATCTGGTGACCCTCTCCTATGTCCTCGGCGAGCTGCCCGAAGCCCGCCGTGCCGACACCGTCCGCTGGCTTTCGGCGAAGACCTCGATGCTGGTGCTGATCGAACCCGGCACCCCCGCCAGCTACGAGCGGATCGTCGCGGCGCGGGATCAGCTCGTCGAACTCGGGCTCTCCCTGGTCGCGCCCTGTCCGCACGAGGACGCGTGCCCGATCCCGCGCGGCAAGGACTGGTGCCATTTCTCCGCGCGCCTCCCCCGCACCGGCCTGCACCGGCAGCTCAAGTCCGGGACTCTCGGCTTCGAGGACGAGAAGTTCTCCTACGTCGTCGCCTCCCGCACGGCGCCGGAACGCGCCGATGCCCGCATCCTGCGGCATCCGGCGAAACGCAAGGGCATGGTCAGCCTGTCCCTGTGCGCCGAATCCGGGCTCACCGAAAAGATCGTCACCAAACGGCACGGCCCGGCCTATCGCGCGGCCCGCGACGCCGAATGGGGCGACGCCTGGCCGGCTCAGTCCACAGTGGACTGACGGCCGCGCCGCGCCAGGTTGCCGACGGCGGCGAGCAGCGCGCCGAGCGCCGGATTGTCGTTGCCGCGCCGCCACATCAGGTCGAGTTCCACCGGACGGCCCTCGACGCCGTCCACCGGACGGAGCACGACACCTTCGAAGCGCAACGTGCCCGCCGCGGCAGGCACCAGCGCGACCCCGAGTTCCGCCTTCACCAGCGCGAGCACCGTATGCACCTGGCAGGGGTATTGCGTGTACTCCGGCGACACCCGGGCGGCGCGGAACACCGCCACCAGCAGATCGTGGAAGTACCGCCCTTCCGACGGCGAATACATGATGAACGGTTCGCCGTCGAAGTCGCGGATGTCGGGATTCTTCTTGCGCCGGGCCAACGGATGCGCCGACGGCAGCGCCGCCAGCAGCGGTTCCCGCCACAGCGGCAGGGTCACGATGTCGGCGCCCGCGACCGGCGGCCGGATCATGCCGAGGTCGATCCCGCCTGCCAGCAACTCCTCCACCTGCGCCGCCGTCACCATCTCCCGGAGCACGAGATCGACGCCGGGCACTTCGGCGTTCGCCGCGGCGATGACCCGTTCGAGATACGAATACGCCGCCGTGGCGGTGAACCCGAGCGTGACGACGCCGACCTCGCCCTTCTTCACCCGGCGGACGTACAACGTCGCCTCGTGCGACGAACGCAGGATCTTCCTTGCCTCGGCGAGGAAAACCCGTCCGGCGGGGGTCAGCCGGACCGTGCGGTGCGTACGATCGAAGAGCTCGGCCCCCAGTTCGCGCTCCAGCAGCTGGATCCGCCTGCTCAACGGCGGCTGGGTCATCGAGAGCCGCTCCGCCGCCCGGCCGTAGTGCAATTCCTCGGCCACCGCGACGAAACTCACCAGCTGTTCCAGGGAGAACACCCATCCAGTCTAGGAATGGGCAAGAGGCGGACAAGCGCCGAAACGGTATCGTTCAGCGCGGGATATCCACTGTGCGGTCGATGATCTCCTTCGCCACGGCGAGGATCTTGCGATTGTTGCTCCGCGCGTACGCGCGCAATACGCCGAACGCGTCGCCGACCGAAACGCGGAGCCGTTCGGCGAGAACGCCTTTCGCCTGTTCGATGATCACCCGGCTGTTCAACGCCGTCTGCAGCTGCGCCGTGATGTTCTCCTGCCGCCGCAGCAGACGGTGGTGCACGATGCCGATCGTGGCGACGTCCGCGAGTGCCTGCGCCAGCCGCAATCCCTCGTCGTCGAGCAAGGCGGGGCGGGTGCCGAACAGGTTCAGCGCGCCGATCACTTCCTCCCGCAACCGCATCGGCAACGCGTACACGGAACGGAATCCGGCGTTTTCCGCCTCCTGCGCGAACTTCGGCCACTTTCCCCGCACACGCACCAGATCCGGGCAGGCCCTCGGTTCCGCGTCCTGGTAGCAGTCCAGGCACGGCCCCTCGGAGTTCCGCAACTGGAACAATTCGAGCAACCGGGTCTGTTCATCGGACGCGGCGACCAAGGTGAGTGACCCTCGCGGGTCGGCCAGCACCAGCCCGGCGCTGTGGACACCGAGCAGTTCGACACATCTGTACGCGAGCACGTCGAGGAATTCGACGAGATCGAAGTCGTCCACCAGGGTGTCCGCCAGCTGCACGAAGGTCTCCCTCAGGTCGGCCGCCAGGTCGGTCATCTTTCCGGTCTCTCCTTGTCGCACACATCCGTCATGGCTCGTGCCGGAACGTGACGCGGCGTCGCACCACGTCCTCGGCGACCTCGTCGAGCTTCCGGTCGTTGGCGTAGGCGTAGGCGCGCAGGCGGGCGAGCGCGTCCGGAAGCCCTATTTCGAGCTGGGCCGACACCACACCCGCGGCCTGATGCACCCGGGCACGGTGTTCGGTGAATTCACGATCGATCACTTCCCCGAGCACCGGCCCGCCGTTCTCGGCCAGGGCGAGGGTGATGACCGCCTCCGCGCAGACGAACGCCTTCGCCAGGCTCTCCCGCGAAGGGAACCCGGCGAATTCGCGATAGCAGTCGACAGCACCCAAAGTGATCGCACCGACCTGGATCGGCACCGCGATGATCGATTTCACGCCGCCGTCGATCGCCTCGGGCGCGAACACCGGCCATCGGAGTGTCGCCTCCGAACTGGTCACATCGGTTATCGCGACGAGCATACCGCCGCGCGAAACGTCCAATGCCGGTCCTTCGCCCAAGGTGAACTGCAGCTCTTCCAAACCGCGGCTGCGGGCATCGGTGGCTAAGACCGGCTCCGGCAAACTCGTTCCGATGGCGAGCGTGAGCCCGACACCCGCCGCCTCGAGCGCTTCCCCGCAGACGACACAGGCGTGCTCCACCGTCACCGCCGAATCGGTTTCCGAAGCGAGGAAACGCATCTTGGACCAGACCAGGGCGGCGCGATCATGCCGGTGAAACATCATGGCATGCCTCCCAGGCGTGTCCTGTTTCGGACGAGACCACCGGGGGCCGGAGCGAACGGCGCGCTCGCGCGCGACCACCATCCTCGCACGGTTTCGTCTCTTTGCCGCGCTTTCAACGACTTCTCGGCACCAATGCAGTAGCCCGAAGAGCCGAATGGATCCGGCGCGAAGCCACCAATGGTCCGTTCAGCCGGTTCCGGTTCACCGGACCGCGCCTAGGGTGGAAGCCGAGACCGTTCGTCCTGGCCCTCGGCAACGGTGCTCGTCGGCGAGCTCTGGAGGGGCCATGTGCGTTCGCATTCTCGAAACCCGCGCCAAACGGGAGAATCCGTTGATCCGGCTGTTGATCCGTATTCAGCTCAAAACCTCTTGGCGCTGAACACAGGCCCGCAACCTGCTGATCGCGCGGTGTTTGGTCACCCTCACCCGTGACGACGTCGTACCGAGCGCCGCCGCGGTCTCGTTCGAGGTGAGTTCGCCGATCACCCGCATCCCCAGCACTTCGCGGTGGGAGACGGGCAGGGTCCGCATCAGCCTGCCGAGCCGGACCCCGAGGTCGGTCCGCAGCGCGCGCTGCTCCGGTTCGTCCGCGAATCCCGCCGGCCTTTCGGGGAGTTCGTCGGTCAGGACCTGCTTGCTCCGCGCGACCTTCCGGAAGACATCGGCGACCTTGTTCGCCGCGATGGCGCGCAGGAGGAACAGGAAGGAACCGCCGCGCACGCCGTACCCGGGGACGGCGACCAGGACGGCGAGGCAGATCTCCTGCGCCACGTCGGCCGGTTCGAGATAGGTCAGCTCGTGGCCGCCGAGGCGGGTCTCGGTGTACTGCCGTGCCCACGCCGCGACGGCGGACATGAGGTCGTCCATGCCGCGCGGTTCGCCGTCCACCGCGGCCCGCACGAGGCCGTCCCAGCCCGCGGCGGAAATCCACGTCTCACCGCCGCCGGTTCCCAGCATCGGAAGATCGTCGCTCATGTCCCGCTCCCCACGGTGAGAAAACCCGGCCGCCGGGGTCCAGGACGGAACCCGGACAACGGTAGTCGAGGAATCCGGCCACCTCAATCGACGAAAGTCCGCGACGAGTTGTCCGTCTCCGCGCGAAACCGGACAGATTCCCACCAGTGGTCTGGACATGTCGGCATCCCGCGACGTAACTTCCCGTGCTGAGACCCCTCGCCAAGGTCACGCCCAGGCCGGGAACGCGCCCCCGGCCGACATCCGCAAGCACCGCCGCGGCGCGTCCACGCTCCGCGGCGGGATTCCGCCGAGGAGTGAACTGTGCGCATCCGCAAGAAAGTCCGGCGCGTTTTGACCGCGTTGGCGGTCGCCCTCCCCCTGGTCAGCGGTGTAGCGGCGCTTTCGGCGCCCACCGCGGCCGCCGCGGGCCCCGATCCGCTGCCACTGACCGTGACGAACAATTCGAACCGTTCCGACGCGGTCCACCTCTACGTGCTCGGCACGAACCTCAACACCGGGAAGCTCGGCTACGTCAACGCGGCCGGCGCCTTCACCCCCTGGCCGGCGGGCGCGAACCCGCCGAGCCCCGCGCCGGACGTCTCGATCGCGGGCCCCGGCAACGGCGGCTCGACCACACTGCGGATCCCGCGCATGCTGTCGGGCCGGGTCTACATGTCGTTCGGGCAGAAGATCAAGTTCTTCCTCACCCCGGACGGCCTGGTACAGCCCGCGCCGTGGGCCGACGGCGACCCGAACCGCGACATCCTGTTCGACTGGAGCGAATTCACCTACGACAACGGCGGGCTGTTCATCAACAGCTCGCAGGTCGACATGTTCAGCGTGCCGCACGCCGTCGGGCTGACCAACGGGGCGGGCGCGAACAAGGAGGCCGGACGGCTCAAGGCGGGTGGCCGCGAGGCGATCTTCAACGCCGTCCAGGGCCAGTCCGGGTTCTCGAACCTGGTGTACAACCGGCTGCGGGTCCTCGCGCCGGGCAAGGGGCTCGACACCGGCAAGTTCAGCGGCACCTACCTCGACGGCTACGTCACGAGCGCCTGGAACACCTACAAATCGGCACCGCTCACCGTCGTCCCGTTCGAGGCCGAACCCGGTAAGAAGTTCACCGGCCGGACCGGCGGGGACGACGTCCTGCGCTTCACCGACACCTCGGGCGCCGAGGTCGCGTCGTTCACCAAGCCGAGCACCCGCGACGTCTTCAACTGCGACGGACGGCTGCACGCGCCGAACGACCAGGTCGTCGGCCCGATCGCGCGGACCCTGTGCGCGGCGCTGCACCGCTCGACGCTCGGCTCGCTGCACACGCAGCCGACGTATGACGCGGCCCAGTTCTACAAGCAGTCCGTGACCGACCACTACTCGCGGATCGTGCACGAGCAGATGGTCGACGGGAAGGCGTACGGCTTCGCCTTCGACGACGTCGGGCACTTCGAGTCGCTGGTGCACGACGGGGACCCGCGGACCGCGCGGATCACGCTCACCGCGTTCTAGGAGTCTTCAGTCCTGACGTTGCGAAAGCCCCGCTCCCGATCCGCCAGGCCGACATCCCGATCCCGCTCGGCACGAGCGAGAACACCGGCGGCTCGGGAGCGTGGACGCGCGCCAGCTCCTCCGGCGTGTACCGCACGCACTTCCGGTGCCATTCCAGGATTCCCGCCATCCAGTCCTTCAGGTGGTCCGCGTACCCCGTGACCGCCGCGCGGACGTCGCCGCCGAGCCCGAGGTCGTCGCACATCCGCGGCAGGTCCTCTTCGGCGAGCTGCTCGAACTGCGTCATCCGCGCGTTCGTCAGCCGGGCGGCGATGTCGCGGGCCTCGATCCGGTCCACGTCCAGGAACCGCTCGACGACGTACACGAGATTGTGCGTCTCGCCCTCGTATTCGATCTCCTTCTGGTACGAGAACAGATCGTTGGCGAAGGCCGCGTAGTCCTGCGCCGCCGTGTCGAGTTCGAACAGCACGCGGTTCCGGAAGAGCCCGGCGGGCACGACGTCGCCGAGTTCGAGGAGCGCGAGGCTCTTGGTCAGGTCGGAGCCGAACGTCCGCCGCCGCATCTCCACGTAGTCGACCGGGTCGGGGACGCGGTTCTGCGCCTGGTTCCCGACCTCCCAGACCCAGCTCGCGGTCATGCTCTCGACCGCCTGCCGGAACCCCGCGCGCGAACGCGGGGACAGCGGTCCCGCGGTGCGGCCCCACAGGTCCGCGAGGCCCACCTCGATCGGGTTCGACGGCTTCGGCACCGGCTCACCGTCGAGCGGCATGAACAGGGAAAGCCGGTCACTGAACAGTTTCGCGGCGATCGCGTCCCGTTTCGCCCCGAAGACCAGCGGGAAGTAGTCGTCGCCGAACGTGCCCCAGGTGAGCCAGTCGGTCGTCAGTTTCAGGCCCGCGAGGTCCGCATCCGGATCGATCATCGCGGCGCAATGCGCTAGGTCGATCCCGCGGAACCGGCGCTCGTCCCAGACCACGCCCTCGAGCATCCCCATCTCCCGCGCCCAGCCGGGCGCGTATTCGCGGGCGGCGGCGAGGTGGGGGCTGGTGCGCACGGGGTACGGCATGCGGAATTCGGGCAACGGCAGGTGTCCGGTCTTCGCGAACGGCGGCGGCGCCTGCTGCCGCACCCGCCGGCCGAGACCCGGCCCAGTGGCGGCCGATCTCTCGTTCATGTACCGGCTCGACCGGGTGTGCCATTCGTGTCCGCCGGACTGCCAGTCCTGCAGGCCTTTGACGTACAGGCCCACCGCGATCTGCTCCGGGAGCGAGACGTCGCGCTCGGCGAGCAACGCGGGCACCTCGACGAGAGCGGTGTTCTCGAACTGCTGCAATCGCGAGGTCAGCAGGTCGTTGGTGAGTTCGGCGGCTTCCTGCGTGGGACAGTCGAGGAACTTCTCGAAGACGAGCACCGCGTTGGAGTTCTCGCCCTCCTCGCGCACTTCGCGTTGGTAGGAAAAGAGATCGTTGCGAAGGTGGACGGCGTCGGCGAACGTGTCGCGCAGCACCTCCATCGGCCTGGTCGCCGCGATCCTGTCCGGCACTTCGGCGCCGGCGGCGAACTCGATGAGGTTCGCCGACCACGGCGCCCCGCCGACGCGGCGGCGCATCTGGACGTATTCGATGGGGTTCGCGATGCGGCCGCGGTCGATGTTGTCCAGTTCCCAGAGCGATTCGACCATCAGGTTGTGCGTGCTGGTGACGAATCGCCGCCGCCAGGCCTCGGACATCGAAGGAATGGTGCGCGCCCAAAGATTCTCAAGCCCGGCTTCGGCGGGATTACCGGGTTTCGGCGACCTTTCCCCCGGCCCGGGCATGAACAGTTCCAAGCGGTCCAAATACGCCTTCGCGCCCTCGGTGTCCCGGGTGTACTTGAATTGCGCGAGGAAATCGTCGTCGAAGAAGAACACCCACACGTACCAGTCCGTGACCAGATCGAGGGACGGCCCGTCACAGTCCGGATGGGTGTGCGCGCAGAGCAGCGCGTAATCCATTTTCGCCAGTGCCTGCTCGGTCCAGACGACGTCACCGGACGGTGACGGCGAATCGAGCATCCCCATTTCCCTGGCCCAGGCCATACTGTGCGTCCGCGCCGCTTCGAGGTGCGGATTCATCCTGGCCGGATGCGGCAGGTAGAACTCGGGCAAGGTGAAAGCCTGCATCTGCGACTGCCTCCCGGGCCGGGGTCGGATCCGTTCCGACGTTTCCAGCCCGCCGCCGCGCCGGGCAACCGTCCAGCCGAGCGATTCGGTGCGCCATGGAGTGAATCAGTCCCAAAGGGACGCCGGATCGACATACGGCGCGAGCAATCCGGTCAATATCCCGTCGCCGTTCCCGTTCAAGGCGTCCTCGGCGATCCGGCGGGCGACGCCGACGAGGAAATCGGCGACCTGCACCCGCGGATCCGTCCGCGAATCCACGAACTTCACCCCGGCCAATCCCGGACTCGACTCGATCAGGGCGAGCCGGTCCCCTTTGAGTGACGGTTGTTCGTCGTGGACGAGGAACACCGGCTCCCCTTCCGCGCTCCAGTACTCGATGGCGCGGAGGATCGCGGGCACCAGCGGATCGAGGGTCTTGGCGTCACGCGCCCGCCCGACCTTCGCCCTCAATTCCGCGGTGTCGCCGGCCATCGCGAAGAACGACCCCGCCGCCGGATCCCGGCGGTTCCTGGTGCGCAGCACGTCGTTGAACGCGGCGAGGAGCTCGTCGTCCGGCCGGATTCCGGGACCGACGAGCGCCCGGAGTCCGTTCGCCAGCTGCCGCTTCTTGTCCACGAGGTACACGTGCGCACGTCCGTGGACCGGGCCGAGCGGACCGAGGAACCATTCGAGCACCCGGCGGTGCTTCGTGCGGAGGAGGTGGTTCGCCTTGTATTCGACGGCGGGCGAACGGATCCTTCGCCGCAGTTCGACCAGGCACGCGGCGGCCTCTTCGAGACTCAGCCGGACCCCCGCGTGCGCGAACACGCCGGTCTGCCCGCCGATCAGTTTCTCGCCCTCGGACCCGGACTCGTCGCAGGCGATCTCCAGGGGCACACCGCGCATCGTGCCCGATCACCCCGGCGACGTCGACCGGGTTACGCGGGTTCGGGCAGCGGCTCACCGGTCTCGAGCAGCGTCTTGAGGCTCGACAGGATCGACGGCCAGCCGCCCTTGACCATCTCCAACGCGGTGCTGCCCTGGTCGAAACCGTCGTGCACCACGGTCAGTTTCACCGTGTCACCGACGGGTTCGAGATCGAAGGTGACCTTCGACCGCGATTCCGCCTGGAGCTTCGCCGCCACGTCGTCGTCGAGGCCGACCGACTTGGCGAACTCCGGCGTGAAGGTGTGCCAGGTGTAGGAGAGCCGCCGGTACGGGTCGGCTTCGAGGACGACCTGTTCGGGGTCCTCCAGCTTCACGCCGAGCTGCTCCCAGGCCATCGCCGACCCGGGCTTCCAGTCCGAAGTGAACTCACATCCCCAGTACTGCTTGGTGAATGCCGGATCGGTGAGCGCCCGCCAAAGCCGTTCCGGCGTCGTCCTGATGTAGCTGGTGTACACGAATTCGTCGGTGCTCATGGGTTCCTGCTCCAATGCCTTCTTGAGGTCGGCGAGCGCGTCGACGCGGCCCTGGTGGTACCGGTCGATCCAGCGCTCGGCGATCGCGTTGATCGGCTCCGCGTTCACGTAGTGCAACTTCTCGCGGCCACGCCACACCGTGGTCACCAGATTCGCCGCTTCCAGCACGGCCAGATGCTTGCTGACCGACTGCCGCGCCATGTCCAGCCCCGCGCACAGCTCGCGCAGGGTCTGCCCGTTGCGGGCGTTCAGGTCGTCGAGCAACCGCCGCCTGCTCGCGTCGGCCAGTGCTTTGAAGACCTCGTCCATGCCGCTCTCCCTGATATGCAGCCTCGCGGCTGCCTGTTCAGGTTAGGCAGCCGTGCAGCTGCATGTCAAGCCGACGACGGCGTCAGGCCTCGGGATAGGCCGCGCCGGCCGCCGGGACCAGCCGAACAAGCAGGCCATGCAGGGTCTCCCGCTCGGCTTCGGTCAGGTCGGCCATCAAATCGTCGTGGGCCTCCGCCACCAGTCGATCGCCCCGTTCGAGCTCCCGCCTGCCCGCTTCGGTCAGCTTCAGCGCGTAGCGCCGCCTGTCCACACGATCCCGGTCGCGCGAGATGTAACCCGCCTCTTCCGCGGCGTCCGCGATGGCGACGATCGTGGTCCGATCCACCCTCAGCACCTCGGAAATCGCCTGCTGAGACACCGGCCCTCGGTCACGAACCACCACGAGGAGGGCGTGCAGCCGCGGGCTCAGCTCCGAGGACTCCAGGCGGCGGTTGAGCAACGTCCAGCCGCGCTGAGTCGCCCTGGACATCACGTACGTCGTCCAGCGGGTCAGCCCGTCGGGCAGTTTCGGTCCGGTTTCGTACAGGTCCGCGTCGGTGCCGACGGCTCCGCGGCGCTGAGTTCTTCCGATGGGGTTCTCCACCGGGCCAGTATCCCTCATACTCGACGATAGTTGGTCGGACTGACGATCACTTGAGCTGACGGTTAAGAGGGGTGTTCCGGATGCGCCAGTGGGGGCCACTGATCACAGTGTGTGCCGGAGCCACGATGCTGCTGCTCGACGTGACGATCGTGAACGTCGCACTCCCGGAGGCCGCCGCCGAACTCGGCGCGACCTTCACCGACCTGCAATGGGTCATGGACGGCTACATCCTGGCGCTGGCCGCGTTGCTGCTCGGGACGGGCGCGGTCGCCGATCGGTTCGGGCGACGGCGCGTCTACTGCTCGGCCCTCGCGACGTTCGGTCTCGCTTCCCTCTGCTGCGGTCTCGCGCCGTCACCGGAACTGCTGACAGCGGCGAGAACGGTGCAAGGACTGGGCGCGGCGGGCATGTTCGCCATCGCGCCCGCCCTGCTCCACGCCTCCTACGAGGGGCGGATGCGGGGCATCGCGTTCGGCGTCTGGGGCGGGGTGAGCGCCGCCGCGGCGGCGGCCGGGCCGCTGGTCGGCGGTGTGGTGACGCATTTCCTGGGCTGGCGCTGGATCTTCCTGGTGAACGTGCCGATCTGCGTGGTGGCCGTCCTGCTCGCCCCACGGGTATTGACACGTACTCCGGGCGACTCCGGACGACGGCTGGACCTGGCGGGCACCGTCCTGTTCACCCTGTCCTCCGGCGCGCTGGTCTACGGCCTGATCCGGGGCAACGAACTGGGGTGGACATCGCCCGCCTCGGTGGCCCTGTTCAGTGGCTCGGCGCTCGCCATGGCCGCCTTCCTGTTCACCGAACGGCGCCGCTCCTTCCCCGTACTGGACCCACGTCTGCTGCGCGACGGACGGTTCGTCGGGATCAGCCTCGCCGCGATCACGATGACCGTGGCCGCCTACTCGTCCCTCTTGTACGTGTCGCTCTGGCTCCAGACCCGCGACGGGCTCTCACCGTTGCTGACCGGGCTAGTCATGGCGCCACTGGGCTTCACCGCGATGGTGACGGCGCTCGCCAAAGGAAGACTCGGCGCATCGGCCCCGCCGCGGGCGCCGATCGCGTGCGGACTGGTGTTCGTCGGCGCGGGCGGGCTGGTGATGGCGAGCGCCGGTCCAGGCCCTTTTTGGCCGTGGGTCCTCGCCGGAACAGCGCTCGCCGGCGTAGGCGCGGGGCTGGTGAGTCCCTTGCTCGCGTCGACGGCACTGAGCATCGTCTCCCGCGAGCGGACCGGGATGGCGTCGGCCGTGAACGCCGCGTGCCGCCAGTTCGGCACCGCCCTCGGCATCGCGCTTTTCGGCGCCCTCTTCCCCCACTTCGGGCTCCGGATCCTCTTCCTGGTCAGCACCGGCGTGGCTTTGGCCGGAGCCGCGCTGACCTGGGTGCTGCTGCGCGAGATTCCGCGGCAGGACCGCAAGAACACTCCCGCCGATCACGCCGGGAGAAGACAAGGGAGCAGATCATGAAAAGACCTGTCCGATCAACGGGTACGCCTCGGCGTCATTCACGGTGGCCCGCCATGGCGCTGGCCGTCATGACGATGATGACATCTGTCATCGCGGGGACGGCGGGAGCGGCGCAACGTTCCGGGCTGTTCCTGTGCCAGAGCAGCGTTTTCCGGGTCGCGAACCAGACGTGGATCCAGGCGAACCCGCCGGAGACGCCCTGCACGGACGACGCCAAGGCCACCGACCGGCAGGACATCACGCTTTTCGGCACCTACCGGGTGCAGAGCAGTGTGATCGACGCGCGCACCGACCAGAAACCGAACGTGCTCACCTCCACGTCACCCGCCTCGGGCGATCTGGCGAACTCGTCCGCCCGGCTCGCCTCCATTCGTATCAGCGGACCCGGCCTGCTGGTCGAATTCGGCGCGGTACACGCGGACGCCGTGGTGACCTGCCTTGACGGCGGCGACGGCCTCGTCCCGTCGTTCTCGGCGCGGTCGACCATCGTCACCCTGAGGATCAACGGCACACCTGTCGTCGACCTCACCGGGCCGATCATCATTCCGTTGCCCGTCGGAACGTTGCGCCTGAACCAGACGACGACCACGGCGACGACTCTCACGCGCCACGCGGCGGTCTGGGACACTCCGTTCGTCGACCTGATCCTGGGCGAGGCAAAGGTTTCCATCGCACCGAGTGACGGAAGTCCTTGCCGGGCTTGACCTAGCGCACTCTCCTTGCGGGAGTGCCGCTGGTCCCGCAAGGAGAGCGCCGCCTCCGTCGCCACGTTCGGTGACTCAGGGTTTTCACTGAGCCCGTCCGCGTGGTGGAAACGGGGGCGCGGTCGGGAACGACTGAGGGGCCGATCGAATTCCACTCGAATCGGATGCGGTTCACTCCGTTTTCCCTCGCGTTCCCCGGGTTTTGTGAAACAGCTTCGGAATTGAGCGAGAGAACTCGGCGACGGATGGCGATTTCCCCTTAAGGGTTGCATCTCCAGATGTCTCGGGAGATGCCCGGATGTTCGCCCGGACCGGTTCGGGCACGCTCATTTCCATGAAGACGAATTCCCGGACCAAACACGCCAGACAGTTGCTGTTGTGGCTCCACGTGCTGACCGCCGTGGCATGGTGCACGATGCAGCTGGCGCAGTTGGCCCTGTTGCTGCACGGCTGGGCGGCCGACGGGCCCGCCCGCCTGGCGACATTCGAACTCGCCGAGTTCCTCGAGAACACGATTCTCGATCCGGCGGCCATCATCGCCGCGTACACCGGGATGATGCTGTCCGCGCTGACGTCATGGGGTTTCTTCAAGCATCGCTGGGTGATGGTCAAGTTCATCATCACGGTCGCCCTGCTGGTCATCGCCAGCACCGTGGTGAGCAGGTTGCTGCCGGCGGTCATCGAGGCGTTGCGAGCCGGTGTCGAAGAGCCGAGGATCCCTATTCTGGTCGGCACGTGCGGAATGGCGTGCGCCACAGCCTTCATGCTCTGGGTCTCGGTGGTCAAACCCTGGGGGAAGACCGCCCGCTACGCGGCCGAATTGAAGACCAAGAAGGCGAAAGGCCGCAAGGATCCGGAGCCGTCGCTGCTGGTCTATGTGGTGGTGTTGCTCATTCCGGTCGTCGAGTTCGGCTTCGCGCTCGATTATCCGATCCTCACCTTCGGGTCGGTGATCGGGTACTGCGTCTACAAATCCGTTTCCCGCCGTTCGAACAAGGCCGAACCGATCGCTGCGACCCGCTGAAAAGGAGACGCCATGCCTTACGTCATCACCGAACGATGCGTCGGCCAGAAGGACAAATCCTGTGTCGAGGTGTGCCCTGTCGACTGCATCCACGACGCGGGCGAGCAGATGATGATCGACCCGATCGAATGCGTCGACTGCGGCGCCTGCGTACCAGTGTGTCCGGTGGACGCCATCTTCACCGAGGTCGACGTGCCCGCCGGAGACGAGGGTTCCATCATCGCCGCACGGACCTTCTTCGACACAGAGAGCCTCTGATGAACGGACTTCCGCGCAGGGTCGCGGTAGTCGGCGCCGGACCGGCGGGTCTTTACACCGCACAGGCATTGCTGAACTCGGACGCGGCGTTGGTCGTCGACGTGTTCGACCGGTTGCCGACCCCGTACGGACTGCTCCGCTACGGCGTCGCCCCGGACCACTTCAAGATCAAGTCGATCGCCCGGGCCCTCGCCAGACCCCTGAAGTCGCCGTTCGCGCGGTTCTACGGCAACGTCACCGTCGGCATGGACATCGATGCCGATGACCTGAGCCGGTATTACGACGCCGTCGTCTACGCGACCGGGGCACAACGCGGCCGCAGACTGGACATCCCGGGAGAAGATCTGCCAGGCAGCGCGGCCGCGAGCGACTTCGTGTCCTGGTACAACGGGCATCCGTACGCCGCGAACCCGCTCCACCTCGAGTCGACCCGCGCCGTCGCGATCATCGGGGCGGGCAACGTGGCCCTGGACGTCGCCCGCATGCTTTTGTCCACTGTGGACCGGCTGGCCGGGACGGACATGCCGAACCACGTGCTGCACGCGCTGGCACGCTCCCGGGTCATGGAGGTGTTCCTGATCGCGCGCCGCGGTCCGGCCGAGGCCCGGTTCACCACACCCGAGCTACGGGAGATCGGCGAATTGCCGGGAGTGGAGACCGTTGTCAGCGCTTCGGATCTGGACGACGTGATCGTGCCTCCGGACGACCGCAACGCCGCCGGGAACTTCGAGGTGCTCCGGTCGTGGGCTGCCAGGCCCGCCGCACCGCGAGCTCACCGAAGACTGCACGTCCGGTTCCACCGGCGGCCGACCCGTGTGACCGGACGCGGTTCGGTCGAGGCCCTGCACTGTGCCGACCCCCGGGGCGTGCACACCGAAACGCTGCCGGTCCAGGCCGTCCTGCGATCGGTCGGGTACCGGAGCACCCCGATCGCCGGACTGCCGTTCGACCACCGCACCGGGACCATTCCGCACGACGCCGGGCGGGTCACCGACCCTTCGGGGAATGTACTCCCCGGCCTGTACGTGGTCGGCTGGATCAAACGCGGCCCCACCGGCGTCATCGGCACCAACAAGGCGGACGCGGCGGACACCGCGAAAGCCGTCCTCGCCGATCTCCCCGGCCTGCCGCGCGCGACGCACGGAGAAGCGGGTGACCTGGCCGACCTGCTCGAACAACGAGAAGTCGCCTACGTCACACGGGAGGGCTGGGAGCGGCTGGACCGGCTGGAGGAGGAACTCGGTGCCCGTGCCGGCAGGCCACGCGTCAAGGTCGCCGACCTGTCCATGATGCTCGCCGCGTGCCGAGGAGGGCGAACCCCGGCCTGAAGGGCGGTGGCTGG